>Ga0209118_1000789_pt1 | contig 15990 bp, 8 predicted proteins | sample BlaSpr_A8_Ref_M1_FD_187988 | JGI IMG/M metagenome (GOLD analysis project Ga0209118, IMG submission 187988) | Forest soil microbial communities from Thunder Bay, Ontario, Canada - Black Spruce, Ontario site 2_A8_Ref_M1 (SPAdes) (version 2) | ecosystem: Environmental > Terrestrial > Soil > Boreal...
GCCCTTTTTTCGCGAGCGCTTTTTGCAGCGCCATGTAGGCGATCTTCACGCCGCCGATGTCGGCAATGTTTTCGCCTTGCGTCAGCTCGCCGTTGATATGAAGACCGGGCAGCGGTTCGTAAGCCGCGTATTGCGCCACGATCGCTTTCGAGCGTTCGGTGTAAGCCTTCGCCGATTCCGGCGTCCACCAATCGCGCAGGTTCCCGACCGCATCGTATTGCCGGCCCTGATCGTCGAAGCCGTGGGTCATTTCATGTCCGATCACCGCGCCCATTCCGCCGTAGTTCACCGCGTCGTCCGCTTTCGGATCGAAGAACGGCGGTTGCATGATGCCGGCCGGAAACACGATCTCATTCAGGTTCGGATTGTAGTAAGCATTCACCGTCGGTGGCGTCATGCCCCATTCGCTGCGGTCGACTGGCTTGCCGATTTTTTTTAGCTGCCGATCGATTTCGAACATGTCGCCGCGCATGACATTTTGCGCATACGAGGTGCGATCGACTTTGAGCAGCGAATAATCCCGCCATTTATCGGGATAACCGATCTTGACCGTGAAGGCCGCGAGTTTCTTGAGCGCTTCCTGCTTGGTCGGTTCGTCCATCCATTCGAGCGTCTTGATCCGATCGGCCAGGGCTTCCTTGATGTTGTTCACCATTTCGAGCGCGCGCGCCTTGGCTTCCGGTGGGAAATGCTCCGCCACATACAGCTTGCCGAGGCTCTCGCCCAATTCCTCGTCCGTCTTGGCCACGACCCGTTTCCAGCGCGGCTTGATCTGCTTGGTTCCGCGCAAAGTTGCGTCGAAGAAGTGGAAGTTCTCGTTCACGAAATCATTCGAGAGCGAGGGCGCCATCCCATGAAGCAGATGCCAGCGCAGATAAGTCTTCCAATCGTCGATCGAAACCGTCTTGAAGAGATCGTTGGCCGCTTTGAAGAAATCCGGCTGCCCGACGTTGATGTCGCCCGGAACCGCGAGTTTGATCTCCTTAAAGTAATCAGCCCAGTTGAAGTCCGGCATGAGAGTTTGCAGCTCCGCCTGCTTCATCTTGTTGTAATTTTTCTGCGGATCGCGCAGCTCGACCCGGGTCCGCGCCGGCTTCGCGAGTGAAGTCTCGAGCGCCATGATTTTTTTCGCGTGCTCGGATGCTTGTGCCGCCGGGTCGCCCGCCAGCGTCAACATCGTCGTCACGTGCTCGACGTACTGGTCCCGCAATTTCTTCGAAGCGTCGTCTTCCTTGGTGTAGTAATCGCGGTCCGGCATTCCCAGGCCGCCCTGATAGGCCTGCGCGATCACCATCGCACTGTTCTTGTCGTCTTGGCCGGAGAGGAAAATGAAAAACGCGTACACCCCCATGGTATGCAAATGCGCGATTTCCTTCAGCACATCCTTGCTGTTTTTCATCGCATCGATTCGCTTGAACTCATCCTGGAGCGGCTTGGCCTTGGCTTCGTCCACCGCTTTTTCGTTCATCCCGCTCGCATAGAAATCTCCGACCTTTTGCACGTCCGCCGCCGCGGCCTTTTCTATTTTCGATTTCTTGGCTGTCGCCGGAGCAACCACGGCCGCCTTTTCAGTGATCTCGTGCAACGCCTCGTTATTCCTCTCAGCGAGCTGGGTGAACGCCGCCCAGCGCGAAAACTCCGGGGGCACCGGGTTGTTCTTGATCCAGGTCCCATTCGCATAAAGGTAAAAATCGTCCGCCGGTTTGACGGAGGTATCCATGTTCTTGAGATCGAGCGGTGGCGGATTCTTCTCGGCCTGCGGTTTCGCTGCTGTGTCTGCCGATGCGTTCGCGGCCGCTGGACTCTGCGCGACGGCGGGCGGGGGACTCTGCTCCTTGGGTGGCTTGGCGGCGTCCGAAGCCGCGGGCGATTTGTTCGGTTCGGTTTGCGCAAACAAACTTCCGGCTGCGAGCAAGCCGGTGCAAAGAAGACAGATAGGCTTAAACATCGGAGAAGAAACGGTGAAACGTTCCGCTTGTCCAATGGCAATGCCTTCTGTAGCGGCGGTCTCCGACCGCCGATGTGTTTGCGCGAACGAAGTGGCCTTCTGGCATTTATCCTGCATGTTCCACCGTATGATCGCCCTGCGATTTCGCCCCCTTTGCCTCGCGGGCGCTTTGATGCTCGCGCTCGCGTGCACATCTCCCGCAAAATCCAGGGTCCCGAAACCAACCGCGCCAAAACCTGCCGCAAAACCCTCTCCGCCTCCGAACCAGGACTGGCAGGTTATCAAAATCGGTTCGCGCGATTACTTGAGCGCCGACAACATCGGAAAGTTCTACGGCCTCCTCGGCAATCTCGATTCCACCGGCAAGACCATCGTCCTCAATAACGGCCGCAACCAGCTTCAGCTCACGCTCGACAGCCGCGAAGCCATCGTCAACGGCGTGCGCAACTGGCTTTGTTTCCCCGTGATCGGCAAAGACGGAAAGCTTTTGGTTTCACGCATCGATCTCGCGAAGACGATCGAGCCGCAGCTCCGTCCGCAGATGATTCTGGGCAAGACCCCCGTGCGCACCATCGTCCTCGATCCCGGCCATGGCGGTTTCGATAAGGGCGCGCTCAGCACCTTCGGAAACGAAAAGGAATACGCACTCGATGTCGCGCGTCAGTTACGGCCGCTCCTGCAAGCGAAAGGTTTTCGCGTGATCATGACGCGCGAGAACGATGTCTTCATCCCGCTCGAAATGCGCGCCCGCATCGCGAACGCCACGCGCGATTCCATCTTCGTCAGCCTTCATTTTAACGCTACCGATACGAACCGCGACGCGACCGGCTTCGAAATTTTTTCGCTCACGCCGCGCGGCGCTCCTTCCACCGCCGACGACGCGCTCGCCCTCAGCTTCGTCAACATGCAGGCCGGCAGCCCGGTCGACGCGCAAAGCTTCGAGCTTTCCACGGCCGTCTATCATTCCATGCTCGGCCACATCCCGGAATTTGATCGCGGGATAAAGCGCGCGCGTTTCGCCGTCCTGCGCCATACGAAAATCCCCGCCATTCTGGTCGAGGGCGGATTCCTCACCGAGACCGGCGACAGCAAACGCATTGCCGATCCGGCCTGGCGCAAAAAACTTGCGGAGTCGATCTGCGCTGGAATCGAAAACTACCGGAACCTCGCGGAGAAAAAGCAGCGCCCGCTGCTCGTCGCCGAATATCGCGCCCAATCCGCGGGCGAGATCACCGTGATCGATCTTGCGCAACCCCCGAGCCGTCTCGAGCCGGCACCGCCATCCCTCGTCGCTCCCGTCTCGAATCCCAATCGCGAACCGTAGTTTTGCGGCGAGGATGGAGAATAGAGGATAGCTGGTAGGGCGAGACTCCGTCGAGCCGCTCACCTTCTTCGTCATCCTCCATCCTCAATCCTCCATCCTCGCTTCAGCCCCACCCACACTTTGTCACTTGTCACTGGTCACTGGTCACTCTAGCGTTAGCGAAAGAGCGGGGGAGCCGAGTTGGCTGAGACGTCCTAGACGAACCCCTTGAACCTGATGCGGGTAATTCCGCCGAAGGGAGCGAGGAGTCCGAGCCGGACTGGCGGTTGTTTGAGCCATGCGTTTTTCCCGCGCATGCTTTTTCATTTTAACCGCGGATTACACCGATGAACACGGATAAGAAACAGTTGGACGCCTCAAATGGAGGGACGACCTCCGTGTCGTCCTCCGATCAATTGCCAAACAGCAAGAAGGTTTACCTCGCCGGCGAACTACATCCGGACCTCCGCGTGCCTTTCCGCGAAATCTCTCTTGCGCGGACCAAAACAATGAGCGGCGAGATGGAAGCAAATGAGCCGGTCCGCGTCTACGATACCAGCGGCCCGTGGGGCGATGCCGATCAGCGCGTCGATGTCGAGCAAGGCCTTCCTCCTCTTCGCGCCGATTGGATTCGCGCCCGCGGCGATGTCGAAGAAATCGAAGGACGCGCCGTCACGCCGATCGATGATGGAAGTTCGAAATTGGAAATTCGAGATTCGAAATTCCCGCGGAAGCTCCTGCGGGCAAAGCCCGGCAACTGCGTCACGCAGCTCTTTTACGCGCGCCAAGGCATCATCACGCCCGAGATGGAATTCATTGCGCTCCGCGAAAACGCTTCCGCATCCCGCATCTCGCATCCCGCATCCCGCGACTCGCTCCATCACCAACACCCCGGCGAATCATTTGGCGCCGCAATTCTCAAAGAGATAACGCCCGAGTTCGTGCGGGCCGAAGTCGCCCGCGGCCGCGCTATTATCCCGGCGAACATCAATCACCCGGAATCCGAGCCGATGATCATCGGCCGCAATTTCCTCGTAAAAATCAACGCCAACATCGGCAACAGCGCGGTCGCGTCCTCGATCGAGGAAGAAGTGGAGAAGATGCGTTGGGCCACGAAATGGGGCGCCGATACCGTGATGGATCTTTCCACCGGAAAAAACATCCACGCCACCCGCGAATGGATCATTCGCAATTCACCCGTTCCGATCGGCACCGTCCCGATTTATCAGGCGCTCGAAAAAGTCGGCGGGCGCGCGGAAGAACTGACCTGGGAAATCTATCGCGACACGTTAATCGAACAGGCAGAGCAGGGTGTCGATTATTTTACGGTCCACGCTGGTGTGCTCCTGCGTTACATCCCGATGACGGCGCGCCGCGCTACTGGCATCGTTTCGCGCGGCGGCTCGATCATGGCGAAGTGGTGTCTCTCGCATCATCAGGAAAGTTTTCTCTACACGCGTTGGGACGAAATCTGCGAGATCATGGCCGCCTACGACGTCAGCTTCTCCATCGGCGATGGTCTTCGCCCCGGCTCCATCGCCGACGCGAACGACGAAGCGCAGTTTGCCGAGCTGTTCACGCAAGGCGAGCTGACCCAGCGCGCCTGGAAACAACACGTCCAAGTGATGAACGAAGGTCCGGGCCACGTCCCCATGCACATGATCAAAGAGAACATGGAGAAACAACTCGAGTGGTGCGGCGAAGCGCCGTTCTACACCCTCGGCCCCCTCACCACCGACATCGCGCCCGGCTACGATCACATCACCAGCGCCATCGGCGCCGCCATGATCGGCTGGTACGGCTGCGCCATGCTCTGCTACGTCACGCCGAAAGAACATCTCGGTTTGCCGAACAAAAAAGACGTCAAAGACGGCGTCATCGCCTACAAGATCGCCGCCCACGCCGCCGACTTAGCCAAAGGCCATCCCGGCGCCCAATACCGCGACAATGCCATCTCTAAGGCCCGCTTCGAGTTCCGCTGGGAAGATCAATTCAATCTCTCCCTCGATCCCGAGACCGCCCGCGAGTTTCACGACGAGACCCTTCCGCAGGAAGGCGCGAAGACCGCCCACTTCTGTTCCATGTGCGGCCCCCATTTTTGTAGCATGAAGATCACTGAGGACGTTAGAAAATACGCGGCAGAGAATGCCTTGGATGAAACCGTCGCGCTCGAACACGGAATGCAGCAGAAAGCTGTAGAGTTCCAGCACAGCGGAGCAGAAATTTATTCGAAGCCGTGATGCTGTAGCAGCGGCCGTGTCGGCCGCGATGTTTGTTGAGTTTTGGAACTCGAGGCGCCGCGAGGGAAGGCTTGACAGCGCGAATTGGAATTGCCGAGCCTGTTGGGCATGAAAATTCCCCCTGGATGCAAAGCGACACTGATCGGATTGGCGGCTGGTTTCTTTTTGGCCGACAGCCTCGCGGCGAAAGAGAAAGACCCCGCTGCCGCCACTCCGACGACGGAAAACCAAACGCCACATCTGCTCCTCGCGAATGTTTGGAACCCGTCCATCGATCCGACCGGCTGGTGGATGAGTGAGAAATATGACGGCCTGCGGGGCTATTGGGATGGCCAAAAGTTATGGAGCCGTAAAGGCAATCTTATTCATGCACCAGATTATTTTCTCGCGGAGCTCCCGCGCGACATCGCCTTGGACGGAGAGTTATGGATTGGCCACGGGAAGTTTGAAGAGACCATGAGCATTGTCCGTTCAGAGATGCCGGACGACCGCTGGAACCAGGTCCGCTATATGGTGTTCGATGCCCCGCAGGCGAAAGGCACTTTTGAACAGCGAATGCAGTTCTTGCGCGCGACGGTATCGGAAGGAAACCGCTTTGTCAGAGTCGTGGCGCAGGAACGTTGCCAGGGGGTGGCCCAACTCCTCGCCGAGCGCGATCGCGTCGTCCGGCAGGGTGGTGAAGGATTGATGTTGCGCCAGCCGGAGTCGGCCTACGAAGCAGGACGCTCGCCCACCTTACTCAAGGTCAAGCCTTACGACGATGCGGAAGCGACCATCATCGCGCACGAACCGGGGAAAGGAAAATTCGCGGGCAAGCTCGGAGCGCTCCGCGTCCGGGCGGACGACGGCAGGGAATTCTCGATCGGGAGCGGCTTGACCGACGCCGATCGAGAATCGCCGCCACCGGTTGGGACGGTCGTGACCTATCGGTTCCGGGGATTAACTGCCAAAGGGTTGCCGAGGTTCCCCTCCTATTTGCGCGTGCGCCGGGATTGAATACGACGAAATCACGCGCGAATTCATTAGTTTGTAGGGCGTTTCTGTGAAACGCCGATCAGCGAGATAGATTGCTGCTGCTCTCCGGGGTGCGCTCGCTGAAGCCGACCGGAGCCGCATCGCGGAATAGCGTGCCGAACAGGAGGCTCGCATCAGGCGAGAAATCGCGGCGCAGAAACCAGCAGCTTCCGCGAATTAGACAGGATCAGCTCCTCTAATTCCCAGCGCGAGCAACCCACCGTCATCGCCTCATTCGGAACCCAGCTGCATCCGGTCCGGCCGCAAAAGATCTGCCGAGACTGGACTCTCAGGTAGTGGGGAGAGGGCTACAATCACACAGACTGACCTCTTTTGTTCCCCCTTTGTTTTGTGTTGCTCCGTGCGGTCGTGTTCCGTATTCTCGCGGGACCGACGTCCGCAGACTATTAGGTTTTGCAACGGTTAGCCGGAGTTTTGCCCGGCAACTTGGTAATCTCTCTCACCGGCAAACAACCCTTACTGGAAGAAGATTATATGAACCGGCTCGCAGTTGCAGTCCTAGGTGTCGTCCTTATTTCGTTCGTTGGGGGATCGGTAGAAGGCCAATCTGGCGCTCTCTATTGTCGTATTTGTCAGAACTTTTTTTCTGATGAAAGTAGGTACGTCTCTCATATGTGTTCTGCGCACAATGTGGGATGCAGTGGAAACAATAACAATAACAGTAACTATTCACGGCCTTCAGGCCCGACCGCGGATCAAATTAACACGCGACAAGCCGCTGCGGAGCACGCCGCGAGGCGCGCGCTGGAAGAACAAGCGCAACATGATGCCGGCGCTGAAGCCACAGCCCAAAAGGCCAATGACGCGGAAGTGGCGCGGGAGTTTCAACAACGCAGAGAAGCTTTGAGCCAGCTTCGTGGCCTTTCTCAAGACTTCGGCTCGGTGGATTCAGGTTACAAAGGGCTCAACGATACCAACCGCGATTCGGCGGGCTTCAAGACTTTACCCGATGTGAACACCGACTCCAGTGTCGTCGATGCGCGCAATGTGCCAACTGGATTACCAAAATCTGTCGCGGACGAGATTCCAGATACCGCTGCAGGTAACCGTGTACGCAAAGGTTTTGAGGCGATAATGGATCATGACTGGAACGTCGCCCACGCGTGGTTCCAGGATGCGCTGAACCATGATCCTGGTAATGCGGGCATTCAACGCTTGGTTGAACTGGCGGAATTCACCATGAAACAGGCAGAACATCCCGATCCATCAGGTCTGCATAGCAAGCCTGTTGCAGATACAAGTGCACAGGACGAAGCCGCAATGGCGATGCTTGATCAGCAGCTGGATGACCAGATGAATGCGGACCTGGCAAAGGCACTCAACGATTTCAACCGGAACTATTCGCCCAAGCATCCGGAACCACCACGCGAAAAACTGAAAGCAAATTGGCGAGCCTTCTTTGATGCCATTTTCAAAAAAGGGCAAAGATACAGTGCGGTGGGCGCCGTAAGGGATTGAACTGGTTTCGCGCAAGACAAGCCCGACGACGAGATGCAGGCAATAGGAGAGAGATGCAACCAAGTCCTGCGTCCAGCAGGCGTGAACTATGAAAAATTATCTGCTCGTGATTCTTGTTAGTGCGATCGCTGTCACGCCGCCATTGATTGGTCAAACCGACACGCCGCCAATTCCTGAAGAAGCGCGGAGACATTTTGTCATGGGATCGACGCTGGCCGAGAATGCCAAGACGGCTGCCGATTTCTCAAAGGTTGTTAGTGAATTCAAACAGGCCGCCGACCTTGCCCCGCAATTGCCGCAAGCTCGCTACAATCTGGCAAAGGCGAGGGAGGCGGCGGGTGATTATTCCGGCGCGATCGCGGATTTAAAAATCTACCAGCAATTTAAGCTGTCCGAGAGCGAGGCGCGCAACGTTCAGGACAAAATCTACGCGCTCGAAGCTAAGAAGCAGATGAAGGTTTCGGATGGCACAGCTAAAGCCGCTGATGATGTGCCGAAAGAGACAGCTGGCCGGAGCCGCTTTGTTAAAGCAATTCAGGGTGAATGGCATGTAGGCAGCATGTATCTTTCGATCATCCCTCTTGGGAATGGAAACGTAACAATCAAGTTCGAGTGGGCTGGAAAAGGTGCAGTTTCAGATATTAAGATTACGGAATCTACGTTGCGATTTACAGTCATTCCCGCGACCAGAGTCGGTAATCCAGAAACGTCATGGCGTTTCAGTCTTTCTCTTGATAACTCTGGCCGTCTGAAGGGAACAAGTAATAACCGTTGGACGCAGAGGGGCAAAGAATTCGCTAGACGATTGGGCGCTCCTGATTGGAACGACGACCATGCGGGAAGTTCAGATTGGGTTTTTACTCGCCCATAGAAGGGGAAAGCCGGTCGGAAAAAGGAGATCAAAGCCAACTGGGCGGAAGCCGAGAATCTCAGACTGTCCCCTTTGTTTCCATTTCTGATTCCTATATCCATTTCTCAACCGGCAGCCTTTCGCAGCGCTCCAGCAGCCGGGGCGCCTCCATCTTCTTCGCCCACGCCGCGAACGCCGGCGTCGCTCCGCGCCAGCGTAGGGTCTCGACTTTCTTAAAGAGCGGCGCATCCGTGCGCAGCGTCGCGAGATTCTTGAAGAGCAGCGCGAGATCGCGCTGTTTGCCGAGAACGTCCGGCGGGAAGTTTTCGATCGGACCATAGTTGTTCAACAATTGAGCAGCGGTCTTGGCGCCGATCCCAGGGATGCCGGGATACCCGTCAGCCGCATCACCCACGAGCGCGAGCAGGTCCGGAATGAGCGGCGGATCGACGCCAAACTTTTCGCGTATCCCGGCGGCATCGCGAATGATTTTGCGCCGGCCGTCGATCTGCACCACGCGCGAATCCACCACGCATTGCGCCAGGTCTTTGTCGGGCGTCCAGATGGCGACCCTCTGCACCTTCTTATCTTTCGCCGCAATATGTGCGGCCGAAGCGAGCGCATCATCGGCTTCGAGCTCGATCATCGGCCACACGACAACGCCCATCGCCGCGAGCGCCTCCTCGAGCGGATGGAACTGCGCGAGCAGCGCGCGTTCGATGCCAGCGCCGGTCTTGTAGTCCGCCCAAAGCCGATTGCGAAACGACTCGATCACGTGGTCGGTCGCGACGCCAAGATACGTGGGACCGCGTGAGGCGGAGCCTTTTACGCGGTCGCCGTTCTCGATCATCTGGAGCACCGTCTGCAGCACGCCGCCGACGGCACCGTAAGGGCGGTCCACGCCTTTGTTAAACCGGCGCAGACCGTAGAAGTGACGGAAGAGTTCGTAGGTACCGTCGATGAGATGCACCACGTAAAAGCGTTCGATCACGTGGCTGGATTGGTAGGCGGCGTAAAAGGCTTCGCCTCACGCGGTTTCAGAGACGTAAAGGGCTTCGCCTCGCGTGGCTGACTAGTAGAGCGTCGGAGCATCAGGATTAGAGCCGCGTGAGGCGCAGCCTTTTACGCGGAGATAGTTACGTAATTGGGCACGCAGGAAACGCCGTCCGGCCCCGCTCTTCAGAAATTTCTCTCGTCCTTCTGCGTCTTCGCGCTCCGTGTAAGCCTCATAACAAATAAGCTTCCATGGACCACGTGATTTCGTGGCGAATGAAGCGCCCCGCGTGTGCTCCGACAACCGCCTCTTCAAGTCCGTCGAGTAACCAATGTAAAAACCGCAGTCGCTCTCCGACCTCAACACGTACACATAGAACACGCTCTGAGGGTAGAGTGATCAGACCGCGTGAAGCGAAGCTTTTACGGGGAAACATCCGCTCTCTTTCTACCGCGACAGCCGCGTGAGGCGAAGCCTTTTACGCGGCAAGACGTACACATAGAACACCCTCGAAGGATAAAGTGGCAAGGCCGCGTGAGGCGAAGCCCGCGAAGCCTTTTTACGCGGAAACGCACTACCCCAATCTGTATCGCCGGCATCAGCAGCAAGACCACGAGCATGATCCAAATCCATTTCCAGCGCCTCCCACGACCGCGTGAGGCGAAGCGCTTTACTCGCTTGGGACCGCGTGAGGCGGAGCCCTTTACGAGGTTCGCATTCGGCTTGAGCATCTTCGCCAAGGGAACACGGTGGCGACCCGAGCGCAACTCGTCGTGATGAAGCACGTCACCGAGGACGCTGCTGCATCCGTCCGGTTCACCCGCCTAGGGCAGGAAGTGCGCAATTCTTGCTTTTCCCTTGCAAACGTTTGCTCGATCTGGTTAAAACATTTCCCACGCCCCAGATGAACCCTCATCCCTGCCGAGATTCACAGCCTGACTCTCACTATGCCCTTGCCATTCACGCTTTCCCTTTATTCCTGGCCATTCATCAGAGAGCCGCCGGCCGAAGGATTCAAAGAAATGATGTTGTAGTCAGCGCGCTCCGTCGAGCTGTTCCGATCTCTCCCAAATGTTAAATGTTTAGACGCGACCCTATTCCTCATCCCCCAAAACGACGCGTATCACACACGGATGACAGCAGCATTGCACAAAGCGATCTCCCGATCGCTCGCCAAACTCGAGTTATGAAAGCGAACGAAAAGCAGTTTTTGCAGTGCCCGGTACGAAACGAAAGTGTGGTTGGCGTTCACGTCTATAGCCATAGCGGAGAATATTCCCCGCAAGCCACAGATTTTCGCCTCCCTGCCAGAGGCATTTCTTTTCAGTTCATACGGAAATATCGTTCGGCGAACCGTCAATTACTCGGGCCGATGGGTCGCGGTTGGACCTTCACATACGCCAAAACGTTGGAGAAAGAAGGCGATGATGTCCTCTACCATGACGGCCTCGGCCGGATACATCGCTTTAAATCTATCCCGTCGAAGAAATCTTATCTGTCGCCAGACGGGCTTTATACGCGTCTTGAAGCGACGCGAGATACTTTTTTCATCAGGCAGAGGCATGGCGGCGTACTCATTTTCGAAAAACCAGGAAGGGGTGGGCGCTTATTAGCTATCGAGGATCGCAACGGAAATTGTCTGAGGTTCAATTACAACAAGAGCGCAGTTCAAATATTCGACCCTTTGGGACGCAGGACCGATGTCCACCTTGATAAAGAACGCATTGTTAAGGTCAGTCATGCGGACCGGGTCTGGCAATATCTGTACAATTATGATGGATGCTTGGTTGAGGTAATTCAGCCACCGACAGATGATGCTCCGAAGGGGCCTCGTACTCGGTACGCCTATGATGAGGCGCTTCGGCTAACCTCGATTACCAATCCCAATGGTCAGGTTTTCCTGCGTAATTGCTACGATGATTGCGATCGTGTTAGTCAGCAGAAGCATGGTAATGGGACTTTTAAGTTTGAATACGAGACCATTGGTGAGACAGATTCGGGTCTTCCCATCTACCGGACCCAAGTGTGGCTAAAGAACGGCGCTCTTTTCTTTTTGAAGCACGACGCCTTCGGCCATGCGATCGAGAGAACCTTGTTGGTCTCTGCCGAATTCCTCTCGCCCGAAGATCGCGGTGGATCGAGCGGGACAATGATACCGGTAATCACCAAGTCGATATTCAATCGTCATGGGGAGTTGGCCAGGGGAGAAAATCCCGCGGGAGACATAATCGAGCAGATTTATGATGAGAAGAGCGTTGATCCCCGCGCGCGGGGCAACTTACTTAAGCTGCATCGAACTCCAGCTGCTGGTGTTGATACGGATCAGACTAAGCTTATTACCCGATATTGTTACGAGCCCAGGCATCAACAACTAGAATCGCTTACCGACCCACGTGGACACGTCACCCGGTTCAAATACGATGATCACGGCAATCTAGCTAAGAAGTCCTACCCCGCGGTCACGATTCCAAAGATCGGAAACAAGAAAGCAAAGGGCAAGAAGACCGTCAAGCGAATCATATTGGTAGAGAACTCTGAGTATAACAATGCCGGTCAACTGATCCGGTTTACCAATGCTCGCGGTGCCACAGTTGAATACTTTTATCACCGGATTGCACATCCCGGCGGAACCAAATCTCACGCAGACCCTCGTTCCTACACGCAAAAGGCCGGCGGTTACCTCGCCCGTATTGTGGGTGATACTGCGGGTAAGAAGCGCCGTTTAAAGAGTAAGCCCGCCCGGGTTACGGCTGACTATCTTTACGACTCTTTCGGCAACCGGACCACGATTCTAGATAGCAAGGGTAATCCAACACGCTTCAAATATGATGCGCATAATCGGGTAATAGAGACGACTTCGCGGAAACCCTTCAGCCACAAAAAAAGCTTTCGATACGACGCCAATCGTAACCTGCGTGAAGCGACTTCGTCCTTCGATCATCACCAATATGATCCCGTCGCGGGGACGACCATTCGGAAGTCAACGCAGGTCTGTCAATCCTTCGGATACAACTCCCTCAATAATCCTGTGCGACGAACAATCGCAAGTGATGGCCGCGAGATCACAAACACTCTGGTTCGAGATGCCAATGAGAACATTGTGCGCAGAATTTTGCCGATGGGTAACGTATTTGAATATGAATATGATGAACGCGACCACGTGATTGTCCTTCGTGGTGGACCTCAAACGAAGGATGAATCCGAGATACGCCACACGTACACCCTCAATGGAAAACTACGCAGCACTGTAGATGGAGGCGGAAATACCGTCCGTTACGACTATGATGGGTTCCATCGCTATAAAGGGCTTACAAATGCAAGCGGTACTGTCAGAAGGCAGTGGCTTGACGAACTAGGAAACGTTACTCGACTTCAAGTACGCGGTAATTCTGTATCTGTGAATAAACGGGGCAAGTCCGTCTCTGAAAAAACGACGATTCTACTCGAGTCACAATTCCAGTACGATGAACTAAATCGCCGCGTGCGAACAAGTCGCGTCTGGACCGATCCGCTGACCGGGGAGCCCCTGGGAAAGAGTCAGTTGGATGAAGAAAAAGGAGCCATTTCGACCGTCATCAAATACGATGACAATCATCTACCCTCGAAGGTATTCCTGGAAACCGGAAATATCTTAAATCTGCAATATGACGGAGTGAATCGTCCCGTCTTGTTTACTGATGAGACTGGCCAGTCCGTCTCACTAGAATACGACGAGAACAGTAATCCAGTTTGTATTGAGAGACTGGGCCCAGCTCTCAAAAATGACAAGAAACGATTCCGGCAAACCACGAATCATGAGTTTGATGAACTGGATCGTCTGGTAGCACGTTCAGTGAACGGAGGAGCACCTGAGACATTTGCCTATAACTCTCTAAATCTCATCACAGAACACAATAACGAAGCTAAAGTTCCGACAAAGTATTTGCATGATGGTTTAGGCCGGTTTTCGGGACGAGCGACGAGGGCGATTGTTTCGCGTGCAGTAAACGGCGAGCAATCAAAGCAGCTTCTCGTGCAGCGCGTCGAGTGGAATGACAATAACCGACTTACCGCTCGAGTTAACGCGAATAATCATAGCACGAAGTATAGCTATGACGGGCTCAATCGTTTGAGCAGTATTGTTTATGCTGATGGCGCGACCAAGTATTTTGAACGCGACGCCAACGGTAACGTTGTTCGTTTGGCCGACTCAAATCGAAACATCATCACAAACCGGTTCGATGCGCAAAATCGTCTTGTCGAACGCATAATCCAAGGTGCTAACGCGGAGCGCCCGCAAATAGAAAAGTTTCAATACGACGGTTTGAATCGTCTTGTTCTCGCTCAAACAAACAGCGCTGCCACCTTGCGCCGCTATGATTCACTCTCCCGTTTGCTCGAAGAATCGCAGTCAGGTCGAGCGATCAAATACGAATATGATTCCGCGGGAAACCGCGTGCGGCTGCTCTATCCAAGTGGGCAAGAGGTTCGTAAATCCTATGACTTACTTCGGCGTGTAACGGAAGTGCTGGATGGCAAGTCTTATCTCATTGCCTCTTATCGCTATGGATCGGACACGCAACTTCGTGAGCAACAACTGGGGAACGTGCTGAAAGCCACCTACACGTATGAGTCGGGAAAAGATTGGCTCAGGAGTGTCATCTATCGTTCCATTGATACAGGAGAGATTATTGAAGGAAGCGAGTGCCGGTATGATGCTTTAGGTAATCGCATTGAAGAGGTGCAATTGCGGCACGGCAGTAACTCTGGCGAGCGATACTTTTATGACTCTCTTAATCGCTTGGTGAAGGTGCAGTATGGCGTCAAACGCCTGTCTGATCCCGATAGTCAATTCGAGAAAGAAGTGCTTTACGAACTAAGTCCCACTGGCATCTGGCAACTCAAGACGACACGAGATGTAAACGGGCAAACGATAGAGCAGGATGCGGGAGCAGCCAATGCGCGTGAGGCTTACCTTTATCTTGGCAATCGCCAATTTGAATACGATGCCAACGGCAACCGCATTCTAGAAGAAAATAACGCAGATAACGAGAATACAAGGAAGCGATATAGCTACGATTATGCCAATCGATTAGTGCGTGTGGAAAGCCTGGATGCACATGGACTTCTCGTCCAGACAATCGATTACGCTTACGACGCGTTCAACCGTCAGACGTTTAAGGGTATCACCAGCGCGAACCGCGCGACGGAGATTCGTCGGACATGGGACGGCGACCGACTCATCGAAGAGTGGGAGGGGGACCATCTCGCTCGGAGTTTTATTTATGGTGCGCGAATCAGTGAACCCCTCAAGATGCGCCGTCATACAGCCGATGGAACCCAGGAATTGCTTTACACGATCAATCCGTCGGGCTTCGTAACTGGGCTTTTCGATGAGCAGGGAGATGCTGTCGAACGTTACCGTTACGACGTGTTCGGGCAACCTTCGGTAGGCGAAATCAGCGACGTGCTGAAAATGAACCCTCGACCACTCTCTGTGGTTAGTAACTCATTGCTCGGACATGGCAAAGTCTTTGACAGTGATGCCGACTTTTATTTTGCCAGCGGGTTTGTTTCTGATGCCTCGTTAGCAGACAATCTTAGTCGAAGGGCGCGAAGAAGCGGAAACGTCGGTGCGGCGCGCTCGAATCCAGATCAAAACGAACCCCCTACCGGAGAGGAAGGGTCATTTTTTCATACAGCCTTGGAATTCGTAATAGGCCATGTAGTTGCGGAGAAAGCTGCGCATATCGTAGGAGTAGCAGTTGCCGGTCCATTCGCTGGTATCGCATTGGACTTTGAAGACGATGTCGGCGGGCGTTCAAGCGACCCCGATTTTGGCCGTCCGCTAGATGTCAATTCGAATTTCGAGTCCTATTTCAATGATCCAAATGCCACGAATGCGGGCGAGCTTGACGATAATAACCGGTGGACTAGTTACGGCGATGCTCCGGTTACGGTGAGCGATCTGCCCGACGTACCTGTCCCTACTGTATCAGTGTATTCTCTCCCGGATGCCCCTGTATCGATACACGATCTTCCAGATGCCTCGATATCGGTACATGACCTTCCAAATGCGGGTGGTGGTAATGGACAGCCTACCGACATCGAAATAGGCGAGGATGGCAGTTGGGTTGATAACCGCACCGGAGAGGAGGGCGGCCCTAGTCTTGGTGGATCCGG
>Ga0209118_1000790_pt1 | contig 15985 bp, 12 predicted proteins | sample BlaSpr_A8_Ref_M1_FD_187988 | JGI IMG/M metagenome (GOLD analysis project Ga0209118, IMG submission 187988) | Forest soil microbial communities from Thunder Bay, Ontario, Canada - Black Spruce, Ontario site 2_A8_Ref_M1 (SPAdes) (version 2) | ecosystem: Environmental > Terrestrial > Soil > Boreal...
GGCGGGCGGAGCGCGCTCCTGCCGGCTCGGCGAGCGCCTCGGCGAGGCGGGCGGCGAAGTCGCCGGCCGTGCGGGCGACCGTGACGTAAGGGGCGAAGCGGCGCAGCTCGGGCAGATCGGTGGCCACCACCGGCAAGCCGGCAGCCAGCATCTCGTAAACCTTGACCGTCTCGACGACCTCGGTGAGCGGGGAGACCCTGAACGGGATGACGCCGGCGTCGAAATGGCTGATGACCCGCGGCAGGTCGGCATAGGGCAACTCGCCGAGGAAGCGGACGTTGGCAAGGGCGCGCAGCTCCTCGACCTCGCCGCGATAGGTGTCGCCTACCAGCCAGAACTCCCATTCCGGGCGTGCGCGCGCCAGCTCCGCCAGCAGCGGACCGTCGAACCAGTCATGGATGCCGCCGAAGAAGCCGACTACCGGCGGTCCGCCGGCGCGCACCCGTGCGGCGGCGGGTCCGAAGTGCTCCCACTCACAGCCGTTACGCACGACGATGCAGCGCGCGCCCGCGGCGGCGAGCTTCCGGCGGAGCGGCTCGGTGACCGCCACCACCAGGTCCGCGGTGCGGGCGAGCTCCTCTTCTTCGTCGGTCAGCGCGGCATGATCGCCGAAAGCCCCGTAGTCATCGAGACAGTCGAAGAGGAGCCGCCCCGCGAAGGCGCTCCGGAGCGCCTGGCCGAGCGGCCGCCAGGAAGGGAGCTGGGCAACGATCCAGCAACCGGTCAAGGGATGCTCGGACGCGACTCCCCGGAGCGCGGCGACAGCGCGCTCGACGGCCGCCGGCTCCAGGCGATCGCGATACGGGTCGTGCGCGGGATCGCCGGCCAGCGCGAGCCGCCAGATCCCGCTCTCGGCGAGAGCCGGCGCCGGCGGCTCACTGGCGAGGCGAAGGTCGGCGTAGTAGACGCGATAGCCGGCGCGGGCGAAACAACGCGCCAGATGGTGCGGCCGCTGGACCCGAAAGGTCCACTCGACGATGGGGAGGAAGAGTACCGGCCGGCCGATCATGGGCAAGCTCGAGAGCATCGGCGAACATCGGCGAACAGGCGGCGAACGCAGCGCATCCTACAGCAGAACTCGCGGGCGGCCGGGCGGACCGAGGAGAGGGCGCCCGCGCCGCGCGCTCGCCGCGATGACCGCCGCTACGCCCGCACCAGCATCGCCTTGGCGACCGCGCCGTAGGCGCGGCCGAGAGCGCGGGCGAGGTGCATGACCAGCAGCAGGTCGAGCAGGCCCGCCAGCCAGAAGAGCGGGAAAGCCCAGAGCGGCACGTAGAGGTAGTGATTGCGGTAGAGGTTGATCAGCGGCTGGTCGACGAAGAGCTGGGTGATCGGCGCGGCCAGCAGCGCCAGCGAGATCGACATCAATACCGTGAACAGCACGAAGGAGAAGATTCCCAGGGGAAGCTTGAGGACCATGTAAAGCAGGGTCGTCCAGGTCCGGCGGTCGCCCAGCCAGGAACGCAGCCGCGCCCAGAGGGAGCCCTCCGGCGTCGCGAAGCGCGGCCGCCGCGGCATGCGGACCCCAAGCAGCGACTCGACGAGCCGCCCCTCCACCAGCGAGAAGAGGCGGACGCTGGCGAGAAAGAGGAGCGCGACCGGGAAGCCGATGATCAAGATGCTCAAGCCGATCGACAGCGACAGTCCGGTCACCGCCCAGACAAAGTACAAGATGCCCGTCGCGAGCGACAGGAACATGAAGAGCAACGCGCCGTAGGAGCGTGGGTCGAGGAAGACGCCGAGGATCCTGCGCGCCGGATCCGCGGCCGTCTGCGGCGCCGGATGGGCGAGCGCCGCGGCGACGCGCGAGTCGTTCTCGCGGTAGGCCTCGGCCACCTCGCGCGGCGTGCCGAAGCGCTGGACGGCGCGCTCGAACGCCGCCTGTTTCTCCGCACCGGCAGCCGTGTCCGCGACGCCGGCGGTCGCGTTGCGCAGATAGTCTTCGGCGTCGTAGAGGGCGTCCTGGATCAGCGCCGGATCGCTTCCCGCCAGCTCTTCGTTCAGACGGTCCAGGTATTCTTGGATGGTCCTGACCTGCTCGTCGGTCTCAGGCATTCTCGCTCCCTTCGCTGGCCGGTTCCACCACGGCCGTCTGATGCAGGTGCGTATCGCCAAGGATCGCGTCCACGAAGTCCCGGGTCTGCTCCCAGGCGCCTCGCCAGAGCGGGAGGACCTGGCGGCCTTGCTCGGTGATGGTGTAGTAGCGCCGCGGCGGACTGGTCACCGAGGGCTCGACCTCGCTGCGCAGCAAGCCGTTGCCCTCCATCGTCCGCAGCAGCGGATAGAGGGTCCCTTGCTTGACCAGCGGCGCGCCGCCCGCCATCTCCTCCAGGGAGCGGCCGATCTGGTACCCGTACATCGGCGCCGCGGCACGCTCCAGCAGCGCCAGCAGCACCAGCGATACCGCGCCGGCGTTCAGCTCTTTCCGGAACTTCCGCAGCTCAGCACTCTCGGTGTCCATAGTCGCCCCGCTCTTCCCGGGAGTCGCTCGCCCCGCCCGGGATGCCAGGCGCGGCGGGACGTTCCCATCGCTATGAAATGGATAGTACTATAGACTTCACAATAGTCAAGTGTTATGAGTACTAGCCAGTAAGGGCGCCTCCGGTGAACCCTTCCGGCCATAATCTCTCCGGCCACTGATTTCTTTATCGGAGGGTCAGCCGGAACATCGTCAGGATCCGCGGGGACCTGAACGCACGACGGGAGTTGCCGAAGGACGGGGCCGGACACCCCCGGTGGCCGGTAGGATGGGAGGAGCGAGAAAAAGGAGCCCGGCGGCGCCTGGACGGCGCCGTTGGGGGGTGGCTCTGGCGGCCGGCGGCGCTAGCTCCGAAGAGCTCGACGGCGCGCCGGTCCGCTGCCGATCAGGCCTGGCGCCGGATCTTGGCGCGTGGCTGGCGCGCTTCGGACTGATTCCGCTTCACCCGCAGGTTCCAGTCGGCCGCCGCCTCGTCGAGGGACGTCCGGTCGGCGGAACGGGCCTGACAGGTGTTGCAAACCACCCAGAACCAGCGGCCCCTCAGATAGGAAAGGCTCCTGGCCGTCGGCTCTCCTCCGCATTCACATGGCATCAGACTCTTGATCATGTAGTCTCCCTTGGGGAGTCGGGCCCTGGCCTTGCATCTTCTTCGGTCAGTGCCCGGATAGGCACGAAACCTCCGTGCCGGTTTGCACGGCCGAAGAAGAGAAGGTTCTGGGCTGTCACAGGACATATAATATCCCTACTCACTCTATTTTGCAACCCCTCGGGAGTATCATCGAGCACGTGGCATGAGCAACTGGCTGGCATGAGCAACTGGCTGGTCACCGCCTTCACGAGCTATGGCCTCGCCGTGATCGTGGTCGCGATCTATCTCGAGGGTTGCGGCGTGCCCCTGCCGGGCGAGACGGTGCTGCTGGCGGGCGGCTTCTTTGCCCGCCAGGGATCCCTGTCCCTCGGCTGGGTGCTGGTGGCGGCGTTCCTGGCGGCGACCGCCGGCGACAACACCGGTTACTGGATCGGCCGCCGCGGCGGCCGCGCCCTGGTGAGGAAACATGGACGCTGGGTCGGCCTGACCGCGCAGCGCCTCGAGTCGATCGGGGGGTTCTACGCCCGCCACGGCGCCAAGACCATCCTGATCGCCCGCTTCCTGTCCGGCGTCCGCGCTTTCGCGCCGCTGTTCGCGGGCATCAGCCGCATCCCCTGGCGGCGGTTCGCGGCAGTCGACGCGGCAGCCTGTCTGCTCTGGGCGGGCGCCGTCGGGCTGGTCGGCTACGCCTTCGGCGAGAGCTGGCAGCACGTCGAGCACTGGATCGGCCGCGCCGGACTCTCGGTGCTGGTGCTGGTCGCCTGCCTGCTGCTGCTGCGCGCGGCGGAGCGCCACCGCGACCGGGTCCAGGTGTGGATCCGGGAGTCCCTCGGCCGCGGTCTTACGCAGAGCCAGCTTTGGCTGCTGGTCATCGAGCTGATCGTGCTCGGAACACTCGCCCGTGTCGCCGGCAGGGTGGTCGCCCACCGCTCCAATCAATTCGACCAGACCGTCGCCGACTGGCTGGCGGCGGCACGCGGGCCGCTGGTCGATGGCCTGCTGGCGATCTTCGCCGCTCTCGGCTCGGCTCCCGCGGCGCTCGCCGCCGTGCTGCTGGTGATCGCCTGGAGCTTCTTCAGGGGCCGGCGCGGGCATGCCCTGGTGATGGCCGCCATCTACCTCGTCAGCCTGGCGCTCAGCGCCGACCTCAGCCAGGCGCTGGACTGGTGGACCGGAGCGCTCGGCATCTTCTCCGGCATGCTCAGCGGGAACGCCCTGGTCGCCGCCGCCGCCTATGGCGCCGCCGCGCTGCTGCTCACCCTCGACCGCCCGCACTGGCGGTGGCCCGCCGCGCTGCTCGCCGCCGCGGTCGTCCTGCTGGTCGGCTGGGCGCGCATCGTCCGCGACGGCGACCTGCCGAGCGGCGTCCTTGCCGGGCTTGCCGTGAGCTCCCTGCTCCTGCTGGTCGGCACCTTCGTGATCGAGGCCATGGACCTCCGCGTCGTCCGCTCCGACCGCGCTGACACGAAACTTCCTTAACGAGGGGGAGGGAGGGGGCGTCCCCTTCCCCCCGGAGGGTGGGAAGGGGATCGAGGGGATGCGGGGGCGATCCAATAGATGCTGTACGTAGGCCCCACACGGTCTGTCGCCGCCCGGTCATGTCTCGGGTTAGCGGCCATGCAGGTCCCCCCCGCGGCCGCCAGGGGAGCGGCGGCCCCAGAAGGCGTAAAAGCTCCCGCGTTTCCCGTCTAGCTAGTTGAGGCCGGCCGCCACTTTCACGGCGGGCCGCCGCAGCGGTCCTCGGGAACGGGGGGAGGCAAGCGATGGCGAGGCATCTGGAGGGGCAGGACCTTCGGCCGCATGACCAGGGAGACCACCGCCAGCAGGACGAACAGGAGGGCCAGGGCGATCAGCAACTGCGCGGCCCGCACCAGCGCGATGATGACGGCCAGCTCGAACGGCACCAGCGCGACCCGCACCAGCGCGACCACCATGGCCAGGACGATCAAGCTCCGGCCGGGAGCCCACCTGCCGGCCCGGCCCCTCGGGCAGGCCGGGCGGCCCGGGCCGACTCGCCCATCGAACGGGTCCAGACCGGCGTGCGCATGGAGAAGCGCCTGGTCAAGGTGCTCAAGGCGCTGGCCGAGCTCTACGACCTGTCGCTGGGCGACCTGCTGGAGGGCATCGTGCTGCACGCCTTCGAGGGCCGCTCTTACTTTTCCACACCCTCCCTGCGCCGCATCGCCGAGCTCGAGCGGATCTACGGCCTCGACGTCGGGCCCCGAGCCGGCGCCCGTCCGCTCGATGCGGTCGAGCATCCGGCCGCACCCTGACTCGAGCTGCCGGCCAGCTGGCGGCTGGCGAGCTCACCGGCGAGCCCTCGACGTTGATTCCGCTCGACGCCCTGCGCCGCATCGCCAAGCTCGTTCCGGGTGTGGCATCAGGTCCGGGCACCCTGCCCGCCGGAGCCAGCCCGGGCTGATTTATGCGTTCTCGCCATTTCCGCGGTTATAATCTCGAGCCTGGCAAGCTTGTCAGCGAGGCTGATCCGATCGATCGCCAGCTCAGCGCGAAAGGAGCTCACCGTGGCAACCCGTCACTCCGCATTGGCCGCCGCCGCCCTGGTGTCCGGCCTGCTCTACCCCGCGTCCGCCGGCCGCGCCCAGAGCGTCGAAGGCGCCTTGATGCCCTCAGCCACCGCGACGCGAACGGCGCCGGCGCCACAGCTGCGGCTCGAATCGGCCCTGGCCGCCGCGCCGCTCCACACCCTGCCCTCGGCAAGCACCGGCGCCGCCGACCAGCTCGCCGCCTTGCAGGCCTGGAACGCCGCCGGCAAGCTGCCGCTCCGGGTCGGTTTCGCGCGGGCCCTGACCTCGCCTGCGGTCGTCAGCCTGGGTGGCGTTGCCAGCGCACCCTCGACGTCGCAGCCGTTCGCCGGCGGTTTGCTCGCCGCCGCCGGAGCCGGCGAGCTGGCCTGGGGCACGCGCGTCACGGTGCGGGACTCCTATCGCCTGCGCCTCCATCTCTCCGACGTCCACCTCCCGGCCGGCACCCGCATGTGGGTGGAGGAGCAAGGCGGCACGCCGCGGGAGTTCGGGCTCGAGCTGCTGGCACCGGAGGGCGATCTCTGGACGCCGAGCGTCAAGGGAGACTCGCTGCTCTTCGAGGTCCACGTCCCGGCGGGAGCCCAGGCCAGCTTCGCGGTGCGCGAGGTGATGGAGATCATCCGTCTCGCTCCCGGTGGCGGCGCGAGCGTCTTTGCCGTGCCGTCCAGTGACCCGTCCTGCATCGTGGACTCGAGCTGCTCGACCGCCAGCGCGTTGCCCGATCTCGCCGACATCCGGCATGCCGTCGCCCAGCTGAACTTCGTCGATCAGGGCGTTGGATACGTGTGCTCAGGCGGTCTGCTCTTCGACACCAAGAGCGATTTCATCCCCTACTTCCTGACCGCCAACCACTGCTTCGCCGACCAGCCCGCGGCCAGCAGCCTCGAGGCGGTGTTCGACTACTACACCAGCTCGTGTACCGGCGCGTTTCCCGACTACAACACGCTGCCGCGCGCCAACGGCTCCCAGCTGCTGGCCACCAGCACCAACTCGGACTTCACTTTCCTGCGTCTCAACAGCGTGCCGGACACGAACCCTTCGGGCCACCGCTTTTTCCTGGGCTGGACCGTCGGCACGCTGACGCAAGGCACGACGTTCTATCGGCTCTCCTTCCCCTTCCCGCTCAGCCAGCCGGGGCCCAACCCCGATCCCGAGCGGTTCTCGCAGTCGTTCCTCCAGACCGGCAACAACATCCCCGTCTGCTCCAACGTGCAGCCGCTGCCGAAGCCGCGGCCGCAGTTCCTCTACGCCTCGCTGGTCAAGGGGGGTACTTTCGGCGGCAGCTCGGGGGCGCCGCTGTTGCTGGCCAGCGGCCAAGTGGTCGGCCAGCTCGGCGGCGGCTGCGCTTATGTGAACCACGACCCCGAAAACGGCTGCGACTACATGAACTCCGAATTCGACGGCGCCTTCAGCGTCACCTATCCGTCGATCGCGCAATGGCTGAACCCGGTGGCCTCGCCCGGACCGTGTGTGCCGAATGCGACGACCTTGTGCATCGACAGGAATCCCGGCGACAAGCGCTTCAAGATCCAGGTCAGCTATTCGACCAGCCAGGGCGGCGGCCTGTCCGGCTCCGGCCATGCCATCCCGCTGTCCAGCCTCGGCGTCACCGAGGGCGGCCTGTTCTGGTTCTTCGGCGCCACCAACCCGGAGATGCTGATCAAGGTCATCGACGGCTGCGCGCTGACCCACACGTTCTGGGTGTTCTATGCCGCCACCACCAACGTCGGCTTCACCGTCAACGTGACCGATACCGTCGCGCTCACCCAGACGAGCTACACCAACCTGGACGGGCACGCGGCGCCGCCGGTACAGGACACCTCCGCCCTGCCCTGCCCTTGATGCGTCCGGCGTCGCTGCTCTAGCCCGCCAGCCGGGCCCACGGACGGTCCCCGGCGAGCCGACGCCGGGACCCTCCACTCCCGGGGCCGGCTGGCGCGCATCCAGCTGGCCCGGGCCGCCGGCGCCTGCCTCTTGTCATCTTTCGTCCTACACGCAACTTCCGCTTGCGCCTATGCGAAGTCGGATGCCGGTCCGATGGAGGCGCCCCGGCGCGGCCGCTATCCTGAGATTGTCCATCAGGGAGGCAGCCATGAACGATCGCTCACATCCCGCACGCGTCACGAAACCCGCCGCCGCACCGCGCCGGCTCCTGCCGGTCGCCGGTGTCGCGGGATTGCTTGCCGCACTGGCGTTGCTCGTCGCGCCGGCGCCCATGGCCGCCGCGGCCTCCCTCGTCACGCCGGCGGCCCCGCGCGCCGTCCAGACCGCTCGCAGCGGCGACGTCCACACCGCGCAGTGGGCCTTGATCGTCAACGGCGACGATTCGTTCACCCACAACTACAACGTCGCGCTGGCTCTCACCAGCCTGTCGCAGCTCGGTTACGCGCCGCAGAACACGCTGGTGCTCGCTCCGGCGGCCGCCTCGGCCCCCGACACGGGCACCTCCGGCGTCTCCGGCGTCGCCGCCGGCCCAGCCCCCTGGCGCCGGCCGGCGACCGAGCAGGGGTTGCGGCAGGCGCTCGCGCAGCTGCACGAACGGCTGCGGCCAGGCGATCTGCTCCTGGTCTATCTGACCGGGCACGGCTACCGGATGTTCGGCCGCACCAGCCTGGAATTGCAGGGTGGGTCGATCACCGCCCGCGAGCTGATGCAGCAGGTGGGCGAGCTGCCTTTCGGCAAGCTCATCTTGATCGCCGACCAGTGCTACTCGGGCGGTTTCGCCAACGCCGCCCTGGCCCTCGGCCGCAACGTCGTCGCCGTGTCGAGCACCGACGACCGTCACGAGGTGCGCTGCGAGCCCTTCATCCGTCCCCTTTGGCTGGCGGCGGTGGCTGCTGAGAGCGATAGCAAGGGCCGAGGCTTCGTATCGATCGAGGAGGCGTTCCGGGTGGCCGCGGACGGCCTGCGGCAGGCCAGCGCCGGCGGCAGCGGCGACGCTCCGCGGATCGCCGCCAGCGGCACCTGCTCCGGCCGCGAGAACCCTTTCTCGGCAATGACACTCAATGCAGCCGGCGACCCGGGCAGCGACCAACGGGCCGGCGGCGTGATCGCACGGAGGTGAGCTCATGGACGACGACAGGCGCCGCGACTATCGCTCCATCCTGCCCGGCACCGAGGTGATCTACCGGGCCACGCCGGTGCGTCCCCAGGACCACCGGTATCTCCTCGGTATCGCCGAGAACCTCTCGTTCGGCGGCCTCTTCATCTCGACCCGCCAGCCGTTCGCCGTCGGCACCCTGGTCTTGCTCGACCTGTTCCCGGGCGCCGGAGTCGACCGCGTGCCGTTCTCAGCCCGCGCCGTAGTCCGCTGGCGCCAGCTCTGGCGGGAGCCGCGCGGCATGGGGCTGCAGTTCCTGGACTTCACCAACCTCGCGGAGCGCCCGATGGCGGCGCTGCTGGACAACGCCCTAGCCCCGCCACCCGAATGGCGGCTCCCGGCCGGCGTCGATCCAAGCTTGAGCTGATCTCTCCCTTCTCGCCCCCTAGACTAATTGCCGGAGGGGAAGGAGGAGGGCCGAAGGCGGCAGATCCCTCCAGCCTCCTTTGGGCGAGTCCCGCAGTCCACCATCCCCACATCCGCGCCCCTCGCCCATTGGAGGCTGGAGGGATCTGCCGTCCGCGGCCCGGCCGGGAGGGTTCCCCGAAGGTCACGCGCGGAGCTTGCCGCCCAGGGACTCGGCTACCGCCTGCTCGATCCGCTGGCGCAGGGCGGCGACTTCGGCGCTGCCGAGCGTCGCGTCCTGGCTCTGGAAGGTGACCTGGAAGGCCAGCGACTTCGCGCCGGCGGGCAGCGGCTCACCGCGATAGAGGTCGAACAGCTCGAGCGCGCTGAGGAGCGGCGCTCCCGCCCGCCGGATCGCCGCCGCCAGGTCGTGCGCGGAGACCTCCTCGGGCACCACGAAAGCCAGGTCTTCCACCACCGGCGGATAGTTGCTGATCGGCGGCAGCGCTTCCCGCTGCCACGACGTCTTGACCAGCGGCTCGATCATCAGCTCCGCCAGGCAGATCCGCCGGCCGGCCAGCCCCCACCGCTCGGCGACGACCGGATGCAGCTCGCCCAGGACGCCGAGCCGGCTGCCGCCGGCGACGAGCTCGGCGCAGCGCGGTCCAAACGGCGCCTCCCCGGGCCGGGCCACCACCTCGACCCGTTCCAGCCAGCCGACTGCAGCCAGCAGGGCCTCGAGAATTCCCTTGAGATCGAAGAAATCCAGCGGCTCGGCGCCGGCGGGATCGGCGTGAACGCTGGCGCGCCGCCGCGGGCCGGTGAGCAGCACGCTCACCCGGCGCTCCTCGCGCGGCCGGATGCCCTCGCCCTGTTCCGGCAGGTAGATCCGGCCGACCTCGAAGCAGCGGATGCGGTCGGTGTAGCGGAGGTTGTGGCCGAGCGCCTCGACGGCCGAGACCAGCAGCGAGCGGCGCATCACCCGCCGATTCGCCGACAGCGGGTTGTCGAGCGTGACATAGCGCTCCGGCGGCAGCGGCGGCAGGCCGAGCTTCTCGTGGTTCTCGATCGTGGTCAGCGTGTAGTTGATGTGCTCGTGCAGCCCGCATCCCACCAGCAGGTCGCGGATGCGCTCCTCGGTCTCGAGCAGCGGGTTCGGGATGGGCGGCGGCAGGGTATCGGACAGGCGCGTCGCCCGGATGGCGGCATAGCCGACGATCCGTGCCACCTCCTCGGTCAGGTCCGCCGGGACCTCCACGTCCAGGCGGTACCACGGGGCGGTGCAGCGCAGCACGGCCTCCCCCGGCTCGACGCGCAGCCCGAAGGTGGCTTCGTGGCCCGCCGCCGGGCCGGCGGCAGCTGGACCGGCGGCCGCTGGACTGGCGGCAGCGGCGGCGTCCGCCGAGGCGAGGGTCTCGACGGTGAACTCGAGCCGCTCGAGACAGGCGCGGATCGCCGGCAGCTCGAGAGTCAGCCCCAGCTGCCGACGCACCTCGCTCGCCGTCAGGCAGGCGCGGCGCGGCGCCTGGGGCACCGGGTAGCGGTCCACGACGGCGGTCAGCCGGCCGCCGGCGAGGCTCTCGAGCAGGCCGGCGGCGCGGCGCACGGCGATTTCGTTGAGAGTGGCCGGCACGCCGCGGGTGAAGCGGCTGCTGGCCTCGGTGTGGAGCTTGAGCTGCCGCGCGGCCTGGCGGACGGCTACGCCGTCGAAGGTGGCCGCCTCGAGCAGCACGTTGTGGGTGCCCGCGGAGATGCCGCTCTCGCTGCCGCCCATGACCCCGGCGACCCCCAGCGGGCCCGCCGAGTCGGCGATCAGCAGCTCGGCGCCGTCCAGCTCCCGTTCCACGCCGTCGAGCGTGGTGATCCTCTCGCCCGGCGCCGCCGGGCGGACGCGGATCGACGGCCGCGGCAGACCCGAAGCCGCCGCCCGCGACGCCAGCTGGTCGTAGTCGAAGGCGTGGAGGGGCTGGCCGTACTCGAGCATCACGTAATTGGTCACATCGACGACGTTGCTGATTGGCTGCATCCCGGCGGCGCGCAGGCGCTCGCGCATCCAGGCCGGCGACTGGCCGATCGCAACGCCGCGCACCATCGCCGCCATGTAGCGGTTGCAACGGACGGGATCGGCGATCTCCACTTCGACCGGGTCGATCTCGTCGCGTCCGTCGCGCAGCATCGCCACGGGCGCGGGTAGCCGGACCGCCGCCCCGGTGAGTGCCGCCAGCTCCCGCGCCACGCCGATGACGCTCATGCAGCGGGCGAGGTCGGGGGTGAGGGCAATCTCGAGGACCTCGCCGCCCGGCACCTCGCGCGGGGGCGCACCCGCCGGCGCCTCGGCAGCGGCGGCGGGGGCCCCCTCCTCGCCGATGCGGTCAATCGCCTCCACCTCGAGACCCGACAAGGTGAGCCGCTCCGCCAATGCGGCGACGGGCTCGTCGACGTCGACGTAGTCCTTCAGCCAGGAGATCGGGATCCGCATGCGCGCCTCATCACCAGCGAGGGGAGGTCAGTACCGGATGGATTCCAGCAGACGGACGTCGTTGCTGTAGAAGTAGCGGATGTCCGCGATGCCGTACTTGAGCAGCGCGATGCGCTCGGGACCCATGCCGAAGGCAAAACCGCTGACCCGGGCCGGATCGTAGCCGCCCCACCGCAGCACCCGGGGATGGACCATGCCGGCGCCCAGGATCTCCAGCCAGCCGCTCTGCTTGCAGAGCAGGCAGCCGGCGCCGCCGCAGAGGATGCAGCTGACGTCCACTTCGACGCTCGGCTCGGTGAACGGGAAATAGCTCTTGCGGAAGCGCAGCCGCCGGCCCGGCCCGAACATTTCCTCGGCGAAGGCGACGAAGACCCCCTTGAGGTCGCCGAAGGCGATGTGCTCGCCGACCGCGATGCCCTCGACCTGGTGGAACATCCACTCCGAGCGGGCGGTGACCTGCTCGTAGCGGTAGGTCTTTCCCGGCAGGATGACGCGCAGCGGACCCGGCGCCTGCGAGCGCATGGCATAGATCTGCCCCGGGCTGGTATGGGTGCGCAGGATCAGATTGGGGACCGTGGTGTAGAAGGTGTCCCACATGTCGCGCGCGGGATGGCCGGCGGGCATGTTGAGCAGCTCGAAGTTGTACTCGTCAGTCTCGAGCTCGGGGCCGTCGAAAGTCTGGAACCCCATGCGGCCGAAGATCCGGTCGATCTCGCGCAGCACGCGGGTGATGGGATGGAGCCGGCCGAGGTCCACCGGCCGGCCGGGCAGGGTGACGTCCACCCGCTCGGCCGCGAGCGCCGTTTCGAGCTCGCGCTGCCGCACCGCTTCCTGCCGGGCGTCGTAGCTCTCCTCGAGCTCGCGTTTGACCTCGTTGGCCGACCGTCCGAGCCGAGCGCGGTCCGCGGCCGGCGCCTCGCCCAGCTGGCGCATGAGCTGGGCAAGCCGTCCCCGCCGCCCCAGGAACTCGCCGTGCCACGCCTGCAGCCGCTCGCGGCTCTCCGCCGCGGCAAGGCTGCCGCCGGCCTCTTGCTTCAGCTCGTCGAGATCCGCCAACAGGTCTTTCATCCGGTTCGTCCCGCTCTCACCATCCGCCGCCCGTCGCGGCGCGCGCGTCATCTTAGCAGGGGGCGTCGCGAGAGACGGCGGGATTCGCAGCATCGGGCGGGGGGCGGGCGGTCGTGAGGGACAATGGACGCGCAGCATCGCGGGGCCCGAGCGCACGAATCCGCCCTGAGCCTCCTGACGTATCAAACATCGTTACGCTGCTGTCGCAATCGCCTATCAGGAGACGACGATGACCGGTTGGAAGAGACTCGGCGGCCTGCCACGCGCTCGCCTCGTCGACGCCAGGCTGCAGCTCCATCATGCCGCGCAGCCCGCGGCGGCGGTGGGTAAGCTGGTGCTGCCGCACCAGGAAGACTACGGCGAGCAGAGCTTCCGCTGGCTGGCGAGCGCCCGCTGCCTGGTGCAAGCGGCGGTGGCGGCGGCGATCCCTTTGCGCGCCGCCCTGCGTCCGTCGGCGCCGGCGCTCCTGCTCCTGGCAGCGGATGATGCGCCCGACGCGGTCGACGCGCCCGACGAGGACGATGCGCCCGAGGCGGTCGACGCGGTCGATGCGAATGACGCGAGCGCAGCGCGGAAAGCGGGCGTGGCCGGCCCGCGGATTCTCAGGGAGCTGCCGCTGGGCGGCCGCACCCTCGGGGAGGTCTACGGTTGGCTGGCCGCGCAGCTCGAGGATCTCCTGGGCAGGCCGCTCCCGGGGGAGCTGGAGCGGCCGGAAGGATTGCCTGCCCATGCGGTGGCGGCAGGCGGCCGGTTCGACGCCGGCGATGCCGAGGCTTTCGCCGAGATGGGGCGGCTGTTCGCCAACGCCGATCGCGTCCTCAGGGCCTGGGCGTCGACCTGGCCGGGCGCCTCCGCCGTCCGCTGCTGGCCGCACCATTTCGACATCGCGACCCTCGTCTCGATGACCCCGGCGATCTCGATGAGCCCGATGATCTCGATGATGGAGGCGGACGAGCCACCCATGGGCGCTGCCGCCGCCCCGGAAGAGGGGCGCACCATCGGGTTGGGCCTGGTGCCCGGCGACGAAGGGCGACCTGACCCCTACTTCTACGTGACGCCCTTTCCCTATCCGGACAAGCCCAAGCTGCCGCCCCTCCCAGCCGGCGCAACCTGGAACACGGACGGCTGGTTGGGCGCCGTCCTCGAAGCGCCGCGGTTCATGGACGCGAGTCAGAACGCGGCGGCGCAAGCGGAGGCCGTGGAGACCTTCCTGCGCGCGGCGGCGGAGGCCTGCCGCCGGCTGCTGGCGGCGTGAACGGCGCAGCGGGCCTGAAGCCTGGATATCGGTAACTAAGGTTCGCGACCGAGGTGACGAGATGGCAGATCCCGAGAAGGCAGCTCCGCGGTGGCACGACCTCGGCGACGTCGAGGATCTCAAGCGGCAGCCTCTGCGCCAGGTGGTGGCCGGCCAGACGCGGATCGCGTTGAGCTTCAGGGACGGCGGGTTCGGGGCCGTCTCGGGCAACTGCAACCATGCCGGTGGCCCGCTGGGCGATGGCGTGCTCGACGCCGACGGCTACATCGTCTGCCCCTGGCATCACTGGAAGTTCCACCGCCGCACCGGCCTCGGCGAGCCGGGGTTCGAGGACGACCGGGTGCCCAGCTACGAGTTGCGCGAGGAAGGGGGGCGCCTGCTGGTCAACCTGCAGCCGGTGTCGCGCCGCAACCGCCGGCCGCATCCGCCGCACCCGCTCACGCGTCCGGTCGAACGCGCCGACGGACCCTTGCGCCTGCTCGGGATCTCGACCACCAACATGGATGTCGCCTTCCCGCGCTACTCCACCTCCGACGCGCTGCTCGAGACCGCGGTCAACCATGCCGCGAGCGGCGGCGCCGAGACCCGCATCTTGCGCCTCGCCGCCCTCCGCTTCCGCGCCTGCGAGGGCTATTACTCGAAGAGCGCCCAGGCCTGCACCTGGCCCTGCTCGATCACCCAGATGGACCCGGCGGACCAGATGGAAGCGGTCTACGAGGGGATCGTTCACTGGGCCGACGCCATCGTCGTGAGCACCCCGATCCGCTGGGGCTCGGCGAGCTCGCTCTATTTCAAGATGGTGGAGCGCATGAATTGCATTCAGAACCAGGTCACGCTGAGGGACCGGGTGCTGCTGCGCAACAAGGTCGTCTCCTTCATCATCACCGGCGGCCAGGACAACGTGCAGGCGGTAGGGGGCAGATGCTCGGTTTCTTCGCCGAGATCGGCTGCCTGTTTCCGCAGTTCCCCTATATCGCCCACAGCCGCGGCTGGTCCGCCGAGGACATGGAGAACAACGTCACCTTCGTCCAGATGAGCGAGTCCCTCCACGACAGCGCCCGGCAGCTCGTCGACCGCACCCTGGCAACAGCCCGCGCCGCCGTTGACAGCGACCGCGGCGCCCGCACCGTCGACCGAGCCGGCCGCAAGGCAGGCGCCCCGCAGATGGAGTCGACGGCCGGCAAGGCGAGATAAACGCCCGAGATCACGCCTTCAAGAGATCGCACATCTTGGTAGAGTGTTGCATCTGAGCAGACACGGAAGACAACGGCGACTGCGTGGTGATCTCAATCGGAGCGGATTGAGAACGCCCTCCTTCGTCGCGCGATCAGAGCCGCGCGAGGCGCGGCTCGCCGTCGCCCCCGTCTTCGGCCGTGTCCGCGTTCACGCAGTCGACCGGCAGGCCGGCGTCGATCCAGGCGTCGAGGCCGCCTAGGAGCGGGCGGATGCGCGTGAAACCGTGCTGCCTTAACTTCGTGGCCACCCGGGCCGACGAGGCTTCGTTCGGTCACGTGCAGTAGACGACCAGCTCGCGGCTGCGCGGCAGCTCGGCCATCCTCTCCTCGATCTCCTCGAAACCCAGGCGCAACGATCCCGGGATGTGCCGCGAGTCGCGCCGCAACGCTCCCGGCGTGCGCACGTCGACGACCAGCGGCGGATCGAGCGTGGCGAGCATGCCCGTCAGCTCGTCGACCGAGATGCGCGCCATGGTCAGCTCGCGTAGGAAGCGCCAGCGCTGCACGAAGCGCCAGGCGATGTAGGCGGCCAGCGCGCCGGCCAGCACGACGACGGCGAGCGACCCCATCCGGTCGAGCACCGCCAGCACGCGGTCGATCGCCCGGTGGAAGAGCGCGCCGGCGCCGAAGGCGCTCGCCGCCCAGATCCCGGCGCCCATGGCGTCGAAGAGCTGGAAACGCCAGCGCGGCGACCGCAGCGCGCCGGCCAGGGTCGGCGCCAAGGTCGAGAACCCGGGCACGAACTTGCAGAACAGCAGCGACCGCAAGCCGAAGCGTTCGTAGAGCCGCTCCATGTTCCGCACGCAGGAATCCGGCGAGACGGCGAGCTTGCACACCGTCTTGAGCACCCGCCGTCCCTGCCAGCGGCCGAGGCTGAACCAGAGCGAGT
>Ga0209118_1000791_pt1 | contig 15979 bp, 17 predicted proteins | sample BlaSpr_A8_Ref_M1_FD_187988 | JGI IMG/M metagenome (GOLD analysis project Ga0209118, IMG submission 187988) | Forest soil microbial communities from Thunder Bay, Ontario, Canada - Black Spruce, Ontario site 2_A8_Ref_M1 (SPAdes) (version 2) | ecosystem: Environmental > Terrestrial > Soil > Boreal...
GAGCCGGTCGGAGCCGCCGGCACCTTGCCAGAGACGCCGGCAGCCGGCGCCGCTCCGGCAGGCGATTCGTCGAGCCTCGTCACCCGGGCTTCCCCGGCGATCGCTTCCAGCCAGGCCACGCAGCCTGCGCGCGCCGCCGCCTGCCGCGGTGACTCGACCCCTTGCTCGGGGCCGCCCGCGCCGCCGCCAACCCCACCCACCCCGCCAAGGCCGAGCGGCACCGGCGTCAGCCCTGCCGACTGCACCGCGAGATCGAGGGCGATCGCCTGGGGGTAGGAATCCCCCGCGAAGGCGACGCCGGCCGCGGGCGGCAGGCCAGCCAGCGGCGCGGTCCAGCGCGCCACCATCTCCGCGGTCTGGCGCCACGACCACCAGCGCCAGTTCCAACCCTCGGGCCAGAAGAGGAATGGAGATTCAGGATCGCAAGCCGCCTGGTGCTCCAAGGCGGCGGGCAGGCTTTGGATCTCAGACATCGGCGAAGCCGGATCAGGTCAGCGACTGGCGCCGCGGACCTCGCTCCGAGCTAGCCCACGACCTTCTGCATCACGCTGCGGATCTTCTGCTCGATGATCGGCCGCATCATGCTGGCCGGCGGCCCGAGGTGGGCGCGGCCGATGAGCCGGCCATCCTCGAGCACCACCGTGCCTTTGGCGCCCGGCCCGGACAGGTGGAGCACGTCGCCTTCCCAACGCCACTTGAGCATGCCGCCCGGGAAGGCTTCCTGGAGCCCGGCGTCGATCGCCGGGCGGATCTCTTCCATCGATGACTTGGTGGTCACCACCTCGATGGTCAGGTCGCTCATGGGTCCCGAACCCTACCACAGCCGCGCGGCGCCGCCGCCGGTCTCCCGGCGCCGCTCCGCTTTCCGGCGTCAGAGGGGCCAGCGCGGGAACTTTCCTCGGCCGGCAGCGGTTCTGTTTCGTGAGGCTTTGCGTGATGTCACCGGACCGATGCCCGGCCGCGTGCGCAAACCGCGAAGCGTGCCGCTGCTCCGGAGCCCCCGCCTTTGGCGAACCGCACCGAAACCTCTACTATCTAGCATCATGGCCATCATGCCCAGCATCTCGTTGACGCGCGCGATCGCTCCCGTCCTTGCCCTGCTCCTGTTGATCGCCCCCCTGCCGGCAGCGCCGGCCACCGGCGCGCCGCCCGCCACTCTCCCGGCCTACGAGACGCCGGCCTCCCAGCCGCAGCGCTCTCCAGCCGCGGCGGGACCGCAGATCGTCGTCGCCGACGAGAAGATGATGACCGAGGTCCTGCAGGAGATCAGCGAGGCCAGGCAGGAGTACGGCGACTACGACAGCCCCGCCGCGCTCGCCCGCATCAATCGCATCGGCTTTGAGCTCGCGCAGCACGCGGATTTCTACAAGTACCCGTTCACGTTCTCGCTCCTGAACGTGCCGGAGCCGAACTCCATGGCACTGCCCAGCGGGGACATCCTGGTCACCCGCGGCATGCTCGACGTGATCGGACCGGACGACGACATGCTGGCCTGCGTGCTCGGCCACGAGGTCGGCCACGTGATCAAGGAGCACTACCTGCACAGGTCGCGGCGCGCGACGCTGCTGGGCGTGCTCAGCAACCTGTTGGTGGCGGGCGTCCTCATCAGCGCCGCCAAGAACCCGCCGCGCACCGGCGTCGAGGGTCCCTACGACCCTCGCGTCGGCTACGATCCGGGCGGCGGCAATCGTGTCGAGGGCGCGGCGGCGGCCAGCCTGATCTTCAGCGAGCTGATGCTGCGCAGCTTCAGCCGCGACCAGGAGGATGAGGCTGACCAGGTCGGCCAGCGGCTGGCTGCCAACGCCGGCTACAACCCGGACGGCGCCGAGCGGCTGTGGAAGCTGATGGAATCGCGGGCGCCGCAGATCCGCCAGTACGGCTACTTGCAGACCCATCCCTTCGCACAGGAACGGATCCGCGCCGCCGAGGCGCGCAAGGGCAGCTGGAGCATCCAGCGGCCGATGTCCGCGGACCTCTTCCGCCAGCGCACTCAGCAGGTGCTGGTCGCCTACGCGCAGCGCCAGCGATACAAGGAGCTGACCTCGCCGAAGAAGCGCCAACCGCGGCAGCCGGACGGCGCGGGTAGGGGCGAGATCCAGCTCGAGCCGCGCAAGCCGCCACAGACCGTCAGCGAGCTGGCGTCCGAGCTGGCGCTCGCCACCTGGCCGCTGGGCAAGGCCGCCGACACGATCCGCCTGGCGCGCCTCCATAAGATCCGCGACTCCACGCTCGCCGAGTGTCCCCCCCGCCCCGGCGCCGCCGTCGAGCAGCCTGCCACCGGCACCGCCGGCGAGCCGGGAGACGCCGGCGGCCGGCGGGGCGGCTCACCCGGCGGTCAACGCGGCGGCTCACGCGGCGGTCAACGCGGCGGCGACAGCGGCCGCGCACAAATCGCCCGCATCCCCGGCATGGAGGCCGGCGCCTGCGCTCCCGAATTGCACGACTACGGGGCGGTGGTGCGCGCCTACCGCAAGGAGCTCGCCGAGGTGCAGTCCCTCGACCCGATGGGACCAATGCCTCCCCTGGTGCCGACGCTCAACGCCGAGGTCGCCGAGCTCGAGGTGCAGCGCAAGGCCCTCTACCCGCACGCGCTGGAGGTCTGGAACGGCGGCGTTTACGAGACCTCGTTCCTGGTTGCTTTCGTCAGCAACTTCCCCGACTCCCCCGAGGTGCCGCGGTTGGCCCTCGCCCTGGGCGACGCCTACAGCCGCACCGGCAGCGAGGTCGAGGCGGTCAACCAGTACCTCACCGCCTGGAACGCGGCGCCCGACAGCAGCTTCGGCCAGCGCGCCCGCACCGGCTTGCGCAACCTCACTCCGAATCTCAAGGAGCTCGCCGCCCTGCAGGAGCTCGCCTACCAGGAGCGCGACCCGCAGATGAAGCAGATGGCCGGCGAGCGCCTGGCAGCGATGTCCCACGTCTACGACGATGTCGCCAACGGCGCCGAGTACCTGCGCCGCTATCCCGCGGGGGAGTACGTGGTGCCGGTGCTCGACCGCCTCAACGTCCTGGCCGACAATCTCTACGGCGAAGTGGTGCTCTACCAGGGCTTCGGCGATGCCACCAAGGCCATCGACCGGATCAACAAGATCCTCACCAACGCCCCCCTCTCCCCCGCCGCCGAGAAGCTCCGCGACCGCGCCATCCTGGTCAGCGAACAAGCCGGCTAGCGCAGACGGATCTCACGTTTCTTGGGCGCCAGGCGGCGAGCGGAATCTCCCGGAAGCCGATGGACGCTCTCTGGAGCCAGTCTTGACCTCATCCCCATGCATTCATATGATAGTTCTTTGAATGCACAGGGGCAAGCCAATCAATGAAACACCTGACCATTCGCAACATCCCTCCTGAGGTCGCTGAAGCGCTGACGAACAAGAGGACGCGCTCGCGAGCGTCCTTGAACCAGACGGTCATCGACCTCCTTCGCCGCGCGCTGGGAGTTCGCGGCCAGGGACAGGAGACCAATGGCCTGGCCAAGCTAGCTGGGACGTGGACCCAGGAGGAATACGAGCAGTTCGAGGCTGCCGTGGCCTCGATGGAACAGATCGATGAAGAATTGTGGCGATGACTCGCTATTGCCTCGATACGTCGGCATACAGCCACTTCAAGCGCGGTCATCCACCCGTCGTCGAAGTGATCGATCGAGCCGACTGGATCGGCGTGTCCTCCATTGTAATCGGCGAGCTCCGGGTCGGGTTCCTCTTGGGGGAGCGTCCTGAGCGGAACCAGGTAGATCTGGCCGAATTCCTCCGCCAGCCGATCGTGGAGGAGCTGCCCGTGGATGGCGAGATCGGCCAGATCTATGCGGAGATCGTGGTGGCACTGCGAAGAAACGGTACGCCCGTCCCCTCGAACGACATCTGGATCGCCGCGGCGACCGCACGCGCGGGTGCAACCGTGTTGACTTACGACAGGCATTTCGCTGTCATCAAGCGCGTCAACTCACTCGTTCTCCAGCGCCCGTAGAGAGCCCGCCTCAGGGCACGAGCGGACGCCTGCCACGTCGACGTCCGCAGGTCGCACGGACCGGCACCAATAGAGCCGAATAGCCATGTCCTTATGAGCTTGCGGTGTGCGCATTGCCTGCTGTATAAGCAGACGAACGAATGAGGCCCCGCCCGGCCAAGGGGGTCGGTCCGGCCGCAGTGAGAAAGGCTCACCCGAGGTCGCGAGATGGCCAAGAAGAAAATCGTCTTCTGCTGCGACGGCACGAAGAACGAATTCGGTATCCAAAATACCAATGTCGTGAGGCTGTATAGCGTCCTGCAACATTTCCCCGGACAGCAGATTGCCTTCTACCATCCGGGTGTCGGCAGCATGGGTGCGCCGAGCGCGTTGACTCCGTTCGCGAAGATGTGGACGACGCTCTTCGGGCTCGCCTTCGGTTACGGCCTCTCCCAGCAACTCGTCGATCTCTACTCGTATCTCATGCAGGTGTACGAGGAGGGTGACGACCTCTTCGTCTTCGGCTTCAGCCGCGGCGCCTACACGGCGCGCGCCCTGTGCTCCATGCTGCGCGTGTTCGGGCTGATTCGCTGCAACGACGCGGTGCTCATCCCCTACGCGATCCGGTTGCTCAAGAAGTACGTGGGACCCATTGAGCGGACACAGAAGACCAAGACCATCTCCGACCAGTTCAAGGCTACCTTCTCGTCGCAGGAGGTCAAGCCACATTTCGTCGGCGTCTGGGACACGGTGAGCTCGGTCGGCGGATTGCACAATCCCTTGAAGGTGCCATTTTCGGCCTATAATCCCGACATCCAGATCGGCCGCCACGCCGTCGCTATCGACGAGCGGCGCGCGTTCTATCGCACGAACCTCTGGCGATCTCCCGACCAGGTGCCCCCCTGGAACATCCAGCAAGTGTGGTTCGCCGGCGTCCACTCGGACGTCGGCGGCGGCTATCCGGAGCCAAAGGAGAGCGGGCTATCGAAGATCGCCCTCGAGTGGATGGTTCGGGAGGCGATCGCGGCCGGCTTGCTGGTCGACGAGGGGAAGCTGGCCAAGGTCCTGGGCGGCGATCCATACTTCGGCAAGCCCGACCCGAGAGGAGAGCTACACGACTCGATGCGGGGATGGCGGTGGGCAGAGATCATTCCGCGGCGGCATTACAGCTATGCCTCGCACACTACCAGCTGGATCGTTCCGCGCGCGCATTGGCGCACGATCGATCCCGGATCGTGGGTCCACGAAACCGTCTTCCAGCGCCGGAGCAGTGATCCGAAATACCGGCCCGCCAACCTGCAAAGCGAGGACCAATACCAGGTCGCGCGGACCGGGCCCCCAGCCGCCCCGCCAGCGGCCTCACCGCCTCTCGCCTCGCCTCCGTCGGGCCCATCGCAGCCCGAGCCGCCGGTGCCGCCCCCTCCCTAGAGCCCGCCTCAGGGCACGAGAGGGTTGCGCGTCTTCAGTTCCGGGAACCGTGAGAAGTCGCGGTCAGCCGTCCACAGCTCGGAGATGCCGTGGCATAGACAGAGGGCGGCGACGCGGGCGTCGTGCACCTTGGCGCCGGTCACCCGGCCGGCAGCGAGCAGCCGGCCGAGGACCTGCCAGTAGCCTGCGGGTTCGCTCAAGAGCATCAGGCTCGGAGACGCGAGCAGCGCATCGACCTGCTCGAGCGCGCGCGGCAGCTCGGTCGGCGGCCGGTAGACGTTGGGATGCGTCGAGATCGCGAGGAACTCATGCAGGCAGGGCCAGGGGATCGCCCAGGTCGCGGCGCCCTCGACCAGGGGACGCAAGACCTGACGCGCCGGCTCGAACCAGGGCGAATCGCGGCGGTGGGCGTAGACCAGAAGGTTGGTATCGACGCCGATCAAGCGCCCTGCCCCGCATAGATCCGGTCACGGAGCAGCTCCCAGCTTCCCTCCGCGATATCGGGGCCAAGGCCCTCCCCGTCAACGCTCAGGTCGGGCCAGTGGTAGGCGGCCCTCTGCCCGCGTTGCGCCAGCGCGGTCCGCAATCCTTCCTCGATCAGCGCGCGTAGCGTAGTGCCCTCGCGCTGGGCGACCTGCCGCGTGCGCGCAAACAAATCCTCGGCGATCTCGACGGTAGTCTTCATATGGGTCAACCATATCATGGATATGGGTTCTAAGGAACGCCCCGGCCATTCAGGCCTAGCTAGGATGGGCCTTTCTGGCGAGTCGCTACCCGACGTCGATGTCGTCGGGGCCTTCGCCGGTGTCGGCTGCCGCGTCGTAGGGGAGGCTCGGGGCGAGCTCGCGGCCGGCGGTCTCGATGCCGTGAACGAGGCCGCCGGTGAAGTCGCCGGCGCGGAAGCAGTCGGCCATCGCCGCGGTCACGTCGTCCCAGAACTCCTGTCCCACCCGGGCGTGGATCTCCTCGTCGCCCAGCACCACGAACTTGCGCCGCGCCGGCACCACGAAGATCAGCACGCCATGGCGGCCCAGGCGCGTGAACGCCCGCTCGGCGGCGCGCCGCACGTCGCCCCAGAAGAACGGCGCCAGCGAGACCCGCACCCGGCCCGAGGTCTGATGCTCGGCGGCGGCGATCGCCTGGCGCACCCGCTCGGCGTCGATTTTCTTCAGCAGCCGGGCACGCGCCAGGAACATGGTTCGACCTCCTCGCCGGTCACTCGCGCCTCACCACGACCCCGAGGCGCCGCCGCCTCCCGAGCGCCCACCGCCGCCCGAGAAGCCGCCGCCGCCACCGCCGCCGCCTCCCCCACCCCCGCCCGAGAACGACATGAGCAGCCAGAAGGCCAGCCCCGGGTGGGTGATGAGGAAGAGCAGGACCGCCGCGATCAGGATCCATTTGAAGACGTTGTAGAGCAGGCCGTGGTGGACCTGCGGCCGGCGCGCCCCGGGGGGCCCCCGGGCCCCCGACGGTCCCTCCTCGGGCGCCGCCGCGCTCGGCGTCGCGCCGAGGTCGGTGCCGGCCGCGGCCTGCGCCTCGATCGTGCTCCACGGCTGGCCGTCGATGACCGCCAGTGTGGCGTCCACTCCGTGGGTGATCGCGCCGTCATGGTCGCCGGCCTTGAGGCGCGGCACGATGACCTCGCCGATGATGCGCGAGGCGATGGCGTCCGGCACCTGCCCCTCGAGGCCGTAGCCGACCTCGAAGCGCACCTTGCGGTCGTCGGCGAACAGGAAGATCGCCAGGCCGTCGTCGATCCCCTTGCGGCCGACCCGCCAGGCGGCGAAGGCCCGCACCGTGAAGTCCTCGATCGGCACGCCGCCGGTCGAGCCGCCGATCCACACCACCACCTGGTGGCCGGTGCGCGCCTGGTAGTCCCGCAGGTGCGCGTCGAGCCTCTCGCGAACCCCGGGCGACAGGAAACCGGCGTCGTCGGTGACCCAGCGGGTGGGCGCCGGCGGCACCGCCGCCTGCCCCGAAGGCGCCGACTGCCCCGGCGGCTTCCCCTGAGCGGCAACGCCGCTCGAGGCAAGACCGACGAACGCCAGGGCGCCGGCGAGCACGACTGCCGCCAGCGCGGCGCCGCCGACGAGCCTGGCACCGGCCGCGGCTCCGCCCGTCGCCTGTCGCGGCACTCCGGGCTGGTCAGAAGGCTCCACTAGAACTTCACTTTCGGCGCGGTCTCGGCGCCCTCCTGGGCCTTGAAGTAGGGCTTGACGTCGAAGCGGGAGCCGAAGAAACCGGCGATCAGCACCGTCGGGAAGGTCTGGCGCTTGGTGTTGAAGGCTTGCGCCGCCTCGTTGTAGCGCATGCGCTCGACGGCGATGCGGTTCTCGGTGCCCTCGAGCTGCGCCTGCAGGTCACGGAAATTCTGCGTGGCCTTGAGCTCCGGGTACTTCTCGACCACCACCAGCAGGCGCGACAGGGCGCCGCCGAGGTTGGCCTGCGCCTGCTGGAACTGGTCCAGCTGCGCCTGCGACCTGGGCGGCCCGCCGGCCACCTGGCTCGACACCTGGCCGACCTTGGCGCGCGCCTCGGTCACCTGGGTGAAGGTGTCCTTCTCGAAGTTGGCGGCGCCCTTGACCGTCTCCACCAGGTTGGGCACCAGGTCGGCCCGCCGCTGGTAGACGTTCTGCACCTGCCCCCACTGCTGCTGCACCCCCTGGTCGAGCGCCACCAGCGAGTTGTAGGCCCCCACCGCCGAGCCGCCTACGATCAGCACCCCCAACACCAGCACCACCAGACATCCGATCGCCGCGTATTTCATGAGTTTTCCTTCCGCCCGATCACGGGCGGGTTGACTGCTGCTCGCCAGCAAGGATTGCCGGCGTTGACGGGGCCGCCAGCGCCGCGGCGGCCGCCGCGGCCGAAGCCGCAGCGGCTGCCGCCGCCTCGGCCCGGAAGCTCCGGAAGGCGAAGAGGTTCTGGCGCAGCCAGCTCTTCGGGAAGTCGACGTAGGTGAGGCCGTAGCCGGTCGGTCGCCGCTCGCGCGGCAGGTAGAACGTGCCGAACAGGTGGTCCCAGACAGCCAGCTTGGTGCTGAAGTTCATCCCCGGCGGCTCGAGGTCCACGGCGTGATGCCAGCGGTGCGCCTCGGGGCCGTTGACCACCAGCTGCAGCGGCCCGCTGTGCACGTCGATGTTGGAATGGATGTACATCCCCCAGACGGCGCTGATCATCCCCTTGATCACCGGCACCACCGGCGCCGCGCCGAGCAGCACCATCGGCGCGGCCTCGATGGTCTGATTGATCAGGATCTCGAACATGTGCGACCGCGTCCCGGCCAGCCAGTCGACGTGCCGGGTCGAGTGATGGGCCTCGTGCAGCCGCCACAGGAAGAGGTTGTGGTGCTGCCAGCGATGGAACCAATAGATGTACAGGTCGTGGGTGACCACGAAGAAGCCGACCTGGACCCAGAGCGGCCAGCCCGAGATCAGGTGCAGCCGCGACAGGTGGGTGGTGCCGTCGAGCCACTGGATGAGCTTGCCGATCACCACCGCCAGGATCAGGTTCTGCAGGATGGTGTAGAACAGCAGGTCGGTCCAGAAACCCTCGCGGAAGAACCGTTCCCCGCGGTCGTACGGCCGCACCCGCTCGAGCAGGATGAGCACGGCGACGGACGCCAGGATGACGCCCGCCGACAAGATCGTCCAGCCGTTGAAATTCATGCGCTCAAACCTCCTTGTGGCCTCACCCTGCCACCTCGAGCCCGCTCTTCACCCGGCGCAGCTTGGCGATCTGCGCCAACTCGCCCTCGTAGACCCGCTTGACGCCGTCGCCCAGCGCCTTCTCGATGTCGCGGATGTTCGACACCAGCCGCATGAAGCCGCCGATCTCGACCGACGCCGCCTGGTCGCTGCCCCACAGCGCCCGGTCGAGAGTGATGTGGCGCTCGACGAAGGCGGCGCCCAGCGCCACCGCCGCCCAGGTCGGCGCCAGACCGGTCTCGTGCCCCGAGTAGCCGACCGGGCACTCCGGGTAGAGCCGCCGCAAGGTCTCGAGCATGCGCAGGTTGAGGTCGCCCGGCGGGCAGGGATAGGTCGAGGTCGAGTGGGCGATGAGCAGGTCGCGGCGCCCCAGGAGGTTGACCGCTTCGTCGATCTCCGCCGCCGTCGACATGCCGGTCGACAGCATCACCGGGCGGCCGGTCGACCGCACCTTGCGCAGCAGGTCGTGGTCGGTCAGCGAGGCGGAAGCGATCTTGTAGCATGGCGGCTGGTAGCGTTCGATGAAGTCCACCGCCTGCTCGTCCCAGCAAGATGCGAACCAGAGGATGCCGCGCTCCCGGCAGTGGCGGTCGATGGCGGCGAACTCGGCATCGCCGAACTCCATCCGCCGCCGATACTCGATGTAGGGGATGCGTCCCCACGGGGTGTCGCGCTCGAGGTGCCACTGCTCCTTTGGCACGCACCGCTCCGGCGTGCGCTTCTGGAACTTGACCGCCTCGGCGCCCGCCAGGTAGGCGCCGTCGATCAGCTTCCTGGCCATGTCGAGCGAGCCGTTGTGATTGATGCCGATCTCCGCGATCACCAGCACCGGCTGGCCGGCGCCCACGCGGCGCCCACCGATCTCGACCACCGCCGCCCCCCCTGCGCTTGCTGTGCTCATCGGTTCTCCTCGTCAGGCGCCTTCCCGGCGTGGCCGCGCAGGCTCAGGATCCACTCGGCGAAATCGCGGAAGGCGCCGTGCCCGCCGCGCACCGCGCAGCGGTAGTGGCAGGCAGCCAGCAGCTCGGGCATGGCGTCGGCGGGCGCCGCCGTCAAGCCGCGCTCGCCGATCGCCGCCATGATCCCGAGATCGTTCACGTCGTCGCCGATATAGGCCAGGGCGTCGACCTCGAGGCCGGTCTCGGCGAGCACCGCCGGCAGCTGCGCCGCCTTGTCTTGGACGCCCAGGAACAGGTGCGGCAGGCGGAGCTTGGCCGAGCGCCGTTCGACGCAGCCGCAGCGCTCGCGGGTGATGATCGCGGTCGCGATGCCGGCGATGCGCAGGCGCTCGACCCCCATGCCGTCGCGCACCGAGAAGCGCCGCAGCGCCTCGCCGCTGTCGGAATAGTAGACCCCACCGTCGGTCAGCACGCCGTCGCTGTCGGTCAACACCAGCCGCAGGCGCCGGGCGCGCGTGCGCAGCTCCGCCGGCGGCAGCGTGGCCCCGACGGTCTTGGGTGGGTCCAGCAGGGTCGGCATCGTCAGTGTCCCACTCGCCTCGCGGTCCTCACCAGGCCGTCCAGCCGCCGTCGACGATCAGGTTGGCGCCGGTCATGTAGCGCGACGCCGCGCTCGCCAGGAAGATCAGCGCGCCCTCGTAGTCGCCCGGATCGGCCATCCGCCCGAGCGGTGTGCGCGCGGCGTAGCGGGCGACGAACCCGGGGTCCTGGCCGTTCTCGACCCCGCCCGGCGAGAGCGCGTTGACCCGCACTCCCGAGCGCCCCCAGTAGGCGGCGAGGAAGCGGGTCAGGGCGAGCACCGCCCCCTTGGTCGTCGGATAGGCCGCGGACTTGAAGAAGGTCTGGGTGCCGTCGGGCTGGCGGTAGAGCGCCTGGTCGGGGGCCACCACGGCGTAGGTCGAGGCGATGTTGACGATGCTGCCGGCGCCGCGCCGCGCCATCTCGCCGCCCAGCAGCTGGCAGCACAGGAAGGTGCCGGTGACGTTCACCCGCAGCGAGTCCTCCCACAGCGCGAGCGGGAAGTTCTCGAAGCGCAGCACCTCGCCGGCCGCCAGCGGGCTCTCGACCTTCTCGTTGAGCGCCGCGTTGTTGACCAGCACGTCGATGCCGCCGCAGCGCTCGAGCACGGCGTCGCGCAGCGCCTGGACCGACTCGGGCCGGGTGATGTCCGCCGCCCAGGCCAAGGGCGTGGCTGGCGCCCCGGCGGTCACCGCGGCGGCCGCCACCGGCGCCAGCTCCCGCGCCACCGCCTCGCAGGCCGCGGCGTCGAGATCGGTCACCACCACGCGCGCGCCGGCCGCCGCCAGCGCCCGGCAGTGGCGCCGCCCCAGCAAGCCGGCGGCGCCGGTGACCACCGCCACCCGGCCGGCCAGGGAGAAGGCCGCCATCGCGCTCGCGCCGTCCGCCCGTGTGCCGTCCATTGCCGTGCCAGGCTCCATCGCGCCCGCAACCGCGCCGTCCGCCCCCGCGCCGGCCTTCGCCGTAACAGGCTCCATCGCGCCCGCGCCGTCCGCCCGTGTGCCGTCCATCGCCCTCCTAGGTCCTCGCCGCCACGCGCGGCTTGAGGTTGAAGCCGGTGGTGCGCCGGAAGACCGGCTCGACCGGCTCGCCGCGCAGCCGGCCGCGCACGTCGCCGGCGGCAACCGCGTCGCGCAGCACCGCCAGCGTCTCGCGCCAGGCGCCGAGCGCGTGCTCGACGTCGGCGTCGGCGTGCGAGAACGACAGGTTGTGGAAGCCGCCCCACAGCACGCCGCGGCGGATCAGCTCCTGCTGCGCCAGCGACTTCATCTCCAGCGGGTCGCCCGCCTTGGCGTCGAAGGTGACCATGGAGCGGCAGCCGTAGCCGACGCAGCGCGTGTAGTCGAGCCCGAGCTCGGCGGCCAAGGCGTTGTAGCCGGCCTTCATCTTGTTGCCCTGGCGCTCGAGCTGCTCGGGAACGCGATGGGCGCGCAGCTCGCCGATGGTCGCCTTGGCGGCGGCCAGCGACAGCGCCTCGCCGCCGAAGGTGGTGAAGAAGAACACCCGCTTGTCGAACTGCGCCATGACGTCGCGGCGGCCGGTCACCACCGACAGCGGCATGCCGTTGGCGATCGCCTTCGAGAAACAGGCGAGGTCGGCACGCACCGCGAAACGCTCCTGCGCGCCGCCCAGCGCCAGGCGGAAACCGGTCCACATCTCGTCGAAGATCAGCAGCGCCCCGACCTGGTCGCAGATCCGCCGCAGCTCGGTGAGGAAGCCGTCGCGCGGCTCCTCGAAGGTCACCGGCTCGAGGATGACGCAGGCGGTCTGGTCGTCGATCGCGTCCACGACCGACGCCAGGTCGTTGTAGCCGAAGGTGGCGGTCAGCTCCGCCACCGCCCGCGGGATGCCGGCGTCGCGGTCGGTGACCCCGATGTACCAGTCGTGCCAGCCGTGGTAGCCGCAGCAGAGCACGCGATCGCGGCCGGTGAAGGCGCGCGCCGCCCGCACCGCCGCGGTGGTCGCGTCGCAGCCGGTCTTGCTGTAGCGCACCGCCTCGGCCCCCGGCACCAGCTCGCGCACCAGCTCGGCGACCTCGACTTCCAGCGGATGCATCAGCGAGAAGGTGATGCCGTCCGCGAGCTGCTCCCGGATGGCGGCGTCGACCGCCTCGTAGGCGTAGCCGAGCGACAGCGGCCCGATGCCCATCTGGAAGTCGATGTACTCGTTGCCGTCGACGTCCCAGACGTGGCAGCCCTTGCCGCGCGCCAGATACTTCGGGGCGACGCCGCGCACGTACTGGCCGGGCCCCTTGGCGAGGGTCTGGGTGCCGGCCGGGATCAGTCCCTCGGCGCGGGCGTACCAGGCGTCCGATCGGGTAATGTCGGGGAAAGAGTCGCCGTCACGGAACGCTTTGGACATCGCCATCACCTCCCGGCAGGGTGGGAGCGCCCACCCGGATGGTCGACCAGGGTCTGGTCGAGGATCGACAGCGCGCCCAGCTCGCCGATGGCGCCCAACACCCTGCCGGCGATGGCCGGCCCGGTGAAGCCCTCGTGCGCCAGCACCTCGGGGAGCAGGGCGGGCTTGAACCAGTGCTCGCCGAGCGACATCGATTGCAGGCGGCAGGACACGCCGTGGCGCACCATCACCTCGGCCACGATCGAGTACAGGCCGCCGGTCTGGAAGTGGTCCTCGACCGCCACCAGCAAGCGCGAGCGGCGCGCCGCAGCCAGCACCGCCGCCTCGTCGACCGGCTTCAAGCTCCGCATGTTGAGCACCGCCGCCGGCACGCCGCACTCCTCGAGCACCCGGCGGGCGGCGACCACCTCGCGCAGCAGGAAGCCGTAGGTGAGCAGCGTCACCCCTCCCTCGGCGCCCGGCGCCACCAGCTCGGCGCGCCCGATCTCGAACTGCGCGGTATGCGTCACCGCCGCCGGCATGGCGTTGTAGCGCACGTAGGTCGGCGCGCGGCTGTCGAGGATCGCCGGCAGCGCCGCGATCAACTCCTCCTCGTCGGCCGGGCAGACCACCTGCATGTGCGGGATGCCGCGCATCAGGGCCACGTCCTCGAGCGCCTGGTGGGTGGGGCCGTTGCCGTCCGAGAGGAAGCCGGGGACCGCGCCGACCAGCGTCACCGGCAGGTTCGCGATGCCGACGTCGGTGCGGATGAACTCGAAGGCGCGCATCACCAGGAAGCTGGCGAGAGCATGCACGACCGGCGTGCGGCCGCGCAACGCCAGGCCCGCGGCGGCGCCGATCATCGTCTGCTCGCAGATGCCGACGTCGACGAAGCGCGCGCCCAGCACCGGCGGCAGGTTGCGGATGGCCGCCCGGTTCTCGGCGGTCATCACCACCAGCTCCGGCCGCACCGCCGCCAATGCGGCGAGTGCAGCTTCATAGGTGCGCGGTGCTGGGCCAGCGATGCCCCCCCAGGCGATGCCCCCCCAGGCCATATCCCCATCGACAGCCTTGCGAGTCGCTGAGACCTCCGGCCCTGCCGCCTGATCGAGACCAGCCGTTGATCTCGAGGCTGTATGGGCCGTCGAGGCCGACCGCACCGATGCAGCTTCCCCTTGGCCAGGACCACAAGCCACGGAACCTGCCTCCTCCCGTTCCTTCATCGCACTACCAGCCCTTCCGAGATCAGCTTGGTCCCCTCGCCGCCGTGCAGCTCGGAGAGCAGGCCTTCGATCTCCTCGCCGGTGAAGTTGGCGAACCAGCGGTCGGCGCGCGCCTCGATCGACGGCAGCCCCTTGCCGCGCACCGTCCGCGCCACCACCACGCTCGGCCGCCCCGCAACGTAGGGCGCCTCGCGCAGCGGCGCCAGCGCCGCATCGAGGTCGGCGAAGCTGTGACCGTCGGCGGTGCGGCAGCTCCACCCGAAGGCCTCGAACTTGGCCGGGATCGGCTCGAGCGGCACCAGCTCCTCGGTGCGGACGTTGGCCTGGAACTCGTTGCGGTCGACGATCGCCGTCAGGTTGTCGAGATGGAAGGCGCTCGCCACCAGGCAGGCCTCCCAGACCGATCCCTCGTCGAGCTCGCCGTCGCCCAGGATGACCCAGACGCGGTTGGCGCCGCCGCGCAGGCGGATGTCGAGCGCCACGCCGATCGCGACCGACAGCAGGTGGCCGAGCGAGCCGGAATGGAACTCGACGCCGGGCACGGCGCGGTTCGGGTGCCAGTAGATCGAGTCCGAGGTCTTCAGATGATGGGCGAGGCGCTCGCGCGGGATGTAGCCGAGCTCCGCCAGGGTGCCGTAGAGCGCCGGCACGTCGTGCCCCTTCGACAGGAAGAGGTAGTCGCGGCCAGGGTCGGCCAGCGTCTCCGGCGACAGCCGCAGCACCCGCGTGTAGAGATGGACGAGCAGGTCGGCGCACGACAGCGAGGCGCCGATGAAGCAGCCGCCGCCGGTCGCCATGCGCACGATGTGCTCGCGCACGGCCAATGCCAGCGCGGGCAACCGATCGAGATCCCAGGGGCTGCCGGTTCCAACGCTCGCGACGCTCGCCGGCGTGGCGGGATCGGTGACGGTGGTCTCGGGGTGACGGCTCATCGGGCTTGCGCCTCCTCGGGGCTCCGCGTCTGGTCGGCGCCGACGGTCGCCAGCTCGCCCAGGTGGTTGCGGTACCAGTTGACGCCGGCGAAGCGCCGGTTGAGCTCGAAGATCTCCGGCCGCGCCGCCAGCAGATCGAGGATCTCCGGCAGGCCGAAAGGCCGGCGCACGTCGGGGGTCCACAGGGCCTCGAAGACGGCGCTCACGAACGCGTAATCTTCCGGGTAGTCGACGGTGAAGCGGTGCGACATCGACAGGTCGCGGCCGGTCTCCCAGCGCACGTTGCCGAGACGGAAGCGCTCCGGCCGGTCCCAGATGAATGGCGTCGTGTGCTCGCGCTCATGGGGCTTGTCCGCCTCGCGCCAGGCGGTCGCCAGCACCGCCAGCGGCACCACCTCGACGTCGTTGCCGTCGGGATAGCTGGCGGGGTGGAGATTGCTCACGAAATCGTAGCGCTCCGGCCGCTCGAGATGGCAGCCGATCACCCGGTCGATCGCCGCCGGGTCGATCAGCGGGCAGTCGGAAGGAATCTTCACCACCACGTCCTCACCCGGCGACGCCGGCGACCCCGGCGATAGACCGCATTCCAGGGCCGCCTGGTAATGCCGGTCCAGCAGATCGGTCGGGTGGCCGCTGACGCAGCGCACCCCGGCCTGCCGGGCCAGCTCGCGCACCGGCTCGTCGGCGGCGTCGGTGGTGGTGGCGACCACCACCTCGGTGGGGGTTCGGGCGACGCGCACCCGCTCGAGCATGCGCACCAGCAGCGGCGCGCCGGCCACCGGCAGCAACACCTTGCCCGGCAGGCGGGTCGAGCCCGTCCGGGCCTGGACGACGACCAGGACCTTCACCGCAGCCTCGAGCGCCCGAGGAGCGACGCCTTGGACCCGCGCCGCAGGGACCGGCGGCGCCCGGCCGGGGCCCGGCCACCC
>Ga0209118_1000792_pt1 | contig 15977 bp, 11 predicted proteins | sample BlaSpr_A8_Ref_M1_FD_187988 | JGI IMG/M metagenome (GOLD analysis project Ga0209118, IMG submission 187988) | Forest soil microbial communities from Thunder Bay, Ontario, Canada - Black Spruce, Ontario site 2_A8_Ref_M1 (SPAdes) (version 2) | ecosystem: Environmental > Terrestrial > Soil > Boreal...
CGCCGCCGCGAAGGCATCGAGGCGCAAATCGCGCAGCAGCAGGCGCTGGTCGCGCAGGTCGCCGACGAGCGGCGACAGATCGACTGGAGCCCGGTGGAAGCCTCGCTTCAGGCTCAGCTCGCTTCGCGGGCAGCCGCGGAGCAGGCGCTGGCAGCGGCGCGCGACCGGCAAGAGTCGCTCGCATCCGAGATGCGGCTGGCCGACGAGGCGCGGCTCACTATCGACCAGCGGCTCGAGCCTGCGCGCGCACGTATCGACGAGATGCGGCTCAAGGAACAAGCCGCGGTGCTGTCGGAGGAGATGTACACGCAGCAACTCGACGAGGCGCACGCCGAGCTTGCCGGCCTTCCCGAGCAGCTCAAGGCGTGGGGAAGGGCGAGTACGCTGCCGGGCGAAATCGAGCGTCTCGGGCAGGTGATTGCCGCTCTGGGTCCGGTCAACCTCGCGGCGCTGGACGAGCTCTCGCAGACCGCGGAGCGCAAGCAGTATCTGGATGCTCAGGCGCAGGATCTGACCGAGGCAATGACGACCCTCCAGAGCGCGATCCGTCAGATCGACCGCGAATCGCGCGAGCTTCTGCAGCAGACCTTCGATTCGGTCAACGTCAACTTCGGCAAATTATTTCCGACCCTTTTCGGTGGCGGCCAGGCGAGGCTGGTCTTAAGCGGCGAGGAAATCCTCGATTCCGGCGTGCAGGTGATCGCTCAGCCACCCGGAAAGCGCAATACGTCGATCCATCTGCTCTCCGGCGGGGAGAAGTCGCTGACGGCGATCGCACTGGTTTTTGCGCTGTTCCAGCTGAACCCGGCGCCGTTCTGCCTGCTCGACGAAGTCGACGCGCCGCTCGACGATCCGAATACCGATCGCTTCTGCGCGCTGGTGCGCACGATGGCCGAGGTGACGCAGTTTCTGTTCATCAGCCACAACAAGATCACCATGGAAATGGCGAATCAGCTGGTGGGGATCACGATGCCCGATCCGGGCGTCTCGCGCGTCGTCGCGGTAGACATCGCCGAGGCGCTGGAGCTGGCCGAAACCACGACGTCATAATCCGATGGCTGGCATGAACCCCTTGTTCGTCGGTCTCATCGCCGCCGGCGTCCTGCTCGTCGCCGGCGTGCTGATCTACAATTGGCTGCAGGAGCGCCGGGTGCGCCGCCGGATGGACACCGCGCTCCGCAAGTCTGACGGCACTCCGCCAGGCGTGACGCGCGGTCGGGGACGAATCGAGCCGATGTTGAACGCCGACAACTCGGAGTCTTCGCAAAGCGTCGCGATCGAGATGGCGCCGGAAGACGACGAGTCGCTGCTCCCACACGTTGCCGACGAAATCCCGGACGAATCGCTGTCGCAGGTCGTGCCAGCGACCAAAGCCGAACGCCTTGGCCTCGCGCCCGATCCGGATATCGAGTGCGTCGCTTTGCTTCAGCCGGCGCAGGCCGCTTCCACTGCGGCACTCGGTTCGGCACGGTCGGCGGACGGCGCAAAACCGGTGCGCTGGCTCGGTCGGCGCGGGGTCGGTACGCCCTGGCAACTCATCGACGGCACGACGCAAGGCCCATGGCACGAAGTCGCCGCGTGCCTGCTGCTCGCGAACCGCGCCGGTCCGGTGTCGCGCGCGGAGCTCGATTCCTTTCAGCGCCTGGTTTCCGAGCTTGCCGTGGCCTTGGGAGCGCCGAATGCGAGGATCGATCCCGCGGCGGAAGCCGATCGTGCCGAGGCGCTCGACCGCTTTTGTGCCGATCTCGACGTCCAGATCGGGCTCACCATCCTCAAGAGCGAATTGGGCCAGATCGCCGGAACGCGGTTGCGCGGCGTGGCCGAAGCGGCGGGATTCCGGATCAACGCGGCGGGGCATTTCGAGCACGCGCAGGAGGAGACCGGCGCGGCGATGTACACGCTGCAAAATTACAAGCAGGAGCCTTTCAGCGTCGAAAGTCTGCGCCGGATGACCACACCGGGCGTCGTGTTTGTGCTCGATGTTCCCCGGGTTTCCGATCCGGTGCGGGTGTTCGATCAGATGCGCATGACCGCGAAGCGCATGACGCAGACCCTCGAAGGCGTGCTGGTCGATGACAATCGGCGCCCGATCACCGACACCTCGCTGGCCGCGATTCGCGCCCAGGTGCAGGTCACGGCCACGGGCTTGCGCGATGCGCACATCGATCCAGGCGGCCCGCGCGCTCTACGCTTGTTCGGTTAGCTCGCCGAGGCTGAAATTGGTGGCCACGACTGCGGTCCCCGCGAAGATCGCACAACGCGCGGCGAAGCTTCGCACTGATCTGGATGCGCACAACTATCGCTATTACGTCGAGGACACGCCCGCGGTGAGCGACGCGGAATACGACAGCCTGTTCCGGGAGTTGGAGGCGATCGAGCGCGACTATCCGGCGCTTGCGACGCCCGATTCACCGACGCAGCGCGTCGGCGGTCAGCCGGCGACCGAATTCGATCCTGTCACCCACCGGGTACCGATGCTGTCGCTCAACAATGCATTCGCGGACGAGGAGGCCGAGGCTTTCGATCGACGCGTCCGTACCACGCTTGGCGTCGAGCGGGTGGATTATGCGGTCGAGCCAAAATTCGACGGCCTCGCGGTCAGCCTGGTCTACGAGCAAGGGCGTTTCACGCTCGGCGCGACGCGTGGCGATGGCTACACCGGCGAAAACGTCACCGCCAACCTGCGAACCGTGCGCGCGATACCGATGCGGCTGCCGGCGGACGCGCCGCCTTTGCTCGAAGTCCGCGGCGAGGTCCTCATGCTCAAGCGCGATTTCGCGGCGCTTAACGCGGCGCAGGGCTCGGCCGGAGAAAAGCTATTCGTCAATCCGCGCAACGCCGCGGCAGGCGCGCTGCGCCAGCTCGATTCGGCAATCACGGCTTCGCGCCGGCTGGCCTTTTTCGCCTACGGCGTGGGCGCCGTCGAATGGGGGGCCGTCAAGCAGCCCGCGACACAGGACGCGCTGCTCAAGCTGCTCACCGCGCTACGGCTTCCGATCGCATCGCAGCGCTCGGTGGTCCGCGGCCTCGAAGGGCTGCTCGGCTATTACCGCGCCATCGGCAGCAAGCGCGACAACTTGCCGTTCCAGATCGATGGCGTCGTCTACAAGGTCAATCAGTTCGAGCACCAGGAGCGCCTGGGCTTCGTCTCAAGGGCGCCGCGCTTCGCGCTCGCCCACAAGTTTCCCGCGGAGGAGCTTCCGACCGAAGTCCTGGCGATCAACGTCCAGGTGGGGCGCACCGGCGCGCTGACGCCGGTGGCACGGTTGAAGCCGGTATTCGTCGGCGGCGTGACGGTGGTCAGCGCGACGCTGCACAATGAAGACGAAGTGCGGCGCAAGGACGTGCGCGTCGGAGACACGGTCATCGTCCGCCGCGCCGGCGACGTGATACCCGAAGTCGTGCGGGTGCTGCCCGAGAGCCGGCAGCCCAATGCGCCGCAGTTCGTGCTGCCCAAGCGCTGCCCGGAATGTGGCTCCAAGGTAGTTCGCCTGCCGGACGAGGCGATCGCGCGCTGTTCCGGCGGCCTGGTATGTCCGGCGCAGCGCAAGCAGGCTCTGCTTCACTTTGCCAGTCGACGCGCGTTGGATATCGAAGGGCTCGGCGGCAAGCTGGTCGATCAACTGGTCGACGCGGGACTGGTGCACACGCCGGCCGATCTCTACAAGCTCGACGTTGCCGCCCTGGCCGCGCTCGATCGGATGGCCGACAAATCCGCGGCAAACGTCGTCGCCGCGATCAACAAAAGCCGGGCCACGACGCTTGCGCGGTTCATTTACGCGCTGGGCATCCGTCACGTGGGCGAGACCACCGCGGCGGACCTTGCACAGCATTTCGGGACCCTTGACACGCTGCTGGCCGCCGACGAACACGCGCTGCTCGAGGTGCGCGACGTCGGTCCGGTGCTGGTTCAGAGCATCCTGCAGTTTCTTGCCGAGGCGCACAACCGGAAGGTGATTGCCGATTTGCGCTCCGCCGGGGTACATTGGACCGAGACGGCACCCCGCAGAGCACGCGCCGGCAAGCTGTCGGGCTTGACCTTCGTGCTCACGGGCACGCTGCCGATGCTCGCACGCGACGATGCCAAGGCGCTAATCGAGGAGCATGGCGGCAAGGTCGCCGGCAGCGTGTCGAAGAAGACCTCGTATCTAGTCGCAGGCGCCGAGCCCGGCAGTAAGCTCGACAAGGCCGGCGAGCTCGGCGTGCCGGTGCTGGATGAACAACAATTGAAGGCAATGGTCACCAACGGACGAATCAAGTGACGACACTGACTGCACTCGCCCGGCCTTGCCAAGCTCCCGATGAGGGCCAACGGAAATTCCATTCGTACCTTCCGACACGCGACAAGGATCTCGATGGCAATCGCTAGAGTGACCAAGGCGGTGTTCCCTGTCGCGGGTCTGGGCACCCGCTTTCTGCCTGTCACCAAGGCAAGCCCCAAGGAAATGCTGCCGGTGGTCGACAAACCGTTGATCCAGTACGCCGTCGAGGAAGCCGCCGCCGCCGGTATCACCGACATGATTTTCATCACCGGACGCAACAAGCGCGCGATCGAAGACCATTTCGACAAGGCCTATGAGCTGGAGACGGAGCTGGCGGCACGTCACAAGACCGCGCTCCTGGAGGCGGTGCAGGCCGCCACACCGCGCGGCATCAATTGCATCTACATACGCCAGACGGAAGCACTCGGCCTCGGCCATGCGGTGCTCTGCGCCGAGCCGGTGATCAACGAAGAGCCGTTTGCGGTCTTTCTAGCCGATGACCTGATCGATGCCACCGTGCCGGTGATGCGACAGATGACCGACATCGCCGAACGCGAGCAATACTCGGTGATCGGCGTCATGACGGTGTTGGAGAATGAAGTTGGGAGTTATGGCGTGGTCGAGACCGAGGCGATCGCGAGCCGGGTCAGCCGTGTCTCCCGCATCATCGAAAAGCCCAAGCCCGGGTTGACCCAATCGCGGCTCGCCGTCGTGGGACGCTACATTCTCACCCCGCGCATTTTTCATCATTTGCGCACCATCTCGGCCGGTGCGGGCGGCGAAATTCAGTTGACCGACGGCATCTCGCGCCTGCTCGACGATGAAAAGGTACTCGCCTACGAATTCGAAGGGCGCCGTTACGACTGCGGCAACAAGCTCGGGTATCTCGAGGCGACCGTGGAGCTAGGGGTCAAGCACGCGGAAGTCGGAGCGAGTTTTTCCAGCTTTCTCAAGCGCCGACAATGACGCTCAACGAGCTTCGCTACATCGTCGCGGTGGCGCAGGAAAAAAACTTTGGCCGTGCCGCGCAGCGCTGTTTCATCAGCCAGCCCGCGCTGTCAGTGGCGATTCAGAAGCTGGAGGAAGAGCTGCAAACGCAGCTCTTCGAGCGGGGAAAGAGCGAGATCACGGTGACGCCGGTCGGCGAGCGCATCGTCGAGCAGGCCCACAAGGTGCTGGAAGAAGCGGCGCGCATCCGCGATATCGCGCAAGCCGGCCGCAACCAGCTTGCGGGGCTGTTCCGGCTGGGCGCGATCTACACGGTCGCGCCATATCTGCTGCCCGATCTTGTTCCGGCGCTCAACGCGCTGGCACCGGACATGCCGCTGGAAATCGAGGAAAACATCACCGAGCAGCTCGAGGCTGCTCTCAAGACCGGCCGCATCGACGCAGCGATCATCGCGCTGCCCTTTCAGCCGCCGGGCATTGCCACCGAATTCCTCTACGAGGAGCCATTCCAGGTCGTTGTCCCGCAGCGTCATCCCTGGGCCAAACGCAAGACGATCGACCCCTCCGAGTTGGCTGGCGAACACGCGATCCTGCTCAACGTCGGTCACTGCTTTCGTGACCAGGTGCTCGAAAGCTGCCCGGAGTTGAATCGCGGCGACGCGCCGGTTACACGCAGCAATTCGCTGGAGACTATCCGCAACATGGTGGCGTCCGGGCTCGGCATTTCCGTCCTGCCGCGCGATGCATTGACGCCGAAATACCATAGCCGGCTGGTGGTGCCCGTGCCGTTCGCTAAGCCGGTGCCATCGCGGCGCATCGCGCTCGCGTATCGCAAGAGCTTCCCGCGACCCGCGGCTATCGCCGCCATTCGCGAGGCCGTCGCCGCCTGTCGCGGCACGAAGTTGAAGGTGCGATCGGCCGCTTAGGATTCGGATCGCGTCGCCGCGTCGGTCCAGTATGCTTCGGTCAGAAATTCACTCGATGGTTCGCGCCGAAATCCGCTCCTTTATCTCGGACCTTCTGACGCCGCACCCTAGAAGCCGTACAGCCGGGCCGGATTGTCGACCAGAATGCGCTGGCGCGTCGCGTCGTCGTCAGCCCATTCGAGCAGCAAATCGAGCAGCGAGGCGGTGTCGGGAACGACACTGCGAGCGGGGTGCGGCCAGTTGCTCGCCCACACGCACCGTTCCGGCGCGAAGGCGACCAGCGCGCGGGCGAGCGTGGAGACGTCCTCGTAATGCGGTGGACCAGTCTTCGAGGTCTCGTAAGGCGCCGACAGCTTGACCCAGGTGTTGCCGGCGTCGAGGAGTCTCAGCAAGGTCTGAAATCCCGGATGAGCGGTCGCGACCGGCTCCAGGAACTTGCCGTTATGGTCGATGACCAGCGGAACCGGCAATCTCGCAAGTACGTTTTCATATTGTGCGAGGTCGCGGCCATCGAGCTGCATCTGAACGTGCCAGTCGAAGCCGGCGACGCGCGCTGCCATCGTTTCCAGCGTCTCCAGCGGCAGCATGCCGCCCGGAAGAAGATGGTAGCGGATGCCGCGAACCCCCGCGCGCGTGAGCCAATCGAGCTCGCCATCGGTTGCGGCGGGATCGACGATCGCGATCGCTCGCGCGCTTTCGCCCAGCTTGTCCAGGGCCTCGAGCATGCAGCGGTTGTCGAAGCCGTATCCGTTCGGTTGCACGAGCACCACTCGCGACAAGCCGAGCGTTTTCTGCACCACCAGATAGTCCTCCAGCGGCGCGTGCGGCGGCTTGAACACCGCCTGCGGCACCAACGGATATCGATCTTCGTAGACGTGCATGTGGCAATCGCAGGCGCCGGGCGGAGCCACGAGTTTCGGTGGCGTCATCGGAAGAGAGTTTTCATGGGACGTGGAAGGCGCGGCGAATTCCGAAAGATGACATTTCAGCGGTGCGACATCAAGTACAATTCACGCCTAGAAATCGCGCGTCTTCGGTCGCAACTTGCGGCGCTACTCATTTGGCAAATAAGCGCCGGAGTCGCCTCGGTGACGTGCCACCGAACTCAAATCGTGGGAGCAAGGCATGGCCTCGGACCTCAAAGGAAAAGTAGTTCTCATCACCGGAGCGTCAACGGGCATCGGAGCCGCCGCCGCACGCGCATTTGCACAATTGGGTAGTCGGCTGCTGATCCACTACAACGCGAGCCGGGAGGCCGCCGAGTCCGTCGCCCAAGACATCAGGACGCTTGGCGGAGAGGCGCATCTGGTCGGCGGCGATGTAACGCAGACCGTGAACGTGAAGCGCATCGTTGCCGAGTCACTCGCCGCGTTCGGCAGGATCGACGTCCTGATCAACAACGCGGGCGGCATGATCGGCCGCACCAAGATCGACGACTATAGCGACGACTATCTGCGCCAGGTCCTGGCGCTCAACGTGACGCAGGTCGCGATGTTCATGCACGAGGTTATTCCCGTGATGCGCAGGCAGGGCGGCGGCAACGTCATCAATGTCACCTCGATCGCCGCACGCCACGGCGGCGGCGGCGGCGCGATTATTTACGCGGGCGCCAAGGGCTTCATTTCGACCGCCACGCGGGGATGGGCGAAGGAGGTGGTCGGGGACAAGATCCGCGTCAACGCCGTCTCACCGGGCGTCATCACGACTCCATTTCACGAACGCTACTCCAATGCCGAGCAACTCAAGGCGATGCAGGCCACCATCCCGATGAACCGGCTGGGGAGCGCGGAGGATTGCGCCGGCACGTTCGTGTACCTTGCCTCGGATGAAATGAGCGGCTACGTCACCGGCCAAATCATCGAGGTCAACGGCGGCCAGTACATGCCGTAGGGTCAAGCGCTGCCTAGCAGCGGTGGCAGCTCAGAAAGCGAGTCAAGCACCGCATCGGGTTTCGGCCCGTGTCGGTCCAGCGGGGCCCGATTGCGATTGATCCAGAACGAAGTGAAGCCGAATGCTTTGGCGCCGATGGCGTCCCAGGCGTTCGCCGAAACGAAGCCGATCCGAATCGGCAGCAAGTTCAAGTGATCGACTGCGAGTTGATAAACGCGGGGGCTGGGTTTGTAAATACCGGCGGCATCGACGGAAAGGATCGCATCGAGATGACGGGCCACGCCGGTGGCGGCGGCCAGCGGCTCGAGCATCGCGCGGGTGCCATTGGAAAGGATCAATCGCGGGCGAGGGCCCAGGCGCGCCAGGGTGGGCGCGGCGTCGGCATACGCAGACAGGTCGAGATACGAGTCCAGCACGCGGTGGCGAGCTGCGCCGGCGAGCGACAAGCCCAGGGCCTCCGCGGCGTAATCCAGCGCGTGCGCCGTCACGGCGGCGAAATCTTCGCGCCGTTGGGCCGGGCTCTGCATCAGACTCTGTAACCAGCTGTATTCGAGTTGTTTGGAGCGCCAGAGCTGCGACAACTCCGCGCCGCGGCCCGGAAACAGCCGCTCGACCGTGGCCGCGACCGACTGCACGTCGAACAGCGTTCCATACGCGTCGAAAACCAGCGCGTCGATTAGAAAAGCAGCTGTGGATTTTGCAATCATCGAGGCACCTCAGCGCGAATTTCTCCCCCATCCTATGCAAAAATTGGCGCGATAGGTGCAAGCAGGCAAACGCAGGCAAAAAAATAGGGGTTACACTTGCGTGCAACCCCTTGGTTCCATGGTGGGCGATACTGGTGTCGAACCAGTGACCCCTGCCGTGTGAAGGCAGTGCTCTACCTCTGAGCTAACCGCCCCGCGCGAACCCAGACAGGAGCGAGTATTTAAGCACGCGCCTCACTCGAGGGTCAAACAGATGTCTTTCTTTGTCGATGAATGTCCAGGACAAAAACTGCCCCAATGCAGTGCGCAATAACCCATGAAATAGCCTTTGCCCCGGCGCTGGCGGCCGGCTCTTTTTCCTAAGCTTCTAGACTCAAAAGCAAAAACCCAAGTGGCGCAAGTCTTGCTAAAAGACCTCCAATCTCAACATTTTTCCCCCGTGTCCCGCCTCCATTACGATGAGATGCGAGCGAGCGACGGCTCGGTCCGCCCCCATTACCAGGGATTTGCCGACTGGTTGCACCGGACGCCGGCCGAAAAGATCGCCCAGAAACGCGAGGAAGCCGAGCGCGCCTTCCATCGCGTCGGCATCACCTTCGCGGTTTACGGGGAAGATGCCGGCACCGAACGCTTGATTCCCTTCGACATCGTCCCGCGCATCATTCACGCGGCGGAATGGCGGCTGCTCGAGCAGGGCCTGAAGCAGCGAGTCAATGCGCTCAACCTCTTCCTGAACGATATCTATCACGAACAAAGCATCTTGAAGGCGGGAGTAATGCCCGCGGATCGGGTGCTCGGCAACTCGCAGTATCGGCGCGAAATGCAGGGCATGCAGGTGCCCGGCGGCATCTACGCGCATATCGCCGGCGTCGACGTGGTGCGTGTAGCGGAAGGCGAGTATTTCGTTCTGGAGGACAATCTCCGGGTGCCGTCGGGGGTTTCGTACATGCTCGAAAACCGCAAGATGATGATGCGGCTTTTCCCCGAGCTGTTCGCGCGCCAGGCGATCAGGCCGGTGGAGCATTACCCCGACATGCTGCTGGAAAATCTACGTGGCGTCGCGCCCGCAGGGGAGGACCAGCCGGAAGTTGCGTTGCTGACCCCGGGAGCGCACAACTCCGCCTATTTCGAGCACGCGTTTCTCGCCCAGCAGATGGGCGTCGAGCTGGTCGAGGGACAGGACCTATTCGTGCAGGACGACGCCGTTTTCATGCGCACCACGCGCGGTCCGAAGCGGGTGCACGTGCTCTACCGTCGGGTCGACGACGATTTTCTGGATCCGCTCGCGTTCAGGTCGGACTCGATGCTCGGCGTGCCAGGATTGTTTGCGGCCTACCGGGCGGGCAAGGTAACGCTTGCCAACGCGATCGGCACCGGGGTCGCCGACGACAAATCGATCTATCCGTTCGTGCCCGAGATGATCCGCTTCTATCTGACCGAGGAGCCGATTCTCAACAACGTAGCGACCTACCAGCTGCACAAGAAGGACGACCTGAGCTATTGCCTGGATCATCTGTCGGAACTGGTGGTCAAGGAAGTACACGGCGCGGGCGGCTATGGCATGCTGATCGGTCCGGCCGCGAGCAGTGCCGAGTGCGACGCGTTTCGCGCCCGCATCCTTGCGCAACCGGAAAAATATATTGCGCAGCCGACCCTCGCGCTCTCGACCTGTCCGACCTTTACTGCCTCGGGGCTCGCGCCGCGACATATCGATCTCCGGCCCTACGTCCTTTCGGGCAAGGCCGTCAATCTGGCGCCCGGAGGCCTGACGCGGGTTGCGCTGCGCGAAGGATCGCTGGTGGTCAACTCGTCGCAGGGCGGCGGCACCAAGGACACCTGGGTGATGGCCGGGTAGCATTCCCGCGGAATCCGATGCTTTGTCGCACCGCCAACGAGTTGTACTGGATGGCTCGCCACATCGAACGGGCCGAAAACACGGCGCGCTTGCTCGATGTCACCTACCGCATGGCGTTGCTCCCGTACGAGACGATCGAGCCCGGCCTCGCCTGGGCCGAACCCTGGGCGGTGCCGCTGATCACGTCCGGGCTCGCTACCGATTTCTACGAAAGCCATCAGCACCTCTCGGCCGAAAACGTCCTGCGTTTCATGATTCTCGACTCGGCCAATACCTCGTCGATCTACTGTTGCCTGCGCGCCGCACGCGAGTCGGCGCGGGCGGTGCGCGGCGCGATCACCTCGGAGATGTACGAGGACCTCAATTCCGCGTGGCTGGACATGCGCGTGTACGATTACAACCGTATCCAGTCGTCCGGCGTCTCGGAGTTTCTCGACTGGGTCAAGATGCGCTCGCACCTCTTTCGCGGCGTAACCTTCGGAACCATGCTTCGCGACGAGGCGTACCACTTCATACGGCTTGGCACGCACATCGAGCGCGCCGACAACACCGCACGCATTCTCGACGTCAAGTACCACACCTTGCTGCCCTCTGCCGCCGACGTCGGCGGCGCGGTCGATTACTATCAGTGGAGCGCGCTGCTGCGGTCGGTGTCGGGCTTCGAGTCATATCGCAAGATCTACAGCGACGTGATCACACCGCGACGGGTAGCCGAGCTGCTGATCCTGCGCGCAGACATGCCGCGATCGCTGCTTTCGTGCATGAACTTCATTCATGAAACGCTCCGGGTGCTGTGCGACGACAGCTCGAGGGAGATCGAGCGCGTTGCCGGCGAGTTGCACGCCAAGCTTCGCTACGGCCGGACCGACGAAATCATCAAGCTGGGCCTCCACGAGTACCTCCTGGATTTTCTGGACAGCATCTCGGCGCTGGGAGCCGAGATCAACACCCACTTCCTGGTGCCGGGCTAGCCAATGTTTCGGTGGGAACAGCCCATTCCGGTAGTGCGAGCCGGCATTCATGCAACGCGACGGACTCTAGTGCATAGTTCCGGTTACCCGCGGGAATTCACGCGTACCCTCCGTTCCGGTAGAATCGCGCCTCACTTGCACGCCGCCCACCGCTCATGACCTACTGCGTTGCCATGTCGCTCGATGCGGGAATGATTTTTGCCTCCGACTCGCGCACCAATGCCGGCGTCGACCAGGTTGGCAAATTTTCCAAGATGCGTGTCTTTGCCCGCGAAGGCGACAGGATCATTGTCACGCTTTCGTCCGGCAACCTGTCCATGACTCAGAGCGCACTCAACATCCTGGAGCAGCGAGCGCGCTCCGGAGACAATCAACAGCAATTGTGGAATGCGACCTCCATGTTCGACGTGTCACGCCTGGTCGGCGACGCGCTGCGCGAGGTCAAAACCCGGGACGGACCCTATCTGTTACAGAACAATATCGATTCTCACGCCAACTTCATCGTCGGCGGCCAGTTGCGTGGCGAGCCGCCGCGCCTGTTCGAGGTCTACAGCGAAGGTAATTTCATCGAGGCGACGCCCGACACCTGCTACTTCCAGATCGGCGAGAGCAAGTATGGAAAGCCGGTGATCGATCGGGTTGTTACCCGCGCGACGGGTCTTCAGGAGGCAACCAAGTGCACCATTGTGTCGTTCGATTCCACCATGCGCTCGAACATATCGGTGGGGTTGCCGATCGACCTTGCGGTCTACGAGACGGACTCGCTGAAGATAAAGCTGCAGAAGCGCATCGAGGAGTCCGATCCCTACTTTCGGATGGTGCACACTCAATGGGGTGAAGGCCTGCGGCGGGTGTTCGCCGAGCTGCCCAATCCCGACTGGACCTGACTATCCGGCTCACTTCTGCCATCGCGGCCCCACGTTCAACCTTCGGGCAACCGGCGCCTGCCACTTCTGACACGAACCGGGGAAACGCCGCATGGCCATCCGCATAGCGCTCCGGCATCGGACGACCTACGCTTTCGATCGACCGGTCAACGTGTCGCCGCACGAGATTCGCTTGCGGCCCGCGCCACATTGCCGGACGCCCATCGCCGGTTATTCGCTGCAGGTCGAGCCGGCGCAACATTTCCTGAACTGGCAGCAGGACCCCTACGGCAACTGGGTGGCGCGTCTCGTCTTCCCGGAGCGGACCAGCAAGCTCGAAATCCTGGTCGACCTCGTCGCCGACATGACGGTTATCAACCCGTTCGATTTTTTCGTCGAGCCCTACGCCGAAAACTTCCCATTCACTTACGCGCCGGCGCTGGCGAAGGAATTGATTCCGTTCCTGGAAACCGCGCCGCTCGGGCCGCGGCTTGGGGAATGGCTAAAGACCTTTCGCGCCTCGCTCAGCCCGATCGAGAGCACCGTGCTCATGCTGGTGCGTCTGAACCAGCAGCTCCAGCGCGAGATCCGCTATCTGGTCCGGATGGAGCCGGGGATACAGGCCCCCGACGAAACGCTCGAACAGGCGTGCGGGTCGTGTCGCGATACCGGCTGGCTGCTGGTCCAGATACTGCGGCACCTGGGCCTCGCCGCCCGTTTCGCATCGGGTTATTTGATTCAGCTGGTTGCCGATATCAAGTCGCTCGACGGACCCGTCGGACCGGAGCGCGACTTCACCGACCTCCATGCCTGGGGCGAAGTGTATTTGCCCGGCGCGGGCTGGGTCGGGTTCGATCCGACCTCGGGACTCCTCGCCGGCGAGGGTCACATTCCTCTGGCGTGCACCGCCGACCCGGGCAATGCGGCGCCTGTCATCGGCGCGACCGATGTCTGCAACACCCAGTTCGACGTCGCAATGAGCGTGACCCGCATGCACGAGGATCCACGGGTCACCAAGCCCTACACCGGCGCGCAATGGTCGGCTATCGATACCCTGGGTGAACAAGTCGATGCGGACCTGGAGACGCAGGATGTGCGGCTCACCCAGGGTGGCGAGCCGACGTTCGTGTCGATCGACGATATGGAAGGTGCGGAGTGGAATACCGCCGCGTTCGGCAAGAAAAAACGCGAGCTCGCCGAAGCGCTGCTGCATCGGCTGAGAGCGCGGTTCGCCCCCGGCGGTCTGGTCCACATCGGCCAGGGAAAGTGGTATCCCGGCGAGCCGCTGCCGCGCTGGGCGCTGGGAGTGTACTGGCGAGCCGACGGCATACCCTTATGGAACGACGACGCGCTGATCGCCGACACCCGGCGCGCCGGGAAGTCCGATCTGGCGGCGGCGCGAGACTTCAGCAATGCGCTGGCGGTCGCGCTGAGACTGCCATCCGAGTTCGTGCTCACCGCGTATGAGGATGTACCGAGGCTGCTCAAGGATGAGGTCGCGCTGCCGATGAACGCCGATCCGCTGCAGGCCGATCTGTCCGATCCCGAAGAGCGCTCGCGGCTCGCCCGACTGTTGCTGGTCGGACTGGACCGCCCGGCGGGGTTTGTGTTGCCGCTGAAGGCAGCAGCCGATGCCGATGCGCAGCAACGCGGTGAGGACGTCGTTTGGGAAACGAGTCCCTGGCCGCTTCGCCGCGAGCGACTCTACGCAGTCGCAGGAGATTCGCCGCTCGGCCTGCGTTTGCCTCTTGAATCGTTGCCCAAGGTGCTGCCGGAAGAGGCCGAGATCGAGCCGCCGCTCGATCCGTTCGCGCCCAGGATTGCACTCGCGCCTCGTGCGTCGCTGAAGCCATCGCCCGGACGCACGCGCGGCGCCAAACCGCGGGAAGTGATCAAGACCGCGCTCACCGTTCAGGTGCGCGAAGGCAACCTCTACGTCTTCATGCCGCCGCTCAAGCACGCCAGCGAATACATCGCCTTGCTCGGCACGATTGAGTTCGTGGCGAGCGCCATGCATATTCCGGTAGCGATCGAGGGCTATGCACCGCCGCGCGATCCACGTTTGCGCGTGCTCGGCGTCACGCCGGATCCGGGCGTGATCGAAGTCAACGTTCATCCCGCCGCATCCTGGCGCCAACTGATGGCGACCACCAGCGTGCTCTACGAGGAAGCGCGCCAGGCCCGCCTGGCAACCGAAAAATTCATGCTCGACGGCCGCCACACCGGCACTGGCGGCGGCAACCACGTCACCCTCGGAGGCGCCACTCCCTCCGACAGCCCGCTGCTGCGACGCCCCGATCTGCTGCAGAGCCTCGTGACCTACTGGCAGAATCATCCGGCGCTGTCGTATTTGTTTTCGGGCATGTTCATCGGCCCGACCAGCCAGGCGCCGCGGGTCGACGAGGCACGGGACGATCGCCTTTATGAGCTGGAGATCGCCTTTCAGCAGTTGTCGCGCAAGCACAAGTTCAAGAAGGACGAGTCGCTGCCATGGCTGGTCGATCGGGCGCTGCGCCATTTGTTGACCGACCTTACCGGAAACACCCACCGCGCGGAGTTTTCGGTCGACAAGCTCTATTCGCCCGACACTCCAACCGGGCGCCTGGGACTGCTCGAATTCCGCGGCTTCGAAATGCCTCCGCATGCGCAGATGAGCGCGGTGCAGATGCTGCTGCTGCGCTCCCTCGTGGCGCGGTTCTGGCGCGAGCCCTACCGCGGCAAGCTGGTGCATTGGGGAACGGCCCTGCACGATCGATGGCTGTTGCCGCATTTCGTCGTGGCGGACATGCGCGACGTGGTCGACCAGCTGAAGGCGTTCGGTTATCCGTTCGCGAGTGAATGGTTCGACCCCTTTGTCGAGTTCCGCTTCCCGCGCTTCGGTTCGGTCGCCTACGACGGCGTCACGCTGGAGCTTCGCCAGGCGATCGAGCCCTGGCATGTGCTCGGCGAGGAGGTTGCCGGAACCGGCACCGCGCGCTATGTGGACTCCTCGGTGGAGCGATTGCAGATCAAGGTGTGCGGCATGACCGCCGGAAGGCATGCCGTAACCTGCAACGGGCGTGCGCTGCCGCTGACTGCGACCGGCGTCGCGCGGGAGTTCGTCGCCGGGGTCCGTTTCCGCGCCTGGGCCCCGTCGTCGGCGCTGCACCCGACCATCGGCGTGCAGGCGCCGCTGACTTTCGATCTGGTCGACCTTTGGGCGGCGCACGCGATCGGCGGCTGCACCTATCACGTCGTGCACCCGGGCGGGCGCAACTACGATACTTTTCCGGTCAACGCCAATGAAGCGGAAGCGCGGCGCGTGGCGCGCTTCTGGCCGCACGGGCACACCGCGGGGCCGCTGTCGTTGATGGCCGAACCCACTAATCCGGCGACGCCGACAACGCTCGATCTTCGCTGGCAACCGGATTAGCTTCGAGTTGCTGCCTGGGCGCTAGCGAATCTGTAGACCATGTCCAGCGCTTCTCTTCCTGTTCGCACCCGATTCGCGCCGAGTCCCACCGGATTCCTGCACCTTGGCGGCGCCCGGACCGCCTTGTTCGCCTGGGCGTT
>Ga0209118_1000793_pt1 | contig 15971 bp, 14 predicted proteins | sample BlaSpr_A8_Ref_M1_FD_187988 | JGI IMG/M metagenome (GOLD analysis project Ga0209118, IMG submission 187988) | Forest soil microbial communities from Thunder Bay, Ontario, Canada - Black Spruce, Ontario site 2_A8_Ref_M1 (SPAdes) (version 2) | ecosystem: Environmental > Terrestrial > Soil > Boreal...
CTAAGAAAGGCGAAAAATAATCCCAGGACGATCGCGAGTTGCTGCAAAGAGGAGAGGCGCCCGCGAATTGCCGAGGGCGCGATCTCGCTGATGTAGGCGGGGCAGACGATGCTAGCCGCGCCCACGGCAAGGCCGCCCATGACGCGGTACAAAATGAATTCCAAAGATCCATGCGCTATCCCCGCGCCCCACGACCCCCAGATGAAAAGGACAGAGGTGACGATCAGAACAGAACGGCGTCCAAATTTGTCCGCGAGCGTCCCGGCGAGAAACGCTCCGAGCGCGCATCCGAGGAGAAGAGACGCCACGTTGAAGCCGGAGCCAAAGTTGGAGGAATGGAAAGCCCGGTTGAGGGCGTCCACGGTCCCATTGATGACGCCACTGTCGAAACCAAAAAGAAAACCACCGAGCGCCGCTACCGTTGATATCCCGAGGATGTAGAAATAATTGCGGGTGCCGTTGTCGATCGTTTCATTCACTTGACGATTCGGCAGAGCTTAGCGCTTTGGCTGAAGGATTGCTTTTAGAAACATGAAGAAACGCCACCGCCATCCACGCGGAGAGCTGCCCCTGTGATGGCTGACGCGAGTGGACTGCAAACGAAAGTCACTAATCGCGCGACTTCATCAGGCGTCTCAAAGCGTTTGAGCAACGAGCTCGGACGAACGCTCTTAAAAAATTCCTTCTCGAAGGCCTCGAACGATTGGCCACCGCCGAGTTGCTTCACAAAGTCTTCCACGCCGGCAGAGTGAGTCGGCCCTGGAAGAATGGAGTTCACGGTGATCCCTGTCCCACCGCAATCCTGCGCCAGGCCACGCGAAACGGCGAGTTGAGCGGTCTTTGTCATGCCGTAGTGAATCATTTCGGCGGGGGTATTGATCGCGCTCTCACTGCTGATGAAAACGACGCGCCCCCAGTTCCGCTCCTTCATTCCGGGCAGATACGCACGGCTCAAGCGCACGCCGCTAAGCACGTTGACCTCGAAGAAACGCCGCCATTCCTCGTCGGAAATTTCACCGAATGGCTTGGGCTCAAAAATTCCCAGGTTGTTGACGAGAATGTCGACTGCTGGGAAAAGCTTGAGCAGCTCTTCGGTGGCCGTAGCTGTGGCCAGGTCTCCGGCAAATCCCTCGACCTTTGCCTCAGGCACAGCCTTGCGAATCTGTTCCAGTGCGGAATTAACGGTGCCATCCGAACGTCCGTTCACGATCACGCGCGCGCCTTCCGCGACAAGTTGGCTGGCAATGGCGAAACCAATGCCCTTGGTGGAACCGGAAACTAGAGCTGTCTTATTAGTGAGTTCCAGGTTCATACGCGAGATCGTTGCCGTGCCGATTACGCCGGTTCCGCCGTGAGCGGCGGCGCAGGTTGAGTAGGTGGGGACGCTTTGCTGCGGCGCTCTTTGAACCACATGATAACAACGTAGAACACTGGCGTGAGAAAGAGACCGAAGCCGGTTACTCCGAGCATGCCGAAGAAGACAGCCGTGCCGAGGGCCTGGCGCATCTCAGCACCGGCGCCCTTGCTAAGAACAAGCGGAAGGACGCCGAAGATAAAGGCGAAAGAAGTCATCAGGATCGGGCGCAACCGCAAACGAGCAGCTTCGACCGCGGCGGTGAAACGATCTTTCCCGTCGCGATCCTGGATCTGTTTCGCAAACTCAACAATAAGGATGGCGTTCTTACAGGCGAGCCCCACCAGCACGACAAAGCCGATCTGCGTGAAGATGTTATTCTCCATCGAGCGCAACCAGACTCCGCTGATGGAGCTGAACAGGCACATCGGCACGATGAGAATGATGGCGAGTGGCAACGACCAGCTTTCGTAAAGCGCCGAGAGGAGAAGGAAGACGAATAGAACGCAGAGCGGGAAAATGTAGATCGCGCTGTTGCCGGCGAGTTTTTGCTGGAGCGCGATTTCGGTCCAGTCCGTGGTGAAACTCGTGGGCAGAATTTCTTTCGCGATACGGTCGACGGCTGCGAGGGCGTCGCCGGTGCTTGCGCCCGGCGCGGGCTGGCCGCTCAGGTCGGCGGCCGGGAACATGTTGTAACGAGTGACCTTGTCGGCGCCGCTCACTTCCCGCACGGTCGCGACGGAACCGAGCGGCACAATCCCGCCCTCCGTGTTGCGGGTCTTGAGCAGGCGGATGTCTTCGGGCTTGAGACGGAACTGAGAGTCAGCCTGAGCCGTGACGCGATAGGTTCGTCCGAAAAGTGTGAGATCGTTTACGTAGGCTGAACCGAGATAAGTCTGGAGTGTCCCGAAGATGTTACTCAGCGGGACGTTCATGCTCTTCGCCTTGACGCGATCCACATCGAGCCAAAGCTGCGGCACGTTGGCGCGGAAGGTCGTCAGATTGTTGGTCAGGCCCGGTGTTTGATTCGCTTTCATCGTCATGGCGAAAGCTTGCGTTTGCAGTTCCTCGAGCCCGGCGTTGCCGCGATCCTGAATGAAGAGCTTATAGCCGCCGGCGTTGCCAATGCCAGCCACCGGCGGTGGCGGAAAGGCGATGACCAAGGCCTCAGGAATTTCGGCGCGCACCCGCGCGTTCATCTTCGCCACAATCGCGGGCATTCCCTGCTCGGGGCTGGTTCGCTCCGAGAATTCCTTAAAGGGCAGAAAGACGGCGGCCGTGTTGGTCTGATTCCCGCCGAAAAGATTGAAGCCGGCGAATTCAACCGTGTTGAGAATGCCGGGCGTTTCGTGCGCGATCTTCCCGATCTTATCGACGACGGCCTGCGTGCGATCGAGCGACGAGGCGTCGGGCAATTGGGCGAAAACAATGGCGTAGCCGCGATCTTGGGTCGGCAGAAAACCGCCCGGCACGACTTTGAAACCGAGCGCGGTCAGGCCCAGCAAACCGGCGTAGATGAGCAGAACGACGACGGCCAGTCGAGTAAGCCGCCCGACGGTGTTGCCATAGGCATTCGAACTCCAGGCGAAGACCTTGTTGAAGCCCTTGAAGAACCAGCCGAGCAAGCCATCGATCACGCGCTGGAACGAATCCTTCTCCGCGCCGCGCGGCCGGAGCAGGAGCGACGCGAGCGCCGGTGAAAGCGTCAGCGAGTTAAGCGCCGAGATCGCGGTCGAGACCGCAATGGTGAGCGCGAATTGCCGAAAAAATATTCCAGTGATGCCGCTAATGAATGCCGTCGGGATAAAGACCGAGCAAAGCACGAGCGCAATCGCGACCAATGCGCCGCCCACCTCGGTCATGGCTTTGCGCGCCGCGTCGCGCGGGCTCAGACCGTCTTCTATGTGATGCTCGATGGCTTCGACCACCACGATGGCGTCATCCACCACGATGCCGATCGCGAGAACAAGGCCGAAGAGCGAAACGTTGTTGATCGAGAATCCGAAGGCCGACATCGCCGCAAAGGTGCCGATCAACGAAACCGGAATCGCGATGAGCGGAATGAGCGCCGCGCGCCAGGTTTGGAGGAAGATCAGCACAACGAGCACAACGAGCGCGATCGCTTCGAAGAGCGTCTTCTGCACTTCATGGATCGACTCGCGCACAGACACGGTCGGGTCGTAGACAATTGTGTAGTCGAGCCCGGCGGGGAAACGCTTCTTGAGTTCAGCCATCTTCGCGCGCACGGCGTCGGAGGTAGCGAGAGCGTTCGAACCCGGGAGCTGGAAGATGGCCATCGCGGTCGCGGGTTTTCCACCGAGCTGGCTGTTGACCGTGTAATCGCGCGCCGCCAGCTCAGTCCGCGCGATATCGCGCACCCGCGTGACTTGCCCGTTCGCGCCAGTCTTCACGATGATCTCGCCGAACTCCTTCTCGTCCGCGAGCCGGCCTTGCGTGCTGACCGTGTATTGAAATGCGGTTGCGCCCTTCGGCACTGGCGGCGCGCCGACGATTCCCGCGGCGACTTGCACATTCTGCTCCTGGATAGCGGTCACGACGTCCTGCGCGGTCAGCCCACGCGAAGAAATCTTGTTAGGATCGAGCCAGATCCGCATCGAATATTCGCGCGCGCCGAAGACATTGATGTCGCCCACGCCATCGACGCGCGCGAGCTCGTCGCGAATCTGGAGCAACGCGTAATTGCTGGTGAAAAGCTGATCGAGCGATCCGTCCGGCGAGACCAGATGCACGACCATCGTGATATCCGGCGATTGCTTTTTCGTCGTCACGCCGATGCGCTGCACATCGGGCGGAAGCACCGGGATGGCGATGGCGACGCGATTTTGCACCAACACCTGGGCCGTATCGAGATTGGTGCCGAGCTTGAAAGTGATGCTCAGCGTCATGTTGCCGTCGCTCGTGCTTTGCGAAGACATGTAGAGCATGTTCTCCACGCCGTTGACCTGCTGCTCGATCGGCGTCGCGACGGTTTCCGAAACCACCTTCGCGTTTGCGCCGGGATAGTTGGTCGTGACTTGGATGGTGGGCGGCGCGATCTGGGGATATTGCGCGATCGGCAGCGTCGAAAGCGCGATCACGCCCACGAGCGTGATGACGATGCTGATCACGCCGGCGAAGATGGGCCGGTCGATGAAGAAATGAGGAAAATTCATGAAGTCGGAAGTCGGAAGTCGGAAGTGGGATGTCGGAGCTAACCGGAGCCGCGTTTGGAAATCGCTTCCGACTTCCGACCTCCGACTTCCGGCTTGTCTGTGCTGCGCTTCTTCGCAGTGTTGATAGACGCGACGATGATCGCGACTAATTCATCGGCTTCCTGTTTGAGCGCCGAGAGTCGTTTCGTCGGGAGGATTCCGGACTCTTCAAGCAGCTCGAGCCAGAACAGCGTTTCATCGGCCTCTTCTTCGACATCGCCGAGTTTGGAGAGAAAATGCGCAGTGGATTTTGCGCGACGAGCGGCGCGGTAATTCGCAGCCACTGACGTTCCAGACCGAACGAGTTGTGCCGCCAGCGCGCGCCCCGATGTCGTTTTCGGCAAAGCGTCCGCCAGCTTCAAGACCCGCAGCGCAAACGCCTTCGTGCGCTTTTTCAAATCCAGCTCATTCATCGCTGTTCCGCCTTCCCACTTCCGACTTCCGACTTCTCCTCGATGGGCTTCACCGTCATACCCGGTTGCACCAATTGCAGTCGCGTCGAAACCACTTTCTCGCCCTCCTTCAGCCCGCTCTTCACGATCCGTTTGCCCTCGAAAATGGTGCCGGTCTCGAGAGTGCGGCGCTCGAGCGTGTTATCGGGTTTCACGACAAACGCGTACTTTAGGCCTTGCTGTGAGCTAATTACTTTGTCGTCAATCAGCGCGGCCCGATAAGGCGTCGCTCCGGCGACGCGCACCCGCACAAAGAAACCTGGAGTGATGAGATTAGGGTTCCAGTTTTTTAGCACCGCGCGAGCGCGGACCGTCCCCGTCCCCGGTTCGAGACGGTTGTCAACGAAGTCAATGTAACCTTCGTGTGGAAAATCGGTTTCGTTGCCGAGCTCGACGAAGGCCGGGATTTTTTCCGTGCGCGCGCTCACGCGTTTGCCCTCTTCGCTAAGCTTTACGTACTTAAGGATCGCATTTTCGTCCGCGTCGACCTTCGCATAAATCGGATCGACCGAGACCACTGTGGTCAGCACGCTTTCAGGGCCCGCGCCCGGCTGAACGAGATTACCGAGCGTGATGCGCGCGTCGCTCACGCGGCCGTCGATTGGTGATTTGATTTGCGTGAATTCCAGATGCAGCGCGGCGGAATTTTTCGCTGCTTCGGCCGCGGCCGCTGCGGCTGCGGAACCCTGATAAGTTGCAGCTTTCTGGTCGAACTCGCTGGCCGAGATCGTGTTTTTTGCCCGCAGATCCTTCGCCCGGTCTAACTCGATCTGCGCAAGTTTCAGCTGCGCCTGCATTCGTTCGAACTCCGCGGCGGCCCGGTCGAAGTCTGCCTGGTAAGGGCGCGGATCAATCACATAAAGCAGGTCGCCTTTCTTAATGATCGCGCCGGCCTCAAAATGGATCTCGGTGATGTAACCGGACACGCGCGGCCGAATCTCGACCGACTCGACTGCTTCCAAGCGCCCCGTGAATTCATCCCATTCGTTTACCTCTTTCTCGATCACGGTCACGACGTTGACCGGTAACGGACCCTGCTGCGGCCCGGCGTTCTTTTTGCATCCTGTTACGGTCAAGAAGACTGACAAAATTCCAACGCCGACAAAAAAGTTTTTCATCACTGCGGATTCTCCAGCAATTGCTTGAAATTCAAAAGATATTGGTCAGCACTCTGGCCGGAGATGGAAGGATCGAAAGCCGAACGCAGCTTCAGTGTGATTTCCGTGGAAGTATCGGAGAGTGGCTCGAACGAGACCACCCCAAGTCCCACGCCATCCGCGATGGTTCGCCAGGCGATCCTTCGCTCCGGAATTTGCCGCATGACCTCAATCACGCCGCGCTGCTCCTTCCCGTCTCGAATATTACTGAACGAGAAATGGGTGTCGTCGATTCGTTCGATGTTACCGAGCGTGTTGATGAACTTCGGGAGCTCTTCGAAGCGTAACCACCGTTCATAGACTTCGGCGACCGGCGCATTCACGATGATCGATTTTTCGGCTGCGTTCATCGGAGTTGGTTCGCCCCGAGGGGAGTCGTCAGGCCCAGGCGCGTCCATATTCGTCCTTGGCAAACGTCCGGCTCCAGCCGTCGGTGTAATTGAAGAGGGTCATGCTCAAAGAGAGCAAGGGATCGTGCGCCGGCGCGGATCGCCGGAAGATTTTGCGCCAGAACGTTACGAAGCTGTTGGGTTTGGTTTTCATGAGTTGCGAAGTCGCATCGGCCCGGCGGGAGAAGCGGACTTAAGCTGCGGGAACTCCATTGTATAAGGGCGCTTTTGCGTCGGTTTGAGATCGCCGCGCCGGAAGAGATTTGTGAGCGAGCCCTTAAAGGAGGTCGAGATTCTTCGGGCAATTAGACGCGAATGGGAATACCAGCCGGAGCGAGCATCCGCGAGCAACTCCGAGCGGACGAATTCGGCCGAAAGGCCCAGCGCTTCGCAGACGTTGACGAAGGAATAAGGCCAGGAGAGGTCGTTCGAGATGACCCAGCTATAAGCGTCGCGATAAAGTTCCCGGCCCGTTGCTTCGTGCGCGTCATGAAATGCGCGCAGGTCTTTGGCGGCCTGACGGAGAACGCCTTTGGCGAGAGCCCGGACTGAGCCTTGTTCATCCTTGTCTAGTTCGTACGTCGAGAGCGGAGGTATCAGCGGCTGGAGCTGCAGATCGGGCGGAGAAGTTTCGATCATCATGAGAGAGGTTACGCTCTGATGAGCCCGTAACTATTGGGCATAGGATGGAATTATTTGCCCTGCCTGCGAAGGAGACCTTTCTCCTCCTTTAGAAGGAGGCGCCTGGGGGATAGTTCTTAGTTGAGAGTTGATTGTTGATGGTTGGCTGCGGCAGGCTCGCGTTCACTATGTTTAATTTCGAAAAATTAGAGGTTTGGCAAAAAGCGATTGCTTTGGCCGATGTGATCTACAGTAACACACGAAACTTTCCCGCTGACGAACGGTTCGGCTTAACAAATCAAATGCGGCGATCGGTTGTTTCGGTGTCTTCCAACATCGCGGAAGGATCGTCCAGAAGCTCAAAAACGGATTTCGGTCGATTCGTTGAGATTGGGACCGGCTCCGCGGACGAAATTGGTCGAATGCTAAGCGGCCTGCGGACGTCCCTTGACCGGCGATAAGACCACGGAGCGCCGCACATGAACAACAATCAACAATCAACAATCAACTATCAGCTATTCCCCCAAACCACGACGATCTTCGTCCCTTTAGCGCGCGCGCTCGTCACGCTCAACTCGCCACCGATTTGGGTGACGCGCTCCTGCATGCCAGTGAGACCGAAGCCGTCATGACGCCCGTTCATTTTGAAACCAACGCCATTGTCGTGAAGCTCCAGCCGCACTTCCGTAGCATTGAAACTCAGCCGCGTTTCAAAGCGCGTCGCATGCGCATACTTGAGCGTATTCGTTAAGGCCTCCTGTCCGATGTGGAGAAGGTTTTCCTGCACCAGCGGCGGAAGTTCGCGCATTTTGCCGCGGAGCTGGAACTCGGCGTGAAGTTCTGTGCCCGCCGTGGCACTCTTGATGGCCGCTTGCAGAGCTTCCCAGAATGTTGCCTCCTCCAAGGCTTGCGGCCGGAGCGCGCGCACCGACCGGCGCGCTTCGTTCAGACCGGCGCGAGCCAGTTCGCGGGCGCTTTGGAGATGATTGGCCGCCTCCTTCTTGTAGCCCTTCGCGGTGGCATCTTCGGCCGCCTGCAATTGCACAATCACCCCCATGAGACCTTGTGCGAGCGTGTCGTGAATGTCGCGCGCCATCCGGTTGCGCTCATCGAGGACCGCCGCGAGCCTGCTTTGCGCGGCAAACTCATTGAGTTGGAGGGCAAACATCGCCTGGTGCGCGAGCGCCTGGGCCAGCTCGATCTCTTCCGGGCGGTAAGCTGGCCGATCGCCATGACGAATGCCGATGAATCCTTTAACCTGTCCGCCTACCAGCGTTGGAATCGTCAGGAACTTCCTGGTTTCCGTCGAACGGAAGTAGTCGCGAAGAGCCTTGGATATCCGCGGATCATTCTCGATATCTTCGCAGGCGGCCGGCACGCCGGTGAAAAACATTTCTTGAAGTCCTGGATTGTCTTTCCACGAAGACCCATCCTTAACGAAGGGATGCGCCTCTTCGACTGGCGCTAGGTTCGTGCCGTGAGCGCCCGCATGAAAAACAAGAGAGTCGGTCGCTTCGTCCCACAACCAGAGGATCACACTTTGCGCGTTCAGCTGGCGGCCGATCGTAATCAGCATCTGGCCAATGAATGTTTCCGGAGGCGGCGCCGTCGCGAGTATGTCCAGGCTTTGGATCAATGCCTCCACTTGTCCGCGCGCGACTTGCTCCGAAGCGCGCACCGCTCCTTCGGCTCGTTTTCGCTCCAGGGCGATACTGGCCAGGTGAGTGATCTGTTCAATGATTTCGAGCTGTGGCGGAGTCGGGGTGCGCGGCTCGCCATAATAAATAGCGAACGTCCCCATGACCTTGTCTTCCGAGGAGAGAATTGGACTCGACCAGCACGCGCGCAATCCATGCGGTAAGGCGACGTCGCGATAATCGGCCCAAAGCGGATCGGTCGCGATGTCGGAAACGATTACCGTCTCGGCGCGATAAGCGGCGGTTCCGCACGAACCGGCCGAAGGGCCGATGAGTGAGCCATCGATCGCATCGACATAGGCCTTCGGAAGGCTGGGTGCCGCTCCGTGCCGGAGGCGATTGCCATTCGGTTCCAACAGCAGGATAGAAGAACGAGATCCGCTGGCCAGTTCCTCAACCAGCCGGCAGAGCGCATCCAGAATATTTGTTAGCGAATCTCCCCGAGCCACCATCTCGAGAAGCCGCTTCTCGCCGGCCAGCAATGCCTCAGCGTGCGTGCGGGCGGTGATGTCAACGGTGGTTCCGATATAATGACAAAGCTCGCCCGAGGGCGTTAAGACGGGGCTGCCCACACCCTGGACGTTCTTGATAGTTCCATCGGCCATGGCGATGCGAAATTCCAGATCAAAGCCGCTTTTCTTGCCCGTTGCTTCTTCGAGTCCTCGCTCAATAAACGAGCGATCTTCCGGATGGATCGTTTCCAGAAACAATTGGAAAGAGGGCTCAGTCTTCTCAGGCTCGAAGCCAAAGATCCGAAAATGTTCGTCCGACCAGATGATCTTCCCGGTGGAAGGATTCCAGCTCCACGTGCCGGTGTGGCTGATTCGTTGCCCTTCCGCGAGGAAGCCTTCGCTCCGCCGCAGAGCCTCCTCGGCGCAGTCACGCTCAATCGCCACCCGCGCGAGGTAAGTCGCTAATTCGATCAGCTCGAGATCGTCCGGGCTGGGACTCTTTGTTTCCCGGTAATACATGCAGAAGGTTCCCAGGACTCTCCCTTCCGAAGAGAGGATTGGATTCGACCACGAGGCGCGGAGGCCATAACTCAAGGCGGCCGCGCGATGTTCCGGCACGTCCCAGAGCGGATCAGTCTCGATGTCCGAGACAATGACCGCCGACGCTCTGTATGCAGCCGTGCCACACGAGCCGGCGCACGGTCCGATGGCGAGGCTTGCCATCTGCGTTTTCCAACCTTCCGGAAGATTGGGCCCAGCCGCCGAGTCAAGGTGGATGCCGTCGGCAGATAGTAACAAGACAGAAGCGAGCGTGCCGCTGCACTGCTCCTCAATAACCAGACACAAGGCATTCAGGATCTCATTGAGCGCAGCGCGGGTAGCGATCATCTCGAGAAGACGTTTCTCACCAGCGAGCAACGCCTCCGCGCGTTTGCGCTCGGTGACGTCTCTTACTGCGCCAACGTACTCAGCGACCGTTCCCGATTTATCCTTCACGGCATGACACAGCATCTCGAGATGCTTGATCGATCCGTTAGGCATCACGATTCGGTGTCCGTATTGGAAATCCTTCATCTCCCGAGCTGCTTGCTCGACGGTTTGATCACACGAATCGAGATCTCCCGGATGAATTGGTTTGCGCACCCGTTCCAGAGTGGGCTTGGTCGATGGATCCCATTCATAGATTCGAAACACTTCGTCCGACCAAAAGATTTCGCCGGTGACGACATTCCAACTGAAGCTGCCAGTAAGACTGAGACGCTCGGACTCTGCCATATAGGCCCGCGTTCGCTCCAGGGCAGCCTCTGCGCGCTTGCGCTCGCTGTTTTCCCGCCGGAGTTGCGCGTTATGCCGGGTGATGAGGCGGATTTGATGCAGCGCCAGCAGTAGCATCACAAACCCTGTTAAAGCAGCTACGCGAAACCACACGGTTTGATAATACGCAGGCGTCTGAGCAATCGCTCCGACGAGCCCGGGAATGCCGTCTTTGATGAACTTTGGCGAGTCGATCGCCTTCGCGAAATCAGCCAGCGCCAATGCCATCATCAACACGACCAACTGTGCGCCAATTCTCATTCGCCAGCCGCGGACGCCGAAACCGATTTTGCTTGGGAAGCTCACTTTGAACATCGCCAGCGTGGAGCATTGCAGGCTATTTCGCTTTTGTCAGCAATGAGAGCAGACCGTTCCAGTCGGCGGGGGTCGATCAATTCCGTCGCCGGGTCGCCTCAAACAGGAACCACGTCCGGCGTTCGGTCTCGTCGATCCAAACTTCGATCAGGCTCGCGGTGGCCACGTCGCGATGCTCGTCGCAAACGTTGTGCGCCTCGCGCAGGCGTGCGGCCAGCGTCTTATTGTCGTCCGCTAATTCCGCGAGCATGTCCAGAGGCTCGACGTATTCCGCTTCGTTATCGGACACGCGCTGAAGGCGAGCGATATGTCCGATCGATTTGAGTGTCGGGCCGCCGAGCTTGCGGATTCGTTCCGCGATCGGATCTGTCATCGCGAAAAGCTGATCACCCTGTTCATCGAGAAGCAAGTGGTAGTCTCGGAAATGCGGGCCGCTCATATGCCAGTGAAAATTCTTCGTTTTCAGATAAAGCGCGAACACGTCCGCCAGAATCGCGTTCATAGCTCCTGCGATGTCCTTTGTCGCGGCCGCTGTGAGATCGGTCCGCGTGGCGAGTGGCGCGCTGCGTCTTGCCTTTAGCTGCTGGGTCTTTTGCGAATTGGGTTTCTTCATAACTTTGTCAGCCCTTGATGAACGCCAGTAGGTCTGCGTTGATGGTGCCGGCCTCAGTCGTAGGCATGCCGTGCGGAAAGCCCTTGTAGGTTTTCAGTGTGCTATTCTTCAGCAACTTTGCCGACAGCGGCGCCGAATCGGCATAAGGCACGATCTGGTCGTCATCGCCATGCATCACCAGAACCGGCACAGTGATCTTCTTCAGGTCTTCGGTGAAGTCCGTCTGGGAGAAGGCGACGATGCCGTCATAATGCGCCTTGGCGCCTCCCATCATGCCCTGGCGCCACCAATTCCGAATCACCCCTTGGGATACTTTCGCGCTCGGCCGGTTGTAGCCGTAAAAGGGTCCAGTCGGCACATCGAGATAAAATTGCGCCCGGTTGGTCGCCACCTGCGCTTGAAAGCCGTCGAATACTTCTTTCGGCAGCCCGCCCGGATTGGCCGCCGTCTTTACCATCAGCGGCGGCACCGCGCTGATGATCACCGCTTTTGCCACCCGGCTTTCGCCGTGGCGCGCCAGGTAGTGCACCACTTCGCCGCCCCCGGTTGAGTGGCCGACATGCACCGCCCCCTTGAGGTCGAGATGTGCGGTCAACGCCGCCAGGTCGTCGGCGTAATAATCCATGTCATGGCCATCACTGGTCTGGGTGGAGCGGCCATGGCCGCGCCGGTCGTGGGCTATGACGCGATAGCCCTGTTCGAGGAAGAACAGCATCTGCGTGTCCCAATCATCGGCCGACAGCGGCCAGCCATGGCTGAACACGATGGGTTGTCCTTTGCCCCAGTCCTTGTAATAAATCTCCGTGCCGTCTTTCGTAGTGATAGTGCTCATAGGTGGTTGGTTGTTGTCGGCAGGAAGGCTAACCGCTTGCAGCGCTGGCCAGCTAGTGGACGTAAGACGGAATTATTTCCACCGCCTGAGAACGAGACTTGTCTCGTCCTTTTGGACGAGTGGACAGGCTAAAGCTGGAGGAGGCCGCGCTGATTGGCGGCGGCGATCGCCTCAGTCCGGCTCATGACACCGAGCTTCGAAAAGATGCTTCGGACATGCGTCTTGACGGTCGTCTCGCTGATAAACAGCATGGCTCCGATTTCTTTGTTACTCCTGCCTCGGGCCAGTAGCCGCAGCACGTCCATTTCGCGGCTCGTCATCGCTTCACCGCTCATGCGTGAGGCCAGTTTGGCCCCCAAAGCAGGCGGGATGCAGGTTTCCCCGGCATGCACTTTCCGAATGGCATCCAGCAACTCTTCCAGCGGCGCGTCCTTTAGTAAGTAGGCCCTGGCTCCCGCCCGAATCGCCTGATAAATTTCCTCGTCGGTATCGTAGGTGGTGTGCACGATCACCCGGGCCGAGACATCCAGATCGCGCAGTTCCCGGATCACGCCGACGCCGTTCAATTTCGGCATCCTTAAATCCAGCAGCGAAACATCGGGGCGATGCGCCGTCCAGAGCTCCACCGCTTCGCGTCCATTGCTCGCCTTGGCGACGACAGTCATGTCATCCTGCCGGCTGATCGTCGCCGCCAAACCCTCCAGGATGAGCGCATGATCGTCCGCGATCAGGAGCCGGATTTTGGCGCGCGGCGCTTTCTTATTTGTCGCCGGTTCGCTGGTTCGCCGACGCTTTGATGAGACACGCGTCTTAGGTGTTTTCGACTTTCTCTTCACTTGCGGTTGTTGCATTTCTTCGTTGCCAGGGCTAGCGCCCAAGTTACAGCGGAGGCGTGGGAAACGGTAGCACAATCGCAGCCGCACTTTGCACCAGGCTGGCGTTTTCGCGCGCTGGTTGAAGCCAGCTACTGGGTCTCCGGACGGAAGTAATTCGTTGCCGTCGTCAGCGCCATGGGCGGCGGAGCGAGAGGATCGGCGCTGCTGGTCGCGAGGATCTTGTCGAGGTCGGCGATTACTTTGTCCACGTCGCTATTTTGGGTCCCGGTGGAAGAATACAAGATTTTCGCGTCTTCGGAGACAAGAACCAGGTAAGGCACTTCGTAGACGACCCTGCGACCGGCGACCTTGCTGGCAGTTTTCTCGAAGACCATAATGGGCCAGGGCATCTCCGCCCAGTGGATATAGCCCTCCATGCCGAAAGCGGTTCGATCCTGGCTAAAGAAGATGGTTTCGAATTCCGGATGGGGGGACGCCACGCGATGGTAAAACCTCACCAGGGCGGACGTGACAGTGCGCGCTAGTTCAGATGAATTGGAAGAGAAGAAAAGGAGGTAAAGCTTTTTCTTCTTTACGAGATCATCGTCGAGCTTTCTCAACTCACCGCGCTCCAAATGAACCAGATTTCCCTGGAGTAGCTCGTAAATTACGTTGGGAGGACCCGGCCTTGCCGCTGGCCCGCTCTGGGCGGCGGCAGAACGAGGCGGCGATTGAGATCGGGAAACTTGTTCGGCCAATAGCCTCTTTTGTTTCTCCTGTGCCGCTAATTTGTCGCGGGCAGCTGAAACTTCCGAAGCAGCGGACGCATACAACCCATTTTGCAGGGCGTTGACCAGGGAATCGCTGGCGCCAACGCGCCTCAGTTCCTTTTCGACCGCGGAATCAAAAACGTCGGCGAAATGGCGAGTGGCAAGTTCCCGCAGGACGGCATCACTGGAATATCCGGAGCGAAGCATGAGCCCGACTTCCCTGGCTGTGAGCGGGGCACTGCCGGCCATGGCGGCGAGGATGCCTGAAGCGTAAAGGCAGAATGCAATCAGCAATCGCATGGGTTGCGAAGTAGCAGGAGATACGCCAGTTCCAAGGCGGACGCCTTCTGTTCGCTCTCCTGAAAAGCACCCGGCTGTTACCGGCCATGGGCGCGCTGGAATTTGTGCTAGATCGTCAAGTCAGGCTGGCGCCGCAGCGTTCGACGCAAGCTTCTCCAGTTTCTCGACGATGGCTTTCTTCGCTCCAACGCCGACGATCTGGTCTCGCATTTCGCCGCCGCTAAAAAAGAGCAGCGTGGGCACGCCGCGGATTCCAAACCGCTGCTGAAGGGCAGGATTATCGTCGATGTTCACCTTCGCGACGCGAAAGCGATCGCCGCTTTCCTTTGCGATCTCATCGAGCAGCGGCCCGATCATTTTGCATGGGCCGCACCAGGGCGCCCAGAAATCCACCACGACGGGAATAGGAGACTGGATGACGGCCCGCTCAAAGCTGGCTTCGTTGATGTTGATGGGTTCGTTCATAATTGTTCCTTAGTTTAGTTTTTCCCGACGAAGAGGTTTCGCCGGCGGCAATTCCCATGGGACCACCATGCGGAAAAGCTTTTCGGTTCCACGAAGGAACATGAGCGGCGAAGCCACGCCGATTTCAGAAGCGACGAGATTTTTGTGGAGATCGTCGACGGTCGCAATCGGCTGGCCTTTGAAGCCGACAATGGTGTCGCCCTTCTGCAATCCCGTGACCGCCGCGGGGCTGCCCGGTTCCACTTCCATCACCAGCACTCCGCGGTCGTTAGGCAATTTGTGGAACCGAACGACTCGCGGATGCAGCGGCACGTTTTGGCCGGCCACACCGATTGAGCTGCGCCGGATGTAGCCCTCTTTGATCAGCCACCCAGTAACGAAACGTGCGGTGTTGCTCGCGATGGCAAAGCAGATTCCCTGAGCGGGCAGGATGACCGCGGTGTTCACGCCGATCACTTCGCCCGCGCTGTTCAGCAGCGGTCCGCCAGAATTTCCGGGATTCAGCGCCGCGTCGGTTTGAATGATCTCGTCCATCAACCGGCCCGACTCCGCGCGCATGGAGCGCCCGAGCGCGCTCACGATTCCGGCGGTCACCGTCTGTTGGAATCCATAGGGCGAACCCACCGCCACCGCGATTTGCCCTACGCGAATTCGCGACGAATCGGCGAGACGCGCATGGTGAATGTCCGGTGCATCGATTCGAATGACGGCCAGATCGGTCTCCGGATCGGTCCCGATTAACCGCGCCGGAAAGACGCGCGAATCGTGCAGCGTCACTTCGAGTTCCACCGCACCGTGGACGACGTGGCTGTTCGTCAGAATGAATCCATCTCGCGCGATGATGAATCCCGACCCGCCGCCCTGGCCGCGTTTCCCGCTGAGAACACGAATATTCACCACCGTCGGCGCCACCCGATTAACGACGGCCGCGATCGTCCGGGAATACGAATCCAGAAGCTGATCGTCGCCCTGACCGACCGGCGCGGAAGACTTCGCGCGCAGATCGTCGTCACTCAGAATTAACTCAGGAACCAGTGAATTCATGGTGTACTTACCACGGCAATGTTTCGCCCATGTGCAGGTAAGCGCCGTTCGGCCCGTCCGCGCCGAGGGTCGCGAGGGCGACGCTGGTCTTCGCGCCATCTTGAATTTCCATCGTCGCACCGTCGCCTCCCATTTCCGTCTTCACCCAGCCGGGATGCGCGGCGTTCAC
>Ga0209118_1000794_pt1 | contig 15969 bp, 16 predicted proteins | sample BlaSpr_A8_Ref_M1_FD_187988 | JGI IMG/M metagenome (GOLD analysis project Ga0209118, IMG submission 187988) | Forest soil microbial communities from Thunder Bay, Ontario, Canada - Black Spruce, Ontario site 2_A8_Ref_M1 (SPAdes) (version 2) | ecosystem: Environmental > Terrestrial > Soil > Boreal...
CACCCAGCCGCTGCTCGCCGCGGCCGGCGCGACGAGGGGGGCGGCCGCTCCGCTGCGGCTGTTCAAGCCGAGCCAGTCGGTGCCGGACGTCGCGCGCCGCGCCGCGAAGATGGCGCTGGCGGCGCAAGCCCAGTCCAAGATCACAACCGAATCTCCGCTGCGTCGCGCTGGCCAATGGCCGATCGTGGTTGGCGCGATAGGCATAGTCGTGGTCGTAGTCGTGATCGGCTTCGCTGGCCATTGGTTTGGCGCCAGCAAATCCGACACGTTGAGCGCGGTTCCGAACGAACGCCCGGGTGCTCGGGACAGCCTCGCGGCGGCATCGATCGCCCGCTCTTCGGCGCCAGGTGCGACCGCAGGCGGCGCGGCCGCGCCTGTGCCCGTGGCTAATCCGGCGGCGGTCCTGCCACCGCTCGCTGCAACCAAAGCGGACGCCGCGGCACGGCCAAACGCTCGCCAGCGCCCGGAGAAAGCGCCAATAGCGTTACCGCCGCCCGAGCTATCGCCACCACCGATTGTCGCGATCGAACGACCGCCTCCCCCGGTCATTCGCGAAGTACCGCGTCCCGACCGGTGGCAGCTGATGAACGAGGCGATCGCACGCTGCCCGCGCGACGATATGTGGGGCCGGTTCTCGTGCGAGCAGCGGCTACGGGCGCAATATTGCGAGGGATTCTGGGGTCAGGTGGCTCACTGCGCGAGCATTCCGTATACCGATCACGGCCAATAGCCGATCGGCGCGGTGTGATCGGCGCTTGCCTGATCGCTAGCCTCTTCCGACGAAGGGCATCTTGGTGGCCATGACGGTCAGGAATTGAACGTTGGCGTCGAGCGGCAGGCTGGCCATGAACAACACCGAGCTCGCGACGTGCGCAACGTCCATCAACGGCTCGACGGCAACGGAGCCGTTTGCCTGCGGCACTCCCTTGGCCATTCTCGCCGCCAGCTCGGTGTGCGCGTTGCCGATGTCGATTTGACCGCACGCGATATCGTATTTTCGTCCGTCGAGCGACGTCGATTTGGTCAACCCGGTGATGGCATGCTTGGTGGAAGTGTACGGCGCCGAATTCGGTCGCGGCGCATGGGCCGAAATGGAGCCGTTGTTGATGATCCGGCCGCCCATCGGCTTCTGGGTCTTCATCAGCTTGAACGCCTGCTGGGTGCAAAGAAACGAGCCGGTGAGATTGATGTCGACGACTTTCTTCCATTGTTCGTAGGAAAGCTCGTCCAAGTCGATCGCCGGCGCGCCGACGCCGGCATTGTTGAACAGGAGGTCGAGCCGACCAAAAGTCGCCTGTGTCTTGGCGAAGAGTTGGCTCACCGAGCCGGCATCGCTGACATCGGTGGGAACGACCAGCGCGCGCGTCCCGGAAAGCCCGGCCTCCGCGACGACCTGCTCGAGGGGCTCGCGTCGGCGTCCCGCCAGGGCAACGCTGTAGCCCTTGTGCAGCAGACCCAGTGCGACGGCTTTGCCGATACCGGTACCGGCGCCGGTGACAACAGCGGTTTTGGTGGGCACGGTCATGCGGTTCGCTCCATGGCTGGGAATTGAGGTGGCAACTCAGGTGGCAACTAGAGTGCCAACTGACATGGCAACTGAGGTTAACCGAGTTTACCCGAGGTCACAAACTCGCCGGTCCGAATGCGGCCGGCAACAGCTCGGCGAGCCCGAACCGCCGCTCGCGCGCGTCGTCGTCGGTGCAGCAGATGACGATCGCGTCGGCGCCGAACTCCGCCAGCACTTGGCGGCAGGCGCCGCACGGCATCGTTGCGTCTGCCGTCGGCGTGTAGACCGCCAGCGCCGCGAGCTTGCGTGCACCGTGCGCGACGGCCTGGAAAATCGCATTGCGCTCGGCGCAATTCGACAGTCCGAACGACGCATTTTCGACGTTGGTGCTGCTGTGGATTGCACCGCCGTCGGTAAGCACCGCCGCGCCGACGGCAAACCCGGAGTAAGGCGCGTAGGCATGCGTCGCTGCTTCGCGTGCGCGCCGCTTTAATGCATCGAGGACGGCTTCGGAGATCGCCACGGTTGACGCTTATCCTTGGCGAAGCGGCAACTGGGACAAAACCGGTAAGCGCATCGACAGCACGCTCGCCGGCGGCTTTAGGCGAACCGGACCGGCGATTGTGGCTGCCGGTTAACGTGCAGTTGAAACACATCCGGCCGCGCGTAGTGGCCGGCGACATCGATGCGGCGCCGTGCGGCCGCGACGGCGTCGATCTCGATGTCTGCCAGCAGCATGCCCGTGGCCTTGCGCATCGGGCCGGCGACTATGGCGCCGCCGGGCGCGATGACCACCGAGTCGCCTTCGTTGATCCATTCGTCCGCGTCGGCATAAAGCCGGCCGCGCTCCGGAAAATCCGCGGGCAGGTCGCTGGTCCGCATGACGGTTCCGCTGCCGATCACCCAGCAACATCCTTCGCGCGCGATGTGCTGCAAGGTGCCGATCCAGCCATCGCCGCTGTCGTAGGTTGGCGCGATATATATTTCGAGGCCCTGCACGTAGAGCGCGTACCGCGCCAGCGGCATGAAGTTCTCCCAGCAGATGAGCGTGCCGATGCGCCCGCAGGACGTGTCGACGACCTTGAGGCTCGATCCGTCGCCGAACCCCCACACCATGCGCTCCGGATTTGTCGGCATTAGCTTGCGATGCTTGTTGAGTATGGAGCCGTCGGCGCCAATCACAACCACGGAGTTGTAGAGCGTACCTCGACTCGCATCCTCGTCACGCTCGTTGAAACCGCACACGACGGTGAGCCGATGTTGTTTCGCCGCGTCGCACAGGGGTGCCAGGTCGCCGCGTCCGACAGTGACCGAATTCTCCAGCAGCCGCGCGTGCAGTTTCGACGTCACCGAGGCGTCCGTCCCGGGACGAAGCCGCCATATCCAGGCCGGATAGCAGGGAATGAATGTTTCCGGGAACACCACCAGCGTCGCTCCCTTGGCAGCGGCCTCTGCGACGTGCAGGACGGCGCTGTTGATGGTTTGCATCCGATCGAGCACCACCGGCGGTTGCTGGACAACGGCGACCTTGAACATGAGCGTGCACTCCGGCGTCAAACGAGGGATAGGGCAACCGGCGTCTGCCGGTTCGCGCCTCGCTGGCGCAATTATCCTAGGCCACAGGGAGCCAATAAGTGTAGCACCGGGAGCGCCCGGAGACGCGGGGCGAGCGCCGCGGGTGTTGGGCGGGCGGACGATGAATGCGTTCTGCTACTATGTTTCGCGAACGCAAGACACTCTCGCACCAACGATAGGTGGATGCGATGCGGGACGATAAGTCTGGCGACGAGCCCACGCCAAGCGTGCCTTTTTTCGATCGCCGAATTCGCTGCATCCATGCCGCCTCACGCTGATTCGGATCCGTCGAACGAGGTCGAAGTTGCGCCACTGGCTGCGGCCGAGCCGCTGACCTCGCGCCAAGCATTTTTTCGGGTTTTTCCCGGCGTCATGGTCGCGATGTTTCTCGCTGCGGCCGATCAGACGATTCTCGCCAGCGCGTTGCCGACGATCGCGGGGTCCTTGGGCGGACTGGCCGATCTGTCGTGGGTTGTCATCGCCTATCTGCTGGCGGCGACGATCGCGGCACCGCTGTACGGCCACCTCGGCGATCGCTTCGGACGGCGCCAGATGTTGCTGGGCGCGCTGGCCGTTTTTACCGTGGCGTCGCTGGCCTGCGCTCTGGCTCCGACCCTGCTGCTCCTGATTGCCGCGCGCGCCGTGCAGGGCCTCGGCGGCGGCGGCTTGATGACGCTCGCGCAAGCACTGATCGGCGAGCATGTGTCGCCGCGCGAGCGCGGCCGCTTCTCGGGCTATTTCGCCACCGTGTTCGCGCTCGCGAGTACCTCCGGGCCGGTGCTTGGTGCGTATCTGACCGAGCATCTTAGTTGGCGGGCCGTGTTTGCGATCAACCTCCCACTCGGGCTGGTCGCCGCCTTGCTCGCATGGCGCATTCCGCAACCGACCATCGTCCGGCGAGGCCGCTTTCGCCCCGACATCGTCGGCGCCCTGCTGTTCACGCTGTCCGCGCTGGCGCTCTTGTTCGCGTTGTCGTCCGGAGGGCACCGGTTCGACTGGCGATCGTGGCCGATGGCGGCGCTTGCCGGCGGCGCATTGATTGGCTTTACGCTGCTTGTCATCTGGGAGCGACACGCGGCGGATCCTGTGATTCCGATTCGCTTTTTCAGTATTCCTGCCATCATTCGTTCCGATGCGGTGGTCATCTGTTTCGCCGGCGCGCTTTTTTCAACCATTCTTTATTTGCCGTTGTACCTGCAGCTGGGCCGCGGCCTCGGCATCGGTCAGTCGGGCCTGCTCCTGCTGCCGATTACACTTTCGATGGTGGCCTCTTCTGCCATCACGGGTCGACTGGTAACGCGCACGGGGGAAGTGACGCTTTTCCCGCAGCTGGGGCTCGCCCTCGCGACGCTGGCCTTCCTGCTGCTTGCGGTCACGGTCAACATCGGCTCGACCCTGACCGTGTTGAGTCTGACGGTGCTCGTGGGCGCCGGGCTCGGAATGGTGATGCCTCCGACGCAGGTTGCGGTTCAGCATGCTTCAGGGCGCGAATCGCTGGGAGCGGCGACGGCATCGATCTCGGTTTCACGCGCGGTGGGCGGCGCGATCGGAGTCGCGATCGTCGGCGCCATACTTTTCGCTTTGCTCGCGACGCCGGACGCAGTGACCTCCACAGCGGTGCGCGAGGTCATCGAAGGCGGCCCGGCGTATATCGATCGTCTAAGCGAGGGCGAGCGTGCGACGCTGACAGCGAGCCTCGATCAGGCGTATCGCGTCATTTTCGTCGTCCTCGCCGGCATGACTGCGCTGGGAGCGCTCGTTGCGCGAACCATCCCGAGTCCGGATTGGACGGAATGAGCCGGAAACCCCTCGCGCTGGCAGACTCATGGGGCGCGCACGGGTGCGGCGCGACCGGCCATGAATAATCCGCATTGACAAGCGATTGCACCGGGCTTAAAAAGAGGTCGACGTGGTCATACGCGGGTCGGCTTAGCATCGCCGCACCGCCGCGAAGCGTCGTGCGCGTTCACCGCTTGCACTCGACGCCCGCACGCGTCGTTGGCATGCCGGGCCTGATCGAGGAGAGTGAACAAATGGCAATGGTCGAATGGCGGGTTCAAGGTCGCGAATTTGCCAACTGCAACTGCGCTTATGGCTGTCCGTGTCAGTTCAACGCGTTGCCGACCTACGGGTCCTGCGAAGCCATCAATGGCTTCCAGATCGACAAGGGCAACTTCGGTGACGTCAATCTCGACGGACTGCGCAGCATCGCTCTTTATAAGTGGCCCGGCCCGGTCCATCTCGGCAATGGCACCATGCAGCTCATCATCGATGAGCGCACCGACGCCAGGCAGCGCGACGCGCTGATCAGGATCATGTCCGGCCAGGAAACCAAGGACATGGCAACGATGTGGTGGGTTTATAACGCGATGTGCCCCAACAAACTCGAACCGGTGTTCAAGTCCATACGCCTGGAAATGGACTTCAAGGCGCGGACGGCGCAGCTCGTGGTGGCGGGCATGATCGAGTCATCCGGTGAGCCGATCCGTAACGCGGTTACCGGCGCGGAGCACGCAGTCAACATCAACCTTCCGCACGGCTTCGAATACCGGGTTGCCGAAGTCGCCAGTGGAACCACCAAGGCGAACGGCAAGATCCCGCTGGACCTCAAGCAATCGCACGCTCATTTCGCGAAGATCAATCTCAATCAGCATGGCGTGCTGGACGAAGCTACCGCATAGAGTCGCAAGACGGCGATGAGCCGCCGAACGAAGAAGCATCGCAACGCCAACATCAATCTGGAGAAAAAAATGGCCAAGGCAAAAAGCAGGAAAGCGCGCGGCGAGAGCGTTTACCGCATTACGGAGCTGGTCGGAACGAGTTCGGTCTCGTGGGAGGACGCGGCAAAGCGCGCAATCGAAACGGCCGCTGGTTCCCTACGCGACTTGCGGGTCGCCGACATCGTCAAGCTCGATGTCAAAGTCGATGGCGGCAAGGTTATCGCCTACCGGGCCCGCGTTTCGCTTTCGTTCAAGTACGAGGCCTAGAAGACCCCGCGATTTTCGTCGCCGCCGCGATCAGCCGGGCTTTCACCCGGGCAGCTCGCGGTTGGGGGGTGGCGTGCGATCGACGCGTTAATAGGGTCGCCCGCCACTCGGCGCCGGGAGAGCTGGCGGCGCGCCTGGCGCCGCCGCCGGGCCTGCGCTTGGTCGGGCGCTCGACATGACGCCGCTGGACATGACCCCGGCACCGCTCCCTGTGACCTGATACGAACGCAGCCCGGCGACGATTTCATCGACGGTGGCACCGCCAGCGCCGGCTGCACCCGTCGTGGCGACAAATCTCGAGCACTGATCCGCTTCGATCATCAACAGGAACTCGCCACGCTGGCGCATGGCGGTCCGAGCGGCCCGCCCACGTTCACTGAGATCCACCGGTGGCACGATATCGCGGTAGACGACAGTATCGGCCCGATCGAGGACGATGTGGCAGGTCAGCGCATACGCTGTTGCCGAGCAACTGAATGCGGCCACGATAGCGACCGACAACAAGGGATGACGCATGGCGGACCTCCGATAGAGTTGCTGCATCCTATGCCCTAAAGCATGGGCCCGCAACGTCCGGTATCCGGCCGGTCTGTAGCACAGCACTCCTGAGCCCCGGCAACGCCGATCAATCTCGCCGCCAGCCCGTCGAGATAGACGGGAAACTTATGGATGTCATTGTGACCCGCCCCCGGGACTACAAGCAGCTCCACCGGCGATCGTGCGAGCGCTTTGAGGCGCTCGCTGTGCGCGAGCGGGATGAGCTTGTCGTCGCTGCCGTGGACCAACAGGATCGGGCTTTTCACGTCGCCGATAATGGTGTCGGTACGCAGCGGATACTTCAGGATCCACCCGGGAGCCCACGGATACGCCTGCGCCGCCGTAGCGGAGAGGCTGGTAAAGGGGGACACCAGCACCAGCAGCTGCGGATGGACGTCGCGTGCGAGCGCGGCGGCCAACGCGGTGCCTAGGGAGCGGCCGTAGATCACGATCGGCTTGTCGCGATAGAGCGAGGCCATGGCGTCGTACGCAGCGCGCGTATCGGCATACAACTGTGCCTCACTTTCGATGCGGCCGGTGCTCTTGCCGTAACCTCGATAGTCGACGATGAACAGGTCGTAATTGACGCGCCGATAGAAGTCCACGCCGGTGGTCCACGTGGACACATTGCCAACGTTGCCATGCAGGAAGAACACGACGCCGCGTGGATTCGGCTGCTTGAAATGCAGCGCGTGCAGGGACGCACCCTGGACGGGGATCCACACTTCCTCGAATGGCTGGTCGAACTGGAAACGGAAGTCGGCCGCGAGTACCGTCCCAGGAAGGACCAGCCGCTCCTGCGTGAGGTAAAGCGTGCCCAAGGCGCCGGCGTAACCCAACGCGACCAGCGCGGAGACTATCAACGCGGCATTGCGTGCCCAACGCGGCAGGAATTTCGCCATCTATTCGCTTATACGCGATAAATATGGGCACCGATGAACGGGCGCCGTCGATCCTGGCAACGGATTGCGAATGCTGCCGACGATCTCCAGACCGATGGCGCGCGATGCTTCGCGCAGCCTATACCGTCGACGTTCGGCTTTGTGACCGTGCGGATTTCGCGGGTCGGGATCATTGGGGTAAGCTGTTGCGCTTGAAGCAGTCGTGGAGTGGTCATGCTAACGAGATCTCACCTCACGCTCGGCATGCTCGCTTCCATGCTCGCCGCCGGCAACGCCTTTGCGGTGAGCAAGGAAGCGCAGGAGTTCATGAATATCCAGAGCAAGATGGCGCCGGACCAATGCGAGCTGCAGCGACTGAGCAGTCAGGCGGCCGCGGCGCAGCGTGCCGGCGACCTGGGCAAGCGCCAGGGGCTGAACATGCAGATGGAGCCGGTCGTCAAGCGCCTCCAGGCGAATCAACCGCGGATTCAGGAGCTGGCGAAGTATGTTCAGGCGCCGTCGCCCGATTATCAGGTGGTGATGCAGCAGAACATCGATCTGCGAGCGAAGTGCAAGTATTGATTTTGCACGGGGTCAGGAAATCGACATGGTGAGGAGCCGGATCGCCTATGTCGCAGCGCCGACAAGCTTGGTGATTTGATATCCCGCGCTGGCGGCGACGCCGGTAACGAATGCACCCCACGCAATGTCGAGCAAGGACAGCGCAAGCGGCCAGCTCTTGAGCGTCGCTAGATTACTCAGATCGTACGTTGCATAGGCAACCGCGCCGAGCAGGGCGCCGAGCAGCGCGGCCATGGCCAGCGACGCCGCGTCGAGCGCCGGCGAGATGCAGAAAATGACGATGCCTGCGGCGTAAAGCGCGTAGAAAATCACCGCCGCCGACCAATTCGGCTGGGCGAGCAACAGACCGCCGAGCTGAGACTGGTAGTAATCCTTGGCGATCCATCCCAGCCAGACGAAGTCACAGCAACAGAATACGACCAGCGTCGTCGCGTACGCGACCAGCATGCGGGTCATCGAAGTCCTCGATCGCGCTTAGCGAGGCATCGAACGGATCGAGACCGGGCCCGCCGCGAGCTTCAATCGCTCGCCGGTGTCGACAAGCTTGCCGTCGCGGACCGCGAAAACGCCGATGGCCCGCTCGACATCCATCTGCAACAGGACCTGTTTGCTGTCCTGGCTGAACACGACTCCCTGCGCGGCTTCGGCGCCCGCGATCTCGTTGGCCTTGGTGGCCCAACCATCCTTGATTTCGAACAGCAGCAACTTGCCGATCTTGTTGCGGCCGACGTTGTCGGTGGTCAGATTCGACCCCGCCATGCATGACACCGCGATCCAGCGGCCATCCGGAGAAATGGCCACGCCTTCCGGCGTCGAAGGCACTGAAATTTGCTGCACCGCCCGGAACGGGCGCTTGGACACATCGACCAGCGTCACCACGTCGGCATCGCCGACGGTGCGGCCCACAAGGCCCAACATACCGGCGACGCCGGTATTGCCGATCACCGCCCACTTGCCATCGCTCGAAACGTCGACCGCGTATGGCGTGACGCCGGTCGAGATCTTTTCGGTGGTGAGCTTCACCGACATTCCGTCGATGCTCAGGACGGCGGCGCCGTTTTCGTCGCGCTGCGCGACAATCGCAGCCTTGCCGTCATGAGTGAAGGAAATGCCCGAAAGACGCTTTTCACCGACCTTGACCTGATCGAGCAGCTTGACATTCTTGCCGTCGATGGCGAGCACCTTGACCGTGCCGTCATGCGCCGCGGCAAGCAGCAGGGTCCCCTCCCGATTGATCGACAATCCATTGGTGTGACCGCCGACGTCCACCTTGCCGATCAACTTCGGCGGTGAAGCCTCGATATCGATCACCTGCACGAAATTGTCGAATATTTCTTTCTTGGCCGCGTAGTCATAGCGTGTCGGCGCAGCGACGATCGCCAGCTTGCCGTCGGGGGTGACGGCGACAGCCTGTGGCGGTCCTTGCACGGTGTGCTCGAGACCTTCTACCGTTCCCTTGATGACCGGCGGGAAAGTTGACGCGTCGATGACGACCAGACTGTCCGAGGGCGCAGGCTCCGGAAAGGTTGCGCGGCCATCGACGCGCACGAACTTGCCATCCTGTGCCGAAACGATGATGTCGGCGCACAGCGCCGCGGGCGATGCAACGATGCTCAGGCACAGCAACAGCACGGCCGGGATGTTCGATCGAAACGAATGCATTGCGGTCCTCCTTGTGGTTGCTTATGTGTGCTGCAGCTGAGTCGTAACCGGGCCAGCCCTCAAATGGCTGCGCTCCCGCGCAAGGTTCTTAGGGGCCATTTGCGCGGCGAACATCATAACAATTTGCGGCACGAACCGCGCTGTCCGAACTAGGCGGGTCGTTACCTGGGCCTTGTTACTCGGCGGTGATGCCGGCGCTCTTGACCACGTTGCCCCATCGGGCGCGATCGCTCCGGATAAGCGCGCCGAATTGCTCGGGCGTACTGGTGACGGGTTCCAGACCCTGGCTCGAAAGCGTCTCCCGCATTTCGGGCGTATTGAGAATCTGCGTGATGTCCTGGTTGAGCTTGGCGATGATTTCCTTGGGCGTCGCGGCCGGCACGAGCAGCCCGTACCAGAAATCGACGTCGAAATCGGGGTATCCGGATTCAGCGAAGGTCGGAATCTCGGGCGCCACGCGCGAGCGCTTCGGTCCTCCGACGGCAATTGCATTGATCTTGCCCGCCTTGACTTGCGGCAGCACCGCATGCAGGGCGTTGAACATGATTGCGACGTCTCCCGAAAGCAGGCCCGTGATCGCACCGGCCGATCCCTTGTACGGAACATGCAGCATGTCGATTCCCGCCGTCGACTTGAAGAGCTCGGTGGCGAGATGCTGCGGCGTTCCGACACCGGGCGTACCGTACGCCAGCTTGCCCGGGTTGGCTTTGGCATAGGCGACGAATTCCTTCAGCGTGCGCGCGGGGACCGCCGGATTGAGCGTGGCCGCCATCGTTCCCGTCGCCATCTTCTCGACCGGAGCTAAGTCCCTGATCGGATCGTAGGGCACGTTGCGATACAGGCTGACCGTCATCACCAGCGTGTTGGCGGTGATCAGCAAGGTGTAGCCATCCGGCGCCGCCTTGACGACCATGTCGGTGCCGATGTTGCCGCTCGCGCCCGGGCGGTTGTCGACGACGACCGGCTGTCCCCAGCGTTCCGACAGCTTCTGCCCGACGGTGCGGGCGAGGATGTCCATGCCGGTGCCGGGAGTGAAGGGGACGATGATTTGCACCGGCCTGTTCGGATACGGTTGCAGTGCGCTCTTCGACGGGGACTGCGCCGATGCGCCGCACGCGAGCAATCCGGCACCGGCAAGCGCGAAGATCCATTTCATCGATCTCGGAAAACATCTCATCGCTTCCTCCTGTGCGCCGCGAGGACGCTCGTCAACTGAGACATGAGCCTCGGACATCAAGCCTAAAAATTCACGGCCCGGATGGACGGCGCCGCGGCTGCAATCATTTCCTCCCGCTGAGCGTTTCGCGATGGTAGCCGGCGATCCGTTTGTAGCCGTCGGAGAGTGCGGCAAGCTCCTCCTGGCTGATGACATCGTCGATCCGTGCGAAAGACCGATCTCCGGTGCGCTCGAATACTTCCCGCAGTATCGCATCCGGCGGATTCGTTCGATTTGCCCTGACCACGTTAGCCGTCGCGTCGAGACGCAAACTTTCATAGGCCTTGAGCGCGCTGGCGACGTCGCCCCGTGCGGCGAGACAATCGGCCAGCGACCTGGCATCGAGTATCGCCTGTCCCGCGCCGTTGGATCCGCGAGGATACATCGGGTGCGCGGCGTCGCCCAGAAGCGTGACCCGTCCCTGGCTCCACCACGGCAACGGGTCCTGGTCGATCATGGGAAATTCCAGAATCGCCTCGGCGGCGCGAATAAAAGCCGGAACGTCGAGCCAATCGAAGTGCCAATCCTCGTAGGCGCCGATGAAATCGGAGAGCGCGCCGCGGCGGTTCCAGTCACGCTGCGCGTGTTTTGAAGTTGCAAGCTCCGCGACCCAGTTGACGAGCTGGCGTCCTTTGTCGTCGACGCGATTGCGAATCGGATAGATCACCAGCTTGCCGGTCGTGAGCCAGCCAGCGCGGATCATGCTTGCGCCCGACAGGATGGGTTCCCACACGCTTATTCCGCGCCACATGTTGACGCCGGAGTACAAGGGCTCGCCTTCATGCGGGTGCAACTGCTTGCGGATGTTCGAGTGCAGGCCATCGCAGGCGATCAGCACATCGCCTTCCTGCTCGATCGGCGCCGTTGCAGTCGCAGCGTCGACAAACCGGGCTCGTACCTGCGCGGCGGATTGCTCGAAGCCAATGCATTTGCAACCGGTGAGAAGTCGATCCTGGCCGACGCGCTGCCTGAACGCTTCGAGCAGCACTTGCTGCAAATCGCCGCGATGAATCGAGAATTGCGGCCAATCGTAACCGGCGTAACGACCCGCGGGCTCGCCGTAAATGCGCTGGCCGAAGCGATTGAAGAAAACCGACTCACGCGTGCTAACGGCGAGATTCGAAAGCGAGTCTTCGAGCCCGAGCCGGCACAGTTCCCGGGAAGCATGCGGAAGGAGGTTGATGCCCACGCCCACCGGCCTGATCTCGGTTGCTGACTCGTAGATGCGCGAGGCGATGCCGGCCTCGTGCAAAGTCAGCGCCAGGGTCAGTCCGCCGATGCCGGCGCCTACGATAATCGCTTCCATGCGCACCAGAAGTGTGTCGCGGCTTCGGACTATCGCATGGACGCGACGTTTCCGCACCCTGTCGCTCGCGGTACAGCCGAGTGGCGCGGGCCTATCCTCGGCTGATCTTAGCGCTGCGTCCGGGATTGTTTTAAACTTTCGGAACAATACCGGTGCGTCGACTGCCCTAACAATAGGCACCTTGTTTCATTCACCGGTGAAGGAGATTGCGATGCTGATCTCACGCTTCCGGAATTCCACGGGGTTCGCGCTCGCGCTCGCCGCGCTTGCCGCCCACGACTGCATTGCGGCGCCGGGACAGCCGGTCTACTACGGCGTGCCGCACGGCGCACATCCACACGATGTGGCGGCGGCGCCGGTGCCGGGAGGCCCGGTTTTTTACACCGCGCAGTCGACCGGCAAGGTCGGTGTGCTCGACCCCGCCAGTGGCAAAACCGAGGAAATCGCGCTCGGTCCGCGCTCGGCGCCGCATGGCGTGATCGTCGGGCCCGACGGTGCCGCATGGATTACCGACGGGGGCCAGAACGCGATCGTGCGTTACGATCCGAAAACGCGCCAGGTGCGCGTGTGGCCTCTTCCGGAGGACACCGGTTACACCAATCTCAACACGCTGACATTCGACAAGCGGGGCCGCGTCTGGTTTACCGGGCAGAGCGGATACTATGGCCGTCTCGATCCCGCGAGCGGCGAGGTGAAAGTTTGGAAGGCGCCGCGCGGCAGCGGCCCGTACGGCATCACCACCACGCCCAAGGGCGAGGTCTTCTACGCATCCCTGGCCGGCAACCACATTGCGCAGATCAACACCGAGACCGGCGAGGCAACCGTCATCGAGCCGCCGACCAAAGGGCAGGGCGCTCGCCGCGTATGGTCGGATTCGCGGGGTCGGATCTGGGTGAGCTACTGGAACACCGGCCAGGTCGGCATGTACGATCCGGCTACCGGTGCCTGGCGCGAATGGAAGCTGCCGGGCAACGCACATACCTACTCGGTGTGGGTCGACGACAAGGACAAGGTCTGGCTCACTGACTGGAGCATCAATGCCATTGTCCGATTCGATCCCGTCACCGAAAAATTCGACAGCTTTCCTTCGAACCAGGAACGGGCCAACGTCCGGCAGATGCTCGGGCGATCGGGCGAAGCCTGGGGCGCCGAGTCCGGCTCGGATCGACTGGTGATGGTGCCCGCGCAATAACCTGGCGGCCGGCGACGGCGTCACCAGCAGAAGGCCGTGCAACCGGGCTTCAGGACCTACCTCCAAAGCGCCAAGGCGCATTGCAGAATTTACAGCTGCCGCTGACTTTTTGACTCCGCGTATTGAGCTGACGCGCACGCCTGGCAACGGCCGTCGGCGTCAGCTTGAGTATGTCGCAGGCCTTGATTTCGGTTGGCGTTTCCGTCGCGATCGGGATCGCTTAAGGCGAAACATCGTCTACGATTGTCGGATAACGACCGACAAAAGCAGATGGCCTGCAAATTGCTCCGTATTGCTCGAAAACGAGGTGCCGGGCTTATCCGCCGGCACCAGCCTACGCGCCGCCGGCACCAGTTTGCGGAGGTGGGGGTGGGGGCGGCGCTCAGCCGCGCGCCATTTTGTATTCCGGGCAAGGCATGAGCGGGCGTGCGTTCGAGATCGACCGCAATGTCGTTCGAAATCTGGACGGTACCGGTTTTAACGACCGCGCGTCGTCGCTGAGCGTATTGGGCGGCTACTGGATCTTTTGCAGCGACGCCAATTTCGAAGGCGATTGTCGCACCTTCGGTCCCGGCGACTATCCGAATCTGCCGTCGGACCTCGACCGCAGGATTTCGTCAGGACGCAGGATCGCAGATCGATATCCGTACGAGGGACGGCCGGCCTGGCAGCGCTGACGCAAGCGCGGTATACGCGTCGCAACCGGCATGCAGCCGGGGAGGGTTCGCGATACGCGCGCTATTTTGCGCCGTACGCGAGCTCGTCCATCATTTCCGCGAACCGCGACCAGTCGAGCCGCTTGCTCCTCTGCTTCTTGCGCCCCTGCCAATACAGCGAGCCCCGGCCGATTTCCAGCTCGCCGATTTTTTCCTTGTTGGCGTAGATCTGCAAGGTAAGAGAAGAGCGTGCTTTCGCCAACTCGAAATTGGCGAGGTCGGCCTTGACTTCGTGCTTTCGCGCGGTGGCCTTACGGGCAGCTTTTTTCCTGCGTACCGCCATGTGCTTGTCCTGGAAGCCAGGTCAGCGACCGGAGATGCTCTCCGCAGACAGCTTGTCACCGCGTAGCGGGTCGAGGCGACGCGACGCACTTTCTTCTGTCACCCGCGGCGCAAACAAGGCTTCCATTTCGCGACGCGTTCGATATGCGGGTAGGCCCTCGTCGATGGCCACGTCGTTCCACTTGAGCGCCTCGCCTTGTCGCACCGCGCGCACCAGTTTAACGTTGTGGGCGAGGCCCAGCGGCAGACCACCGAGAGCGAGAGAGGTGGAAGAAGGCAGGAGCTTGCCCCAGACCGTGTAGCCGCCTTCGCCGTCGAGCAATTCGCCAGCCGCGAGATTCCGTTTGGCGGTCGCCACCACGTCGGCGTTGAAGCAACTGGCTACGCCGGTCGCCTCACCGCGAAGTCCGACCGATGCCACCGAAATGCCGACCTCGAGGCCGATCAGGTGCCAGCGTTTGTAGAGGCACGCGTAGCGGCCGCTAGGATCGGTACGTACCATGTATTCCTTGAAGCAGTTGCGGATGTATTCGGTATCGCCTTCGAACACCACGAAGACTCCGAAGCGGATGTCGTAGTCGATGGGGCGGCCGTCGCGCTCGAGCGATGAGATCACCTCAACCTGGCCCTTCTGATGGAGGACGCCTCCCTCGGCGCGCGGGCGGCAGATCGACGGAATATCGTCGATCGAGGCAGGGGGATAGGTGAGACCATCCGGCGGCGCCGTGAGGCCGGTCGCATTGCATACGGCGGTGCTCTCGATCGACGGCTTCGAACCGTCAAGAAACGAATTGAACATCTTCGCATTGAGGCCGCCGGTTCGTGCCTGCTCGGGCGTCAGGCCGTAATGTCCCCACACCGTTTCCGGCGTCGATTGCGAGAAATGCGGCAGCCACTTATGGCCTCTCCCGGCGGCGACCACACCGAAGCCCGCGGCGCGCGCCCAATCGACGAGGTCGCAAATGAGCGCCGGCTGGTCTCCGAAAGCGAGGCTATAGACGACGCCCGCCGCCGCAGCTTTTCGGGCCAGCAGCGGACCACAGAACGCATCGGCTTCGACGGTCACGTTGACCACATTCTTGCGCTGGCGAAATGCTTCCAGGCAATGCTCGACCGCCGCGATCGGATTGCCGGTGCATTCCACGACGATGTCGATCGCGGGATGTCGAACGAGCGCCTGCCAGTCGTCGCCCACATGCGTCGTCCCCAGGCGCAATGCGTGGTCGAGCGATTGCGCAGCGAAGCGCTCCGGCGCCCAGCCGACGCGCTGAAGATTGACCATCGCGTTTGCCGGCGCCAGGTCGGCGATCGCCACCAGATGAATGCCGGGCGTCTTCGGCACCTGCGCAAGATACATGGCGCCAAACTTGCCGGCGCCGATCAATCCGACGCGAAGCGGCCGGCCCTCGGCGGCGCGCTTCTGCAGTCCGGCGTAGAGGCTCATGCGCTCACGCTTGATTCAAGCGGCGAGACTTGCTTCGCCTGCGTCTTGGGGGGTCCCGTTTTTCCACGGCAGCGCGACGTCG
>Ga0209118_1000795_pt1 | contig 15965 bp, 17 predicted proteins | sample BlaSpr_A8_Ref_M1_FD_187988 | JGI IMG/M metagenome (GOLD analysis project Ga0209118, IMG submission 187988) | Forest soil microbial communities from Thunder Bay, Ontario, Canada - Black Spruce, Ontario site 2_A8_Ref_M1 (SPAdes) (version 2) | ecosystem: Environmental > Terrestrial > Soil > Boreal...
GGTGGCGGCCACTGCGAGACGCTCTACGAGAACGTGCGGCTCCCGGCTTCGAACATCCTCGGCGAGGAAGGCGGCGGGTTCGCGCTCGCGCAGGCCCGACTCGGCCCGGGACGCGTCCACCACTGCATGCGGGCGATCGGCCTCGCTGAACGCGCGCTCTTGGAAAATGCCGCTGCGGATCAGTTGCCCGCTCACCTGCGTGAGCACGGCGTCGCTGCGCGTTTCGAGGAAATCGATCTTCGCGATCTCGGCTTTCTGGTGCAGCTGCTTAGCCTTGAACTCCGGCTCTTCCAGCGCCCACTCCGAGTGCGCCTTCTCTTGCGCCTGCTTAAGAAACATTTGCTTCAGCAACTCGGGGTGATCGAAGCCTTTCGGGTTTCGTTCCAGAAACACGACGGCCGCGAGCATGCTCTGTTGTGCGTGCAGATCGCGCGCTTCCTCGAATTGAAGCAGCGGCGAGACAAAGAACGTCCCGGCAGGATCGACGATCACGACGCGCTCGCGTTCCTTCAGCGTTCTGGCGAGATGAATGCGCTCGACCGCCGCGCCGATGAGCACTGCGACTGCAACGAGAAACCAGAATCGCGCGAGACGATCTTTATCTACGAACACCCGAATTGGGTCTGCGTCTCGGCGACGGATGTTTTTTGGCCGCGGCGTTGGCGCGGTGTTTCTTAAATCGGAAGAGATTGTTTCCATGGTTAGTTGCGAGAGCGGAGGAGGAGGTCACGGACAGCGTTGTCCCCGGTTGGATCGTTCTTCTTTGGCCGCCGACGAGATGCTCCGCGGGCACTTGCAAGGGAGCTGATGCTGCTTCCCAACATCGAATAGGAGCTGCCGCTGATAGAAGCTTCGGCTGCTCCAAGAGTCGCGGCGGCGGCGCCGCCGGCTACACCGGCAGCCGCACCGGCCCAGCCGCCAGCGGCTCCTAACGAGGCAGCAGCGCTAGTCCCAGCGGCAACGGCCGCAACGCCCGCGGTTGTCGCCGTTGAGGCGAGTCCTTGTCCAACTTGCGCGCCAGTGGCGATCGCCTTCTGAATGATAATCGGTGCCGCAATCGTGGTGGAGATGAGCCAGATCGCGAGTGCAGCCAGGCCCATGAGATTTTGCAATCCATAGCCAGCGGCCCCGCCGATTCCGCCTGAGGCGAGAAAGCTCTGATCGGACATGAAATCGATCAGGCCCGACGTCAGCAGTGAAGCCGCGCCCCAGCCGATCGGCCAGCAAAGGACGCCCGCGTAGCCGAGCAAGAATCCGACGCCAATTGAATGCAGCGTCCGCACCGCGAGAAAGCCGATGAAGATCGGCGCGAGTGCGAATCCGACGTAGAGAATGAATTTCTGAACTAGATATGCGTAGAAAACAATGGCGCTCGCGAGAAAGCCGAGTAGCCACATGACACCCGAGATGAACATCTCAAAGAGCGCTTGGGCATCGAGTAAATCCCACCAGGACTTCGATCCGCCGGAGCTGGGGTCACCTTTCTTTAGCGCAAGCGCCTTCTGATATTGATCGTAAACGCGGGCGGGATCAGCTCGCAGCGTCTCTCGCACGGTTGTGTCGATCGTGGTGCTGATCTCGTTGCTCCATGTCGGGAGATAGGAGAGCACTGCTGCAAACGCGAAGGTGCGACCAATCGTGCGCAAGTATGCGCTCGGACTGCGGCGACCGGTCACCGTCGAAGACACGATCCCGATCGCCAGCAGCACGAACGCAATCGGCGTCAGGACGCGATTCATCTCCGTGCACTGATTGAGAAAGTTCGGGAAGAGTGTGTTGAAGTCGTTCATCTGCGAGGCAGTCTTTGCTCGTTAGGCGGCTTTGGTTATCGTCCGGTTGGGAAGCTGGGAGGCGTTGTCTCCAGTCGGAAGACTTCGCCATATCGGCGCGAGCTTTCCTCCATCTGAGCCTGTCGCTCCTCGCGACGTGCCTGTTCCTCGCGTTCGCGATCGGCACGATTCTCCGCGTCCTGGGTTACGACTTGCCCGGTCGCGTTGTCGATTTCATGATCGACCGTAGCGAGTTCGGCGTTGTAACCGACAAGAACGCCCGTCAGCTTCTGTGTTTCGGCATCGGTCGTGGATGCCTGGAGCTTCGTCGTTGTGCTGGAGATATCGTTGCGCAGGCTCTGGCGACGCCTCAACACATCATCGCTGACTGACTGGAAGTTCCGGGAGTCTTGCTGGATGGCGCCATACTTCCGATATAGCTGGTCGAGGCGGGGTACCTGCACTCCACCCGGCGTCGTTAATGTTTGACCGAAGCTGCTGTAGAGTCCGTTGCCGGTGTAGCGCAACGCTTCGATTCCATTCGCAGTCCGCTGCAGCTGGCCAATCGTTTGACCAATGCCGCTTTGTTGCAGGCTGCCTACAAGTTGGTTGGCGCCGACGATGTTTAAGAGCTGTTCGGGATTTCCGAATGCTTTTACATACGCTTGGATCTGCTGAAGCTGTTGCGTCAGCGTATTGATCTGCGTCACTTGGTTGTTGACCATCTGGACGTACTTCGCGAGGTCCACGACGTGGTTTGCCTGAACACGCGCGATCGCGGTCGGATCGATCACGACGACTTGCGCGGTCAAGAGCGACGCACTGACGAACAGTATGACGAGGGACAGGATTGGTTTCATAAGGCTGGTGGTGTTATTCCTGAATGCGGATGGTTGCGGTGCTAGGGGCGAGGATGACGCCGTTCTCCTGCCGTTCTGGCAGCGGGACTTCGAGTAGCCGCACATTTGCGCGGTCATCGAGTTGAGGCCCGAGACGCTGTCGGTCGTTGAGGACCTGGTACTGCTGCTTCGCGGAGTCGCTTCGAGCTTTGTCATAACCGGCATCGTAGGACTTGCGCGAAGAGGCGTTGCTCTGCGCCTGGAGCGACTCGCTCAGAAGCACGCCGCCGCCTGCGGCCGCGGTGGTGATTAACGGATTACCGTTGCTCAGTTTGTTGCCGATGAATGCGCCGCCAGCCGCAGCGACGGTATTGCCGATGATGCGCGTCGGGCTAACGCCCGCGCAGCTCGTCAGCATAGCGCTGATGAGAACTGAAAGAAGAAGTGTCGCGTTTTTCATTACGCGACAGTGATAAACGATGAGCGGAACCGCGCTGCTCCAATGCGAGCGCTATCGTATACCTCGCTAGGACCACCGAAATCCAATACCTCGAACAACAGAAAGCCCTCGACCACATGCGCGATCTGATGAACGCGCACTCACGCGAAGCCGAGGGCGCCCAGCACGACAACGACAGATTCGGCATCGGCTTCAACGACCGCGGCGCATCGCCGACGAAGCCGACGAAATCGAGAGCGAAGTCGAAGAGTCGCAGCAGCCGAAGCTGCTCTGACGATTTTCGGGCTGCCTCGTGCCCATTCGTTTCCCCTTTAAAGTGTGGCAGTCGAACGCGTACCGCGCCGGTTGCGCTTGGTAACTTTGGGGCGGTTACGTGGGAAGCGATTCCTTCCAAAGCGCACAACCGGTTTCGAAGCCCACTTTGGCGAAGCGCTTGAGCAGCAACGAAGCGACGAAAACGAGCACGGCCGGCAACCAGGCGAAATGCGCCGCGAGCACCCCGGCGATGACCAGCGCCAGACTCTGCGCTCCCTGGGTCGCAGCTTCCTTGAGTTTCTGATGATCCTCGTCGCTGGCCGTGCAAATCAAGTTGTAGAGGGATTTATTGTACTCGTCCAAGAAACGCTTGGCGATCTTCACGAATTTGTCGGAGATCGGGCCCGCGAGCTTCGCGGTGTCCAGCATGGAAGTGGGTGGAGTGGCCGCGCGAAGTTGTTCCGCGGTGTCCCAGTCCTGATGGATCGTATCGAGTTGATGGCCGAGTTGGGTGAGGAGTTCCTCTTCGCTCATGTGGCTGGCGGCTTCGAGGCTGGCTTTTACTTTATCTGCGATTGGCATGGTAGTATGGTTTTAGGTGGTTGATGGTTTGAGATCTGTTAGCGCAGTGACCAGTTGGGCGTCGGCATCTCCGTAGACGGAGTAGATGAGGGCCAGGATATCTTCCATCACCAGCGTCCGGCGTGCATTCCACACGGCCGTGCCCAAGGATTCGCCCGTGAATAATTGTCGGATAATCGCGGTGTCCATCTTCACCGCCAATGACCACGGATTAGGGCCTTCGGTGCCCACCACCGCACGGGCGCCGCGTTGCAAAAAGAAAGTCACAAAGCTCTTGCCGGAGGCCGAGACCTGCGCCGATTGACACATGCTCAGTTGGACGATCGGCGACCCCGCGATCCGTGGCACCTTTTCCTGCAGGACGCTGTATCGGGCGATGCCGCTTTGCGTCTTAATGTGGGTGCCGTGGGTGGTGTCCGGCGAATACATCAAGTCCTTATTGCGGGTGGCGCTTTGCGGCTTGCCGACCAGTTCCTGGATTCGGTTGATCAGTGCCTGGTTGGATAGTTCGGTGTAGCCATGACAGAAGAAGTGGAGATAGTCGAAGGGTTGATCCTTCAACGCAGGAATGGAAAAGCTCTCGATCGCCACATCCGTTGGTGTGGCGATCCTGCCGCCGTCCACCAACTCGGTGAGGATCTTCGACATTTCGGGGGCCAGTTCATGATTTTCGTAAACCTTGCCGACGGTGAGGATTTTCCCGGGTGAATTCACGTTCGCGGGCCAAGCGAGCCGACGTGTGGGCTGGACGGAAAGCCGGAAGCGGGCACCCCAAAAGCCGTTGAGCTTTTCACCACCCGAAGCCCGCTCGGGAAGATTCTCCGCGTCATAGATCAGTCCCCAGGGAAGCGTAAATGGCTGGCTGGTCGCATCCGTGGCGATAATGACACCGGAACCTTCGGGGAGTGATCGGATAATCCCGGCTAGGTCGCGAAGGACTTCTGCGGCAGGCGAGCCGGAACCGGAGAAAAAGAGAGAGGAAAAGAGCTCCTGCCCCATTTGGCAGAGAGCGTAGGCATTGTCCCGAAAGGGCTGCCGCGTATTTGGCTCGCGCTCCTCGGCCAACTCTTCGACCTTTAAATAGATATCCTCGGTCTTCGTGCGGAACCCCTCGACCGTGCTGCACGTCGCGGCCCACATTTCCCTGGATTTGTCGCCAGCTTTGGAGAAAGCAAAAAGGAAGACGTCTCCGGCTTCTTGGCGCACATACAAGGTCAGTGCCGGCGCGACGGCGTTCCGGTCCGGAATGGAAAACCATTTCTCGGAGAGATAGATATGTTCGAGTGTCTGGGCGCTGGCATCGGTCTCCAGCGTCTTCAGCGGCACATGGACGCGGAACGCGGCGAGCAGGAACTTCTGGTGGCGCACGAAGACGAAGACCGCAGTCGATGCCTTCCGTTCCCACTGAGGTGGAAGGAAAATCGGAAACCGCGCTTCGGTGGAGGGCCCGTTCTCTTTCACCTCGATCTGCCGCCGTGCGCTGGAGCGGTCATCGGCGTCGAAGCGCAGGTGCTCCGACCACACGTCGACGTCGAGCGTCAACGGATATTCATACTCGGCTGGCTTATGAAAAGTGGGAGGCTTGCCCATGTAGGGGATGCCGGTGCGCTGCTCATCGAGGCGAAAACGAAATTCCAGCCCGCCTGGCGTTGAATCAGGTAGGGGGCCGGTAGGCGGCACGATGTTCTGGTCGTCTCCGCCCAAGCGGTGGAATTCCGCTACGGGATAGCGCAGCGAGTCCGTGCGAGCGCCTTCCGGAAGCACCTCGGGCCGCTCAGTTTCCGCCACCTCGCGTCCGTTCGACAAGGAAGGCGAAAGCATGTTTTGCAGATAGTGCGACGCCGTGAGGATTTCGCGGGCGGGCATCACCAGGTCGAGGGGCTGGGAAAAAGATTCCAACTCAGTGCCGAATTTCTCCGAGAGAATGCCGACAATGCCGTGATGAGGGCCCTCCACGCTCAGGAAGGGTGTGCCTGGCAGCAAGCCATGAGGTGTCGTGTCGAGTTTGTAATCCAATAACCCCAACCGCGGCTGATTAGCCCAGATGAGACCGCGATGCATCGTCACCACCGGAATTTGCGCGTGGAAGTCGAGTTTGGGGACGATGATTTCCGGGCCCTCGCCCACGTCCACACCGAACGAAAGCGGCATGCGTTCATCGGCCCCGTCCTCCAAGATTTCCAGGAGGGAGAAGTTTTTGCCGATCCCCGGCACGTAGGCATAGTCCACTACTCTGACATTGAGGGGCCGCTGATTGCCGAATTTTATCTTCAGATCCTTGGCATTGGGCGGAAAGATTCCGGCCGACGTGAGCAGCAACCGACGCATGATGAGGCTGGCGGCCCCGAGGAGTTCGCTTCCACGAGTGACACCGCCGACCGCTTGTTGGATAAGTTCTTCCGTTTTCATCGCGCCGTTACCGTTTCTTCCGTCTAAGTGTGTGAGATTATGTCAGGGGGTTGTCGGCGTCAGTCCTTATTGTCGAAGGTAGCCGTCGAGGGCGACCGGATCCCATCCCACCCTGGCCTTGACATGCGCGATCTGGTCCATCCCCAGGATCTCGCTGCCGGCGTCGTCCGGTTTCACGCCGACATCCAGCGAGCAGCGCGCGGTCACATCGGCGCCGGTGCTATCTTTCACGTCGAAGACCATGGTCAACCCCGAGTGCATGGCGAGCCCGGCGCCGGTGCTGGTCGCCCTGGCCGTAGCGGCCAGCGGAGTAAGATCGAAGTTATCCGCGTTGCTCTTGGTAATCGCAGAAACCTCCGCGCCTGTATCGATCAGCCACTCTTTGCTCATGACCGCCGTTGCACCGTTTTTGGTGCCTTCGGCGCTCCCCTTCTGGAATGGCCGGCAATCGCCGGTTCGCGAGCTGTGACTTCTGAGGTTACCCATTGCCAGAAAAAGATTTAGATGATGTCGAAACCGATCGGTTCGAAATAGAGCATGCTTCCTGGATGCTCTCGTTTCACGGTGTCGAGGACTTCATGCACGGTATTGCCGGCGTAACGTCGTCCCTGGGCGAAGCCCACCACTTTCCCCCGCAGGCTGTCTTGAAAGTTCGGGTATTGGTCTTCGAAAAGAGCCTTTTGCGTCAACAAATCGTCGCGCTGCGCCGGCGTCATGCGTTGACCGTCGACTTCCCGATCCATCCACTGCCTGAATTCAACCGGATTCACATCTTCTAGGAATTTGCGTTCGCGCCTGCCACAACGTGGACGGCCAGAACTCGGACCGGCGTCGGGGAGTGAGGGGTTTGTGGGAAGCGGGGGTTGAGAAAGGATGAAATCCGCTGCTGACGCTGTCCCGCACGGGAGATTTCCGGCAAGAGGATGCAGTCGCGGCGGGATTCATGCGTTAAAGCGTTTGTTTTTGAGCGTGAACATCCGCGCAGCTTTGCCAAGCATTATTTTCCGGCAGCGGTTTTGGGTGGGGGTGCTGGCTGTGGCCTCAGTCGGAATCGAGGACGAGAATGGAACCGTCTTCGATGGAATGGCGACTGGCGTGCCGGATTCCGCGCGTTGGTCGAACGACTCAAGCTTGGTTCTAATTCGTCGGCTCGGAAGGGCAGGCTCTCGCGTTTATCACGCGAATTTGCCCTTCGATTTCCCCGCCGAGTGTGGAGGGATGGGCGCAAACCTTGGATTCACGAACGGCCTTCGTGAATGGCCTTCGCGGCGGCTCTAGATCATCGAGTGACACAACGCAACGCTCGTTGCCGAAAATGGTGAGCACGAGGGGTTCGCTAGTCTTCATCGGGAAGCATCACGGTTATCGCGGGCTATGGGTCGTCGATGTCCCGCAGGCCGCTCGTGCGACGGGCGGCGCACCTGAGCATCCACAGCACATCCCACAGCCGGCCTTGCTCGTCCTGACAGCGCACACCATCGGGCACGAGACATGTAGTTCACCCACGCGGCGCGCGTCAGATAGACTGGGAACTTCAACCCGGCCGCGCGCGCGCCTTCGCTCACGTCGTCTTGCGCTTCGCCCGTCAGCGCGACACTCGCGACAGTGGCGCGTTAGCGCGCTTGGTTTGGCACAAGACGAGTTGTAGCAAAGACGTCTCGATGTGCTACTTCGCCAGACTTGGCGTCTGTGCCTTTTCGACGATCGCGGAGACGATGTCTTCCTTGCCGCGGAGGTTCATCGCCCGCTCATCAAACTGCGCGCCACTGCTGCCGCTGACGTAGAGCATTTCGGGTGAGGCCACATTGTGCGCGGTACCGCAGATGGGATTCTGCGCATCGCTGTGCAGGTAGGTGAACGCGGCGAATTTCTCGCCGCTCTGCTGGTCGGGTAGCGGATACGAGAGGATGGCGTGTTTCGTCAGTTCTGTGAGGCCGATGTCGCGGCTCATGTCTTCCAGGTCGGCGCGATCATTTTGGCGCATAAGGAAAAATTGGCGCGAGTTGCCGAAGACGGCGGAGCGAATGCGGCTTTCTTTGAAACCGCTGTATTGCTGCACGATGGAAATATTCCAGCAATTGAACTTCCGCATCTGCGCATAGCTTTCTTTTACGATCTGTTCGCCACCCGGAATATCGAGAAGTCGCGCGACTTCTTCATAAACATTCCGCTTCCGCAATCGGCGCGGCATCGTGATGATGTGTTGGCGCGTGTAGTTCGTGATCAAGAATCCAGCGACAGCGCGCAACAGTTTGGCGGCTTCGGGAATGTAGCCTAATTCGAAATGAGCGATCTTGCCGGTCAGCGAAATGTTGCTCGCGCCGTCGAGGAGACAACCGTAATTGCCGTCCGCACACCACGGCAGCAAGCGTGTTGCGAGATCTCCAGCGGCCGAATCGGATGCGTCGAGGTGGATTAACTCCTGGAGCATTCGGTGCGTTGGATATTCAGCCGGCGTGAAGTAGGCGAGTGCAAGGTTGCGAACTTCGCGACGCGTGTTCGGTTCCTTCAGAAAACGCAGCGCTTCCTCTTCCGTTACTTCAGCGAGCTGTTCGTTGGTCCGCGCAGCATCAGTCCGCTGGCGATCGCGGAAATCAACGAACACATCTAAAGTCGTCGCGCCCGGCCGCGACCGCTTCAGTTTCGCGAGCGTGCAAGCATGCCTGGCAATCTCCAGCACTCGCTCGGGATTCCGACGACTCCATTCTTCGAAGACATCTTCATAGAGAAGCATGATGTACTTCGCGATCTGCGCTTCCCGTGAGAGCTGCTTGTCTTCGTCACTGCTGACACCGGCAATTTTGGCGACGAGCGCCATCGCCGACGCGAGTTGTTCGGCCGTGAGTGGCAGGCCATGCGTGTCGAGATAATTGATCGTCAGGTCGCCATCCGGCTGAATGATGATTGGCCGGGCGGTGGGTTCGACCGTGCGCGTATAGATTTCGTAGGAAAGCCCTTCCTCGATGATGACCGTGTAGTCGTAGAACGCTTCGGTCTGAGAAAGCAGGTCGCAGACAGTGACACTCTTGCCGGCGCCGCTCATGCCGAGCAGCACAGCGTGTTGGGGCGTTTCGTTTCCTTTGGAACCGGAGAAGGTGGTCACACCGACCAGATTCCGCTGAGTGCCTTCGTAAATCGCCTCCCCGTTTTCCAGATGACCGGTGAAAGTCGCGCTGAATGGCAGCACGTCTGCGAGATAACGCGTTTCCGCATAGAGTTTGCGATGTGGATAGCGTCCCCAAGGACAACCGGGCCAGCTTTGGAAAAAGAGTTTCTTTGCGGTGCTCGGTAGCGCGCTGGCGAGATACTGCGCGCCATTCATTCCGTTAATCGCGTTCTTGATCGCCGCGGTTTTCGCGGCGAGCCCTTCTCGCGTCTGGTCCCATGAGCGAATGATGTATTCGACGTTGAATGGCAACGTGTGCCCTTGCATCAACGCAGCGATTTTCTTTTGCTTCTTTTCCATCGCTGTGAGCAACGAGAGGCGCTTCTCACTGGCGAAGTCACCAGCCAGGCGATCGTGCGCTTTCTCTTCGCGCCCGATCTCCATGCGAGCGGAGAGTGATTCGATGTTAACCGTTATATTGTAGTCGAGCAGCGGTAACCCGGTGAGACGATGCACCAGACCGGGATGAGTCAGTTTCGGCCAGCGGCTCAGTACGAGCACGGAATGATAAAAACCGTCCATCCAGAATCCCGACGAATTGGAAAGACCCTGGGCCTCACTGTGCCAGCAGTTGTCCTGGATCGAGAGCTGCGGATCGAACGTTTCAAGGGTGTCGTATTCAAATCGTGACCCGAGGGATGGATTTAGGAATGTGGCGCAGTGATGGTAATGATCCGCGTCCTTCATCGCAGTGATGCGCGCGCCCGTAAAAATATTCGCAAGCATCTGCTGGAGCTGCTCGAACTCGGTCGTCATTTCCTGAAGCAGTGCGTCGTAATGCGAGTGCTGCCGAGCGGCGGTCGCGATTACGGCCGGCGAAGTCTCGATCTTTCGAGAGAAGAAGAGAACAAGGCGTTGACGCCGCAGTCGGCGGTCGACCATCGCCTCCCAGTAACGCGCAAACCGTTCGTTACGGCAGCGTCGCGTCCAAACGTTCGTCGCGCTTTCAGTCTGCTCATGATAACGCAGCAGGTCAGCGCGATAATCAGAGTCGCAGAACCATTGCACTTGAAGACGCAGCTTGTCGTGCAAACAGGCGAGCAATAACGTGAGCTGATCTTGAAAGGCGTTTAGATGTTCGGGAGCAGCCGAGCTCAAATCGGCTGGTTCGATGATAAAACCTTTCGAGACATGACAGCCTTTGCGCAGGCCGTCGAAGACGATGAGGTCGCGAATGAAATAACCGTTCGGAGCAGATTCAAACATGGTCGTTGGGAGCGAAGGGTGGGCGCGCATCGTCGCGCGAAAGTTGAGGACCGAAGCCGGGGCCTTTTAGCCACAACTCAAAAAGATCGGTGTCGTATCCGGGCGGTTTTCCCTGACGTAGCGTGAGTGTATAGAGCAGCGCCAGAACAAGCGGAATCAACGCTGGAACCAGTGCGTTAAGCAGACTCCAGTGCGCCACGCTGAAAAGCAGAAGCAGCGTCACCACGGCGGCGAACGCTCCGCCAGCAACGAACCAAAATAGGTTGCCTTCCAGCCCCCAGGTTTTGCCGGCGGAGTCGTCCGCGCTGTTTGTTTCCGTAAAGCGCAGCTCGTGTTTTGCGCCGCTCATTGAAACGGGCCCACGTCAACGGTCGAACTGTCGATGCCGAAGGCAGTGAAGAGCGCTTTCACGATCACCGGGGCGCCAGCGATAATGAGGCCGCCGATGATCGACAGCTTGCCGGAGTCCGTGTCACCCCTTCGGATGGCGAATCCGCCCCCCACGACACATACGGTGCCGAAGATAAATCCGATGAGCATTACAATCCCCATCGCTTTGCTCGCGCCCTGCGCGAGCCCACCGCCGGAAGCTTGAGCCAGGATTGGAAGGAACTGTTTCGCGAGAAGTATTTTCATGTGGCGATGTTTTACCGCGCAGCAAAGCGCAGGCTGCTCCAGCGCCAGAGCGACCTCGCGGTCTGAGTGCTGGCACGCTGCGACGGATGGACGCACTCAACATTTCAGCCGAGCAACTCGAACATCTTCGTCACCTCGAAGCACATCTTTGCGAGCAGATCCGGGGGCAGGATCATGTGATTCCCCGTATTGTGGCCGCACTCCATCGCGGTGAACTTGGCCTAACGAGTCTCACTCGCCCGCGTGGCAGTTTCCTCTTTTTAGGCCCGACGGGTGTCGGCAAAACAGAAACGACGATCGCGTTTACTCACTACTTGTTAGGGAGCGAAAAGCTCTTCCGCTTCGACATGTCCGAGTATCAGACACAGGAGAGCATTGCTGTCTTAATCGGCGGCCGGGTCGGTGAGGTGGGCCTGCTTGGCCTGGCACGCTCGAAATCGGCAACCGGCACCTTGCTCTTCGACGAGATCGAAAAAGCGCATCCGCGCGTGCTGGATTTGTTCCTGCAAATTCTCGATGCTGCACGCGTCACGATGGCAAGCGGCGAGACACTGGACCTGAGCGGTTTTTATGTCGTGTTCACGTCAAATATCGCTGCGTCCGAAATCCTAACGTTGCAGCACTCGTCCTTCACGACAATGGAGCGCCACGTTCTTGCGAAGGCGCAACGAACACTGCGTCCCGAGCTTTACGCACGCATCGCGGAGAAGTTGGTCTTCAACCGTCTGAGCTATGACGTGCAGATGGAGATCGCGCGATTTCACATCGCGCGCGAACTCTCGTTCCTGCGCGACAAAGGCTTTCACCTGATCGCTGGTCCGCAGGTAATTTCGTTTGTTATGCAACGCGGGTTTCATCCGCGCTTGGGAGCACGGCCTCTGCGTGATGCAATTGAGAAACATCTGCGCGGCGCAATTGCGGATGCGACACTTGCTGAGGTTCGCTCCTCCACATTGGAGTTCGTCGTTTGCGCTAATGAATTGGTCGTGCGGCCGTCTGCGCCGAATACGCGATCAGCTCCTGTCCCGTGATGATCTGCGCACCCGCAGCGGCGCGGTTTCGGCTGCGTTCCGGAGGGAGGAAGGGGCGGAACAGCCGGAGAGCGTCGCGAGGACGGCGCAGATGATCACTCACCCCAAGGGGCAAACTCGGAGTCTGTGCGGGAAAGCAGGGCGGGCACAGTCTCCCCGCGGCGCAGCCGCATCAAACGCACGGCAAGTGGCCGTCGTGACGCGAGGCTGGAGCGTGTCGCGAACGCATCTGAAATGCGACCTGCACCGAATTATGAGACACAATTTCGTACGATGAACGAGGACCTCATCGTTACACCTGGCTCCTCGCTGGTCGGCGCATTTCCTCTTTTGGAATAGCCCGTAGCTCGCTGCTACGTTGCTCGACGATCAATCGCGGATCGTTGCCCCCCGAATCGAACGCGTCTTTCGGCGAGTCATTGTAGAAATCCGGGAACGTCAGATCGGGACCGGTTCTTGCGGGGAAGGCGGTCATGCCTCCCCCATTTGGCGGAGCGAAAATTCAATAGCTTGCTATTTTGCGTAGCAGCCCTGGGCTGGCGTTCAGTTGATACATGAAAAAGTTACCTAAATGCATCTCTTCATTCCGCGATACAGCCTGCCGTTTCGCCCTCTCCGCAGGTTCGCGAATCACCCTTCGTTTAAGTGCGGGCTTAGTAACGGTAACCTCTAATGCTGCGAACTACTCTCGCGGGTGTGCCGTAGGCGAGCACATTACTTGGGAGGTCATCCAAAACTACGGATCCCGCTCCCACGACAGATTCGGCACCGATTCGGAGCCGCCCGGCCACGGTCGCTCCAATCTCTATGGTAGCTGCCCGCTCCAGTATGACCCGCCCGCCCAGATGGACGCCAGCACCAACCCAAACTCCATCTTCAATTATGCATTCATGTTCCACGCTGGCGCAGGTGGCCAGGACCACATTTTCACCGAGTCTGCCGCCCGGATTAACGATTGTTCCCGCCATGGTGACTGTGCCTGCCCCAATCGGCACCCCGGAGGCCACCACAGTATGAGGATGGATGGCGGTGGCCAATTGAAATCCTTTGGCCCGGGCTAACTCGGTCAGCTTTAGACGAACGTCTCCGATGCCGATGGCGCAAATGAGGTGTTTGACTCCTAGCTTCAGCAGGTCGTCGAGTTGCTCCTCGCCACCTAAAATAAACGCACCGCAAAACTCCGTCCCTGCACGTTCGGGGTGAACGCTGTCCAAAAAGCCCGCGATTTCATACTGGTCACGCAACCGGACGATATCCGCCACGATCATCGCCTGGCTTGCGGCACCCCATATCACTAGTCTTTCTTTCACAAGCTCTCCTCCTTCAGCCTAGCTTCCGCCGTGATCGAAACGTCTCCGCTAACCGGTCCTGACATCGAGCCTCCGGCATTTTTCCTAATCGTTTGCGGATAATATCTGCGTTCCGGAGCGCAGTGCGCAGGATGTCGCAAATGACGCAAACGTCCTTCTGCGTGATCGCCTGTCCGGTCGGTAATACCATAACCCTGGCGGCTACTCTTTCTGTTCGAGGCAGAAACAGATGCGCATGTGGGTACAGGGATCTATAGGGCTCCGCTTGATGGCAGGCCGGATAAAAATGGTGCCGCGCCAAGACATTTTCCATTCGCAGCATTTCAATGAGCTGATCTCGGTTTACTCCCGTTTCGCCCTCGTCAATCTCCAACACAATATACTGATAGTTACTTCTTTCATTATCGCTGTAGGCCAAAAGTTTGACTCCTTCTAGATCCGCAAGCTCGCTTTCATATTGTTTGTAGTTGCGCAAATTGATCGAGATGAAATCGGCTATACTTTCGAGGTTGGTCAGACCCATTGCCGCAGAAATCTCATTAAGCTTGCCGTTAAGGCCAATTGAGTCCACTCGGTTATGGGCTGCAAAACCGAAGTTCCGCATCAATCGAATCTTCTGTGCTAAGGCGCCGTCGTTCGTTACTACGGCGCCACCTTCAAGACAATTAAGGAACTTCGTGGCGTGAAAACTGAATACTTCGGCATCGCCAAAACCGCCAATCATACGACCGCGGTATGAACAACCAAACGCATGCGCGGCATCGAAAAATAAGCTTTAGGCCTCGCCGTCTGGCAATCCCACTGAGAGCGTCAATGTTACAAGGATTCCCCCAGAGGTGAACGCCGATTATTCCAGTTGTTCGCGGTGTGATCATCTGCTCTACACTTTCGGGATGGAGGGTGTGACTCCGCGGGTCGATATCGCAAAAAATCGGCGTAATGTTTTGCCACTGAACAGCATGAGCGGTAGCAACGGCGGTGAACGAAGGCAGAATGACTTCGCCGGTCATGCCCAAAGCACGGATAGTAAGCTGCAGGCCAGTGGTCGCATTAGACACCGCTATGCAATGTTCTGTATTTGTGAACTCAGCTATGCGTTGCTCAAAATCGTTTAGATAGACACCTCCGTTGGTGAGCCATTGTCGATCGAGAATATCGCTAACGCGCTTTAAGAATCTTTGGCGATCCCCAATGTTGGGTCGACCCACGTGGAGAGTGTTTTCAAATGCCGGACGACCGCCAAAGATCGCTAGGTCATCAATTGTAGCCTTCGCTGAGTCCAAGCAATACTGGGTTATTGACATAACATTCAATCGAGGACCTGAATTCGTCTTTTGCTCCAATTCGCAATGGTTTCATCTACCGAGCAGGCCCCGTTGCGAATGGCTTCTTCAGCGCGCGCAGGAGACAGGAATTGGGCTTCATAATCTTCGCGCAAGCGGCCTTTGTGACTTAATCGGATCCAGCGGCGCCAGTGCCACCCCCACCACGGCTCCAAGTGGTTGTTCTCATCAAAAAACGCGGCTAGGTTCGCGACTTTTGCCGCCAACTTATCAAACCCCCGGATAGGATAATGTAGGAAGCGCAGTTCCGGAAATTGTTCGGTTTTTCCCCAGGATGTTATTACATTGTGGGTGCCTGCGCCATATTGCACAAAAGCCGATGCGCGTGTGATAGTTTTTGGCCAATGCTTGATAAAGATGAAGGGGGCAGGAATATCATCTAGAAGTAGCTCTTCTAGTGCGCAACTTGGATCGAACGGCCGGTCAATACGCAAGGTTTGTGCTTCTATTGCCCGCCGCGTGGATTCGGTGGCGAGGCCCGTCATGTTGAAGCAAGGGATGCTGATAGCAGTCACGTTCTCGGCGGCTGCGCGCTGGAGAATGGTTCTGAGATCATCTGTTTGCGGGCAAAGAAATTCATCAACATCACTCATGATGATCCAATCAGCCCTGTGCTGATCGATCGCCATTTGTGCCAACATTTCCTCGGACCTGTATTTCAACCGATTCTTTTCCGGTGCGACGGACCAGCGCACTCGGCCTCGGTTCGAAAAGCACTCCAATATCTGAAGCGTGTTGTCCGACGAACCGACGTCTTCCGCGAGAATGATATCGATCCCTAGATCGAGATGCCATTCAATATAGTCTTTTAGGATGTCGTCCTGATCTGAAGGGAGCACCAAAAGGACAATTTTGTCATTGACCATGATGACTTCCGATATAGCGCGACCGTTGACCTATTAACTAGATGGCGCAGACTGCGGTGGTCCCACTATGAGACCGCGGACTATTGTTGGTTC
>Ga0209118_1000796_pt1 | contig 15953 bp, 14 predicted proteins | sample BlaSpr_A8_Ref_M1_FD_187988 | JGI IMG/M metagenome (GOLD analysis project Ga0209118, IMG submission 187988) | Forest soil microbial communities from Thunder Bay, Ontario, Canada - Black Spruce, Ontario site 2_A8_Ref_M1 (SPAdes) (version 2) | ecosystem: Environmental > Terrestrial > Soil > Boreal...
CGCCCGCCGCACCCAGCGCGCGGCCGCCAGCGCCTCGAGCGTCTCTAGCAACGGTGTATCCCTCGACTGCGCGTACTCGAGCAGCGTGCCCAGGAGCTCGTTGACGAACCGGCGCAGCGCATCCGGGCTCTGCACCTCGAGCAGCAGCCTGAAAGCGCCCAATGAGCGGTACGACGCGACGCGCCCGCGCCCACCGGCCCGGCGCGTCAACCGCAGGGCCTGCCGGGCTTCAACATGCGATCGCGCCAGCTCGCTGACGCCGTTGGCCAGGTTGCCTATGCCGACGGATGCGGTTCCGGGCTTCATCACCGGCGCCGCCGCCGCGAGCACCTGGCCGGCAAGCTTCTCGACCGTCGCCAGGTCCGGCGCCACCTCGTCCGGGACGAGGAAAACTGCCGAGGCCGAGCGAACGATCGTCAGAGTCCCAGGCATGCGCGAGCGGATCAAACCGCTGAGGGCGGCGTCCAACCGGTCGAGCTCGCCTCGCGCGCCCAGGGCCGCCTCGGTCTCGTCATCATCCGGCTCAAGCACGATCACCCAGGCGCGCTGCGGCAGCCGGTGACCCAGCCGTTCCGCCTGGCGCGCCACTCTTTCCGCCTCGTCGGCCTCGAGCGCGCCCGCGAGAACCTCCTCAACGAGGTCTCCGCGCAGCCTGCGCTCGACCTCGGCCGCAGCGCGGTCCTTCGACAGCTCGAGGGCGAGCACTGTCGACCCGTGCTCGAGAGCCCTACGCCGGCCGGCCGAATCGACCGTCTTCTCGTCGACGCTGACCGCCAGCATGCCGAGCACGTCGGAGCCGGCCCGCACGGGCACGACGTCAAGCGCTCGCGCAGGACGGCCGACATGGATCCGCACCTCGCGCGCACCTGCCTGGCCGAGCGGGCTCGGAACATGAATGCGTGGAGGCATGCCCTCCGAAGCCTCCCCAGCTCCCCGAATTCGGTAGCCGTCTGCGGAGTACAGGCCGGCCCGGCCGCCCGCGAGCGAGGTGACGACCTCTAGGATCGGGCCGATCCCCGCCCCTTCCAACGAGAGCTTCGTGAATCGCTCGTGGATGTCATGGGACAGCTGGATCTCGGCAAGCTGGACCTCGGTTCGCCGCTGCAGCTCGCTTCGCTCGAGGATGCCGGCCACCTGCCCCGCAATGGCGCGGAGGAAGTCGATGTCCGAAGAGTTGAAGTCGCGCTTCTCCGTGCTCTGCACGTTGAGCACTCCGACGAGGCGCGGCCCCGATTCGATCGGTACGGACAGCATCGAATGGAAGCGGTCTTCGTCGAGGCCGGGCACCCACTTCCAGTGAGGTTCCTTGCTCACATCGGGCACCACCGCCGGCTTCCTGCTATCCGCGACCCAACCCGTGATCCCGTCGCCCACGGGCATCACGACCTTGCCGATCATCCGCTCGTTGAGTCCGTTGGTCGCGGTCAGGCGAAGCTCGCGGCCGCGGGCGGCCAGCAGGTACAGCGAGCAGACGTCGGTCCCCATCGCCGACGTGGTCTCGCGGATGATCAGGTCGAGCAGCTCGTCCGAGCGCTGGGTGGATGCGGCGGCCTGGGCAAGCCGGACCAGGAAACTGAGCTCGCGGGAAGCCAGGCTCCTGTCCTCGTTTGCGATGGCCACCCTGACATGGTTAACCCTGCGGCGGTTCTTCAACTTCGTATCAACCACACGATCAAGGTCATTGTCGCTAGTGTGACTCATCCACTCCTGATGCGGATGGCGTAATGAGGGCGATCCCGAGTTAGGCTAGGCGAGACGCTTGACATCTCCACACTTCGGGCACTGGCGGGAACATTTCGCGGGCGTTGACCTGCCCGTGCCGGTCGCCGGCGGCGGAACGGTCACCGGGATCAACTTCGACAACGCCGCCAGCACGCCGCCGCTGAAGCGAGTCCGCGACGCCGTCAACGGCTTCGCGGACGTCTATTCGAGCGTGCACCGTGGCACCGGCTACAAGTCTCGCCTCGCGACCGAGGCCTACGAGCAAGCGCGCGAGCTGGTGGCACGGTTCCTCGGAGTGGACGAGAAGTCTCAGGTCGTCATCTTCGTCAAGGGCACGACCGACGCCCTGAACCGGATTGCCGCCGAGCAGGCCAGGCTCGATGGCAGGCAGGTGCTGGTGACCGAGATGGAGCATCACGCCGACCTGCTTCCATGGCGGCATCGCAGCGGGCACGTCATGGTCGGACTCTCGACCGACGGGCACATCGACCTCGATGCAATCGAAGACGCATTGAAGCGAGGAGGCGGAAAGGTCGGCCTCGTTGCGGTATGTGGCGCGTCCAACGTCACGGGCTTCGTCTCGCCCATCCACAAGGTGGCCGAGCTGGCCCACCGTCACGGCGCACTCGTCTCGGTGGACGCGGCGCAGCTTGCGCCTCACCACCGGATCGACATCCGTCCCAAGGCCGACCCCGGTCACCTGGACTTCGTTTCGCTTTCGGGTCACAAGATGTACGCGCCCTACGGAGCCGGTGTGCTGGTCGCACCTCGCGACTTCTTTTCCGGCGCGCCCGAGGTCATGGGCGGTGGGGCGATCAGCATCGTGACCTGGGACGACACGGTCTGGGCCGACCTGCCCGACCGCGAGGAGGCCGGCTCACCGAACGTCATCGGCGCCGTCGCTCTCGGCGTCGCGATCGAGACCATGCTCGAGCTCGGGTTCGACGAGATGCTGAAGCACGAGGTCGAGCTCGGCTCGGCGCTGCACACGCGCCTCAGCCGCATCCCGGGAGTCGCCGTGCTCGGCGGAGCCAACGCGTCGGCCGCAGCGCCGCGGCTGGGCCTGGCCAGCTTCGTGGTCGACGGGCTCCATCACGGCCTGGTCGCCGCAGCGCTCAGCCACGAATGGGGCATCGCCGTGCGCAACGGATGCTTTTGCGCCAATCCATACGTCTTCCACCTGCTCAACATGGACAGGCAGGCGGTCGAGGCCGTGGAAGGCGAGGTCACCTCTGGCCACCGCAAAGCGCTGCCCGGCGCGGTGAGGGCGAGCCTGGCGCCCTACAACACCGCGGAAGAGCTGGACCGGTTCCTCGAGGCGGTCACGCACATCGCTCGCGGACGGCTCAAGGCCACATATGAACAGGCGGCCGATGGAACGTTTTCGCCGGCGGGCGGCTGGCCCCGAATCGCCAGCCCGATGAAAACGTTGGTCAAGACAGGAGGTCGTAAATGATCAAGCTCATAGTCGAGGTCCTTCTGGCGATCTTCCTCCACCCGATCGCCTTCGTCCTCTGCGTTGTCGACATCGTCAACCGCACCGACCTGAGTGGTCTGTGGAAGGTCCTGTGGATCATCATCTCCTTCTTCTGGGGGATCGGTCCCATCCTTTACATCCTGCTTGGACGTGGCAAATTCTGGTAGCCGGGCGCGGCCGTGGAAGCCCAGGCCAAGAGCGGCTACTTCTTGTTGGCGAGCGGGGACACAGTCTCAGCCGTTTATCAGAGATTCCTGAGCCAAGCTTGGGCTAATCTGCACATGGAAAGGGTGGGCAGCCGACCAGGTACCCGGGTGCGCACGAACGTTTCGACCGACGGGGCCGTTGAGGGCGCCGCGAATGGCGCCGCAAACGGCACTGCCACGAACGGGTTGCGTGCCAAAAAGAATGGGGCGAATACGCATCGCCCAGGGACCAACGGCGCTGCAACGGTGCAGCCGGTGGTCAAGCTGGCGCACGTCAACAAGTCTTTTGGCAAAACCGCCGTGCTCAAGGAGATCAACCTGTCGGTCGCGGCAGGCGAGCTGGTCGAGATCGTGGGGCCGAGCGGTTCCGGCAAGACGACGCTCCTGCGACTGGTCCACGGGCAGCTGCGGCCGAACGCCGGGGAGGTCTGGGTACACGGCCGCGGCCTGCACCGCTGGTGGCGCCGGGGGCTGGGACGGGTCAGGAGAGACGTCGCCTTCGTGTTCCAGGAGCATCACCTCCTTCCCCGCCTGACCGCATTCGAGAACCTGACCCTCGCGCTCCAGGTAACCGATCCGCAGATGCCTTTCAAGGCCATCAAACGGCGAGCGCTCGAGACCCTGGATTCGATGGGTCTGGCCCATAAGCGCAACGCCTACCCCCGTCAGCTGTCGGCCGGCGAGCGCCAGCGCATCGCGGTGGGTCGCGCATTGGCGGCACGACCGCGCGTGATCCTCGCCGACGAGCCGATGGCGTCAATCGACGACGACAACGCCCGGATCGTCATGCGGCTGCTCGAAGACGCGGCGGCAGCAGGGGCCGCTGTCATCGTGGCGAGCCACCGCCACACCTTCCCTACGAGCCGAGTGCTCCGGCTCCCGACCGGCCAGATCCTGCTGAACGGGTCGAAGAAGGCGGCCTCCAACGGAAATGGGCACGGCAACGGCCATGCCAACGGCAACGGCAACGGACACTCCAACGGGAATGGCGCGCTTGCGGTTCCCCCACTCTGGCGCCTCCTGCTTCCGATCAACCAGCGCCCACGCAAGTACATCCCCAAGGCCAAGCCGCTGGCCCTGTGGCGCCGGCTTGTCGCGCTCGGCGCCAACGGCTACCGGCTGGTGGTCTTGAGCGGCCTGCGAAGCTGGAGCCGGGACGTGCGGCTGACGGCGCCGGCGATCGGAACGATGGCCCTCCTCCTGCTCCTCTGCGGGACCCTGGCCGTGGTGGGAATCTCGATCGAGCGAGTGGCCGCAGCCCAGGCATCGCAGGCTTCCCTTGTTCGCATCTACCTGGCTCCTGACTCGACTTCCGACGCGGTCGCCGCGCTCAAAGCGCGTCTGATCGCCGACCCGCGCGTCGCGTCCGTCACGTCCGTGACCTCTGAACAAGCGCTGGCGGAGGCGAGCAACCGACCGGGTCTGGACAACCTGGCCAGCCTGAGCTCGACGAATCCCTTCCCCGCGAGCCTTGACGTCCAGGTCAGGCTGGTTACACAGGTCGGAGCGGTCGCGGCGTCGGTCAAGGATGATCCCGCGGTCGACCCCTCCTACCCGACTTCGTACGACCCCAACACTTACTCGCGCCTGCGCAGTTTCGCCCTGGCAGTGGGCGGCGTCGGAGCGGGCCTGGTGCTCCTGTTCGGTCTTATCGCGTACGCAGTGATGGCCAACTCGATGCGGGGCATCGCGACGGCACGGCGTCATGAGGTCGGCGTGATCCGGCTCCTGGGCGCTCGGGGCTGGATGCTGCGCGGTCCGTTTGCTGTCGAAGGCCTGATGATCGGCGCGCTGGCGGGAGCGCTTGCGGCTTCAGCCGTCGGGGGCGCGTGGCTGCTTGCGAATCGATTCGAGTCAGCGACCTACTCGCAGCTCCTACCGGGCGTCGACACCCTCGCGGTCCAGTACATCCTTGCCGCCGTCCTGGTCGCGGGCATGCTGCTCGGCGCGCTGACCGCGCTGCTCGGCTTCCGCAAAGTGCACGCGTGAAAAGAGCGCTCGGGGCCGCCGTCCTCGCCCTGGCCGCGATGGCGATGCAGGTCCCGGCGGCCGGCGCCACCAGCCCATCGCCGTGCCCGTCGCCGTCCGCGGCATCCCCGGCGCGGGTCGCGTGTTCAGCAACCGCAACCGACCCAAACCAGGCTGCTTACGACCAGCTGCGCGCCCGGCTGGGAGGTGACCTGGCGAGCGCGCTGACGACTCAGCAGACGCTCATGTCGGCCCTCAACCGGACGTCGGCCAGCGTCCAGATCCTGACCGACCAGGTCACCAGGGAAGAGACGCTGATCTCCAACCTGGAAGACCAGATCGCCCAGCTCGACTCGCAAATCGCCGACACGCAGGCGAGGATCGATGTCGAGAAAGAGCAGGTGGCCACGATGGCTCGGGCTATCTATCGCCAGCCCGACTCGTTGTGGATGCTGATCGCGCGCACGGGGAACGTCAGCCAGGCGCTTCAGGCAACATCCGACCTGGTCATCGCGGGCCAGCGTGCCCACGCGCTGCAGGCTCGCCTCGAAGCCGACCTGCTAAAGCTGCAGGCCGAGCGCGACGCACGCCAGGCGGACCTGGATCGCGAAAACGCCACCCTTGACGGGCTCAACACTAGCCTGAGCACCTTGAGTGACCTTCTCAGCACGCAGACCGACCTCAGCAGCCAGGTTGCTGATGTCATCACTCAGATCCAGGACGCCGACAACAGCCTGCAGGACCAGCCCCCGGACGTGACTGCTGAGCTCGCCACCCTCCTCGAGTCCCAGTCTCAGGACCTGCTCCAGCAGTCGAACCAGGCGGCGTGGGACGCGGCGCATGTCGGAGTTGGCGAAGCGCTGATCGCCCACCTGCTCCCGACAGGGACGACGATCAGCGGTCTCGTCCTCTCGTGGCCGATGGCGGGAGGCCGTGTCACGCAGCCGTTCGGACCGAGCGACCTCCTGCTCGAGCCTCCCCTGGGCAAGTACGCCCACTTCCACACCGGGATCGATATCGCGGCGCCTTTCGGCACCACCGTTACGGCAGCCGCACCGGGCGTCGTCGTCGCGGTCGGCCACACGAACATCGGCTACGGCAACTACGTGGTGATCAGCCACGGTGGCGGGATCATGACGCTCTACGGGCACCTGCTAGAGACCGACGTCGTGGTCGGGACCACGGTCGCGCGCGGACAGCGGATCGGACTTGAGGGTTCGACCGGATGGTCGACTGGCCCGCACGTGCACTTCGAGCTGCGCGTGAACGACTCGGTGATCGACCCGATGCCCTACCTGGTGACGCTCGCGAAGTAGCTACTGGCCGTTCGCGTACGTGTCGATGAGGGCGAGGGTTGCGGCCGGCTGTTCGAGCTGAGGTAGGTGCCCGGCGTCTTTGACGACCTCCAGGCGCCCGCTCTGGAATGCCTGCGCGAACGCGGCTCCGTAGGCCGGCGTCACGATGCCGTCGCTGTCGCCCCAGATGGCCAGGACGGGGATTCGGACTCTCGCGAGTCGCCGCATGAGCTTGGGGTCGTTCATGTCGGGACCCGCGATCACGCGCATCGTCGCCAGGTTGGCCTTCGTGCGAGCTGCCTGGTCGGCCGGAACAGTCGCTGGGTCGACGTAGTAGCGGTCGGCGTCGTGCCACGCGTATTTGGCCACGCCCCGCGCGTCGAGGGCGAAGAAGTCGCGGATCGGCTGAGCGTCGACGTTGATGCCGACGCCGTCGATCAGGACGAGCCCGGTGATCCGGCCTGCGCCGTCGCGCACGGCCATCTCCGAGCCGATCCAGCCACCCATCGATGAGCCGATGACGAGGACGTTGTGCAGGTCGTTGTCTTCGAGGAGTTGCAGGTAGGCCAGCGCGAGGTCATCGATTCCGGAGAACCACGCGGGACGATTCGTCCCATTCCAGCCGGGGTGTGTCGGCATGATCGTGTGCATCGCTTCCGCCAGGTGGTTGGCGATGCCGGCGACCGTGAAAGGACCACCTCCACCGTGGAGGATCAGGACAGGCCTTCCGGTGCCGGCTTCGGTAACCGTGATCTCGAGGCCGGAGCCGAGGGAAGCGGTGCGGGTCATTGGCGTAGGCATGCCGGGTATTCTATATCAACATCCTTATATATGCAAGCTTACTTAGTTGGTATGCTGATCGTATGCCCGCGGATCTGGAGACTCTGGGGCGAGCCGTCAAGCAGGTCCAGTACCGGCATCACCGCGCGCTCGACGCGCAGCTGGCCGCCGTCGGTACGACGCTCGCCCAATGGGACGCCCTGCGGGCAATCGGCAGGACCCCCGGCGCCTCAGCCCACACGTTGGCAGTCGAGACGTTTCAAAGCGACCAATCATTTGGAACGCTCGCCAACCGGCTTGCCGGCCAGGGTCTGATCACGCGCCGCGCCGGGCGCGGGCGGCGGATCGAACACCGTCTGACGCCCGCCGGCAAGAAGGTTCTCAAGGCGGGCCATCCGGTCGCCATGAGGATCTTTACAGCTTCGTTCTCCCAACTCTCCGAGAAGGAACGGTCGACGCTCCTCGACCTGCTCCTCAGAATTCTGAGCGGCCACGAGGATGAGCCGGGCACCCATTAGAGGTACCCGGCTCTTCTCGACTCGACTACTGCAGCTCTACCTGGAGAACCCTGGTGCCCCAGGGGCGCCGGCCGTTGGTGGTCTGGCTCGACTTCGGCGGCATGTACTCAGTCGCCATCCACACGCTTTCTGAATTCGGATCGAGCACCGCCCACGAATAGTCACCCCATCTCTTCGGGCTGGCGTTGTAGGGGCCCGAACCGGTGGCCGCCACGATCGGTCTGCCGAAGCCCGATTCGTCGTCCCTGAGGGTGGCGTACGCCGCGCTTGGGAACATGTTCGGCCCTACCAGGGTGAAGACCACCGCGGCGTGACCCTGGCCGTCCGCCTGCACCGCCGGATAGAGGACGTCCTTGCCCGAGACCGCGATGTAGCCCTGACCTGACATCTCCGCCCCTTTCAACTTGTCGCCACTGAGCTCCGGCTGAACGCGGAACCACGCGGCGCCGGCCCGCTGCACCTTATCGCCGGCCGGCACGAGCGCCGTGTCCAGCTCACCCCAGATCTGTCCGTTGATGAACTGGGTCTGCTGCATACGGTCGTCGCCGGAGTCGAGCTGGATGATGGATCCCTTCTGGTCCGCCTGGGGCGGGGGCGCGTATGGCTCGCTGTTGATGATGACGCTGGACAGGCGCGGCTTGCCGCCTCTGCCCACGCGGTCTACGTTCATCAGTGCCCAGACAGCGATCCGGCTGTCTCCAGTCCCGTTCGGGTCAAGCTGGCTGAGGAAATATTCCGCCTGGGCCGGACCGAAGGTCAGCGCCGGCTGCACCGAGAACACGAGGTTGCCATCGAGGCTCAGGTTCGGGTACGTGACGAAGTGGACCTTGCTGCGGTGGTTGACCAGGTCGCTCTTCGAGACGGCGTAGATCGTGGCGCCATCGAACTGGGGCCCGTTGATCGAGAACTCGTCAGTCGAGATGTAGATGTTCGCGGCGTCGATGCCAAGCCTCGGCTGGTCGCCGAAGCATGGGCAGCCAGAGCTCACGGGCGCGCCGGCGTCCGTGGTGTCGATTCGGAACACGGACCAGTTGGTGGTCGGATCGCCAGAGGTGTTGTAAGCGATGTCCTCGGTCGACGCAGTGCTCGCGTCGTTGATGAAGAGGACGGAGGCGAACCAGGTGTTTGTCGCCGGGTCGTAGTGGCAGCGGGGATCGCTGGTGAAAGCGGCGAAATCCTCGTGGAACGGCGCGTTCACGTTGGTTGGCCCGGCGAGCGTCTTGCCGCGCGTGTTGTAAACACGAAATGCCGAGTTCACCATCTCGACCACGAAACCGTTGCCGGCGCAAAGGCCCTGGTCTGGAGGCTCAAACATTGCGCCGAAGTTCGTGACCTGGCTGTCGAGGCTGCTGACGCCGTTGAAGTTCGCGGCCAGGCCGCCTGCGCGGCCCTCGACGTTTGAATCCTGCGCCACAGGTAGGAAGGATGCGTTCGACGGCGCCAGGCCGGCCCTGTTGGCGATCGGCGCGGGCCTGTGGCGCGCCCCACGCTGCCGGCTGTTCGCAGCCAAGGCCGGCGTGGCGAAGGCCGACCACACAATCGCAATGACGGCGGCGAGCACGGCTGAGCGAGCGATTCTCCGTTGCAACTCCCAACTCCCCCAAGTGATAGCTGACGCGGCCGACCGAGTATAAAAGTGCCCGGCATCCGAGTCACCTAGGAACGTGATGACCCCTTGCATCGTGGCCTTGACTGGCGGAAATCGGCGTAAGTGCCCCCGGAGGGAATCGAACCCCCGACCTTGACGTTAGGACCGTCCTGCTCTATCCCCTGAGCTACGGGGGCGGCACGCTGGAAGTCTATTGAGTGCGCTGTAATCGGCGTCCAACTGGAGCATCGGAACCCTTTGAGGCTCACAGTCGTTTCACAGGAAGCTCCCATATAGCGTTTAGAGGCGAGGGCAACACTTACACGCATGGAAACCAAGGACACGACCCAGGACAGGGTGCGGGCCCGCGACGCGGCGATGCGCCTGCTCAACCGCCTGACCACCGGCGCCGCGGTCAGCGCCGTCATCGGCGTCGGCCTGTTCGGCGCCGTCAGCGCTTACACGATCCCCGGTACCAAGACAAGCTCCACGGCCGTCGCCTCGACCAGCTCAACAGCTTCCTCGACGTCCACGAGCACCTCTTCGGGGCTGCAATCGTCGACCACCCCCGTCACCAGCTCTTCGAGCTCTGGAGTGGCGGTCTCGGGCGGATCCTGATCCATTGAGCGACACGCTTCTCTGGTACACGACTCGCGGCGCCGGGGCGGTGAGCCTCGTCCTCCTCAGCGCCGTCGTCGTGCTGGGAATCCTCTCCGTCCTGCGCGTTCAGAGCACCGGCTGGCCTCGCTTCCTCACCGTCGGCCTGCACCGAAACCTATCGCTGATGGCGATTGTGTTCCTCGCACTGCACATCGTCACCGCAGTCGTCGACCCGTTCACGCACCTGGGGTGGTTGACCGCCGTCATCCCGTTCTCCTCTTACTACCGGACCTTCTGGCTCGGCCTCGGAACCATCGCCTTCGAGCTGCTGCTCGCGATCGTGCTGACCAGCCTCGTGCGCGGCTTCATCGGCCAGTACGCCTGGCGCCTGGTGCACTGGCTGGCGTACGCGTCATGGCCGATCGCCGTCGTCCACGGGGCCGGCACGGGTACCGACGCCTGGTCGGCCTGGTTGTTCACGATCCAGGCGATCTGCGTCGTGGCTGTGCTGGCCGCCACCGCGTATCGCTTGATGGCCGGCAACCGCGATCCTCTCGCTAGCGCCCGATCCTCCTTCCAGACCGCCGTCGACAGGCGAGAACCAAAATGAGTGCGCCTCAGCTGCTCGCCGGACCCGACCCTTCAAAGGGATCGGAGCGGTTTGCCGCGCACGTGCGCAGGCTCGGCCCGCTGCCGAGGGGCGGACCTGCCCTGATCGACCTGCTCGTCCGCACCGAGCTCACCGGGCGTGGAGGCGCGGACTTTTCCGCCGGCCTCAAGTGGCGCGCAGTCGCGGCCGCGTCGCGTGGTCTCGCCGTGGTCGTCGCCAACGGAGCCGAGGGCGAGCCTCACAGCAGGAAGGACCGCGTCCTGATGACCTCACGGCCGCATCTCATCCTGGACGGGGCTCTCCTGGCAGCCGCGACGGTGCAAGCGAAGCAGGTCGTCCTTTACATCGGCGAGGGCCACCACGCCGCGCTGAGGTCGATGACCGAAGCCGTCGCCGAGCGGACCGATCACGAGCGCCGCCTGATTCGAATCGCCACCGCTCCGGCCCGATACGTCGCCGGCGACTCGAGCGCAACGGTGCACCTCGTCGACGGCGGCATCGCGACGCCAACCACCACCCCACCCCCACCTCGCGAGCGCGGGGTTGGCGGCGCAGCGACCCTGGTTCAAAATGTCGAGACCCTCGCCCACGTCGCGCTCGTCGCCCGGACCGGGACGGCCACGGGCACTGTATTGATCACCGTCGCGGGCGCCGTGCGCTCGCCGGGGGTGTTCGAGGTCGGCGTCGGCACCCCGCTGGGTGAAGCAGTGCAGCTGGCCGGCGGCCCGTCCGAACCCGCGCGCGCCGTCCTGCTCGGGGGCTACTTCGGCCGTTGGATCGACTCCGCCGGGGCCTGGCCGCTGCCCGTCGACCCCATCGCCCTCCGGGCCAGAGGGCTGTCGCTCGGCTGCGGCGTCATCGGCTTGCTGCCCGCCCGGCAGTGCCCTGTTTGCGAAGTCGCCGGCATCATGCGCTACCTCGCAAGCGAGAGCTCAGCACAGTGCGGACCGTGCTTCTTCGGCCTGCGGGCTCTCGCCGACGCGTGCACACGAATCGCCGAGCGCGGCACGGATCCCGGCGACCTCCAGCGGCTGCAGCGCTGGTCTGGAGAGGTGCAGGGGCGTGGCGCGTGCAAGCACCCCGATGGCGCCGTCATATTCCTGCAGTCCGCGATGAAGACCTTCGGCGACGACTTCGCCCACCACCCGGCCCACATGAGGCGCTCAGCATGACCAGGCGGTTCGAGCTTGTTGTCGATCGCATCAAGTGCGACGGGCGTGGCCTTTGCGCCGAGATACTTCCGGAGCGGATCCGGCTCGACTCCTGGGGCTACCCGATCATCACGCCAGGTCCGATACCCGAGCACCTGATGGGCCTGGCCCAACGCGCGGTCGACGATTGCCCGGTCCTCGCGATCGCGTTGCGTCGCGCGGCGGTCGAGAGGCGCAAGGACAGATGAGCAGCATGGTGCTCGGGATCGCCGACGGCCGGGCGCTCGGCGGCTCCTTGCGAGTGGTCGTTACGAAGCCGGGTTTGCTCCACGCCGCTAAAGCCGCGGTGGACGAAGTGGTCGCAGCGATGGACCAGGCGGCAAGCCGCTTTCGAGAGGACAGCGAGCTCAGCCTGCTGAACGCTTCACCGGATCGTGAGGTCACGATCAGCCCGCTCCTCGCTCAAGCGATCGCCACCGCCCTGCGCGGAGCAGAGCTGAGCGGCGGCGCGGTCGATCCGACCATCGGGTCCGCGATCAGGCTCGCCGGCTACGACACGGATTTTGCCCTGGTGCCGGTTGACGGCGACCAGATCCGCCTGTACTCAGAGCGCGTTCCGGGATGGCGAGCGGTGCACCTCGACATTCGGTCAAGGACGGTTCGCGTTCCCCGAGGCGTCGAGATCGACCTCGGCGCCACCGCCAAGGCGCTCACCTCCGACCTGGCCGCGGCGGCGGCAAGCAAGGCCATCGATGGTGCAGGCGTGCTGGTCAGCCTCGGCGGTGACATCGCGGTCGCCGGAGAGGCGCCTGACGATGGGTGGTCGATCCAGGCGAGTGAGGACAGCGCCGCTCCGATCGATGACAAGGAGGAGTCTGTAACGATCACCTCGGGAGGAATCGCCACCTCCAGCACGACCGTCAGGCGCTGGACGCGAGGCGGAGTCGTCCTTCACCACATCATCGACCCGGCGACCGGCCTCCCGGCGGACAGCTGCTGGCGGACCGCCAGCGTGGTGGCGGCCACGTGCGTCGACGCCAACATCGCGTCGACCGCTGCCATCGTGATGGGCCGTGACGCGATCTCGTGGCTCGAGGCGAACCGGCTGCCGGCCCGCCTGATCGATCTCGCGGGCAACGTCCACCGGGTCGCCGGGTGGCCGGAGCACTCGGCGGATTCGGACCGGTTTCCCAATGATCTCTGAGCAAACTCCCAGGAAGCTGGATCAGCATGGAGTCGTGAACAAGGACGGCGCTCGAGTCCTGGTCGTTGACGACGAGCCGAACATCACCGAGCTCGTCGCGATGGCCCTCCGTTACGAAGGGTTCTCCGTCAAGACGGCCGCCACCGGACGAGGCGCGCTCACAGCAGTCACCCAGTTCTCCCCCGCGCTCGTGATCCTGGACGTGATGCTGCCGGACATCGACGGCATCGAGGTGCTGCGGCGGCTCAACAGCTCGGGCGCCAAGGTCCCGATCATCTTCCTGACCGCGAAGGACGCGACCGACGACAAGGTCCATGGCCTGACCATCGGTGGCGACGACTACGTCACCAAGCCGTTCAGCATCGAAGAGCTGATGGCGCGGGTCCGCGTGGTTTTGCGCCGCCACGGCAACGATGCCGACAGCGGCAAGCTATCGCTCGCGGACCTGGAGCTGGACGATGAAGCCCACGAGGTTCGGCGCCACGGCCATGTCGTCGATCTGACCAACACCGAGTACAGGCTGCTCCGTTATCTCCTCATCAACGCGGGGCGCGTGCTCACGCGCAGCCAGATCCTGGACCACGTGTGGCACTACGACTTCGGCGGAGACGCCAGCGTGCTCGAGACGTATGTCAGCTACCTGCGCCGCAAGGTCGATCGATACGACCCACCCCTGATCCAGACTGTGCGCGGCGTCGGGTACGTCCTCAGAACGCCACGAAAATGACCCTGTCCCTCCGGGGGCGGCTGCTCATCGGTGTCATCTCCCTCGTGGCGGTCGGACTTCTGGTCTCAGACGTCGCCACCTACCTGACCCTTCAATCGTCTCTCGTGAGTCGTATCGACGACCAGCTCAAGTCGCTATCGACAGTTGACACCGCTCGAACAGCCCTCGCCAACTACCCGACCTGCCACGGCCGCGGGCCGGGTTCCGGGACCAACTTTGACCCCGGAACGATCACGGAGTTGATCGACACCGACGGAAAGATCGTTGCTGCATGCGGCGTGCAGGCATTCGGCGCTCCGTCATCGAACGCCGCGCCGGTCCTTCCGAAAACCCTGCCCAACGCAGGCACGGACATTCCCGCTCCGCCATTCACAGTCGAAGGCACGGGAGGGGTCTCCCGGTATCGAGTGACAGATTGGCCGGAGAATTCATTCGCAACGCCGGCATCGCCCGGCGGACGGTTTGTGGTTTTCGCCGTCCCGTTGACTCCGGTCCAGACGACGCTGAGCCAGCTTCTGCTGCTCGAGTCGCTCATCGGCCTGGGTGTGCTCGGTGCAACCGCGCTGCTCGCCTTGATCATCATCCGCATCAGCCTGCAGCCCCTGCAGAAGATGGGTGGAGTAGCTGCGGACATCGCCGCCGGCGACCTTAGTCGCCGCGTCGCACCCGCCACACCCAAGACGGAGATCGGGCGGCTCGGCCTCGCCCTCAACGGGATGTTGAGCCAGATCGAGGCCGCGTTCGCCGAACGCACCGAATCCAACAATCGTCTGCGGCGCTTTATCGCCGACGCATCGCACGAGCTGCGCACGCCGCTGACTTCGATCCGCGGCTACTCCGAGATGCTTCGCCGCGGCGCCAATGAGTCACCGAGCGACGCCGAGCTGGCCCGGCGTCGGATCGAGGAAGAGTCGGTTCGAATGTCGACCCTGGTCGACGACATGCTGCTCATCGCCCGACTCGACCAGGGTCGCCCGTTGGAAAGGAAGCCGGTCGACCTCCAGACGATCGCCACCGACGCCGCCGACGACGCGCGGGCGGTCGCGCCCCAACGCACGATCACGCTCACCGCACCAGGTTCGGTCGTGGTCGAGGGTGACGAGCTCCGCCTACGTCAGGTGGTCGGCAACCTCGTGCGAAACGCGCTGGTCCACACCCCGCAGCAAACGGCGGTGGAGATTGCCGTGTCGACCCAGAACGGGACCGGGCGAATGTCGGTGGTGGACCACGGCCCTGGCCTCGAGGCCAAGGAGATGGAGCGCATCTTCGAACCCTTCTACCGCGCCGATCCCAGCCGCAGCCGCGACAGCGGTGGTGCGGGGCTCGGATTATCGATCGTCAGCGCGGTGGTCAGCGCGCATGGCGGAAAGGTGAACGTGAAGGAAACCAGCGGCGGCGGTGTGACCTTCGAGGTCGAGCTTCCACTCGCCTCAGCCTCGCTCTGATTCGCGAAGACTCTCAGCACTTTCCAAGCTTTCTTACAGCCTGGGTTCAGGAAGCAACGTCAATCTGAAAGCAACAGATTGACCCCTCCGCTTCCCCCAACGCAGTAGGGGGCGCCCTAGCGTCCCTTACTTGCGGGGAAGCTCAGCCCCTGACGGCGACAGGAACAACGGGCGACGATTCTCCAGCCCCGATCCGGCGATGCAGCCAGCTGAGCGGACGCGGCGCCCACCAGTTGGCCCGGCCGAGCAGGCGCATCACCGCGGGCACTATCAGGATGCGAACGATCGTGGCGTCGATCGCGATCGCGATCGCCAGGCCGATGCCTATGGCCTTGATGATCACAAAGTTCGAAAGGCCGAATGCCAGGAACACCGCGACCATGATTGCCGCCGCGCCCGTGATCAGACGGCCGCTCTTTTCAAGACCCATCGCGACTCCGGCCTGGTTGTCGCCTGTGCGCCGGTATTCCTCCTGTATGCGACTGATCAGCAAAACCTCATAGTCCATAGACATTCCGAAAACGATGCTGAAGAGGATCACAGGGACGCTTGGGTCGATCGACTGGGCGGTGAAACCCAGGAGCTGGCTCAGGTGGCCCTGCTGGAAGATCCACACCAGCGCGCCGAAGGAGGCGGAGATCGACAAGAGGTTGGTCAGGACC
>Ga0209118_1000797_pt1 | contig 15950 bp, 13 predicted proteins | sample BlaSpr_A8_Ref_M1_FD_187988 | JGI IMG/M metagenome (GOLD analysis project Ga0209118, IMG submission 187988) | Forest soil microbial communities from Thunder Bay, Ontario, Canada - Black Spruce, Ontario site 2_A8_Ref_M1 (SPAdes) (version 2) | ecosystem: Environmental > Terrestrial > Soil > Boreal...
GGCGCAGCGCGTTCTTTTTCGCGGCGGTACCCGGCATCCTCTTCGCGCTCCTTGCGTTCGGGCTGCGCGAGCCGCTGAGAGGAAGCGCCGAGAAGATTGGCCGCGCCGTGGAGAGGATCCACGACGCGAGCCTCCGTAACTTCGTCGATCTCTTGAGAATCCGGACTCTTCGCGCCACCATCCTGTCGCAGACCCTCCTCTATTTTGTCCTGGCCTCCAATGCGTTCTGGCTGCCGATCCTCCTCACCCGCCGCTTCAACCTCTCCGTCGGCAAAGCAGGACTGCTGGCCGGGGTCGTGCTGGTGGCAGGCGGTCTGATCGGGACGTTGGCCGGCGGGTGGATCGCCGACCGCCGCGCCAGGAGCAACCCCTCCGCGCATCTCGAGGTCGGGATCGCAGGATTCTTGCTTGGCGCGATCTTCATCTCAGTCGCGCTCGTCGCTCCGCTCAACGTGGGGCCGATCCCCGTGTTCGTGCCCGCCTTCGTACTCGCCGTGGTCTGCCTCTACCTGTACTCCGGACCATTCACGGCCGTGGCGCAAAACGTCGTTTCGCCAGGCCTTCGCGCGAGCGCAGTGACCTTGCTGCTCTTCATCTCGCATGTCTTCGGAGACTCGCACTCCACGTTCGACGTCGGATGGATCTCGGAGCGGATCGGCAGCCTTCAGACCGCGCTGCTGATCACCTCGCCCACGCTCCTGGTCCTCGCCGCGATCATCGCGGCCACAGGCCTGAGCACAGTGAGGAGCGATGTCCAGACCATGGAGCGCGACTGGGCGGCGCGATCCGCCCCACCGGTCTCCTAGTAGATGAACCCCACGAGCCTGCCGCCCAGCTGACCGGGCTTGATCGTCCGCTCGTTGATCACGTCGAACGCGAGCCAGTTCATCTCGGAGACGACCCACGAGCCGTCCGGGTTGACGGCTTCGACGTAGGCCACGTGGCCGGCCCAGCTCTCCCAGGTCACCATGATCGCGCCCACCTTGGGCGTCGGCCCGACGGGGTAACCCTGCGCTGAGGCGTTGGCGTACCAGTAGCCCGCGTCACCGCGCCACGTGACGTTGCGCTTGGTCGCGACGTACCAGGTGCACCAGCCGACTGGGAACCCGGTCGCCGGGAACGCTCCGAGGCAGCATCCCACGACGTGGGCGTTGAACGACCCGCCGGTGCCGGTGTGAACGATCTGGTAGATGGCTGGGGGCGGCGGGAATGCGCCACCGACGCCGCCTGGGACCACCACGGTGATTCCAGCAGTCAGCTGGGCACTGCGCAGGCGGTTGAAGTCGATGATGACCTGCGGGTCGACCTGGTACGTGGCGCCCAGGCTGTCGAATGTGTCGGTTGCCTTGGTGGTCACAACGATGCCGGGTACCGGCGGAATGACGATCTGCTGCCCGGTCGCGACCGAGTCGCTCGCGATCAGGTTCGTGTTCGACCAGCGAATCTGGCTGACGGTGACGCCGTACTTGGCTGCGATCGCGGCCAAGTTCTCGCCAGCAGCCACCGCGTACGTCATGGGCATGCGATTGATGGGGGCCGAGGTAGGAATCGAAACGGGCTTGATGATCGTGCTGTACCGGCCGAGCGACACATCTCCGACGGTGCCGCCCTCGCTCACGACCACGGCCTCGGCGTTCACGGCGCCCAAGCGTGCGGTGAGAGAGGAGGGGAAGTGGCGGTCCATCGTGGCATAGCTCGAGATCGCGACCGCAACTGCGAGCACGACGGCATGCGTCAGATAACGATGAACTCGCAATTCCTACCCCTAAGAAGTCGAAATCGCCCCGGATTGGGCGACTCCCCTAAGACGGGCGCCACCGTACCAGATGTCCGGCGAAGGCGTCAACCCCGTAAGCTCCGGCGCCGGGCACCACACCAGCCGTGACCCGCCGCCTCCGCCGAACTCGATCCGAATACGAGCTTGCGGCCTCCAGAGGCCCCTCCGGCGAACTGTAGTTCGGGCGCTCAGGCGCTGCCTGACTCGACTGAGAAAGCGGTTCACAAGGCTGTAGAACGCCAGACCCTCGCCGTACTTGCCTGAAAAGTCCTGTTTCCGGATCAGCGATATTAAGAGACGCGCGCGCAATGACAATTCTTCACACGCCTGTCTGCGACCTTCTCGGGATCGACGTGCCCATCTTCCAGGCGGGGATGGCCAGGTACACGACCCCGCAGCTCGTCGCCGCCGTGAGCAATGCCGGCGGCCTCGGCATCATCGGGGGCCTCGGCCGCACTCCGGACGAGCTGCGCAGCGAGATCCGGCAGGTTCGAGAGCTCACCTCGCGTCCGTTTGGCGTCAACCACGTACTCTGCCGGCTCGACCCGGCGGCGTTCCAGGTCACCCTCGCCCAGCGCGTTCCCGTTCTGTCTCTGGCCTGGGGTCGATCGGAGGATCTCACCTACCAGGCGCACGAAGCCGGCATGAAGGTGGTCCACATGGTGAGCACGCCGGAGGAAGCCGGCCTGGTCGCGAGCGACGGCGCCGACGTCGTCGTCGCGCAGGGGACCGAGGGCGGCGGGCACGTGGGGATGATGTCGACCCTGCCGCTGGTTCCCCTGGTGGTCGACATGGTCGGCGGCGTGCCGGTCCTGGCCGCAGGAGGGATCGCCGACGGACGCGGCCTCGCGGCGGTGTTCATGCTCGGTGCGCAGGGCGCTCTCATCGGCACGCGCTTCCTCGCCACTCCGGAGGCGCACGGCCGTGGCCAGTCCAAGAACGTGATCCTCAACGCGCTCGGCAGCCAAACCTCGGCGAGCACGTTCTACGACGAGGTGATGGGGCAGGCCTGGCCGGGCGCGCTGGTGCGGACCATCACGCACCCTCTGATCGAGCGGTGGGCCCAGCGCCAGCAGGAATGGGCCGACGCGGCGAAAGAGCTGCGCCCGTCACTCGAGGCCGCGGTGGCCGCTGGAGACCTCGTCCTCGCGGGCGAGTCCGCCGGCCTGGTCCACGACATCGTTCCCGCTGGCGAGCTCGTGAGCCGCATCGTGCACCAGGCCAGACAGCTGCTGGCGCCTGAGAAGGACTAAGGTCCGCCCCGCACGTAGATCGTCTGGCCGGAGACGAAGCTCGATTCCTCGCTGCACAGGAAGGCGATCACGGACGCGATGTCCCCGGGCTGCCCTACACGCCGAAGCGGGATCTGCGACGCCGCGCCGATCTTGAACGCCTCGAAGTCGATCCCGAGGCGCTCTGAGGTCGCGCGCGTCATGCGCGTCTCGACAAACCCGGGCGCCACCGAGTTGACGTTGATGTTGAACGGCCCCAGCTCGATGGCAAGCGTCCGGGCCATGCCCTGGAGCCCGGCCTTCGCCGCCGAGTAGTTGGCCTGCCCTCGATTGCCCAGCGCCGACGTAGACGATAGAAACACCATCTTTCCGGACTTCTGCTCGACCATGTGCCTCTGCACTGCCCTGGCGCAGAGGAACGTGCCCTTCAGGTGCGTGTCGATGACCGCGTCCCAATCCTCGTCAGTCATCTTGTAGAGCAGGTTGTCTCGCGTGATACCCGCGCATGCGACCAGGATGTCGAGCTTCCCGTACTCCTTCACGGTCCGCGCGACCATCGCCTCGACCTGGTCGCGATCGGTGACGTCGCACGCGATGGCGATGCCCTTGATCGGCCCGGCCACCTCCGTCGCCGGTGCGATGTCCAGGTCGGACACCGCCACCCTGGCGCCCTCGGCAGCGAACAGCTCCGCCGTCGCCGCGCCGATCCCCCGACCGCCCCCGGTGACGAGCGCGACCCTGCCCTGGAACCTCACACCGTCTCCGTGTCGAGCGGCGTGCCGCCGTCCTTGCGCGGGTCGGATGCCCCGTGCAGGAAACCGTCCGGCTCGGCCACGATCACTTGTGGCCGGGCGAAGTAGGAGTCGTAGTTCAGCGTCCGGCGGTTCACCCTGTAGCCCCGCTTCTCGAGCCCCTGGCACACGATCAAAGGAATCCGCCCCTCCGCCTGGACCACGTCGCCCTGGAAATCGATCCGCGGCGCGCTGACGGCTTCGATCGGCGACATCTGGTGATCCATCAGGTTAACCAGCACCTGAAGGATCGCCGTGACGATCTTCGTGCCGCCGGGCGCACCCACCACGATGCCAAGCCGGCCTTTGTCGAACACGAAGGTTGGAGTCATCATCGTCACGCGAGTCTTGCCCGGCCGGACCGAATTGGGTCTCCCCGGTCGCGGGTCGAAGCAGTTCATGTAGTCGTTGTAGCCGAACCCGAGGCCAGGAGTCACCACGCCGCTTGCCGAGCCAAGAGTGTGCGTCAGCGACACCGCATTGCCGGCGTCGTCGACCACGCACACATGCGTCGTGTCCGCACGGTCGTGCGCGCGGTTGCCTGCCGCGACAACCTCGCGCGCCTTGGCCGCGTACTCCTTGTCGGCAAGCGCGCCAGTGGGAATATCGATGAACTTCGGATCGGCTATGTGCAGCTCGCGGTCGGCCATCGCCCACGCCATCGCCTCCACGAGCACGCGCGCCGCCTCGCTGCTCGGCCACCCGTGAGCTCGCAGGTCGAAACCCTCCAGGAAGTTCAGCATCTGGAGCAGCGTCAGCCCCCCCGCGGGCGGTCCGGCCGCCACGACCTGGCGGCCGCGGTACGTGCCTCTCAGGGGCTCGGTCACGTTGATGGTGTACGAGGCAAGGTCTTCCTTCGTGATGAAACCGCCGTTGGCCTCGAAGTCGGCGGCGATCTCGTCCGCGAGCTCACCCTTGTAGAAGACGTCCGGGCCCCCGCTGGCCAGGCGTTCCAGCGTGCGAGCGTAATCCGCCTGCACCATCCGCTCACCAACCGCGTACAGCGCGCCATCGTGTGTGTAGATGGACCTCGCTTCGAGCGTGGCCTGGATCCGCTGCTGGTTCGGCACCACGTCCGGCCCGTAATCGGTGGTCCAGTACCCGTGCATGAACCCGGTGACCGGGAACCCGTCACGCGCGAGAGGAATGGCCGGTTCGATCGCCTTCTCCCAGGTGATCGAGCCGAATCGCGTCAGCGCCTCATGCAGCCCCGCCACAGTCCCCGGCACTCCGACCGACTGATAGCCGACATCGTTGACCCAGCCGTCGAGTACATACCCGTAGCGGTCGGCGGCTTCGCGGATGAAAAGGTGCTCCCACTGGTCCTCGCGCGTTCGCGACCCCGCCGTCGCATAGAACTCGAGGAGCGCGTCGCCACCGGTTGCGCTGTGCACGAGCATCACGCCGCAGCCGCCGATGCCGCACATCTGCGGATCGATCACCCCCTGCACGAACGCGCACGTGACGGCGGCGTCGACTGCGTTGCCGCCGCGCCGCAAGACCTCGAGACCTATCTCGGCGGCCTGCGGCTGCGGGCACACGATGATCGCCACAAACGTAAGTTAGATCAACGCGTCAGCCGGCTCGCCTCGGGAAGCTCGATCGTGAACGTGCTGCCTTCGCCTCGAGCTGTGCGCACGTGAATCGTTCCGCCGTGCCGCTCGACGACGCGGCGCGCGATGGCGAGTCCGAGCCCGCTGCCTGAATCACTCCGCTGAAAGCGCTCGAACAGGCCCGGAAGGCGGTCCGCTTCGATCCCCGGCCCGCTGTCGATGACTTCAAGCGACGGGCCGGCCGGTCCACGCGCAACTCGCAGTTTCACCTCGGAGCCACGAGGGCTGACCCGGACGGCGTTGTCGACGAGGTTGGCCACCGCTTCGCGGAGCAGGTCCTTGTCGGCGCTGATTCGAGCCGGGGCCGTGACCTCGGTCACGAGACCGACTCCCGATGTGCCGGCCTGGGCCGCGAATGCACGCACCACGTCCGCCGTGAGTTCGGCCAGGTCGACGAGCTCGCGGCGGAGCGGGACGTCCTCGTCCGCGTGAGCGAGAGAGCGCAGGCGGCCGAGCATCCTTTTCATACGCTCCGCCTCCGCGACGCTGTCCTCGATGGCCTGGCCGGTCGCACTGCCGCGAGCGCCGCGCCGCAGGATCGACAGGTTGGTCATGATCGTGGCGAGCGGCGTGGCGACCTGGTGGGACACGTCGGTGAGGAACCGTCGCTGCGCGGACAGGACGCCGGCCAGCTGCTCGTTGGCATTCGCCTGGGCCAGGATGGCCCGGTTCATGCGGTAGATCAGCGGGAGGACGATCAGCGGCAGAGGCGCGGCGACCGGCGCCTCGATCGACAGCAGCGCGACGCTGACCGCGCAGGAAGCAAGGGTCAGCGAGGCCGGCCACGACACGGCGGCGGCCTGCCTGGCCAGGGCGAGGTAGGGCCGCCCGCTGTGAAGAGAGGCGGGCAGGACCGCCACGAGAAGGTTCGCGGCCACATATATGAATGACGCGAGGGCGGCGCGGGCATCCTGGGCGGTGCCGGCGTCCGCGCCGATTGCGCCGGCCATGGCGGCCAGGGACGCTGCCACGAGCACGTTGCCCGCGTTGAAGGCGCTCTCCCACCACGATCGCCGCACCAGCTGGTTGCCGGCCAGCACCCCGGCCGCCGCCGTGGCAGGCCCGACTCCAGGAGGAAGCAAGAGCACCGCGAGCAGCGAGGGCAGCGCGCCGAGGTTGACCTTCTGCTCCGGGCCGATCTTGACGGGGTATCTCTCGGCCAGCACACCGCCGGCGAGACACAGCGGGACCATGATCCAGCGCCATGGCTGCGGGGCCGAGAAGCCACCTTGCACCGCCGCAGCGCCGGCGAGCACGACACCCGCGAGCGGCACGCCGACAACGACCGCCTTCAGCCGCGCCGGAAAGCTGGCGAAGGCCTGGATCACCGGTGCGTTCAGCTGGCCGGTACGTCGAGCTCGAGGATCAGGACGACCCCTCCGCTGGGAGTGCTCGACGTCGCGGTCACGTTGTACCGATGGTTGGTGGACACCACGTTCGCGCCGTGTGCGCCTTGCGGGATGTGCACGTGAACCGTGATCAAGGTCCCGCCCACCCCATCCGGACCGGCGGTTGCGTCATCTGTGACGAGTTTCGCGAAGTCCTTGTCAGCCAATGACATGGTGATCATGTTGTTGATGGTCAGATGGCTCCCCCCAGGCGTCACGACGTGGACCGGGGGATCGAAGGTGCACCACACCACGTTGGCCGAGGCGGCGACCTGACCACCAAGGACCAGCAGCCCTGCCGCGAGCGCTCCCACCGCGACCGCACGTTTGCTCATGTCGAGACCTCTTCCTTTGGTTCCGCGAGGAACCGGTAGCCGATTCCACGGACCGTCTGGATCAGGCGAGGCTCGCCTCCACTCTCGAGCTTGTGCCGGATCCGCGAAACGTGAACCTCGAGCGAGTTGGATTCCGGGCCTGTGGTCACCGCCCATACGGCTTCCCCCAGCTGCTCGTACGTCACCAGCTGGCCGCGGCTCCGCATCAGGGCGGCCAGGATCCGGAACTCGATGCCCGTCAGGCCAAGCTCCCGCCCGCTTCGCGTCGCGTGTCCCTCGCTAAGGTCAAGGGTCACGTCGCCCACCACGAGGCGAGAGCCGCCCTTGCCGCGATGCCTCCGGATCACGGCCTCCACGCGCGCCATCAGCTCCTCGAGGGCGAAGGGCTTGGCGATGTAGTCGTCGGCCCCCAGCTTCAGGCCGGCGATCCGATCGCTCACCGACGACCGCGCGCTGATACCCACGAGCGCGGCGTCGGTCTCGGCCCGGAACGCCTCGAACAGCTCAGGTCCATCGTTGTCCGGAAGCATCAGGTCGAGGAGTACCACGTCCGGGTTCCACTGGCGGACGAGCTCGAGTCCGCGGCCGGCGGTGTCGACAGCGCGGACGGTGTAGCCCTCCTCACCCAGGCCGGCCGAAACCGCCCGAGCGAGCCGGCGATCGTCCTCGACCAGCGCGACCTTCCAACGAATCGTCATCCCCGGTGCGGGGCATTCTCCCACGGAGATCCGGTTTCGTAACCTGGGCCTCATATCGCGCGTTGCTAGTCGGCGTGGGCGCGACCGTATGAGCTCGTGGGCGCCCGCGCCGCTGCGCCGGCTTGTGCTGACGCTGGTCGCCCTCGTGGCCGTGCTGGTTCCCAGCCTGGTCACGGCGTGGGTGCTGACGCCCTCCGCAGCCGACATACAGCAACGCGTGCGCGAGCGGACCGACAACCTGGGCGTGGTGATGCTTCGCGAGGATGAGGTCCCGAAGGTGCTGGCGCAGGCCGTGGTGGCCACCGAGGACGAGAGCTTCTACTCCCATCACGGCATCGACTCGATCGGCCTGGGCCGTGCGCTTCTGTATGACGCTTCCAACTTCTGCCTGTGCCAGGGCGGCTCCACCATCACGGAACAGCTCGCCAAGGACGTCTACCTGGGAGGGTCGGACCGTGGCTACAACAAGCTCCAGGACCTCGTACTCGCCCTGAAGATCGAGCAGGTGATCGGCAAGCAGCAGATCCTGGCTGACTACGTCAGCGTGATCCCGACGGGCCTCAACCGCTACGGCGCGACCGCGGCGTCGTGCGCCTACTTCCACGCGCCCCTGAGCAGCCTGACGCTGGGCCAGTACGCGCTCCTGGCCGGCGTCACGCAGGCGCCATCCCTCTACGACCCCACCGTCGACTCCGCGGCGGCGGTGGCCCGCCGGAGCCACGTCCTTTCGGCCATGGTCGCGGACAGGATGATCTCGAAGGGCCAGGCGGCGGCGGCGAACGCCGAGCCCGCGCTCGCCGGCCAGGGACCGGGCTGCTAGTCCTCCCTCTCCCGCGTGAGCGGGAGAGGGTCGGGGAGAGGGTCGCGGAAGAAGATTTTCTACCCCAACCAGGCCAGCGGCGAAGTCGCGTCGAAGCCCAGGTTGCGGGTGACCTGGATCGGCTTGATCACCGGCGCCACGGGCGCGGGCGAAGGCGTCGGGCTGGGCAGGGCTCCGTTGTGCGGCCCGCCAGGGGTGGGGCTGGGAGTCGGAACGGGGCTTGGCGGCGGCGGGTTGTAGGCGTTCTTGGGTAGAAACCACAGCTGGAACGGGGCCGCCGGCCCGCCCGGTGCGAGGAACGCGATCCCGCTGCCGTCGGGAGCCCAGGCCGGCTGCGCGACGAGCTGGTCGGTGATCAGCGTCCTCAGCCCGCCGAGGCCCGACCCGTTCCAGGAAGCGATCGTGAGGTACGAAACCTGCTTCTGGTACGTGCAGATCATCGCGAGGCTGCCGCCATCCGGGGAGATCGACGGCTGAGCACAGCTGGCGTCGGTCGAGGTGAGGGCCCTGCCGGCGGACCCGGCTCGGTTGGTGAACCAGAGCTGTCCCGTGCGGTTGCCGTTCTGGTCGTATGTGTACTTCGTATAGATGATGCCGCCCGGAACCGGCACCGGCTGCATATCGCCGCCCGTGTAGTTGTTGGCGGTGGTCCAGGCCCTTCCGTTCCGAATCGGGGCTCCAACCGGAACGGCCCACACAGCCATGTCGACGTCGAAGTAGCCGGCGCCCGCGTATTTGGGGCCGTCGTAGCTCATCCACAGCGTGCCCTGGTCGGCACTTAGCCTCGGGTAAAACGACCAGGCGTTCGCTCCGGTGTCCCAGGCGTTGCGAGGCGACGCCGCGTTGTTGGTGAGCTGGGCGGTGACGCCGCCGTAAGGCGTCAGCACGAACACATCGGAGAAAAACCCGGAGCGCTTTACGGCCAGGAGATGGCTGCCGTCGGGATACAGGGCCGGTTGTGTCCAGCCGACCTCTGGCGTGAGCTGGTGGAAGCGCCCGGCGCTGAAGCTGTAGAGGGCCCCGGCCTGGGCGAGATAGATGGTGCCGGGCAGCGTGAACGCCTGTGCGCGTGGAGTGGCCGCGGTCGGTTTCTGTATCGGCGCCGCCGCCTTCGATTGGCGGGTGCCGAGGTACACATAGGAGGACACGCCCGTGACGGCCATGAGGATCGCGAGGCCGACCGCGAGCAGGAATTTCGAGATCACGGGAAGTACTGGTGAACCAATGGAAGGATCAGGCCCCAGTTCGGGGTGAGGCTGCCACCGGGGGCCCCGGAACGCGCGTAGGGCGGCAAAAGGAGCACCTGGTGGATGGCGTCCGGGTTGTCGAACGACGCGGCAAGCGGAACCAGCCGAGCCACCTTGTCCAACCCGATGCTGGTCTTGAGCTCGCCTCCGATCGCGGTGGCCAGCGCGGGGACGTCTGAAGGAGATAGCTGCTTTGCCTTCGCGCGGATCGCCTGCAGCACCTGCTGCTGGCGCTTCGAGCGGCCGTAGTCGCTCTGCAGGTCGCTGTGCCGGGAGCGCACGTACTCCATCGCGTGAATTCCGTCCAGGTGCTGCGGGCCGGCGAGGACCGCGACGCGCTGATAGTCATAGGGCGAGTTGCCATAGATGTCCGACGGGTAGTAGTCGTCCATGACCGGGTTGCTGGTGACGACATCGATGCCCCCGATCGCGTCGATCACCTTGATGAGCCCGAGCAGACCGACCCAGATGTAGTCGTCCACGTGGACGCCGAAGTCTTGTTGCACCGTCGCGATCGCCGCGCCCGCGGACCCGTACGAATATGCCCCGTCGATCTTTCCGTAACCGCCAGTGGAGAGTGGGACGTACAGGTCGCGAGGGATCGAGAGCATGACGACCTCTTTGGTCGCTGGAAGCACTCGGACGAGGATCATGGATTGGGTCAGGACGTGATCCGGGGAGAATTTCGAGTCATCGTCCGAGCCGAGGAGCAGAACGGTGAACGCCCCCTGCGAGATCGGGCTCAGCGACGGCGAGGGTGAGGGCGAGAACAGGGTGCTGAGCGGGGATGGTGAAGGGACGTTGGCCGCCACGCCGGTTTCCTGGAGCGCAGTCGCCGCGGCGGGTAGAAAGTAGGCGAATCCACCCGCCACCGCCGCAAGTGCGATGGCAAGCGCAACAAGAGTGATGGTGGTCAAAGGGCTCAGACGACCGCGCGATGCGCGAGCGCGGTGCCCCGGTCTCATACCGAGCGGCACAGGCCCGAATTGTAACCCGGGGCCCGGTTCAGGTTTGTAAGCGGGTTGTTAACGTCTGCGATTTAGTGGCGAGCGACCGCAAGCTCGACCGCCTTCACCACGAGCAGGATGACCGCCACCACGAGGTAGCCGCTGAGAGTGAGCATGGCGATCCTGCGCGCGGGCGACCACACGGGCCGTTCGAGCAGGGCAAGGCCCGGCATTCGCCAGTTCTCGCGCTCGGCTCGGGAAACCTGCGGCACGGGTGGGGCGCCCCTGGAGGAGAACCACAACCACATGCCCCCGCCCACCAGCACGACCGCCATCACCGACGCGATCACGATGACCAGCCTGGTGACGTCAATCGTCGGCATCACCGTGGTCACCACGAGCACCAGTGAGAGGAGCAGCAGGATGCTGACGATGAAGCCGGCGACCGCGTTCAACCATGCCTTGTTGACCCACGGTCCGAGCACCGCGCGGTCATTACATAGAAGGACGAGGAAAACCGTCGCGCTCGGGAGCAGGATCCCGGCGAGGGCCTGGACCGCGGTCGTGATCAAGCCGAGCGGGGCGCGTGGGATCAGAGTGATCGCGGCCGCCAGCACCACCATGCCCGTGTACGAGCTGTAGAAGAGCTTCGCCTCCCGCACTCCTCGGTGCAGCGAATGGCGCAGGCCGAAGATGTCGCCAAACGCGTAGGAGGTGGCGAGCGTGACGGCCGACGCGCCGACGATCGATGCGTCGAAGAGAAGCAGGGCGAAGATCGCTCCCACGAGAGGATTGATGTGCGTCGCCAGTCCGCGGGCCAGGGTCAGGGCGCTGTCGAAGCGTCCGAAGTCGGCCGTTCCGGTGAACGCCGAGGCGGACGCCATCATGATGCACGCCGCGCCGATCACGACCACGAAGGCCCCGAGCACCGTGTCCGCCTTCTCGTAGTCGAGCCAGCGCGGGGTGATCCGTTTGTCGATCACGTTCGACTGCTGAAAGAACAGCTGCCACGGCGCAACCGTGGTCCCGACGATCGCGATGATTAGCAGCGCGGCGTTTGACGTGAAGCCGCCCTGCACGCTCGGCCGCACGAATCCCTGGCCGGCCGCGCCAGGATCGGGGTGGCTGAGGATGATCAGCGGAAGGACCAGCAGGCTCGCGGCGACGAAGACGAACATCGCGCGCTCCCAGCGCCTGAAGTTGCCGGTCACAGTGATGCCGACGAGGATGAGGGCCGCAAGCGGCACGACCAGGTAAGGGCTGTAACCGAAGTACTGGCCGGCATAGCTGATGCCGATGAATTCCGTGGCGATGGTCAGGAAGTTCAGCAGGAACAGGTCCCCCACCGAGAACCAGGCCCAGAACCTTCCGAAGCGCTCTTTGATCAGCCTCGCGTGGCCCACGCCGGTCACCGCGCCGAGGCGCACCACCATCTCCTGGTTGACGATGAGGACCGGGATCAGCAGCACCAGCGTCCATAACAAGGAGTAGCCGTAGTTCTGGCCCGCCTGCGCATAGGTCGAGACGCCGCCCGCGTCGTTGTCGCCGACCATGACGATGATTCCGGGGCCGACGATCGCGGCCAGTGTGAGCAGCCGCCGGCGCCACGTGCGGCGCGGGGCCACGTCGCTGAGCCGGATCGTCCCGAACGCGCCGTGGATGTCGCCGAGGTGCGCTTCGTCGAGCACCGCTGACGTTGGGGTCAAGCGCGAGTCTTTCTCAAGCGGCTCGCGCTCCGTCACTGCTTTCTATACGCCGCTGCTGGCTTCGACCCGGTTGCGCCAGTCCTCGGGAACTAGCGCCTCCAGGAGGTCATCGACCGAGACCGCGCCGATCAGGTTGCCGGCGTTGTCGGTCACCGCCAGGGAGGTGAGGTTGTAGTCCGCCATCATCAGCGTGACGTCCGCGAAGTCGGCGCCCGCGCCGATGGTGCAGTTGGTCAGATCCAGGTCTTCGATCTTTTTCGTAGGCTCCGCACGTACCAGGTCGGCCACGGCGACGCTGCCGACGAACTTGCCGCTCTCTTCGGTGACGAACACTGTATTGAGCAGCTGATGCGGGGCCTTGTCGTCGACCCGGACCGCCTCGATCGCCATGTCGACAGTGGAGCCGCGCGCGACCCAAACGTAGTCTGGGCTCATCATTCCGCCCGCGGTCGTCGGGTGGTACTGCAGCAGCTTGCGCATCTTGTGCTGCTGGTTCGGAGACATCAGGTTCAGCACCGGCAGGCGCCGCTCCTGGTCGAGCTCGCCGAGGAGGTCGGCCGCGTCGTCGGGCGCCATCTTGTCGAGCACCCGCGCGGCCTCCTCATTGGAGCGCGTCTTGATGAACTCCGCCTGGTGCTCCGGGTCGAGCTCTTCGAATATGTCGGCCGTGAGCTCGGCATCCCCCTGGACGGCCTTGATGATCTCCTCGCCCTCGGCATGCGATGCGCCTTCGACGATGTCCGCGATCTGGGCTGGATGAAGCCGGCGCAACCGCTGCAGCGGCATGAGCAGCTTGGCAGACGGCACATGTCCGACGAACGGCTGCACATCTCTCCAGTCGAGGATCGCGTGACGGCGCAGGTCCGGGCGGCCGCGCCGGGGCACGAGCCGCCGCAGCATCGCCTGCGGGCTCCGGTCGATGCCCAGCAGCCGCCAGCCCTCCTCCGCGTGCGCGAGCACGAGATCGTGCGCCTGCACGATGCGGCCGCGCGCGACGTCGACCAGGTGGCGGCCGAGCACGTCGGCTGCCAGCAAGACCTCGCCCGGCCGCCGCTGGAACGGCTGCGTTTGGATGGTATGAGTGTTGAGACGCACCGCACCCGGCTCGAGCTTGTCGACCAGGTCGATGCCCACGAATACGTCCTGGGCTCCGACGCGCACCTTCAGCCCCGTGATCGGGGGATACCCGCCGCCTTCCGCCAGCTTGACGATGAAATCCTCGACGCGGCCGACCTCGGCGCCCGCCGGGTTCAACACCGGGCTGCGCAGCAGCTGCGTGAGCATCAGCCTCCGTTTCTCTCGGGTCTTGCCCGCGTGTTCCAAGTGTCCGTTCCTTTCCTGGTCTGTCATTTGAGTCCCTAACCCCACGACCATGTGATGGCCGGCGCCCGCCCATTATCCCGCCATGTCGAGGTCGATTAGGATCGGGGCGAGACATGGCAGCACGCGTCGAGGGTTACCGCGCGGAGCTGAGGGTGCTCCAGGACTGGGAGCCGTACTTGAAAAAGCACTCCGGGCTGCCGGGCGCGCGAGCCAATCTCGAGCTCGTCGAGGCCGTCGGCGAGGAGGCCGACGCCGATCGTCTATGGCATCTGTCCGCGTCAAATGACGAGTTCCTCGCGCTGTGCGGCACGGCGGGACTCGGCAAGGTCGCGCTCATGGAGCCCGCGACAGTGATGACCTGGCTTCAGGAGCGCGCCTCCGATCCCCGCTGGCGAGTGCGCGAAGGAGTCGCGATCGCCTTGCAGCGCATCGGCCGCGAGGACATGCAGCACCTCCTGGCGGAGATGCATGCGTGGTCCCGCGAAGGACCTTACGTCCAGCGCGCCGCCGCCGCGGGCCTTTGCGAACCGGACCTGCTCGAGCAAGGAGAGCACGCCGTGCAGACGCTCGAGATCCTCGACACGATCACCACCTCGCTGGCGGCAAGCCGTGAGCGCAAGCACGACGGGTTTCGGGTGCTGCGCCAGGCGCTCGGCTACTGCTGGAGCGTCGCGGCGGCCGCGGCGCCGGAGAACGCTCTGCCGTATTTCGAGAAGTGGATGCAGTCGAAAGACAAGGACGTGGCCTGGGTGATGAAGAGCAACCTCGCCAAGGCGCGCATGGCCGGCCTGCGCAAGGAGCTCGTGGCAGCCAGTGGCTGACCACCCACTCCCCGAGGACGAGCTGCGGCTGATCAACGCCTACTGGCGCGCGGCCAACTACATCTCTGTCGGCCAGATCTACCTTCTCAGCAATCCCCTGCTGAGCGAGCCGCTGAGCCTCGACGACATAAAGCCAAGGCTGCTGGGCCACTGGGGCACGACTCCCGGGCTGAACCTCATCTACGCACACGCGAACCGCGCGATCAAAAGCCGCGACCTCGACGCGATCTACATCATGGGACCGGGGCATGGCGGCCCGGCGGCGGTGGCGAATGCATACCTCGAAGGCACGTACAGCGAGGTCTACCCCGACATCACGATGGACACCGCCGGGATGCTCAAGCTATTCCGGCAGTTCTCGTTTCCCGGGGGCATCCCAAGCCACGTCGCACCCGAGACGCCCGGTTCGATCCACGAAGGCGGCGAGCTCGGCTACGCCCTCGTCCACGCATATGGAGCGGCCTTCGACAACCCGAACCTCACCGTCTTCTGCATCGTCGGTGACGGCGAGGCCGAAACCGGGCCGCTCGCGGCGAGCTGGCATTCGAACAAGTTCGTGAACCCGCGCCTCGATGGCGCCGTCCTGCCGATTCTTCATTTGAACGGATACAAGATCGCCAACCCGACGGTGCTCGCGCGGATCCCCGAGCACGAGCTCCGCGAGCTGCTCGATGGCTACGGCCACGCTCCGATCTTCGTCAGCGGCGACGACCCGGACCTGGTGCACCAGCAGCTGGCGGCGGCGCTCGACGAAGCGCTCGACCGCGTGGCGGGCATTCAAGAGGCGGCCCGCGCCAAGGGCGATGCTTCGCGCCCTCGCTGGCCGATGATCGTCCTGCGCACCCCCAAGGGTTGGACCGGACCGAAGATCGTGGATGGACAGCAGGTCGAGGGCACCTTCCGGGCGCACCAGGTGCCGGTCACCGACTTCAAATTCAAGCCCGACCACGTGAAGATCCTCGAAGACTGGATGCGCAGCTACCGCCCGGAGGAGCTGTTCGACCCGTCCGGCCGCCTCGTCCCGGAGCTGGCCGCGCTTCCGCCGCGCGGAGACCGCCGCATGAGCGCGAACCCCCACGCGAACGGCGGGGAGCTGCTCAAACCGCTGCGCCTACCCGACTTCCGGTCCTACGCAGTCCCGGTGGACAAGCCCGGCACCACGACCGGCGAGGCGACCAGGGTGCTTGGCGCGTACCTGCGAGACATCATCCGCGACAACCCGGACAACTTCCGGATCATGGGACCGGACGAG
>Ga0209118_1000798_pt1 | contig 15948 bp, 14 predicted proteins | sample BlaSpr_A8_Ref_M1_FD_187988 | JGI IMG/M metagenome (GOLD analysis project Ga0209118, IMG submission 187988) | Forest soil microbial communities from Thunder Bay, Ontario, Canada - Black Spruce, Ontario site 2_A8_Ref_M1 (SPAdes) (version 2) | ecosystem: Environmental > Terrestrial > Soil > Boreal...
GGATGGGAAAGTCCGCATGCAGCTGAAAGGCAAAGAGGCGCGGACAATCGAGCTGCCGCTCGAAGCGATCCGCAAGGCGAATCTGGTCGTGGAATTTTAACGGCAGATTCCGAGGGAAAGACTTTTAGGAACGCGATATGGCGAATCTGCTCTACCAACAGATCGAGATGCTCAGCCGCGAGAAGCACATTGAGCCGGCGGTAGTAGTGTCCGCGATTGAAGACGCAATGGTTGTTGCGGCGCGGAAATATTACAAGACGGAAGAAGACCTGCGCGCGAAGTTCAATCCGGAAAGCGGCCAGGTGGACGTGTATTCGGTGTACACGGCCGTCGAGGAAGTGACCGACCCGAAAAAAGAGATCAGCCTGGCGGAGGCGAAGAAAAAGAATCCGGAGGCGGAAATCGGCACGGAGATCCTGACGGCGAAGCCGACGGACGTGCTGGGCCGCATCGCGGCGCAAACGGCCAAGCAGGTGATTCTGCAAAAGGTGCGCGAGGCCGAGCGCGACACAATTTTCAACGAATATCACACCCGCGTCGGCGAGCTGGTCACGGTGATCGTGAAGCGCGCCGAAGGGCCGGACCTGATCGTGGACATGGGGCGCACTGAAGCACGGCTGCCGAAACGCGAGCAATCGAAGCTGGAAACGTACAACATCGGCGAGCGGCTGCGCGTGGTCATCAAGATGGTGGACCGCGCCGCGAAGGGGCCACAGGTGATCGTTTCGCGGGCGGATGCGAGCCTGGTGCAGCGTTTGTTCGAGATGGAAGTGCCGGAAATTTACGACGGCACGGTGCAGATCCGGTTTGCAGCGCGGGAAGCGGGCGAGCGAACAAAGGTTGCGGTGATGAGCCGCGATAAGGACGTCGATCCAGTGGGGGCGTGCGTGGGAATGAAGGGCATGCGCGTGCAATCGATCATCCGTGAGCTGCGCGGCGAGAAGATCGACATCATTCCGTACAACGAAGAGACCGTGGCGTTCGCGCAGAAAGCGCTGAGCCCGGCGAAAGTGACTCGGGTGCAGATCACCGATCCGGAGAACAAGAAGCTCGAAGTGATCGTCGAGGATTCGCAGCTTTCACTGGCCATCGGCAAGAAGGGACAGAATGTCCGGCTGGCAAGCAAGCTGATCGGCTGGGACATCGACATCAAGAGCGAAGAAGAGAAGCGCCAGGAAATCGAAGAGCAGATGACCGCGCTGACCGCGCCGGCAACGCCACTGACGTCGCTGGCGGGCGTGGGAGCAAAGACCATTGAGAAGATCGAAGCGGCGGGGATTAACTCCGTCGAAAAGCTCGCCGGGATGACCCCGGAACAGCTGATGGAGATTCCGGGCATCGGCGAAAAAATGGTCGACAAGATTTATCAGGCCGTGAATCGCTTCTACGAAGGAGCCACCGAGGCTGCTGCCGCGACCGAAGAGGCCGCCCCGAGTGCGGAGGCTCCCGCCGGAGAAGGCGAAGCGGCAACGGCGGAGACGACTGAGCCTGTTGAGCCAGCCGAAGCGGCAGAGACTGCCGAGGCGACGGCGGAAACTCCGACCGCGGAACAAAATGCTGCGGAGGCCGCACCCGCAGGCACTGATGGCGAGGCGGAGCAGGCCAAAGAGGCAAAGTAGTAGTCAAAAACGGAGCGCATGAACGACGCAAATCAAGTCCGAATTAACGAGCTGGCCCGCGAACTCGAGGTCAAGGCCAAGGCCATTATTGACCTCCTGCCTGGGTACGGCGTCACGGAAAAAAAGACGCATTCGAGCTCTATCCCCGCCGACGTCGCTGAAAAAGTGCGCGCGAAGCTTCAGGGAGCTGCTGAGGCCGAAGCGCAAGCGGAATCTGCTGCGAAAGCGGAAAAGGAAGCGAAAGACGCAGCTGCGAAGGCCGCACGGACGAGGCCCGCTGCTGCGCCTGCGGCCACTGCGCCAGCGGCGACCAAACCCAGTGCACCGTCAGCGGCACCTGTGGCAAAGCCGGCTGCGCCTGCGGCCCTTGCGCCAGCGACTGCTCCCGCAGCGCCGAAGGCACCCGCTCCTGCACCGATGGGAACACCGACAGCGGTCCCCCCGGCGACACGGTCGTCCGCGCCAGCGGGACCTGCAACGGGTGCGCCAGCGACAACACCGATTCGTCCTGCTGCACCTGCAGCGCAGCCGGGTACGCCCTCAGCGGCAAGACCGGCATCTCCGGTCGGCAAACACCTTTCTGCAGTTCGTCCTGCGGCCGCCGCGCCCGGCGCTGCTCCAGCGCGTCCCGGAACACCCGCAAGGACATCTGCCCAGGCTCGGCCTCTGCCAACAGGAAATCGCGGTCCTCTGCCGGCGGGCAATCGGGGGCCGTTGCCCAGCACCGCGCCAGGCGCGCGTTCGGGGGGTCCGCGTCCCGGACAGCCCATGCGTCCGCAGCAACCTGGACAGGGGCGGACTCACACTCCGCGCACTGGAGGACCCGGAGGCGCTCCGAATCGACCTTTTGAACAGCGCCGCGGCGCCATGCCTACCGGCACGCGTCCTGGCCCACGTGCTCCAGGGCGTCCGGGCATGCTGCCGGCGTTCCCAGAGAAGATGCCGCCGAAGGCGGAGCCGGGCAAGCCGCTCTACACGCGCAAGCCGCCGCAGCGTCAGCGTCCCGTGGCCGACAAGCGCGAGCAAGAGGGTGAGCGCAAACTGCACCCGACGCGTCAGCGCCCTGGAGCAGGCCGCAGCGTTGCCGCCGTCATTGCGCCGCCCGAGCCGCGCCCGCCGCGCGACGTTACCATCACCGAAGGCATCACCATTCGCGAACTCGCGGAAAAGCTGGACGTGCGCGCTAAGGAGCTCTTGAAGAACCTGCTGGATCGCGGCGTTTTCGCCAGCATCAACCAGGCGCTGGACGTGCCGACGGCTACCACTCTTGCAGAGTCCTTCAGCGGCGTGGTGAGCGTCGTCTCTTTGGAAGAAGAGATGGTGCTCGAAGTGGCCAAAGAAGAGACCAAGGAAAGTCTGAAGCCGAGGCCGCCAGTGGTGACCGTCATGGGCCACGTCGATCACGGCAAGACGAGCTTGCTAGATGCGATCCGCGAAGCGGATGTGGCCGGGGGCGAAGCGGGTGGCATCACGCAACATATTGGCGCGTATAAAGTGATCGTCAACGACCGCTCAGTGGTATTCGTCGATACGCCGGGTCACGAAGCCTTTACGCGCATGCGTGCGCGCGGTGCCAAAGTCACGGACATTGTCGTGCTCGTGGTTGCGGCGGACGACGGCGTCATGCCACAAACGAAAGAAGCGATCGATCACGCTAAGGCCGCGAAAGTACCAATCATCGTGGCGATCAATAAAATCGACAAACCGGAAGCGCAGATCGAGCGCGTGAAGCGTCAATTGACCGAAGCCAGCTTGATGCCCGCCGAATGGGGCGGCGACACGGAGTTCGTGGAAGTTTCCGCGAAGCAGAAGAAGGGCATCGAGAAGCTGCTCGAAACGATTTTGCTCGTCGCCGATTTGCGCGAGCTCCGGGCCAATCCGGACGCGCCGGCTACGGGTACGGTGCTCGAGTCGCGCGTCGACAAGGGCCGCGGCCCGGTGGCCACGATTCTCGTGCAGAACGGGACCCTGAACGCTGGCGACTTCTTCATCTGCGGCTCGGTGTTTGGCAAAGTTCGCGCAATGTTTGACGATCGCGGGCGCGTCGTGAAGGATGCGCCGCCGTCAACACCCGTCGAGGTGCTCGGTTTGCAGGGCGTGCCCGAAGCGGGCGATCTCTTCCAGGTGACCGACGAAGCCAAGGCGCGCCACATCGTCGAATTCCGCCAGGGCAAGCAGCGTGACGCAGCCATGGCGCGTAGCAGCGGCGCGCGCATCACGCTGGATCAGCTCCACGAACAGCTCAAGGCCGGTGACGTCAAGGAATTGGGCATCGTCATCAAGGCGGACGTGCAGGGTTCGGTGGAAGTCCTCAGCGAAATGCTGCCGAAGCTCTCCACGGACAAGGTAAAGCTGAAAATCATCGGATCGGGCGTCGGCGCAGTGACCGAAAACGACGTGCTGCTGGCTTCGGCTTCCGGTGCGATCGTGATCGCGTTCGGCATACGGCCGGACCGCAAGGCCGCGGAGCTTGCCCAGCAGGAACACGTCGACATCCGCTCGCACACCATTATTTACGAAGTCTCCGACGAGCTGAAGAAAGCCATGGAGGGCTTGCTCGAGCCGGTGGTCACGGAAACGTACCTGGGCCGCGCGGAAGTACGCAACACGTTCCGCGTGAAGGGCACCGGCACGGTTGCCGGATGCTACGTGGTGGACGGCGTGCTGAAGCGCGACGCGCAGATTCGCGTGGTTCGCGATGGTGCGGTGATCTACACGTCGAAGCTCAGCTCACTGAAGCGCTTCAAGGACGACGCCAGCGAAGTGCGCACCGGCTTTGAATGCGGCGCGGGCGTAGCGAACTTCAACGATGTGAAGGTCGGCGACGTCCTGGAATGCTTCAGCGTTACCAAGATGAGCGCCGCAGAAGCTGCCGGACAGGGCGGCGGGCCCTCCGGCAAGAAATAATCCGCCAAGCTGTCCCCCGGAGCCGCTCATGCCGGTTGGTCTGCTCACCCTCGAGCTGCATATCCCGGACGCGCAATCGCTGAAGGACAAGCGGCAAGTTCTGCGCAGCTTGAAAGATAAGTTGCGGCGTGATTTCAATGTGGCGGTGGCGGAGCTGGAGCATCAGGACACTTGGCAACGGTCGGTGGTGGGCGTCGTGACGATTTCCAACGAAGAGAAGCACGTCAATGAAGTACTGCAAAAAGTTTTGGACGAGGCGGACCGCATCCTCGGCTCGTTTTTGATTAATCAAGCGGTCGAAATCATTTAGAAAGTGTCGCGGGGACGCCTATGAGTCCAGCCAATCACCGTCACGAACGCGTGGGCGAGGAGATCGCTCACGAAATCAACGCCATGCTCGTGGGCGAGCTGAAAGACCCGCGGCTCGAAGGCATGGTGGTCGCCAGCGAAGTCCGCGTTCAGCCCGACATGAAGCACGCGCGTGTGTTCATCAACGTGAAGGGCACCAACAAGGAACAATCCGACGCGATTAAAGCACTCGAACATGCTTCCGGATACATCCGGCGGGAGCTGGTTGAACGGTTGCAGCTTCGGCGCGTGCCAGAGCTTCACTTCACGCTGGACCTTTCTCAGGAGCACGTCGAGCGCATCGAACAGCTTCTGAAGGAAGTGAAGAAGGACAAGCCGTCCGCTCCGCAGGAGTAATCAGTTCTTAGCTTTTAGTCATGAGTAAGAATTTTTCGAAGGGCGCGTTTTTGGCAGTTGCTCTTGTTTCCTTTTCATTTAACCATCGGAGGCTTGTTTTGGCAGGGGTACGTCCTGGTTGCCTGATAAGAGAACTCGCTGTCTAGACTTGTGTTTGGAATCTAAGACTAATTACTGATAACTTCTAAAATGCCACGCCAGCCACAACCGGCGCCGTTTGACGGCGCCCTCGTCATCGACAAGCCCAGGGGGAAAACGTCGCATGACGTTGTGGATGCGGTGCGCCATCTTGCGGGTTTCCGCCAGATCGGGCATCTCGGCACGCTCGATCCGCTGGCGACCGGGGTTCTGGTTCTGCTGCTTGGCCGAGCCACGCGGCTAGTGCAGTTCTACGCCGGGCGCCGCAAAAGATACACGGCTGGGTTTCGTTTTGGTTTCGCGACGGATGCGTACGATTCCGATGGCGAAGCGCAGGGGCCAGACGCCGCCCCGGTGCTGGATGCGGCGGTGCTCGAACGATTCGCCGCGGCGCGCATCGGCCGATTCGAACAGATGCCGCCAGCGTTTTCAGCGAAAAAAGTGCAGGGACGTCCCGCGTATGAACTGGCGCGCAAGAAGCAGCCGGTCGAGCTCAAGCCCGTGGAAGTGGAGCTTTTTGAATATAAACTCATAGAGATCGAAGGAAGTATCGCGCGCTTCGTCATCGAGTGCTCCTCCGGGACGTACATTCGTTCGCTGGCGCACGAAATGGGACAGAAGCTCGGCTGTGGCGCGCACCTGGCGGAAATTACGCGCACGGCCGTGGGAGAATTTTCAAAGGAGCAGGCGATTACGCTGGAAGAACTTGCGGAAGCCAAGGAAGCGGGAAAATTTACCGACCGATTGATTCCGCTCGAAAGCCTGCTACAGAATTTCCCGCGGGTGAATGTCCTCCCCGTGATTGAGAAGCGGGTGCGTCACGGCACGAAGTTCAACATCTCACTGGCGCAGCTTCAACCGGGCCGCGTAGAGCCGCCCCCAGGAGCGACCACGCGGCTCGACGGTGGCGAACCGAAGCCTCCGCGGCTGCGCGTCTTCAGCCAGCAAGACAAACTCATTGCCATCGCGGAGGCCGTCGTTCCCCGCACGTATCAACCCATCGTGGTGTTCGAAGCCTTGCCGTAGGCCGTGCATGCATGAGGGCGAGTCTGCTTCCAGACAAACAATCAAATAGCGTGAGCGAGAGACCAGGCGAAGTCGTCTCCCATCTCATTAAGGCTGAGGCTGCGGTTGTCCGCCCGGTGAAGGTGGAGAGCCCGGGCCGAGGGCTCCGCGAACCCCGCCGATATCGCCGCGACCCGCGAAAATCGTCCGCGTGAGATGATCTGCCAGACGTAGCTTCCGCGGCGTGACCAGGATCAGGAGTTCCGTGTCCTGATGCGAATTGTTCCGCCGGCCAAAGAAGTATCCGGCGACTGGGATTTCAGCAAAACCCGGCAGGCCGGTGATGGCGCGAGTTTCTTCCGTATCCGTAAGCCCGCCAATCAGGGTCGGTTCGTCTTCCTTGACGCGAACGGTCTGCGTCAACGTGCGATTGGAGATGATGGGGATCCCGTTTACATTGGAGCCGGAGAGAGCGCGAATTTCAAATTCGAGTTGCAGGGTCACTTCATTGTTGGGGTGCAGCGCGGGTGTGGCTTTGATTTTCACGCCGAGATCGATGTACTCCGAGCCGGGATAGGGAGTCTGTCCCACGCCAGCAGCGGCGGTACTTGCGAAATTCGAGGAATCCTGGATCACGGCCACCACACCCTTGCCAGCTGCTGGATCTTGGGCTACCAGAGCAACGTCGGGAAGGCCGGAGGTGGTCAACGCGGACGCGATGATGGCAGAGGGTCCCGTCGGAGTATTGATCTCGATGCGCTGGGCAAACGTGCCTTGTCCTTGACCAAGATAAACGCCGAGCGTGTTGGTGAGGGTATCGCTATTGGTCACGGCAAGGTCGGGTACCGTCCCATTGGCGAAGCGGGCAATCACGATTCCGGCAGGTTTCTTGGAAGTTGGCAGCGGGGATCCCTGGGCCTGGCTGAACGTGCCGTCCAAATTGCTGCTTCCCAGTAAGACCGAGACCGTATTGTCGCCCTGGTTCACGACGGCAAGGTCCGGTACACCGTCGGCATTCAAGTCACCCGTGGCGATGGCCACCGGGGTAGCTCCAACAGAAAAGGGAGAGTTTGGAGCTTCCGCAAGAGTGACATTGCCAGCCGGGTCGACCGAGCTTAATAAGATTGAGACGCTATTCGAATTCTTATTCACAACGGCAAGGTCCGCTTCCGGGGCGCTACTGTTTGTACTGGTGCTGAAGGTCTTATTCCGAAAATTTGCGCTGACCATCGCGACCGGGTTTGACTCCTTGATTGCGCCGGTATTCGGCAGCTTGAAGGGTGAGCCTGGAAACTGAGTAAAAGTTCCATCGCCATGACCTTTGAAGAGGGAGATGGAACTGTCTCCTTGATTTGCGATGGCGATGTCCAAGAATCCGTCACCGTTGAAATCAGCGACGACCACGGAGCTTGGATTCGTACCTACGGTGATGGGTGAACCTGGCGCTTCCGTAAAGATACCGTTGGCTTTGCCAGCGCTGTCGGCATTGCCCAGCAAGACAGAAATGTTGTTCGAAGTCGAATTCACAAGGACCACGTCGGGCGGCTGGGTCGTGGTGAACGTGTTGTTGTTCCGGAAAACCCCCGTGCCAATGCCTACTTGGCTCGTCTCGTTGGCACCCAGCGTGAAGGGCGCAGGTGTGAACAGTCTGAACGTTCCATTGTCTTGATTCTGCAATATGGTGAGGGTATGCGTGTTGGCATCGTTAAAAACAACAGCGAGATCCGGCAGCGTACCTCCCGTGAAATTATTAGCAACGAGGGCGGAGGGATTGACGCCAACCGTAAATTGCGTTTCCGGGAAGGTGACTCCTGACAGAGCTCCCGCCAACGAGGCAATGCTCCCGGTCCCGAGGCTTCCGGAAAGCAAGGACAGCGTCACGGGGAAGCGATCTCCGACGAAAAATGTTGCGGGTTTGCCGTCTTGCGCGCGCAGCAGAACCTGGCGGCCACTGTGCACCAGCGAGAGCGAATCGGAGAAATTCGCGGCCACGCTGGGTAGAGTGAGTAGAAAGGTAGAAAGGCCGCCGCCGAAAGGGAAAAGGGCCGTGGTGGGTGAGAGTCCTTTTGCGGCAAAAACCTGCGCCAAATTGGTGAGAAGGTTGGTCAGGGTAGTCGACGTCTTGAGCTTGTTGAGATCGTTCTCAGTGAGCGGGACGAGTCGCGCGCCAGAAGGGGGCGTGATTCCAAGCTGGTGCGCTTTGTTGCGATCGACCTCGAGCAACTCGATCTCCAGCATGACTTCACCCCGCGTCCGTTCCACCTCGCGGATCACTTCATCGGCAAGCGCCAGCCTCTCCGGGGTATCGCGCATGGTGATGGAGCGGCTGCGCGAATCGAGCTCGATATGTGTCGCTCCGGTGATGTCGCGCAGCACGCGAAGAATCTCCGTCACATCTTCAGGGCCGACGGCCGCGGAGAGTGGAAAGGTCTGCTCCGCTTCCAGGCCATATTGCCGGCGCTTCTCTTGCGTGTCCGGCGCGATGAACATCAACGTGGAATTCAGCGGGCGCCAAAACGTTGCGGTTTGCGCCCCGAGGAGAGAAACGGCGGTGTAAAAGTCCACATCATCGGCGCGCAGGTGGACGTTTCTCACGGTCAGATCGGGATCGAAGACCGCTTTTATGCCGAAGAGGCTCGCAAGCTGTTCGTAGGCTGTCTTCGTGTCGCCGCGCAGATCCAAGTTACGTTTACCGCTTTGTGGGCGGAGTCGCGGCAGGCCGGAGATTTCCGTTGGCGATTTTGCTGGAGTCTCGTCGTTCATGTTTCTCATTTGCGCGCGCCGTTCCGCGACAACGGTGTTTCCAGGATCAATTCGCAGTGCTGCGCCCAGTTTTTCGGTGGCCTGGTCTAGACGTCCGGCCAGCGCGTCGCGTTCCGCAGCCTCGACGTAAACCCGAACCAGCTTGGACCGTAGCGCCGCCCCGCGTCCCACGATGGCTGCATCCTGAGGCGCATATTGTGCCGCCTCTTCATAGGCCGTCAGCGCTTCCTCCATGCGCCCTGCTGCCTCCGCTTTGTCGCCCCGCTCGGCAGCCTTCTGCGCGCGCTTGGGGTCCGGGCGGACCAGGGAGCCTTGGAGCTGCGAGGCTGGGGGTGCTTGCGCGGGAAGTTGCGCGAAGAACAGGAGCATCGACAGGAGAAGGGAAGTGCTTTGTCGGAGGGTGCACATGAGCAGCAAACAGGATATCCTATCCGCGTTCCGAGGAAAGCGGACCAAGTTGGTCCGGTTGACGGAAGTTCATAGGTGCGGTAAACTCACATCTTAGTTGCAAGTCATTTACAACTGGAGATTCCGTGCTCTCGGCATTTCTCATCGCGCTGCGTGAAGGCGTCGAAGCCTCGCTCGTCGTTGGCATCATTCTCGTTTATCTTTCACGCACCGGCCGCGCTTACCTGACGCGTTTCGTCTGGTACGGTGTCGCGGTCGCTGCAGCGCTCAGCCTGGGCGTGGCGGTTGCGCTAGAGCGCTGGCGCATCAGCCAAGACGGTTTCGAAGGGCTCATGCTGCTGGTGGCCTCGGCCTTCGTTGTTACGATGATCGTATGGATGAACCGCGTTGCGCGCCACCTGAAAAAAGAGATCGAGCAGAAAGTGGAAGCCTATGCCGAGCGCGCAGGCAGCGCCGCCGGCTGGGGTATTTTTCTCTTCGTTTTTCTGATGGTTGTGCGTGAAGGCGTGGAGCTGGCGTTGATTTTGCGCGCGGTGGAGCTTTCCAGTGAAGGCCTGCAAACCTGGATCGGCACTATTGTGGGAATCGCGGCAGCCGTGGCCGTGGGGCTGTTTTTCTTCAAGGGCACGTTGCGCGTGCCGCTGCATCGATTCTTCGCTGTAACGAGCGTGATCCTGATGCTTGTGGCATTTCAGCTGGCGCTTACCGGCCTGCATGAGCTGAGCGAAGCACGCTGGCTGCCTTCCAGCAAGACGGAAATGGCCCTGATCGGGCCGATTGTCCGCAATGAGCTCTTTTTCTTTGTATTCATTTTTGGCGCGGCCACTCTGTTGATCCTGCGCGAATGGCAATCGGCGTCGCAGGCGGCAGCCGCGAAAGAAATCGCTGGTGAGGCGGAGAAGCGCCTCTTCGAAGCACAGAACCGCCGTCAGCGTCGCTGGATGATTGCCGCGGCCACCGCTTGCCTGGTTGTGATCATGGTCCTCACCGCTGACTTCATCTATGCCCGCGCGAACTCCGCGCCGCCCAGCGCCCGCCCGGTTGCCGCCTCCGGCAATGATGTGCGCATTCCCTTGAGCGAAGTCCAGGACGGCAGTTTGCATCTCTTCACGGTCGACCTTGGAGGCAATTCGCTGCGCTTCCTCATCATCAAAAAGCCGAACGGCTGGGGCACGGCGCTCGACGCTTGCCGCATCTGCGGCGCGGAAGGCTATCGGCAGGACGGCCAAAACGTGGTGTGCCGCCACTGCGGCTCGGCCATCTATGTGCCGTCGATCGGCGACCAGGGCGGCTGCAATCCCATTGGCGTGCCGTCGCGCGTCGATGGCGGCGATCTCGTGATCGATATTTCGTCACTGACCCGAGCCGCGAAGGAGATTCCCCTGTAGGGGCACGATATATCGCGCCCCGCCGGCCGACCCTTACTCAATGTTTCTACGACTCGTTGCCGATTCTTTTGGACGCCGTCCGCGCCACAAGCTTCTCACTGGAGCAGCGCTGGCTCTGGGTATGGCCGTGGTTACGGCCGCGCTAAGCGTTTCACTGGATGTGGGAGATCGTCTGGCTAAGGAATTCCGCAGCCTTGGCGCAAATCTCGTCGTTACGCCGCAAGCGGACTCGCTCCCGCTCGAAATTGGCGGCGTGGACTACCGTCCGGTGAACGCCGGCGCCTACCTGCCGGAAGCTGATCTCGGCAAGCTCAAAACCATTTTCTGGCACAACAATATCGTCGGCTTCGCCCCGATTCTGGAAGTTCCAGTCCGTACCGCAATCCTTCCGAAGACGATAAGTAGCGCCTTTGCTCCTTCACTTTCGACAACACTAATTGGAACTTGGTCTCAGCATTCGATTTGGACTCCTGATCTCCAGACTCGATTCGTAACTGGCATTGAAAAAACCAATCCTTGGTGGTCGGTCGAGGGGCGTTGGTTTTCCGAAGACGCAGCCGAGTGTGTGATCGGAGTCAATTTCGCTCGGAAGACAGGCCGGCATATCGGAGACGCAATCTTGGTCCAAGACGGCGATAAGGGCCAGATTCTTGAGGTCGCGGGGATACTTTCCTCCGGGGGCCCGGAAGATGACGCGGTTGTCGCGCCAATCGCAATTGCCCAAAAGATTTCGGATAAACCTGGAGAATATCGCCGGCTCTACGTGAGCGCACTGACCAAGCCGGAGGACGCATTTGCAAAGCGCGACCCGAAGACGTTTGCCCCCGCGGAATACGACCGCTGGTTTTGCACGCCTTATATTTCCTCGATCGCGTTCCAGATCCAACAGGAATTGCCCGGAACCGATGTCCGCGTGATTCGCCGCGTTGCTGAAGGCGAAGGCCAGATTCTTACGCGGGTGCGCATGCTGCTTTGGCTGGTCACGGGAGCGGCACTGCTCGCCGCCGCGCTGGCGGTGGGCGCATCCTCGGCGGCTTCGGTGATCGAGCGGCGCACGGAGATCGGCTTGATGAAAGCGCTCGGCGCAGGCTCCGGCACAGTGGGTTTCTTGCTCGCGGCGGAACAACTCTTGCTCGCGTTTGTCGGTGGCGGAATCGGCTACGCACTGGGAATTCTTTTGGCGCGGCTGCTGGGCCAAAGGATTTTTGGCGTTGCGCCGGAACCCACTCTGCTTGTCTTTCTTGTGGTGATCGGCCTTGCTGCCACCGTGACGCTGCTTGGTTGCGCCATTCCGCTACGGCGCGCTTCGCGCTATGCGCCAGCGCCGATTCTGCGAGGCGAATGATGGCCGACCTTCGCGCAACCAATCGGGCGATGTTCTGGCGCATCATCCGGCGCCTGCTGGGCGCGAACCGTGGCCGGGTCCTCGTGATTTTGCTTGCGCTTGGAGCGGGCGCAGCCATTACCGCAGCGCTCCTCAATTTGCAGGTCGATGCGAAGCGCCGCCTAACCTCCGAATTTCTCGCTTTCGGTTCCAACGTCATCGTTGCCCCGCGCAATGCTCCAGATCGAACTGCCGAATCGACGACACTAGAAGAAACGCTTCTTGATCAAGTGCCAGCAACAAATGAGGGGAACGAGGTTGTTCGCACAGGGTTCTTGTATTTGGTTGCGGATGTTACCGCATTTTCCTCAAACACAAATTCAGATGCTGCCGAAAGGGAAACACCCGTAGTCGTTACAGGCTATACAGGCGGTGCGCAACAACAAATGCTGGATTCAAGCCCCACAGCCCCGGCGATCCAGACCGATGGATTGCCGTACTGCAATCTCGGAGCAAGAGCTGCTTCCCAGTTGCACGTCAAGATGCACGATAAGCTGGTCCTTCGTAATGGGAAAACCGAGGAAACTTGCTCAGTCTGGTATGTTCTTCCTTATGGCGGTCAGGAAGATAACCAGATCTTCGTGAACATTCGGACCGCGCAGCACCTTGCTGGTTTGCCTGGACGTCTAAGCTTGGTTCAGGCTACCGTTCTGGGTACGCCGCAATCCATCGAGCGCTATGTCGCCGGTCTCCAACAGCGTCTCCCAAATGTCGATGTCCGTCCCATCCGGCAATTCACGGAGGGGGAAGCGAGGATTTATAACCGGATCAGCGGGTTGCTCACAGCGACGGTGGGGATCGTGCTCCTCCTCACCGGGCTGTGCGTGATGGCGGCGATGACGAACGTGGCGATGGAACGGAAAATGGATGTTGGCTTAATGAAAGCCATCGGCGGTTCTGTGCGCCGCGTGCTTCGGCTGTTTCTGGTGGAAGCCGCGCTGCTAGGGATAGCTGGTGGCTTGATTGGCGGGGCGGCGGGGATTTTTCTGTCGATTGGATTGGGCAAAGCGGTCTTTGGCGTAGCGGCGCGGCCGCGGCTGATTGTGTATCCTATTTCCGTGGGTCTTACTGTGTTCGTGGCGATCTTGAGTGCGTTTCCACTGCGGCGACTGGCAAGCATCCGGCCCGCATCGCTTTTCAGAGGTGAAGCGTGAGTTCCGTTGTTCAGACACCACCGCTAGCCGCTACGCAGCAGGTGGTGATCGAGAATTTGACCAAGCAGTACGGCGCGCTGCGCGCGCTCGGCGGAGTCAGCTTTGGTGTGAACACGGGCGAATGGGTGGCACTGATGGGGCCTTCCGGTTCGGGGAAGACCACGCTAATTAATATTCTCGGTGGGTTGGATACGCTGACTTCCGGGCGCGTGGTTGTTGATGGTGTCGATCTCGCGAAACTCAGTGAAAGCGAGCTGGTGCGTTACCGTGCCGAAAAAGTCGGCTTCGTTTTTCAGCAATTTCATCTTGTGCCCTATCTTACGGCGGTTGAAAACGTAATGCTCGCGCAGTATTTTCATAGCGTAACGGACGAAACGCAGGCCGAAGAAGCGCTAAAGCTCGTGGGCCTCGGCGATCGTCTTACGCATCTCCCCGCGCAACTCTCGGGCGGCGAGCAGCAGCGCGTAGCCATTTCGCGCGCACTGATCAATCAGCCGAAGCTCATTCTTGCTGACGAGCCCACGGGCAATCTTGACGAGGCTAACGAAGCCATTGTCCTCGAGATCTTCCGCGAACTTCACAATTCCGGCCACACGATCCTGATGGTCACGCACGACCCGGACATTGCGCGCCGGGCTGACCGCCGTATCGAGCTTGCCCACGGCCATCTGCACTTCGACACCGCGCAGCACGGTCCTGGCCACCCGCTCGCTTGTCCTCTCGCCGATACGGCTGACTGTTGCACACCCATTTCCACCGACGACGAAATCCGCTTCGATCATCTCTTGGAACAAATTTGGATTTGCGGCGAGGAAGGGAAGCCAGCGCAGATCGAGCGTCTCCACGCCACCGGTCCAGCCGGGAAGCTTCCGGTCGTATCGGATGAGCCTGCCGCGCGAGTTCTCTTGCGCATGTCCGATCTACGTTTAGTGGCAGTGCAAGACGGCGAAGTGCAACTCACACCAGGGGGTACTCAGCGCGCGCGTGACGTTGTTCGCCGCCATCGCCTAGCCGAGCGTCTCTTCAAAGACACTTTCTCCATCGAGGATTCCGAAGCGCACACGCAAGCTTGCAAATTCGAACATATCATCAGTCCCGAGCTCGACCAGCGCATCTGCACGTTCCTTGGGCACCCGAAGACCTGTCCACATGGAAATCCCATTCCGCCGGGCGACTGCTGCGACCGTAAACCGAAGGGTTGAGTCCGCGCCAAAGTCATGCCGACCCCCCTCGACCCGCGAAAAAAGCCAACCAGCATCAAGATTCACGTATCGACCGGCGCTGGAGTGGACATCACCTGGACTGACGGTCACGCAAGCCACTACGATTTTGTCTATTTGCGCGAAGAGTGCCCCTGCGCCACCTGCAACGATGAGCGCGGCAAGAAGCAAGAGTTCAAGGCGGTGGCAACGGGGTTCGCTTCTTCGCCCGCGCTTCCGATGTTCAAACCGAAACCTCGCGCTCGGTCGGCCACTTCCGTCGGCAGCTACGCTATTCAGATCAACTTCACCGACGGCCACTCGACGGGCATCTACAGCTACGACCACCTCCGTAGCATCTGCCCCTGCGCCGAATGCGCCAAAGCCTTCCGAGCTTGACACTGCCCCCTTTGCAAGCTAGGTTCGCAACCCAGGGAGTCCCTTTCATGGACCTGGGCCCTTTGCGAACAACGATGATTCTTCGTTGCTCCTCGAAGTCTTCGGAGCTGTCGACGGCACCACTATCGTGGCCGCCCCCAATGACTTTCAAAGGTTGAGGCGTCGGCGCACTGTTATTATAGAATTACTTATGGCATGAATTAAGGGAGGCCAGAGTGATTATTGGAGATCGTCTACGGGAAATCCGAATAGAGAAAGACCTGTCACAGGGTGACATCGAAAAGCGCACGGGACTGCTCCGCTGCTATGTCTCGCGTGTTGAGAATGGACACACCGTCCCATCCATCGAAACTCTGGAGAAGATGGCCCGAGCTCTGGGGGTTCCTCTCTACCAGCTTTTTTACGATGGAGAAGTGCCTCCCGAACTTCCCGCTTTCCACAAACGAAAGAAGGGACTTGGCGAAGATTGGGGCAACTCGGGAAAATGGGCACGCGTTTTCCGCCGGTTGCGGCACTTGCTTGGTCAAATGGATGAAGAAGACCGAAAATTGCTTCTATTTCTCACGGTGAGGATGGCGCGCAAGAAAAAAGCGTGATTTCTGCCGTCCTTAAACTTCTGCTCAGCTAGACATCCCGTACGAAAAATGCGAGCATTTTAGCCTGCTAGTTACCGAACCCATACATGAGCAGCACTCCCAATAGCCCTGCTGCCGCAGGCAGCCGCGGCAACGGAATTCCCCGTGTTCTTGTTGCCACGACGGCGCTCCTGAGCTTCATTTCGTTCTGGCGAGCCGCGGCCATCGTCCTCAACGATCTCGCTTCTTCCGCTTACTATGCCGGAGGCGAAGCCGAAGGCTACATCGGCAAGGCCGCGCCGTG
>Ga0209118_1000799_pt1 | contig 15942 bp, 17 predicted proteins | sample BlaSpr_A8_Ref_M1_FD_187988 | JGI IMG/M metagenome (GOLD analysis project Ga0209118, IMG submission 187988) | Forest soil microbial communities from Thunder Bay, Ontario, Canada - Black Spruce, Ontario site 2_A8_Ref_M1 (SPAdes) (version 2) | ecosystem: Environmental > Terrestrial > Soil > Boreal...
CCTCTCCCCTGCTGCTCGAACATCTCCCGGATCTCGCGCACGGTGGTGGCGTCCTCCGCCTTCTTGTCCGCGGTTCGGAACGAGACGATGCGAGGGAAGCGCAGCGCGAACCCCGGCCGGTCCTCGGTCATGCCGGCCGTATGACGCGGGCTCGGGGTGATCTCATCGGCCAGCACCTCCACGACGATTGCCGGCTCGAGCCACGCGTCGGGGACCAGGTTCGAGTTGACCCGCGCGGGCTTCGCTGGGACCTCGAGGCTCGCCATCCGCTCGTGGAGCTCACGCCAGGCTTGGTCGGAAAGGCCGGTGCCAAGCTTGCTGATGGTCACGAACTCATCCTTGTCGCTGTCGTAGACACCGGCGAGCAAAGCGCCCGCACCGAACTCTGCCCTCTTCCCCTTGCCGCGGTAATAGCCGAGCAGGACGACGTCGATGGTGTCGTTGAGCTGGCCGCTCGTATTCCGCTTCAGCTTCACCCAGTTGAAGTTGCGAGCGCCGGCCTGGTAGGGCGAATCGAGTCGCTTGGCGACGATTCCTTCGAGGCCGCGGCTGATGTTGTCGAGCAGCTCCCGCGTCAGCACCTCGGCCGAATCGGTCTTCATCAGCGGCGCCGCCTGCAGCGTGTCCGATTCACGGAGCAGGTCCTGGACAATCTCAAAGCGCTGCTCGTACGGCAGCGGCGTCAGGTCGGTTCCGTCCCGGAACATCACGTCGAATACGAACGCTCGCATCGGCACGCTGGCGGCCATCTCCGCGATTCCCTCCTTGCGCCGGCGCGCTGTCGTCTCCTGAAACGGGACGAACTCCTCCGAGTCGGGGTCGTAGGCGATCGCCTCGCCGTCGAGAATCACGGTCTTTGCCTTCAGGCCGGACGCGGCGGCGACCAGCTCCGGAAACATCTCCGTCATCGACTCGAGGTTTCTCGAGAAGATGCTCACCCGCTTCCCGTCTTTGTGGATCTGGACGCGCAAGCCGTCGTACTTCGGCTGCACGCCGACGGTCCCCAGCTTCTTGATCACCGCCACCGGGTTGGGAAGTCGCTCGGCAAGCTGAGGTCGGAGCGGGTGGCCGGCCCTGACCTTCAGCGCGTCGAGGCCGGTCTCGCCCTTGTCCCAGAGGGTGCGGGCGATGAGACCGAGATCCGAGGTCCGGTTGTAGGCAGCTTCCAGGACCGGTCGAAGGGATCGGTCTCCCTTCTTGGCGAAGGACAGCGCGTCGAGCACGGTCGGATCGCCGATGCCCAGCCGCATCTTGCCCAGGGTGATTCGCACCAGGTGTTTGGCCGAGGTGGAATCCAGGTCGCGGAGCAGGCCGGTGAAGCCGTCGAGCTTCTCCTGCTGGCTTCCCTCACCGGCCGCGGCGGCGATCTGGGACAGGCGCCGGTGCACCTCGACAACCGAAGGGGCCTTTTTGGACGATGCCTTCGCCAGGCGCTGCGCGGTGACGCCGAGGTCGCCGGTCTGGCGGTTCAGCCTGGTCACATCCTCCTTCGGAACGGAGCAGGCGGCCGCGATCGCCGTGATGAGGAGCCTCTCGCCGAGACCGATCTCGACCGGCTCGAAAAAAGGGGCGAGGCGGCCCTGGATGAGGTATGTGATCGGCTCGAGCTCGTCCACCGAACAGGCCCGGTACACCTCGGACAAGATGCGAACCAGCTCGTTCCGGCTGTTCGTGCCTTCCATCTGGTCGAGACTCGCGGCCAGCTGGTTGAACTTCACGGCTGATCACGATAGTGATCGACGCGGTTACAGCGCTCTTGACAGACCATCCCCCACACCGACCCTCCCCCTGGTTGGGAAGGGAGAAGCTATGGTCCTAGCGTTACCGGGTAGACCGGAGTCTTGAAACCCAACGAGCTGAGAACCTCGACTTTGCCATCGATGGGACTGTTGGTCGGGCTCGTGTTGAGCCCCGGCGGAACCGTGGCGATGATCCGATCAGGTATCTGGTTGTCCGCTGCCACCGCGAGTGCGTCGACGCCGTTGATCATGACCTTAGGTGGCGTTCTCGTCGCTCCCAGAGCGGGATCGTCCGTGAGATTGTTGCCCGTGATTGTGATCGTCCCGCCGGGCAGTAGGAATGACGGAAAAACAGCTGTAATCGTGGGCTGGGTCCGGGTCGCCGCCTTCTTGGCGACATAGAGGGCGGCCGAGACGCTGGTCAACCCGAGGAGCGTCTCCGGGATCGGAGGGAGGCCAACGCTCGTGAGGCGCACTACCTCCGATACGAAATAGGTGGCCAGGATCAAGTTGAAGATCACATATTGGAAATCGGCAATGTCGGTCGATCCGTCATCGGCGCTGAAGACCTGCATGACGCGAGCCGGTAATGCTTTGTCAGCGGCGGTCACCGGCGCCGGCATGGTTCCAGAAGCCGCCTTGCTCTCTGTCACCGCCTTCCCGGCGACGGCGGCGGCGGCCGGTATTCCGAGAAGTACCAGGTAGGAAGTTTCAAGCCCCACATGCAGGAAGCTGTGCCAACCGAGCTGCAGGAATCCGATGGCGTCCTTTGAGCAGTCGCCCCCGTGGTTCACACAATGCTCTATCTGGAGCAATTGACCTGCGATAAGGAGTGCTACGAGCGCCCAGCCGACAAGAAGAGTCCACATCAAGACAAACGTCTTGGACGTCGATGTGCGTCCGTCCTCGCCGATGATGACGGTGCCCAGAAGGCTCGCCCCAGCAAATTGCGCGATTGCTTCGATCACGAGGAACAGGAGTGCGATGAGGGCGGCCGCCAACACGAAGATTCCATTGGTCGAACCGGTGAGCGTGCCCGTAGCTGTGCCGACGAGGACGGCGACGACGAGCACAGCAAGGGCGACCACGGTGATCCAGAAACCGGCACCGTTTTTTGGTTTTGGCATTTTCACGGCACCTCGAGCCTCACGTGCGCGCCGGCGCGGCGCTTGCTGGAGCAAGAGCTGGCAACCCGGAACGGCACTGCTGCAGGTAGTTGTCCCAGTGCCATTGACTCAAGAACCATTGGGCGTTCGAGAATCCGCTCTGGTAAAGCGTCTGCTGTGTCGCAGCGTCGATGTTGAAGTCCGTTGCCTGGACGTTGCCCGTGTCAACGAAGATCGTTCGAGCGACGACGCAGGGATCGTCGAGATGCATCTGGTCGTGCGCGTTCATCATCGTGCTCAAAAGCGCCTCGGCGAACGTGCGGGTGTCCGTGATGGTGTGGGCCACCTGGTTCGCGTTGGGGCGACCGGAGAGCTTGATTCCGAAAGTCGGCCACCGCGGCGTTTGGCCATCGGTCCGATCGAAGATCCCGATCGGAAAATTTGACAGCGCCCCGCCGTCCACCAGCCAGCAATCCGTCTTGTCCGCGGTGAACTTCATGGTCACAGGCTTGAAGAAGAACGGAATCGACATCGAAGCTCTCACGGCGTCGGCGACGAGCTGGCCATCCGGCTCCAGCCCATATTTCGGATAATCCCACGGCAGCCGAACAAGCTCGCCGCGCGAGAGGTCCGCCGTCATGACCGCGAGCCGATACGACTGAGTCGCCGTCAGTGAGCTGCTCGGGTCGGTCGTGATCTTGAGATCCCCGAAGGTCCGCACTCCTTGCGAATCCAGCTGCTCCTTGATCCACTCGTGAAAGTAGTCGCCCCGGTAGATGCCTTTCTCCAAAAGGACGGACAGGCCTTCCCCCAGCAGGGTCATCTTCGACAGGTCGGTCGGATCGCGAAATTTCGTGTAGTCGACGGTCTTGAGTTCCTGCTGCATCTTCGAGGTCGTCATGTTTGCGGCAACCAGAGAGGCGACAATCGCTCCGGCGGACGTGCCTGCCACGCGGGTGAAGGTGTAGCCGGCCTCCGCGAGTGCGGTGATGGCGCCCACGTGGCCGATACCCTTGACGCCGCCCCCTTCAAGGACGAGGTCGGCGTTCATGACCGACGGCGTGGTGGTCCCCATTCCCTTCCCTCCAGGGCTGCGAAGCGGGCTCCCCAACGCCTCGGCAGCGAAGCCCAGCCAGCCTACTGCATCATCGAGGGGCTGTCCAGAGATCGACTCAAGGGCGGGACCGGGTACGCCGCGCCAGCCCGCCGAGATTGATTTCTCGCAGCAGGCCGGCGTTGATGCGGACGGTGATTTGCCTCAGCGCCTTCACCTCCTCGGGCGTGAGCACGTCGAATACGAGCCGGCGAACCTCGCGGAGGTGGACCGGCCCCGCCGCCATCAGCTTCCGGTAGCCCTCGTCGCTCAGCTCGGCATGCGTTGCGCGACCTCTGGTCCCGCTCCTCCGGCGCACCCAGGCCCGCCCCTCCAGGCGCGAGATCACGTGCGAGAGGCGAGACAAGGAGCCATTGGCGAGCACTGCCAGGTCTTTGAGTTGAAGGCTCCGGTCCGGCTGCCGGGACAGCGCCACCAGGACTTCGAACTCGAAGTGACTCATGCCGGCCTCTCGTTGAAGCTGGGCGTCGAGGGCTGCCGGCAGCAGGGTGAAGGTGCTCACCAGTTGAAACCAGGCGCTCCACTCGCGGTGTTGCAGGGACCGGGGCGGCTGGGCCGCCCGGGTACCCGGATCCTGGCTCGGAATAAGTTGACGCTTCAAGTTCTTTTAGCCTAACAACTTGAAGCTTCAACTTCGAGGATGTGCCGGGAATTGAGGCGGCCGCAGCCGCCATTTGGAGGAGCGCATGAACATCGCCCTATGGATCATCCAGGTGCTTCTCGCGATCGCGTTTCTGGTATCGGGGGGCACGAAGCTGTCGAGGCCACGCCTCTCGCTGGCCGGCCAGATGCCCTACGTTCAGGACTTCAGCGACGCCCAGGTGAAGGGCATCGGGGCCCTTGAAATACTCGCCGCAATCGGCCTGGTGGTGCCGCCGCTGGTGCACGTAGCCACCTTTCTGACGCCCCTTGCAGCCGTCGGTCTCATCCTGCTGATGCTCGGGGCCGCGGCCACTCACCTGCGCCGGCGCGAGCCGCAGATGGTGGCGGTCAACGGAGTGCTGCTCGTCCTGGCCGCGGTGGTAGCCATCGGCCGCTTCGGCCCCTACCCCTTCTGACGGGCGGACCGCGGTCAAAGCTGCTACGCTCCAACGCCGAAGGCGGGGCGATCGGACGGGCGCCCCTGCAGCTTCGAGGGCGGGTGATCGGTAGTCGCGCCAGTTCATTGGAACCCGCGCCGCTGCCGTAGGGAAAGTGTCGATGCCGCTTTGCGAGGTCAATGGCCAGTGGATCCACTACGAGGACACTGGCGGGAACCTGCCGCCGCTCGTCCTGGCGCACGGCCTGCTCATGGACCACGAGATGTTTGCCCCCCAGGTCGAGCGTTTTGCCTCTAGGTGCCGGGTCATCACCTGGGACGCCCGCTGCCACGGCCAGACAGAGACGACGGACGATCCGTTTTCGTACTCGGACCTGGCCGACGACCTGAAAGGCCTGCTCGACCATCTCGGCATCGACCGGGCGGTGATCGGCGGAATGAGCCAGGGCGGCTTCGTGGCTCTCCGTTTCGCGCTCAAGCACCCCGAGCGGGTAGAGGCCCTGATCCTGATGGATACGCACGCGGGGGCCGAAGATCCCGACAAGGTCGCCCTCTACGCGTCGATGCTCGATGTGTGGGAAGGCGAGGGGTTGAACGATCAGCTGGGGGAGACGATCGCCGCGATCGTCTTGGGCAACGAGTGGCCGGGACGCTTTGAGTGGATCGCAAAATGGCGGCAAACACCGCGCTCGCTCCTGCGGCCCGCGTTCAACGCGCTGGTGGGCCGGGAGGACATAAACGACCGGCTCGGTGAGATCAAGGCGCCGGCCCTGGTGATCCACGGCACCGCCGACGCCGCGATCGACCTCGAGCTGGCCCAGCAGATGTGCTCGGGGCTTGCCAACAGCCGGCCGCTGGTCACGATCGAGGGGGGCGGCCACGCTTGCAACCTCACGCACCCGAAGCTCGTGAATCCGGTTGTGTTGAAGTTCCTGGCCGAACTTGCCCTCCCGGTGCCTCGAGGAGGCGAGCGGCGAGGCGCGGGCCGGCGCTCCCAGGTGACGCGCCGCCTCGGTGAGAGACGGGATCCGGTGCGTGCAGGCGCCGGCCGCAGAGTCCTCTTTCCCTTGGAAAGGCGGGGGTCCGAGCGGCGCGGCCACGAGCGCCGCCAGTCGTGGCATGCGCTCAGTCCAAGAAAAGCTGACTTCTAGTCGGACAAGGCATGTCTCCCCTCCCCCGCAGGGGGAGGGTGGCGCTGCCCGCAGGGCACTGCCGGGTGGGGGCTGGTGGAGCTACTTAAGAGAACCGCCAACCCGACGCTGACGTTAGGCGCTAGTGCGTGGGAAGCGGGCCTTCGACGGCCGCCGACTCTTCAGGGGTGTCCCCCAGCATGTCCGGCCTCTCAAGGTTGTCGGCAACGCTCGTAGGGTGAGCCTGCTCCATGTGCTTCTGAAGCTCTTCAGAGTTGTCGACGTTCTGGTTGCAGATATCGCATTTCATGGTTGCCTCCTTGGCAAAGAGATCGCCGAGCCAAGCCGAAGGGGCGGTCTTGCGACGGCACCCCTTCCGCCTAGCCGCGTAACTGTCGCCGGTCGGCCATAACAAATGCAGCAAGATCGGCGAGCGGCCCGCTTGGGACTCATGGAGTTTTAGCGGCTGCTTTCCACCCGATCCTCATTCCTGGCTCTGCTCGAGCTCGGGTCCATCGTCTGCGCGATCACATTGGCCTGGCTTCTCGCCTACGCGGCTGCGGCCGCAGGTGTCGGTGGATTCTTGCGCAGGCCGAGAGTTCGACGTGCCATGGACGGGGTGACAGGTTTTGTCCTGATCGGTTTCGGGTTGCGATCAGCGACCGAGCGCCGCTGAGCTCTCTCGCGCTCTGACCTGATTTCCCTCTCCCGCCCCGCGAATGCCCTTCCACTGGCTTGTGAAAAGCAATGACGCACCCAGGACCAACAAGAGCAAGCCGCTCCACAAACTCCCGATGGGGCCCAGCCCGATCGTCGTCGACAGCGAATCGCGAATCCCGTCGTATGCGGTGTGATACACGGTGGCCACAGCGATACTTCCGCTGCGAGACCAGATGTAGGCAAAGACCACCGCGTGCAGCACCGTGGGGATGAAGCCAATCGCAAGCAAGACCGCGACCGTCACCGGCACCGATGCGTCAGGGCCTCCGCTCCATAACGGGCCGGAGCCATATGCGGCAGCCGATCCGATCAAGATCGGCAGGTGCCACGCCCACCAGATGACCCCGTGCAGCAGGACCCCTTTACGAGCCCCGTGACGCTGTGCCAGGCGAGGAAGCATGTAGCCCCGCCAGCCAAACTCCTCACCAAAGCCAGGGATCAGGGTCACGAAGAGAAGTACAAACACCCAGGCGATCTGAGACGGAGTCAAGCGAACAGGCAGTTTCGACAATCCCAATGCCAGGTCGAGGATCGTCGGTACTACCCAGACCAGCAGTGCCAGGCCGACCACCGCAAGGTAGTACCTCGGCTTGCCCCAGCTCCAGCCGGCACCGGCAAAACCGTCGCGGAAGATGTACCGCCCGGCGATATAGGTTCCGACAGTCACCATGATCATCGAGCTGATGTTCAGGACGTAGGTGGGCAGAATGTTCCCGCCCGCCCACAAGGCGCTTGCGATCTGAAAGGGCCACGACAGCCCAAACACGATCAGCAGGTAAATGACCAATGAGAAGGAACGAGTCGATTCGGATGATTCAGGTACGGCGCGATTTGCGTCTTCGAGGTTGTTCATCGCAGTTCCTGGCCTCCTCAGACTCAGACCTTTCAGTGTCTATCCGCGGACTCCACGTTCGATCTGCTGCAAGAATGTATTGGCGATTCGCTGAAACTCCTGTGGCTGCTCCGCAAAGCAGAGGTGCGAAGCGTCCTCGATAATGGCCAGCCGCGAGTCCTTTATTCGACGCTGCATGTCCTCAAGATGAGCAGGCCTGCACTCGTCGTAGCGACCGCCGACCAGCAATGTCGGCATGCGGATCTCATCCAGCCGGTCAGTAACGTCCCAGTCCTTGATGGTGCCGACCACGGTGAACTCGCTAGGGCCGTTCATGTAGCTGTAGACCTGGTATCCGGCTTGAGCAAATGCGCGCTCCAACCCCTCCGGCCATGGATCGAGCCGGCAGACATGCTGTTTGTAGAAGCCCAGAATCGCGGCCTGATACTCCGGGCATGATGTGAAGCCCGACTCCTCGTGGCGGCGAATCACCTGCTGAACGCTGTCGGGCTGAGCAGCCAGCAGCTCGCCACATTCGCGAATCCACCGCGGGATGCTGGCGGGGCTTCCGCAGAGGATCAGGCTTTCCAGGGCCGGCTTTCGGTCCAGTACGTACTGCATGGCGAGCATGCCGCCCCACGAATTGCCGAAGAGGTGCAACCGCTCGAGCTTGAGCGCTGCGCGCACCTGAACGAGCTCCTCGACGAAGCGCTCGACCGTCCAGAGGGAATTGTCATCCGGTCGGTCGGAATTGCCGCATCCCAGCTGATCGTAAAAAATGACCTGGCGTTGGTCCGCCAGGTCTTCCAGACGTTCCATGTAGAAGTGAGTAAAGCCAGGGCCGCCGTGCAGACAGAGTAGTGGGACTCCACCTTGACCCACACTTCGATACCAGACACGGCCACCGGGAACCTCGATGTAACCTTCTGCCGCCATCATTCGTCCACTCCGTCTTGTTGTCGATCAGGCGTAGGTTCACAGAAACATGCAAGTGCGCCGCTCTCGATAAGCCTCCGCGGGCGACTGATGCGCACCGCGAATATTGCAATCACCGATTGCTATCAGATTCGCGCTGTGCGAGCGCAGTGGCAATTTGCTCGGCCGTCAGCTGCGGGTTGTCTACGCCGACGATCAGCTTCGCGTAATGCTCGTCATGCAGCCGGATGCCGATTGCCTTGTCAGGGTCATGCACGTCCCAGAAAGCCCACTCGCCGCCCTGCAAGAAGCGGCCGGCGGTGATGAGTCCTGGGACATTGGTCCCTCCCATGCGGAGCCCGTGAAATATGCCGTGCGCCTCCGGCACGCTCGGATCCACACCTGCGATGTGCTCAAGTGGCACCTCGAGCCGGCTCGCGAGGGCGAAGAATTGGTCGGCGCCTGTGATGTGGACGACAAGACTGGTCGGAGTCAGCTCGATCGTGGCCACCGCCGCTTAGGTTAGTTCACAGCACAACTGTCAAAGCGGCCATGCGCAGATCAAGACGTCATGTGCGCCGCGGGCTTCAACGAAAGGTTCGGATACCGGAGCATTATCGCGAGCTAATGACGCCCGACATTGAGGATCTTCCCTAGCATCCGGACACTCTCGCGTTCGGCCAAGCGATGGAGTTCCGCGTTTGGACCGAGTTGATTCAGCAATCTCGCGGGATGCTGCACGTCTTCCTTCCGCTCCTTGACCGAGGTCTCGACGCCGTCATTCATCGGCTCCCGACGGCACCCCAGCGGATGCTATGTGAGCAGGTGTAAAGGTATGCGTTACGCAGTGGAGCGGGCGTTTTCCGACATGTGCCAATGTTCTGGGTATCCCGTAATATATTGAACATGCCAAATCGCCAGCCAAACGCTGATCTTCTATTTGGGTCGGAGGTCCTGCCTGAGCTGCTACAGGTTGTCCTCAATGCACCTGACAAGAGATTCGGTTGGACCGACCTCAGTCAATCCTTGGCTGGCGCCAACCGCGATAGTCTGTACCGAGCGCTGGGTCGGGCTGTGGAATTGGGCGTCATCAAGCGAGAGTCGAAGGGTCGTTATGGCATCTACTCCGCAAATACGGACTCGCCTCTATACCGCGACCTGAGACATGTATTGACAAAATTGGAGACTAGACGCCACAACAGCACATATGCTCCTGAGTCCGTCGCTGACTTGGCAAGGGATCTGCGGCAGCTGAAGATTAGGAGCCAGGCCAAACTGCCAGCCGAGGCGACCGCACGCATCCTTCAGTTCGTCGACGACTTCCGTTCGCGCCGGCGCAGCACTCAGCGTGAGTTGCTCACCAGGACGCCCGTGCTAACCGGAAGCGGTCTTATCGACGCATATCTGGCTGGCGTGGCCGAGTACCTAAGCAACGAGGTTGGGTTACCGGCCCCCGCCTGGGTTGAGGACTCCGATCGCTTCTTACGCACATGGTGGATCGAGAGCGATGTTCCCAGTGCTCGTCCGACCGCGGTAGCTCAGAGCCCGGCCGCCTTTCGCCGGCGCGGAGTCTTCGTTTCTGAAAGAGCGTTGGAGCGCGCCTGATGCCTACTACGCGAAAGCTTCTTACCCGAAAAGACATCCTGAGAGCGGTAGAGCGCCTGTCCGAGATTCTGGAAGCGCGAGGCGTCAAAGCAGACCTATTCGTGATCGGCGGAGCCGCAATGACGCTCGCTTACAAGGCCCGCCCGTCAACTCGCGATGTTGGCGCGATATTCAAGCGTAAGAATGAGGTGTTCAAGGCCGCCGCCCAGGTAGCTCGAGAACAAACGCTGCCTGATGAGTGGCTAACTGATGGAGCTAAGAAGTTTCTTGGTCGTGCTGATCGGCGTCCGCGGCCAATCCTCGATTTGCCTGGCGTTCGGATCATGGCCGGCTCCCCGGAGTACCTGTTAGCAATGAAAGTCTTGGCTGACCGCCACGATCGTGACAGGGAAGACCTCAGGTTCCTTATCCGCCTGCTCGGCCTCAAGTCTGTAAAGCAAGCGGAGCGGCTCTTCTCGGAGGTCTATCCAGATGGTGCGATTCCGGAAGATACGCGCGCCAGGTTATCTGAACTCATTGCTCAGGAAGCAATCCGGTAACCCCTAGTTCGTATCTAGACAACGAGATCAAGATTCCGACTCGCTCGTCACCAGCTGTTCGAGGCGCTCGAGCGATGTCTCCAACATCTTGCCCAGGTATTCGGAGTTAGCCCTCATGGACTGCTCCTTCTCGGGGTCGGCGGGCTGCTGACGCGACTCCAGAACCACCCCGGTGGCATTGGGTCCCTCGGCCTGGAGCCTGATCCTAACGACGGTTTCCGTGGCGAACCGAGGGGCAGGCTGCCCGCCCAGGCGCTCCGCCTCGTGCCGCCATTCAAGAAGACGCTCCGGTTCAAAAGCGGTGATCAGCTGATCAACCTCGGAGTCTTGTCCCTGCCACTGGCTGCGCAGCCGCTGGCGGCGGCCCAGCCCGGAGCCCTCCAGGACCTCCACGCTGGCGGCCCTGGCGTACCACTCGGGAAGCCGCTCGGCTTTGGCCACGATCGTCCACACGCGGGCAGCCGGCGCGGGGATGGTGCGCTCCCTTGCAATCTCGATCATTGGCTTCTCCTCCACCAAACCTTGCCGATGCCAGCGGGGTATATTGTACGGAATGCCGAACCAATCGTACGCCGAACAGTTCGACCGATTGTACGGACGGCTCTGGAGGGCGTTGTTCAAGGGCGACGTCGAAGACCTATCCCAGCACGAGCGCCAGCTGCTCCACCACGTCAGCGACGAGAGGGGCATTCCACTCGGCATAATCGCAAACCACCTCGGAATATCCAAGAGCTCAGCCTCCGAGAGGGTGAAGAGCCTCGAGCGGCGCGGATTTTTGACCCGTCGCCGCGACCCTGACGACGAACGCCGGCTTTCGATTGTCCTAACTGATATGGGTGTCGCCCGCGTGAGGCGGGACAGCGTCTTGGACCTGGTCCGGCTGGCGGCCGCGCTGAAGAAGATCTCAGCCGAGGACAAGAAGGCTCTGCTGGCTGCTTTGGAACGGCTGGCAGCGGCGGCCGATGGCTAAAGTCGCAGTCGTTCGCCCATACAGTTGGGTGCGACAGCGCTATCGATAGAACCCCATTTTCAATAGCAATTGGGCGAACGGTCGGCGTGGCCATGAGTGGTCTTTTATCAGTCGGTGTAGATTCGCGTGCTGGTGGACGCCATCGACCGGGTCCTCATGAACACGCGACTTCACTACCTCGGGAGCGCAGCCCGCATCATCGAACCCGTGCAACATTTGGCGATCCTCACGTGCATGGACGCTCGCCTTGACGTCAACGCCCTGCTGGGGCTCCGACCGGGAGACGCCCACGTGATCCGCAACGCCGGGGGCCGCGCCTCGAGCGACGCTCTACGAGCATTGGCCATTTCGCAGGCGGTCATGCACACGCGCGAGGTGATGGTGATCCACCACACGGATTGCGCTCTTGGCCGCTTCAGCCAGGCGGAGCTGAATGAGCAGATCACAACTGCCAGCGGCCACGGTTTCGCAGAAGAGTTAGGCTGCTTCACGGACCCAATTCAGGCGATCGCTGAGGATTTGGAGCGCCTGCGCGCGTGGCCTTATCTCCCAGCCCGCGACAAGGTGCGGGGCTTCATATACGACCTGGCCTCCAACGTGGTGACTGAGGTGCCCATTCCGGATCGCAGTCCAACGTAGGCATCCGGATCAGTACCCCGACTCCACGCGCGCTTTGCAAGCTTGCGCCATCGGAGCCCTTATCGATCGCACAGATTGGTCTCAGTCTTTCAGTCGCCAATTTCGGAGCGCCTCCGACCGGCGGGCCAGCCTGGCTGGCGGTCCAGGAAGGCTCCGTCAGCGGGCCCTTCTGGAAAGACCTTGTGCGGATTCAGGATGCCCTTCGGGTCAATCAAAGCCTTGAGCTGCCTCATCAGGTCGAACTCCAGGACGCTGTGCTCCTGTGCCGCGTGGTCACGCTTCAGAGAGCCCAGGCCGTGTTCTCCAGATATCGAGCCTCCGAGCTCCACCGCGTCCGCGAACAATCGAGCGGCCGCCGGGCCCACCATGTCTCGCTGATCATCGTCAAAGACGATGGACGGGTGCACGTTTCCATCGCCCGCGTGTGCCACCACCGGGATCTTCAGGCCCGTCTCGACGGCGAGCCGTTCGATACGAGCAAGCATCTCCGGGATCGCCGCGATCGGGACGGACAGATCCTCTGCGAAGTAGTTCTTCCGCATCGCCATCAGGACTTTGCCAAAGCTTCGTCGCGCGTTCCACAACTTGTCCCGTTCCGAACCGGACTGGGCCAGGCGATTGTCGATCCCATCGACCACAACGACCATGGCCTCGATGTCGTCCTGAACCTGCTCAGGAGTTCCGCCGTCTTGTTCGATGAGCAACACGCAGCCTGCGCCAGTCCCTAAACCGGGCGGCAGGAGATCTTCCACCAATTCCAGCGCGCCCCGGTCCATGAGCTCGAGGGCGGCGGGAAGGTGTCCGGAACCCATGAGCCGCGCGACCGCCGCGGCCGCATCGGTCGCGGTACGGAAGCTGACGATTGCCGTGGCCCGATGCCGCGGCAGCGGGATGAGCTTCAGCACCACCTCGGTGACGATCCCCAACGTTCCCTCCGAGCCAATGAAAAGGTGGGCCAGGCGATAGCCTGAGGATCGCTTTCTTGTCCGGCCGCCCAACCTCAGGACCTGGCCGTCTGCCAGCACGACCGTCATGCCCATCACGTAGTCGGCGGTGACGCCGTACTTGAGACAGCTGGGGCCGCCAGAGTTGCAGGCTACGTTGCCTCCGATCGACGACATCTGTGCGCTAGCGGGGTCGGGCGGGTACATGAGACCGTGCAGCGCGGCCTCCTCCTGGATCCCGGCAGTGATCGCTCCAGCCCCGGCGATGGCGCATACGTTGCCGGTGTCTATCTCAATGCCGCTCATGCGCTCGAGCGACAGAACGATGCCGCCGCCAAGCGGCACGGAGCCTCCGACCAGGCTGGATCCCCCGCCTCGCGCCACGACCGGAAGGCCGTGCTCGTTGCAGACCTTCATCACCTCCGAAACCTCCTCGGTACTTCCGGGAAGTATCGCCGCGATGAGTTGGCCATCCATGAAGGTGGCGTCATGCCTGAACGGTTCCAGGGCGGCATCACCGATCACGTGTCGGTCCCCGACGATGGCCGCCAGCTCCCGCAACACCTGAATTGGAGTGGATGTGCGCATCTCGATCGACCTACCGCGCGGTCATCCTGCCGTCCATCTTGGTGATCCACTCACTCTCTACCGTTCCGGGACAGATCGCAACGGCTCGGATCCCCGCTGGGGCGTGATCCACAGCCATAGCCCTCGTCAGACCGATCACGTCATCTGTGGACGTCGGCGGCCCGATAGAGCGTTTCGCCGGCGTCGCGGATTACAACAATCCCTTCTGCCTCTCTACTCTCCCAGTCCCCGAGGTCGATGCTCCGTGGGTCCAAGTACCCAAGGTTCACGCGTCGACAGCGCGCCTCAGGGATTCCCGTCGCCAGAGTCACATGGATACGAGGCCGCTCGTCGCCAGAGCCAACGTCATAGCGGCCCGATCCCTTGAGGTGAGTGCTGTGGGCTTTGACCACGCCTGGAATCGACGCGAAACGGTCGCCCTGGCTGGTGAAGTATTCGAGGACGTGGTAGCCGATCTCATCGATGGCGCGGCCGTGGGTGAATGAGATTTCAGTCACGTGCGGCGCGTAGATGACCACCTCGCCACCGTCCGCCACCGCGGGTTCGGTCTTGTACATCGCTTTGGCCGCCGTCCACAGGTCGTGATAGATGGGTGACGGCATCGAAAGCACGCGCCGGAAGCCACGAGGCACGCGGGTGATCTCGAGCTGGGTCGAGACGTCAGCCGCGCGACTCCAGGCCTCGACGTAGTCGCCTGCGTAAATCCCGTGGAGAGCCGCGCCGCGGACAGCGAGCGCTATGCACAAGATGGGCTTTGGCACCAGGCGCGTGGCATGGTCGATGACCCGCCGAACCACGGTGTCCTTGATGCCGATTGTTCCCATGCTGCCGACCAGGGCGCCAAGCCAGTGTGTCGCGCTGATGACCGCGGGACCGGCGATGCCTGGAAATATGTACTTGGCCCCGCCAGAAAATCCGGCAACCTCATGCGGGAAAACCGGCCCGCAGATGACCAGCTGGTCGCAATCGAGAATTAGCCGGTTGAGGTCAAGCGGCACCTCCTGGCGCATGAGACCTCCGGTGAGCTCTTCGAGCTCGCCTGCGCCGATGGTTCCGATCCGAAAGAGAGTCTCCGGTTCGTCCCACGTGTGGTTGAGCACCGTGCCGTTCGGATAGCGCGCGGCGCGCTCCGGTGCGGCTACTCCCACCAAACGGTCGATGTCGTCCGGCGCCATGGCCGGGTGGGTGCCCAATGCGATCAAGAAGTCGAGGCGCTTCGCGTCGTGACCCAGGATCTCGTTGAGGAGCCGGTACAGCATCGGAACAGGAGCGTGCCGGGTGCCATCAGGAATAAGAACCAGCAGCCGTCGACCCGTCACAGCCACTGTGCCAAAGGCCTTCTCGAGAACCTGACGCACCTCTTCTTCAGACAGGCTGCGACTTGTGTCGCTGATGCCCTCGATTACCATCACACGCCGCCGAATGCGCCAAAGCCGCCGTCGACCGGCAGCACGATCCCGTTCACGAAACGGGCGCTCGGCCCGCACAGCCATACAAGGGCGCCCGCCAGGTCGTCCGGCTGCCCAAAGCGCCCAGCCGGGGTGTGGGCAACAACGGCGCGCCCGCGGTCGGTTGGGCGACCGTCCCGCTCCAGCAAGAGATCGCGATTCTGAGCACCGATGAAGAATCCCGGAGCCAGGGCGTTGACCCGAATCGCCCCTCCGTATCGATGTCCAAGCTCGACCGCGAGCCAGCGCGTCAGGTTCTCGACCGCCGCTTTGGCCGCGCCATAGCCGGCGACGCGCGTCAAAGCGCGTGCGGAGGCCATCGATGACACGTTGATGATCACGCCGCCGCCTGATTGGACGACTGCTTCACCGAAGACAAGGCTCGGCAGCAGCGTGCCGGTCAGGTTCAGCTCTACCGCCTGCTGGAAGGCCTGCGTCGACATTCCGAAGATGTTCTCGCTCGCGGCGACTGTCGCTGCGGGGAGATTGCCGCCGGCCGCATTGATCAATAGATGAACCGCGCCCCATTGTTTGAGCACCGCGTCTTTGGCGGCGGTCAAAGAGTCGCGGTCCAGGACGTTGGCTGACAGAGCGAGCGTCTCCGCCCCCTTGCT
>Ga0209118_1000800_pt1 | contig 15914 bp, 17 predicted proteins | sample BlaSpr_A8_Ref_M1_FD_187988 | JGI IMG/M metagenome (GOLD analysis project Ga0209118, IMG submission 187988) | Forest soil microbial communities from Thunder Bay, Ontario, Canada - Black Spruce, Ontario site 2_A8_Ref_M1 (SPAdes) (version 2) | ecosystem: Environmental > Terrestrial > Soil > Boreal...
GGCGATCCGCGCCAGCCGGTGCAGGGCGACGGTGGTCTTGCCGCTGCCGGCGCTGCCAGTGACGAGGAGCGGCTCGTCGGCCTCGATGGAGAGCGCCTCGAACTGCTCCCGATCGAGGAGCGCGGTCACCTCCGGCCGCTCGGCGCGGCTCCGCGCGCCCTCGCCCACCCCGCGTGGTACGAAGGGTTCGGCCTTCCTCCGTTGGAAGCGATGGCATGCGGCACTCCTGTTCTCGTTTCGGATCGAGCCAGCCTGCCGGAGGTGGTGGATGGGGCCGGCATGGTGGTGAAGGCGGACGACCCGAACGCGTGGCGCGCTGCGCTCGAACGGGTGATCGGCGACACCGACCTGGCGGCCGACCTCCGGCACCGGGGCATCCTGCGGGCAGCTGAGTTCAGCTGGTCACGGGCGGCGCGCCAGACGTGGGCGGCGATCGACCGAGCGATCAAAACCCGGTCTAGCTGAGAAGTTCCCGGACCACCTCAGCCACGCCGGCTGCGGTGCGGTCCCACGTGAACTTCTTGGCTCTCGCCCGCGCGGCCTTCGCCAGCGAGGTCCGGAGCGTCTCGTCGTTGAGTGCGATCTTCAACACGCTGGCCAGCTGTTCCGAGTCAGCGGAGTCGTGGAAGTAGAGGGCGGCATCGCCGCCGACCTCGGGCAGGGAAGAGGCCTTGGCCGCCACCACCACCTTGCCGCGGGCCATCGCCTCCAGGACGGGAAGGCCGAATCCCTCGTAAAGACTTGGCACGACGACTGCGCTCGCCCGCTTGTAGAGCAGCTCGAGCGTCGGTTGATCGACCCGACCGAGGACCCTGGCTCTGGGCGAGGCGCGAAGGCTGGCTGCGAGCGCGGGGTCCTTTTCGGGGCCGGCGACCGCGAGGGTCACACCGTCCAGCCGCTCCACTGCGGCCAGGGCCGCGGCCTGGTTCTTGCGCTTCTCGATTCGGCCAACCTGCAGGACGAAGCTGCCGTTGAGGCCGAGCTCGGCAAGGCGCGACGCCGGAGCGGCCGCCGCGATCGGCGGCGTCGCGCCAAGCGGCACCACCCGCACCCGCTCAGGCCGCACGCCGTAGGCAGAGACGAGGTCCGCTTTGGTGGACTCGGAGACGGTGATCAGGAGAGGGCATCGCATGACCGCCCACCGCGTGGTGAGCTGCAAGTAGGCTCGCTCGGCGGCGGCGTAAGCGTCGGGATGGCGCTCGAAAGCCAGGTCGTGCACTACGGTGAGCGCCTTTCCAGGCCACGCAAACGGTATCGCGTGGGCGGGGACGAACAGCAGGTCCGGACGCTCGGCCGCGAGGGCGAGCGGGAGGCGCACCTGCGTCCACAGCCTGCGGAACGGGATCACCATCACGTCCATGCCGAGGCCGGCACGGGGCCGCGACGCGAAGAACCGCCAGCGCAGCTCGGGCGCGGCGGCCTCCAGCCGGGAGCCAACCTCTCGCGTGTAGACCTCGGTGCCGGTCACCACCGCTCGAGTCGCCGGGTTGACGTCGACGGCGACGGCTTTCACTTTAGGTGGCTCACAGCTGAACGACCTTAAGCTATCGAGTGATGCAAACCATCGTTCGCGCGGCGGCTGTCGTGCTGACGGTGGCGGCGACCGGCTACCTGCTCCAGGCCGGCGCCCCGGCCGCCCCGCCGGCGGTTTCGTCCACCGCGGCAGCCCACCGGATCGCGGTCCTCATTCCCGACCTGACGCCTCCGTCCTCCAACCACGAATATTTCCTCTCGCGCCTCCAGGTCGTGCCTGTTGGGCGGCGAAACATCACTTTTCCGATCCTCATGTATCACTACATCCGCACGCCGCCATCGACGCGGACCGACTTGCTCGGATACAACCTCTCGATCTCGCCCGCTGACTTCGCCACGCAGATGGACTGGCTCTCGCGCAATGGATTCCACCCCGTGGACTTCAATGACGTGCGGGCCTACTTCGCGGGAACGCGACCGCTGCCCACCAAGCCCATCGTCATCACATTTGACGACGGATATGCCGACCTTTATACGGCGGCTTTCCCGATTCTGTCTGCGCACGATTTCAAAGCGGTTGCGTACATCGTCAGCGGCTTCATAGGGCAGCCGCGCTACGCCACAGCCGACCAGATCGTGCAGATGGATCACAACGGGATCGAGATCGCGTCGCACACTGTTAACCACGCTGACCTGGCGAAATCGTCAGCGGGCAACGTATGGCGAGAGCTCGTCGAATCGAAGCGCTCGCTTGAGCAGCTCTTGGGCCACCAGGTCCTCGACTTCGCCTACCCGTCGGGAAAGTTCAACGCGCATGTGGTGTCGGCAGTCAGACAGGCCGGGTATGACACGGCTGTGACGACTCTGACTTCCGTCGACCACAGCCCGGCGGACCGCTTTACATGGACGCGCGTCCGCGTCGGTGGTGGCGAGTCGCTGGCCGACTTCGTGCACAACCTCGGCACACCGATGCCGGCCACCACCATCACGGTCGCTGACATCGAACCGGCCGGTGCTGACCTGCCTTCACTCGTGAGGCCGACACACCTGCTTCTCAGATAGATGCAGGCGCGGGTCCTGGGGGTGAGGGTCGACTGCCTCGACATGGAAGTTGCCCTGGAGCGAATCGAGCACCTTGTGGAGGGCGGCGGCCATCACCTGGTCGCCACGCTCAATCCGGAGTTCGTGATGCGCGCCCAGGATGATCGCGAGTTTGCGCGGGTGCTCGAGTCGGCCGACCTGTGCCTGCCCGACGGCACGGGTGTCGTCTGGGCAGCGCGGCGGCAAGGCTGCTCGATCAGCGAGCCGGTGCCGGGGGTCGATCTCATCCCGCCGCTGGCCGTCATGTGCGCCCGACGCGGTTTCCGGCTGTTTCTGCTCGGGGCGGAGCCGGGTGTGGCCGCGGACCTTGCCTCGCGGCTCCGAGATGAGCATCCCGGCCTGCAGGTGGATTCGCATCCGGGCTCTGCGGACCCTTCTTCCGACGCGGAGACGTTGACGCTGATTCGTGCGCACCAGACGCAGGTCCTGCTCGTCGCCTTCGGCGCCCCTAAGCAGGAGCTGTGGATCGATCGCCTGATGGACCAGCTCGATGTTGCGGTCGCGATTGGCGTTGGCGGCGCATTCGACTATCTCACCGGCCGCGTGCCGCGCGCTCCGGTCTGGGTGAGAAAGGCCGGCTTCGAGTGGCTGCACCGGCTCGTCCGACAGCCCTGGCGAGCTCGACGCATGGTCGTGCTGCCGGCCTTCGCGTTCAAGGTTCTCAGCGCGGGCAAGTAGGATGGCGAATCGTGCTCAGCATCGTCATCCCCTGCTACAACGAGGAGGAGCGGCTGCCTCGCACCATCGAGCAGATCGAGCGCTACCTCGACGGCAAGGATGTGAGCTACGAGCTGATCCTGGTCGACGATGGGAGCTCCGATGGGACCCGCATGGTCATGGATGCCGCGGCCGAGCGCAATCAATCCGTCCGGCTGGAGTCGCTGCCCAGCAACCGGGGCAAGGGTCGCGCCCTGGCGGAGGGGGTCGCGGTGGCAAAGGGCTCGGAGATCCTGGTCACCGACGCCGACCTATCGACTCCGATCGAGGAGCTGTCCAAGCTCCAGGCTGAGCTGGAAAAAGGCGCTGGCGTGGCGATCGCGTCGCGCGCTCTCAGAGGTTCACGGGTCGAGGTGTCGCAGCCTGTCTACCGCGTGCTGATGGGAAAGGCGTTCAACCTCCTCGTCCAGGCCGTGCTGCTGCCCGGGATCTGGGACACCCAGTGCGGGTTCAAGCTCTTCCGGGAGGATGTGGCGCACGACGCGTTCGCGAAGTTGACCACCGAGGGCTTTGGTTACGACCCCGAAGTCCTGTATCGCGCGAAGAAGCGTGGCGTGAAGATTGCAGAGGTGCCTGTCATCTGGCGCAACTCTGCGCCCACCAAGGTGAGCCCGATCAAGAGCTCGCTCGACATGTTCCGGCACGTCTTGCGGATCAGGTTCAGCCGTTGAGCATCACCCCACGAACAAGTCAACCCACGGAGGTCCTTGTCGTGCTCCCCACCTACAACGAGAGTCCGAACCTCGAGAAGGTAGTCGCCGGCGTGCGGCACTTCGGGCACGACGTTCTGATCGTCGACGACGCCTCGCCTGACGGCACGGGGGAGATCGCTGACCGGTTGGCGGCTGCAGACCCTGGCGTGCGGGTGCTCCACCGGCCGGGCAAGCTGGGCCTCGGGAGCGCATACGAGGACGCGTTCCGGATCGGGCTCGCCGAGGGCTCCGCTTTGTTCGTAGAGATGGACGCCGACGGGTCACACCTGGCCACGAACCTGCAGGACGTGGTGGACGCAGCGCGCGGCTGCGGTGGGCTGGCGATCGGCTCGCGCTACATACGAGGCGGCGAGGTCGTCGGATGGCCTCCTCAGAGATGGCTCCTGTCGCGGGCCGCGAACACCTACTGCCGGATCCTGCTCGGCCTGCCGACGCATGACTGCACATCCGGGTACCGCTGCTACACGCGCGATCTCCTGCTGCAGGTCGGCCTTGACAAGGTGGTGTCGCAGGGCTACTCGTTCCAGATCGAGATGGTGCACCGGACCAGGCGGCTGGGCTATCCGGTGGTCGAGGTCCCGATCCGGTTCGAGGACCGCGTGGCGGGGGCCTCCAAGGTGTCCCGCGGTGAAGTCCGCCGCGCCCTGTGGACTGTGCTGCGACTGAGCCTGGGTAGATGAATGTCACTTCCCCACAAATGGGGAAGGTGGCCGGAAGAAACGCTGCCGGCCGGATGGGGAGGTGGAGCCGGCAACAGTGGTGGATAACGTGGCGCATCCCCCTGATCACCGGCCTGGTCCTCGCCGCCGTCACGGCCCTGCCCTACGTCTACGCCTACGCCGTCCAGCCGCCCGGCCACGTATTCATGGGCTTCTTTTACCTGGGCGACGACGCCAACACCTACCTCGCCAAGATGCGCCAGGGTTGGGAGGGATCGTGGGCCTGGCAGAACCGATACACGACGGAGTCGAGCCCCGTGGCCTACCTATTTCTGTTCTGGATCGTGCTCGGCCACCTCGCCGCCTTGCTCCACCTTCCGCTGATCGTCGTCTTCCATCTGGCCAGGGTCGCGGCGGCGTTCGCGTTGATGGCCGCGGCGTGGTCGATGATCTGCCACTTCATCGAGGACCAGGCGGCGCGGAAGTTTGCCTTCTTTTTCCTGGCGGTCGGGCTCGGTATGGGTTATGTGATCCAGGCGCTGGGCCACCCGGTGATCTTCGGCAACCAGACCGACACGCTGGACTGGCGGATGCCCGAGCTCACTGCGTTCTACTCGATCCTCGCGCTGCCGCATTTCGCGTGGTCGGGAGTCTTTGCAGCCGCGGGCTGCGCGCTCACGTTCAAGGCGATCCAGCGCGGGAGCCTCGTGTTGGGGGTCCTGGCCGGTCTCGCGTGGCTGGGCCAGGCATCGATCCATCCCCAGATGCCGATCCTGATGGGAGGGGCGACCGCGATGGCTCTTGTCCTCCGGCCGGCCGCGCCACGCGGCTGGATCGCCGCCGGGGTCGCGTTCGCGATTCCGGCGCCCTACATCCTCTACTCCTACCTGGCGTTTGTCGGCAACCCGGAGGTTCAGCGCTGGACGTTCCACTCGAAGAACGCACTTCCGCCCGAGAGCATCAGCCTGCTCTTCGCGCTCGCGCCGCAGCTGCTGCTCGCCCTGACCGGCCTGCCCGGCGTGCTGCGCCGGCGGAGCCGCGAGGACCTCTTCCTCGTGGCATGGCTGGTCCTCCTCGCCGCCATCCTTTATCTACCGAACCCCGCCGGAGACCTGCGCCGGCGTTTCCTCGACGGCTTGTATCTCCCGCTCGTGATCCTCGGCGCGCGGGGCATGTACGAGACGATCCTGCCGCGTCTGCGAAGCGCCCGGGCCCATGCTCTGATTCCGTTCACCTACGTGTGTTTTGCGGCGATCGGCAGCGCCTTTCTCGTCCTGGCGCCGGTCGCGGTCGCCGCCCATTCGCAGTACACGACCACGCGGGCCGTCTACGACGGGCTCAACTGGCTCGGCAGCGAGCCGGCCGGACGAGTCCTGGCGATGCCTGGGGTCGGTCTCTACATCCCCGCGTACAGCGGCGACAGCGTCTACGTCGGTCACTACGACGAGACCTTCGATTTCGTCGCCAAGACCCAGACCGCCCTCGCGGTGCTGACGGGAAAGAGCGACCTGGAGCAGTTCATCCAGGAGAACCACATCCGCTACGTGGTCTGGACGTCGGACCTGAAGTCGCCTCCGCCCGCTGTATTGGGCAACGCCGGCTACGACACACCCGACTTCAAGATCTGGAAGGTGTACTGAAGGGAGAGGCAACGTCCCTCCCCCTTCAGGGGGCAATCAGAGGTCCCATCCTTATCGCCGCTTGCGCGCAGGGATGAAGGGTGGGGGTGGGTGGAGCCGGATCAGCGCCGGACATAAATGACTGCAACTGAGTCCTGGTACGCCAGCGTCCACTCCGGCTGCGTCGCGAGCACGTTGGCCAGCGCCTCGCCCCGGTTGTAGACGACATAGTCGACCCCGTACTTGTCGAGCACCTGCTTCCAGTCGGAACGCAGCGTCTGCACGTCCTGGTACTCGTTCAGCAGCGGGTCGCCCATCAGCGCAGCCTCCCCGAAGATGAACACCCTGCGGTTGGGTTCGGGATAGAACCGATAGGCGAGGTACCCGCCCCACCCGTACTGGTTGTACATCTTCGTCCCGACCTCGGGATGCGCCTGGAGCCAGTCGGCGGCGCCGACCGGATAGCTCGCCGCATCAAGGCTCCTCTGCCGGGCCGGGCTCACGCTGTCGGCCACGCGCAGCGTGGTCGCAAGGAGGATGACCACCAGGACGATCGTGGTGATGAGCGCGAAGATCCGTCGCGGCGGCAGCTCGAGCTTCCAGCCGCGCGCCTGCGACAGCTCCTTCCAGTAGGCGGAGTAGCTGTTGATCATCACTGGCGTGGTCACGGCCACGAAGAGCGCCACGTTGCGCACCGACTGCAGCGCCAATCCGAGCGCCGCCAACGTGAGCAACAGCTCGTAGAGGGAGGGGCGTTTCAGCGCGAACCCGATGACGACCAGGAAGATCATCGCCTCGAACGGGCGCAGGTAGACCTGGTGGAAGTCGGGTGAAAACCATTCGACGATCAGCCGTTGCTGTGCCACGCTGCCCTGGGTCTGGAAGGGGTAGGGGTAGAGGCTGAGGCCGTGAGGCGTCGCGGCCACCGCCACGACCGAGGCGGCGGTAATGATGGCGAGCAGGCGCACGTGCGCGCGGTGCGCCGGGTTTTCGCGGTCCCACGCCCATCCGATGAGCTCGGCGACCAGGGCGACTCCGAGCCACACGAAGCCGATCACCCACCCGCCGTGAAGGTTGGCCCAGAGGACCATCACAAGCGGGAAGAGCTGGATCGCGCGGCTGCGCCCGCTCAGGTATCCCTGCAGCCAGTACAGCTCGAGGCAGGTCAGAAAGAATGTGATCATCTGCGCGCGCGGGCCCCAGATGGGGGACCCGGCGATCGCGCCTAGCGCCAGGCCGATTCCGACGATGACCCACGGCTGGCGTCGGACCTGCCGGTAGATGAGCCAGAAGCCGGCCCAGGTGAGCAGGCCGAAGGCGAGGGCGAGCCCAACCACTCCTGTCGCCCTGTACACAAGCCATATGAGGATCTCGGTCAGGTACTCGTGGTCGGTCCAGACGTGGCCTGGCACGGTGTGCGTGAAGATGTCGGTCGAAGGCAGCCGGCCGTTCTCGACCATCCAGCGGCCGATGCGCAGGTGCCACCAGAAGTCGGGGTCCTGCTCGCCGGCGACGAAGAGCGACAGGATCACGATCATCACGCCGCCCAGGAGCAGCGTCTTCGCGCCCAGGCGCTCGGTCAGCCGCAACTCCTAACCGCGACTCTTGAGCAGGTTGGGAAAGTAGCGCGGCACGCGCAACGCGTATGACGGGTAGTCGTTGGGAAAGGAGCGCGCCAGCACCCGCTCCTCCCACCGGATCCGGAGGAGCTCGCACACGATGAAGTAGAGGACTGCGAGCGCGCCCAGCCAGCCCGCTGTGGCCAGGTTGATGCCGACAGCGGCCACGACCTCGCCCAGGTAGACGGGGTGGCGGCTCAGCGCGTAGGGGCCGCCCGTGACGAGGCGCCGGGCCTCCGGGATGATGGAGAACGACCGCCGTAGGTAGGCCAGGCCCCACACCGAGTAGGCGAGGCCGGCCGTCGCCAGCAGGTCCGCCACGAGGACCAACCCCTCCCGGCGTCCACCTCCGGGCAGGAACGGCGCCGCAATCGCCGAGAAGGTGCCCGTGAAGGCGATGAAGATCACGGCCGCGCGGTGGTCGGTGCCGCGCTTGGGCAGCCGGGTGCTGTACAGGACCACGAGCATCGTGAAGTAGGCGAGCGCAAGGAGCTGCTGGAGCACGAACAGGTAGTCCGAGGGCTGGTGCACCGAGTGCAGGCCGGTCCAGGTGAAGATCAGCTGGCGGGCCAGGAAGACGCTGAAGAACACGGCAGGCAGGAGGCGGCTGAAGACCAGGTCTCGCCAGTACGCGATCGAGCGCTTCTGCACACCGTCTGCGACGCTGGAGGCCCTCATTCCCGGCGCCATCTTATTTGGCGGGGCCGGCCTGAGCTCCTGGCGACCAGCCCCTGGGGCGTCTGCGTTAGCTCATTGACCTGCCCCGGACCGCCCGAGTAGGATCACCGCCGCCGAGGCGGCAACCCCCGCAAGAATCGGGATGGGGCGCCGTCATTCATAGCAGACCGCTGTAGATCCGGAAAAAGGAGGTGAAATGCAGATGTTGAGCCTTTACATGAAACTTCGGAGCCTTACGACCCGTCAGGAAGGCCAGGGAATGGTTGAGTACGCCCTGATCCTCGTGCTCGTGTCAATCGTGGTCATCGTCATCCTTCTTACGATGGGCAACCAGATCAAGAACGTGTTCTCGAACGTCGTAGCCGCTCTCGGCTAACGAGAACCAAACGTAGTAGCACCTTCAAAAAGAGAGCCCCGGAAGGGGCTCTCTTCCTTTCACAAAGTAGGGGGCTGATCGCTGTCCCCCTCGCTACAATGCAGGCACTCTTGAGAACGAACTTATATTCGGAGGTGACTTAGTCTTGGCCGTTGCACCAGCTCCAGCAAGACCGCGACCAGGCGGTGGACGTCTTTTCATCATCGTTGGACTCATCCTTGCCCTCGCCGCCGGCGCCGGGGTCTACTTCCTCGGTGGAGCGCTCGGTGGTGGTGGCGGCCTCGGTGGAGGCGCGACCACGAAGGTAGTCGTCGCCAAGCAGTCGATTCCCAGCCGTCACGCGATCACCGCGGATGACCTGGACCTTCAGAGCGTGTCGGGTGCGTTCCTCAACGCACACAACACCTACGCGAACAAGACTGACGTCGTCAACCTGATCGCCGAGATCCAGATCTCGATCGGCTCGGTCATCACGGCGGACATGCTCGCCAAGGACATTGGCCTGGTGCCAGCGGGCGCCACGCCGGCTTACCTGCCCCTGGCGACCGGATACGTGGCATACACCATCCCGACCGGCGAGCAGCAGGGCGTGGCGGGCAACATCACGCTGGGTGACTACATCACGGTCATCTCGTCCGCCAGCCTCACGGTCTTCGCGACCGGTGCCGCGGCGCCCGCAGGGCCGCCAAAGATCGTGAGCAAGACGGTATTCACACAGGTGCGGGTGATCGGTCTCGGACCGCGCACGGTGAACGTCCAGCCCGCAGGCGGGGCGACGACGGCCGGCACATCAGGCCCGGTCGGCGGGATCGTCTCCAGCCTCACCATCGAGCTGACCCAATGTGACGCCGAGTACTTCACCTGGTTCCTCAACAACACGACCCTCAAGTACACGCTCGAGTCCTTCAAGGACTACCTCACAACGCAGCCGAGCGCGTCGGAGCTTGGCTGCCCGCAGGTCCAGTCAGCCCAGGGCGTGAGCCAGAAAGAAGTTGAAAACAGGTACCACTTCACGAACCTGTGACGTCCATCGATAGCTGAGATGGGTCTACTCGACAGAGTCAAGCAGAACCAGACGGTTCCACCAGGGACGGTTGGATCGACCAACGGTCCCGCGGTGGGAACTGTGCCCGGCGCCGCCTCGACGTACAGCTCGGCGACGGCGATACCCGTGGCCCAAACCTCCCCGCCCGTTACCGGGGCGCCCGCGCCTTCACTGGCGGCACGCGCGGCGACCGCGGGCGGCGGGGAGCTCACCCCGGCCTTCGCCGCGGCCAAGGTCCAGATCCACGCACGGCTGATCGAGAAGTACGCGGACGAGATCGACTCGAGCAACAAGTCGGGCGTCCGGGAAAAGATCGTCGAGCTCGCCGAGGAGTACTTCCGTACGACGGCGATGACCATGACCAAGAACGACAAGGAACGCCTTGTCGACTCGGTCCTGGACGACGTGCTCGGGCTTGGTCCGCTGGAGGCGCTGCTCGCCGACCCGTCCATCACAGAAATCATGGCCAACCACCCCAAGCAGATTTACGTGGAGAAGGCGGGCGAGCCGGCGCTCTCCGCAGTGACCTTCGAGAGCGAGCGGCAGATGCGACAGGTTATCGACCGCATCGTCAGCCTGGTCGGCCGGCGTGTCGACGAGTCGACACCCATCTGCGATGCTCGGTTGAAGGACGGCTCTCGTGTCAACGTGGTCATTCCTCCCATCGCGCTCAAAGGCCCGTGCCTGACCATCCGAAAGTTTGCCAAGGAGAAGTGGGGCCCGGCCGACGTCGTCAACCGGTTCCGATCCTCCAGCCCGGAGCTGATGACCTTTTTGCGCTCGTGCGTGCGCGCGCGGTTGAACATCCTGGTCTCGGGTGGCACCGGCTCCGGCAAGACCACACTCCTCAACATCCTGTCCTCGTTCATCCCGGAGACTGAGCGCCTGATCACCTGCGAGGATGCGGCGGAGCTCCAGCTGCAGCAGCCGCACTGGATCCAGCTCGAGTCACGCCCGCCGAACGTCGAAGGCAAGGGCGCTGTGCCGATCCGCGAGCTCGTCAAGAGCTGTCTGCGTATGCGCCCCGACCGCATCATCGTCGGTGAGTGCCGTGGCGGCGAGGCCCTGGACATGCTCCAGGCCATGAACACCGGTCACGATGGATCGATGTCCACGCTCCACGCCAACAACCCACACGAGGCGCTGGTTCGACTCGAGACACTGGTGCTCCAGGCCGGCCAGGATCTGCCTTCGCGAGCCATCCGGGAGACTATCGGTTCGGCCATCCACATGATCGTTCAGCAATCGCGCCTACGCGGTGGCGTGCGCCGTATCGTGAGCGTCGCCGAGATCACCGGCATAAAGGATGGCGAGGTGCAGTATCAGGAGCTGTTCACGTTCAAGCAGATTGGAGTCAACGGGGAGGGCAAGGCCGTCGGCTTTCACACCGCGACCGGTCTCTTGCCGATGCGCATGGAACACCTGAAGGCCGAGGGCGAGGATGTGCCCGAGCACCTTTTCAAACCCACCGGGCAACCCTCGGCGGACAAGCTCTATTGAGCGTTAGGAGGTCCTGATGTCCATACCCATGATTTTCGGGCTCATCGCCTTCGCAGGCATCCTTCTACTTTTCATCGGCATCAGCCAGATGCGGCGTGCCGCCGGGGGCTCCGAGGATTTCCAGGCAAGGCTGGCCGCGTACGGCATGACGACCGCGGGCGCGGCACCGCTTCCGCCCTCCAGCGGCCTCCGTGAGTCGCTGAACCGCTTGTTCCAGCCGGCGGCGGACCGCGTGGGCCGCGGCAACCTCAAGAAGGGAAAGCCGTCTGTGTCCGAGCAGCTTCAGCGAGCGGACCTCAAGCTGCGCACGTCCGAGTTCTTCATGATCCAGATCGGCAGCGCGGCGCTGGTCGGCCTGATCACCTACGTCCGGTTTCACTCGCTCCTCGGCTGGCTGGCGGCCATCCTGGGCTACCTGGCTCCGGGCTTCTACGTGAGGTACCGCATCAACAAGCGGCTGAGGGCTTTCAACAACCAGCTCGGCGACACGCTCACGCTGCTTTCGAACGCCATCAAAGCGGGATATTCGTTCGCGCAAGCGATCGACACCGTGGCCAAGAACGCGGTGGCCCCGATTTCGGACGAGTTCGGACGTGCCGTGCGCGAGATGAACCTTGGCGGCTCGCCTGACGAAGCGCTTTCGAACATCACCAAGCGCATCGCCAGCGCAGACTTCGACCTCGTCGCCACCGCATACGCGATTCACCGCACGGTGGGTGGCAACCTGGCGGAGATCCTCGACAACATCGCTTACACGATCCGGGAACGCGTCCGGATCAAAGGTGAGATCGCGACACTGACTGCACAGGCCCGGGCATCGGGCACCCTGATCACGTTCCTTCCCCTGGTGCTGGCGACCTTCATGTTCTTCGTCACACCGACCTATTTCCGGCCGATGTTCGACAGCATCATCGGCTGGGCGATGATGGGGTTGGGACTCTTCATGATCTTCATCGGCAACCTGATCATTCGTCGCGTGGTCGCGATCGAGGTATGAACAAATGACTCCTCTGGTATTCGCACTGATTGCCGGCCTGGGCGTGCTGATGATCTTCATCGGCCTCGCTCGTTCGCCTTCGACCAACACGGCCCAGATGGTGCAGCAGCGCCTCTCCGTGTACGGAGGGGAGGCACCTGCGACCACCCTCGAAGAGATGGAGCTGCAGCGGCCTTTCAGCGAGCGCTTCCTGCGCCCTGCGATCGAGCGCCTGGGCTCCCTGCTCTCCCGGTCGACGCCACAGAAAGCGCGGCAGGACATGATGAACAGGCTCGAGCTGGCGGGACGTCCCGGCAACCTCACGCCGGAAGACTTTGCCGCCGTGCGCCTCGTCGCCGCAGCGGTCATGGCGGCCCTCGGTCTGCTGGTCGGTCTTCTGCTCGCAAACCCCGTGTACCTGGCCATTTCGATCGTGATCGGGGCGATCCTGGGTTACTACCTGCCGGTGCTGTGGCTGAAGCAGAAGGTCGATGCGAGGCGGTCGGAGATCCAGAAAGGGCTTCCCGATGCCATGGACCTGCTGGTGATCGCGGTGGACGCGGGGCTGGGCTTCGACGCCGCCCTCGCGCGGGTCACCGACAAGTACAAGAACGCGCTCTCCGACGAGTTCGCCAAGGTGCTGCGCGAGGTCAGCCTCGGCCGTCCGCGCCTGGAGGCGATGGACGAGATGGGACGGAGCAGCGGCGTGGAAGACCTGCACAACTTCATCCAGGCCATCATCCAGTCCGAGCAGTTCGGCACGGGTATCGGCAAGATCCTGCGCATCCAGGCTGACGAGATGCGGCGGAAGCGCCGCCAGCGAGCCCAGGAGAAAGCCGCACAGGCGACGCTGAAGATGATGCTGCCGATGGTTGGATGTATCTTCCCGACGCTATGGATCGTGCTGCTCGGACCGGCTGCCCTGATCCTGCTCGCGCCGAGGAAGTAAACACCCACGCCTTCTTTTCTGATCCCGACGGTTCCGGCGTGGGAGCTGATCCTTCGTGCGATCGTCATCTACGCGGCACTGCTCATCGCGCTGCGGCTTTTCGGCAAGCGTGAGGTCGGCCAGTTCACGCTGTACGACCTGGTCTTCATCCTCCTCGTGGCCAACGCGCTCCAGCCCGCGATCACGGGGCCCGACACCTCGCTTGGAGGAGGGTTTGTCCTGATCGTGGCGCTGGTCGGCACGAACTTCCTGGTCGGGAAGCTTGACAACATGCCCCGGTTCCACCGGCTGTTCACTCCCGCGCCGGCGATCATCGTTCGGGACGGCAAGTACATCCCGGAGGTGATGAAGCGGGAGGGGGTGGACCAGGAGGAGGTGGAGATGTCGATGCGGGAGCACGGGATCGTGGACCTGAAGGAGGTCCAGCTGGCGGTGCTCGAGCCGGACGGGACGATCTCGATCGTGCCGACCGGAGCTGCGATGACACGGACCAAGCACCGCATTCGCTACCACCACCGGGCGGGTTAGCAGCTTAAAAGAGTGACTTCCCCGCTAGCGGGGAAGGTGGCGCGCAGCGCCGGATGGGGAGATGGAGCGGCTCTACTCGGCCGTCAGGAAATCAATCGCGGCTTGCTTGAACTCTCGCGCCGGCACCGCCCCCATGTGGTCGCGGCCATGGATGACTACGAGGCGTGAAGAGGAGATGAGCTCGACAAGCTCTGGCGCGTCGGGCGCGAGCTCGTCGCGATCCCCGACCACGATGAGGATGGGCGTTTGGATGGCGGAGAGCCGCGCGGGGTCAGCCTTGGGCTGCAGACCTGTGATGCATGCGGCCAGCGCCTCGAGGTCGTTGGTCGGCCGCGCCGACGCGAAGCGATAGAAAGTCTGAGCGACAGGGTCGTCGGTCGGCTCGCCGCGAAGAAACGCATCGGCGATTGCGTCCGCGCGTGCGATCGCACCCGAAGTGCCGATGCCACCGAGCACTGCGCGCTGCACGCGCTTAGGGAAGTCGAGCACGATCTGTAGACCGATGCGCGCGCCCATCGAGTACCCGAGATAACCCGCCGAAGGCACGCCCACGTGGTCCAGGAGACGTGTGACGTCGGTGGCCATGATCTCGATGGCGTACGCCGCTCGGTCGTGCGGCTTGTCGCTGTGACCATGGCCACGGCAGTCGAGCCCAAAGATTCGAAACCCGGCTGTGGTGAGCGCCTCCTGCCAGCGCGTCCCGACCCAGTTCAGCCGGTAGTCCGACGCGAAGCCGTGGACCACGACCAGCGGCGATCCGCGTTCAGGACCGTGCACCTCGTAGTGCAAGCGGACGCCATCACTATCGAAATCCATGCGCGGTGGTTAGGCTAGTCCATCGTCATGAAAGGAAGGCGCGCGGTGCACGAGCGCACAGGGACGATGCTGGCGGAGGAGCTCGAGCTGGCCACGTCCCTGGTCACCCTCACCGCGGGCCTGATGTTTCGCCGCACGCTCGAACCGGGTCGTGGCTTGTGGCTCAATCCGTGCAACGGCATCCACATGATGTTCATGAACTTTCCCATCGACGCCGTCTTCCTCGACAGCAGGGAACGCGTGAGGAAGGTCTATCGAAGGCTGCCGCAGTGGTGGGGAATCGTGTGGTTCGTGTGGGGCGCGCGCAGCGTCCTCGAGCTGCCTTCAGGATCCACCGCGGACATCGACCTGCAGCGCGGCGACCAGATCGTGATCAGTTAAGAAGACCTTGACGCCGTGCATAACCTCAAGAGGTGCGCACCCGCCTTTTCGACTTTGTCACGCCTCCGCGGTGCGGAGGGTGCCGGATGGTTGGTTCGTGGCTGTGTGCCCGGTGTCGCGCCCGGATCTGGAGGCTCGAGGAACCTTTGTGCCGCAGGTGCGGAGCGGAGGTTGAGTCGGCGCGCAGAGACTGTGGATGCCGCGGCCGCCTCAAGGCGCTTTCGAGGCTGCGCTCAGCGGTGGCGTACGAGGGCCCCGCTGAGGTCGCGCTGCAGCGATTCAAATACCACGGTTGGAGACGCCTCGCCGAGCCGTTCGCACTGCTGATGGCCGAGCGTTTGGTCGTCGAGGGCCTGGCGGCTCCATGGGCGGTGGCTGTACCTCTCCACAGCTCCCGGCTCAGGCAGCGGGGATTCAACCAATCCGAGCTGCTGGCTTGCGAGCTGCGCAAGCGCCTTTCGCTCGATGCGCCGCCGGGCGAGCTGGTCCGGACGCGGCCGACGCCGCCTCAGGTGGGTCATGACCGCCGGTGGCGCCTGGAGAACGTGCGTGACGCGTTTGAGTGGCGGGGTCCATCCCTTGACGCGCAATCGATCCTGCTGGTCGACGACGTCGCCACGACCGGCGCCACGCTTGAAGCCTGCGCGGCCGCATTGAGAGCGGGTGGATCGGGGCCCGTAATGGGGGTCTCAGTGGCGAGGGTTAACGTATAGTTGGCAGCCGGTTCAATTCCGAAGCGGAGGCTAGCGAATGGCAGTTCGGAT
>Ga0209118_1000801_pt1 | contig 15894 bp, 14 predicted proteins | sample BlaSpr_A8_Ref_M1_FD_187988 | JGI IMG/M metagenome (GOLD analysis project Ga0209118, IMG submission 187988) | Forest soil microbial communities from Thunder Bay, Ontario, Canada - Black Spruce, Ontario site 2_A8_Ref_M1 (SPAdes) (version 2) | ecosystem: Environmental > Terrestrial > Soil > Boreal...
GAGCCAGCCGGCGAGCACGCCTCCGACGAGCCCCCGCCCGGCGAGCCGATCGAAGTTGGTTGTTACGAACGCGCGGACGTCGCCGCTCTTTGCCAGGGGGCGATACTCCGTTGAGCGGCATGGTCTCATCCGCGTCGAGCGCCTACACGGCTGGAAGTAGTCCCTCCCTGTCAGCGGCATTCTGAACGTGCTCTGTGCTCTGACTAAAGCTGGTGGCATGAAATTGTCCTCTCTTGGTTCGTGTTCTTCCGGTCCGGCGACCTAAAGCCGGGCTCCTCTGCGTTTCCTCTCATTGTTGTCTGCTCTGGCCCGCGTCGTCTTCCCGAGGTGGTTGTCGCGCTGCGGTACACGTTTGTGCAAAATACGGCAGGCTCTCTTGTCGTCAAATCGGGCATGCGCCGCCGCGCGGTAGAGTCGACCACCCGCCCTGCCTGTCTAAACGGCTTGCTGGACGCGATATGGAAGCCGGTCGGCGGCTGGGTCGCGTCTTGCGCCCGTTACGGACGCTACCGACGTCGCCGTCACCCGCATCGCGCACTGGAACGTGACCGAACGGATTGCATGCGAGCGTCAGCACGGGTGGAGAGGCGCGAAAGATGACAATCAACTCGGAAATTCATCGGGACTCTCCAGCGAGGCGGCTACTTTTTTTTCTGCGCAGCCTCTTGGTCCAGTCGCTTGTATTCGTCCGCCGAAAGCGTTGGAAAGCTCTGCTTCAGGAAAGCAACGACAGACCAGATGTCGTCGTCCTTATAGGCATGCGCCCATGCCGGCATGCCTGTCATCTTGATCCCGTGCTTCACCACCCAGAAGACCTCTCCGGGCGACATATCCTTGACCGACTCCCAGAGGCGCGGAGGTTGGGGTGTCATGCCCTCAGCCAGCTCTGTCGGATACTTGCCCGGTGCGCCGTGGCATTGGGCGCAATCCTCACGATAGCGGTCTAACCCTCGGCCTATCATTACGGGATTGGTGAGCGTTGGCGCCACAATTCCTTCGGCTTGCCGGCTTACCGAGCGATCCGAAGTCGTGCCAAGAATCCAACCAACAATGGGGTTATCCGGCGTGGAAGCCGCAACGTCGTAGGAGCCCGAATAAATGTAGGCGAGCCCCCCAACAATTTCGACCACAAGTATCCCTAGAATAGTCGCAACGGCTCTCAAGGCTAATCTCCAGTGTGGTTGAGTATTGCCATGCCAAGGGCTCGGCTTCGGTTTGCTTCATCCGTGTTCAGCAAGCGTGTTCATCACCAGGTTCACGTGCCTTTCGTTGCAAGGAGAGCCGACGCTACGTTCTTTTGGCAATTGTTGCGGCAGCAACGTTCATGGCGCCGCTGGCGCCTGCCGGCGGCGGGCGACTTGGGATCGATCAAGCGCCTTTCCTACGACAGATCCGTTATCTGGGCGCGATGGTCGATACTCACGGCGAATCCGACCCCCCCTAAACCCATCGCTTAGCCGAAGTGCGCATGGTTGATCGCTTGAAGTCGCTGCATGAATCAATCATATTCTGCTCCATTGGTGATGACAACGACGATGTCAGTCACGGCAGGCATTGTGTTTTTATGCTGCATTGGGCATCTGGTCTTCGTGGCCAAATACCGTCGCGGAGTGTTCGCCAATGAGATTGCACGACCTGCACCCGATGTTTGCCCGCGTCTGGCTGGACTTGGATCGGACCGGGTGGAAGTTCGACGACGATGGCCATGTTCACCCGCTGGTGAGCTACCCACCAAGGTCGGCCGTAGCGAAACCGCTCAACAGCTGCAGGGAATATCGAATCCCCTGTATCCGGAAGAAAACGGCCCCAGCCTTACAAGGAAGGAATGGGCGGCACTTGTGGTCCCCCGGCGACGCTGCCGGTGGCTGCGGCGGTGGCGCCGAAGGCCGTTATCCGCAAGGACACCGAACAGCAGCAAGCACCCGGAGCGACCGTCCTACCAAGGACGGTGTTGCCGTCGGAGCTATCCATCCCCCGCCCTGAACGACGAGGCTTTGCTCAATTCCGATAAACGCGTCTAATCGTCAAGACGGCCTGTTCGCGATCGAAGGTAGGAAGGTATTGGACCGCTCGTGAGATCCAGGCAAGCTTATGCTGCATGAATTTCCTTTTATCAGGGGGCACGGATTTCGACTATGGTCAAATGGTGGCGGCGCCACTGCAGCGGCGCTGCACCACGGAATAATCTGAAAAATGTTTTGCGGATGGGCAAGCGATGGGGAGTTTCCCCACGTTGGTCGCCAGTGTTGGCTCGTGGCGTCGGGTGTATCCGAGGCTGTCTTCGGTGCGCCCTACATCCCAGCGACCGACAGACAAATCGTCGAGCGTCTTCCGTACGCCGCAGCCGATCCGAGCGCCCGCAACTGCGCGAGCAGCATGCGTTACCGCAACGCGAACCCAACAACCGGCTTGGCGCTGCTCGGGTTTGGCCTTGCCGGCTCGCATTGTGGAGGTGGGACCCATAAGAGCGGCGTGTTATCGGCATGCGCTGTCTCATGCTCGGGCACAGGAGCACGCGACGGCTCGCCGTGTGCAACGTGATGGAAGTGCATTCCGCTTTTCCGAATTTCATGTGGGCCTACCTTGTGGGATATCCCTTAATGACGCTATGGCATCAATACATGGGCCTACGACAGCATGAGGCGGATGTTCAAGCCTTGAATCGGTGCAGCACTGCGCCGGCGAGAAGCATGCGTGGAGCGAGACGGTCGTGCGTGCGCCCTCGCGGTCTTCGCGCGCCTGCGACGAGCCTGATCACCGCCGTGCTGGCGATCGCGAGCAACGCCTGCGTCGCCGCGTCGGAAGAAATCCAGGTCTACATGGATGAGCTCACCCAACCGGGGCACTTCGGGACCGACGTCCACAACAATTTCGTCGTGTCCGGCGGCAACACGCCAGATCACCCGGGTGCGTTGCCGCCGCGTCACGTGTATCGGCTCACGCCGGAGTTCTATTACGGGATGAGCGAGAGCGTGGAATTGGGGCTCTATTTGCTGACGACGACCGCGCCGCAGGGGCGGGTCTACTATGAGGGCGAAAAACTGCGCGTGAAATACATCGCCCCGCACGACGAGAAGCAAGGCCTTTTCTGGGGAGCGAATTTCGAAGTCGGCAAGACCGGCGTGCGCGTTTCGGAAACTCCGTGGAATGCGGAGTTGAAAGGAATATACGGTTATCGAATCGGGCGATGGACGCTCGCAATCAACGCAAACGTCGACGGTAGCTTGTCACCATCGTCCACTACGCCAGTATCGCTTGAGGTGGATACCAAGGTCGCCTACGAAACCGATGCCCGCTACAAGATCGGAGTCGAAAGCTACAACGAATTAGGTCCCCTGCGAGACATCGGACACCTGAATGCTTTGAATCAGAACCTTTACCTGGTCGTCGATACCGAACTCGGCCGTTTCGATATCAATGCCGGCATAGGCCGCGGCCTGACTCCGGTGTCGGATCGCTGGGTACTCAAATTCATCGTTGGTTTGCACTTCTGAAGCCGGCACCGCCCATGGCGCGTACCGCCTCGGGTGCCGACCTGCTGATGGCAACACTATGCTCGTGTGTGCGGTGAAGGGTGTCAACTTGCCGTTGACACTTGCGGGTCAACCGGCTAACACCGCGATCCAGTCCGAGCCCATCCGGTGCAACTCGGCGGGAACGCGCGGACGTTTGTTCAGCCCCATTTGACAGCACGCAAGCTCGAAGTGATAATGCGATTGATTCTTATTTATCACGCAATGGGGGGTTCGATGCGCCGTATCGTATTCTGGATGCTACTCATCCAGGGTCTATGGCTGGCGGCTGGGACGGCTTACGCCGAGGAGGCCGAATTCAAGCTGACACTGCGCGACCACAAGTTCGAGCCCTCCGAGCTGACGGTGCCTGCTGGCGCGAAGATCAAGCTGCTAATTGACAACCAGGACTCCACTCCCGAGGAATTTGAAAGCTATGAGCTCAACCGGGAAAAAATCGTCCCGGGCAAAGGCACCGTCGTCATCTATGTTGGGGCACTGAAAGATGGGCGCTATCCATTTTTTGGCGACTTCAACAAGCAAACCGCTCAAGGCGTTCTCGTGGCGAAGTGAGGCGCTAACATGCTCGCAATCGCATTGCTTGTATTCCGCGAGGTTCTCGAAGCGTCCTTAATTGTGAGCGTCGTTTGCGCAGCGACCCGTGGAGTCTCGGGACGAGCACGCTGGGTTGGCGCGGGAGTTGCAGCCGGCGCTCTTGGCGCCTTGCTGGTCGCGGCTTTCGCCGGGGCGATCGGCTCTGCTGTTAACGGCGTGGGTCAGGAGCTATTCAATGCCTCCGTCCTGCTGGCGGCCGTGGTCATGATTGCATGGCACGCGATCTGGATGGCCAGTCACGGCCGGCAGTTAACCGCACAAACCAAATCGCTGGGAGCGGCCGTCTCGGCTGGAGACCGCCCCCTCACCGCGCTGCTCGTCGTGGTGGCGATCGCTGTTCTGCGCGAAGGCGCCGAATCGGTGCTCTTCATCTACGCGCAGGCAGCAAGCGGTTCGGATCGAATCAGCCTGGCGGGCGGCGTGGCGCTCGGCCTCATCAGTGGCGGGGCCACTGGGCTCGCGTTGTATCGAGGTTTGCTGCGCATCCCGATGCGATATTTCTTCACCGCGACGAATTGGCTCCTCCTGCTTGTCGCCGCCGGCATGGCGGCGCAAGCAGCGAACTTCTTTGTCCAGGCGAACCTGTTGCCCTCGCTAGGGGATCGGCTTTGGGACACTTCGGCATTGCTTTCCAACCGATCTCTGCTCGGTCAGGCGCTTCATGCCTTGGTCGGTTACGAGGCCCGGCCGGCTGGAATCCAACTTCTGTTCTATCTGGTCACTGCGGCCTTGATACTTGTCGGAATAAAAATATGCGGCAAGCCAAAACCACCGGTGTCCAGTTCGTCCTGATCGCTGGCGCCTTCATTGGCACTTTTTCGCTCGGCTATCACTCAAGCGCCAAGGCAGATCCCGCGAGCAAGGTCTACACTCCCGCGGTCGTCCAGGGTGAATGGGAGCTCGAGTTCCGAGGGGGCTATCAGCGGTGGCGTAATCAAGATGGTAATCGTGAGCGCCAGCTGGTGGGCGATGTCGGCTACGCTTTCACGTCGTGGTGGAAGAGCGAGCTAGCGACCGGGTACACAAAACTTCCCGGTGAATCGTGGGTCCACGACGAGACGGAATGGGAAAACATCTTCGCGCTCACCGAACCAGGTAGGTATTGGCTCGACTCCGCGTTGTTCGCCGAATACGCCCGCGATCACGCCGGCCACCGCAACCTGCTCGAGATCGGGCCGCTCCTGCAGAAGGACATTGGTTCGGTACAAGCGAACCTTAATTTCTTGTTCGTGCGCGAGTTCGCGTCATCGGCCGAACCAGGTGCAGGAATCGAATACGCCGCGCAATTGAAGTGGCGAGGTAATCCCCTCTTCGAACCAGGCGTGCAAGCTTTCGGCGGCATTGGACGAACGAACCAGTTCGGACGCAACACCAATCACCGGCTCGGCCCAGCCTTCTTCGGACAAATGAGGGCGGGCGATCGCCAAAAACTCAGGTACGACGCCGCGGTGCTATTCGGCTTGAACAACAACTCCGCCGATACCACCATTCGCTGCACACTTGAATATGAGTTTTACTAGGAATCTTAGCCTACGCCGCTTGAGTTGATCGTGCCTGCTCCCAGACTAGAGCATTACCGTGGTCAAAGGGAATCCAGCGCGGATGCCGCGACTGCGCGCGGCCGCGCCACTAACGCGAAGGTCCGATACACTCACCGTAGTTCCCCCCGCAGACTATCACCGCAGGAGGATATGCACTCACCCTGCTCCCCGATCCTTCTCACCTGCTCGCCACCCAGCCTTACCCAATTTCAGCCCGATAGTTAGCCTGAGGAATGCCCGCATCAGCCTACGCTCCGCTCGAGTATCCCCGTGAGGACCATCGAATCGAAATGGGAACTGAAATCGGGCGCGAGACATCCTCCGTTTGCCCGCGGTAAGTCACCGGCCCACTTTCATCCAGCATGTCGCCTGCGCTTCGTCCGGGCCGGAATGCGTAAGAAAGTCGCGAAAGTCTTGCTCGAAGATCGCGTTGAGCAGAACAATACGGGCGTCCATACTGCAAATGCGATGGCGCCCTGCCGCGTCGGCCACCTCCCAAGGAAAAAATCCTATGAATACCCCCGTCGTACTGATCACCGGTGCTCTCACAGGCATCGGCCGCGCCACCGCCCTGGCGTTCGCTCACGAAGGTGCCCGCATCGTTGTCTCGGGCCGGCGCGACGAGGCCGGCGAGGCATTGGCCACTGAGCTGCGTGCCCTCGGCGCCGAAGCTGAGTTCGTTCGCGCGGATGTGCGCCGTGAGGACGACGTGGGCCACCTCGTGGACAAAACCGTCGAGCGCTTTGGTCGCCTCGATGTGGCGGTGAATAACGCCGGGACCGAAGGCCAGTCTGGCCCGCTGACAGAACAGTCGGCCGAGAGCTACGCGGCCACCTTCGACACCAACGTTCTCGGCACCATCCTGAGCTTGAAGCACGAGATGCGCGTGATGCTCGCCCAACGGCACGGCAACATCATCAACCTCTCATCAACCTTGGGCAGCCGCGGTGCAGCGGGCGCGTCGATGTATGTTGCCAGCAAGCACGCAGTCGAAGGGCTGACGAAAGTTGCCGCGCTCGAAGGCGCAGCGGCTGGCGTGCGCGTCAACGCGGTCGCCCCCGGTCCGATCGAAACCGAGATGCTGAACCGCTTTACGGGCAATGCCGACAGGAAAGCCGGCTTGGTGGCGGGCGTGCCTGCGAAGCGTGCAGGTAAGCCCGAAGAGATCGCCCAGACCATCGTGTTCCTGGCGTCCGACAAAGCCGACTTCCTCACCGGCCAAATCATCGGCGTCAACGGTGGCAAGACAGCTCAGTAACGAGCGCGCAAGTTCAGGAACCAAAGGAATTGAAGCCATGACACCGAAGCCAATCAAGGTCCCGGGCCCTGACCATCCGATCACAATCAAGGCGAACCCGTTGCGCGTCATCGTGTCCGTCGGGGGTCGCACCGTCGCCGACACCCGCGAGGCCTTGACGCTGCACGAGGCGGCATACGCGGCGGTGCAGTACATCCCGCGCAAGGATGTCGACATGTCACTCCTGAAACGCACAGACCATGCGACCTATTGCCCTTACAAGGGCGATTGCGCTTACTACAGCATCCCTTCCGGCGGGGAGCGTTCAGTTAACGCGGTATGGACCTATGAGGCTCCTTACGCCGCTGTTGCGCAGATCACTGACCACCTCGCCTTTTATCCCCGTCGCGTCGACGCGATAGAGGAATCCGCCCAAGCCTGATCCCCCCCAGTGCGGCCCATCGAGGTCGGCATCGCCAAGCATAGGAGCGCGCGTCTGGCGTCCTCGCGCCAAGGGCTGCACAACGCACTCGCTCGGGAGCGCGCAAGTTACTTTAGTAGCGGCGGTAGTCGTCGGGCCATACGCCTGTGGACAAGCGCAAGCGCCGTCGGTCAACTACCCGCCCGCGCGGCGGAGTGGAATTTGACCAGCAGGGACTACGGCGATCTTTGCCCTCTATTCGATCGTGGTCCTCCCCGTCCTCGTGCTTTCGGCAATCTGTCTGACCCCATCGGATGCCGACCGACGATTCTGCTCGGACCTGCAGCTTCACCGGTCGGCCTGTTCCTTTTCGCGGCTGCGTCGAGCATCGCCTGGATATTCGCAGGCCGCGCAGTGCATTGGCCTCGGCGGCGGCTTGGCGACGGGTCCCGTACGGCAAACCCGGTCACCTGGTACACATTACTCCGCGCAGCTTCACCGGATCGCGGCGCGCGCAGTTTGCCGTCGATTGCAAGGTCGAACCCGGCCGAGTTCCCGTACGCGCTAGAATAACGAGCCAAACCGCACGTCACAATCGACCAGCTAACCACGGGCCCCCTGGCCTGAGTGGAGCTGGCGTAGACCAGCGGCTCACCTTGGACACACCGGACCTTCACCTTTCGAGTTTAGTTAGTGGCTACGCAGGCAGGTGCGATCGACGCGCGCGGGTGCAAGAGCGTAAATTACTTCCGCGTAAGCTTGTATCAGGAAGAAGCTTATGCTACCCGTACCTCGTCGGCGAAGCGTGATTTAGAGCAAGGCCAAATCACCATAGTCAACAGGAGAACGCATGACTTCCAGGCGTAGCTTCCTAAAAACTGCAGGTGCCATGACGGCGGGTGTCGCCGCGGGCTCGAGCGCATCCAGTGCATCGGCGGCGGGCAAGAAGGACGCAAGGGCCAAGAAGTACCAGGGGCCTCACGAAATGCCCACCAGGGTAACCCTTCTGTCCATGCAGAACGCCGACGGAACGGAGACATTGGGGGTAAAAACGGCAGACGGCGTCATTGATGTCCGTAAAGCTTCCAAGCTGCGGGGCACCGCTGCGCCGCTTACTCTCGAGGAATTGCTCAAGGAAGGCAATGCCGGCGGACTCAATGAGCTCGTGCGGTCGGCGCAGCTTTCTCCCAGGTCCGAGTCCGCGATGGTTGACGAATCCGCGATCACCTATGGAAGGCTCTTTACCAATCCAGGCAAGATCGTCTGCATCGGATTGAACTACCGGGCGCACGCGGCAGAGGCCAAGTTCCAAGCCCCGAGCGTGCCGATCCTGTTCAACAAGTACAACAACGCCCTCGCCGCGCATAATTGCACGATCAAGCTGCCGCCCAGGGAAGTCTCCTATAAGTTCGATTACGAAACGGAGATGTTGATCGTCATTGGAAAGCAGGCGCGCGACGTGTCCGAAGCCGATGCTCTGAACTATGTGGCCGGCTATTGCACGTCACACGATTTCTCGGCGCGTGACCTTCAATTGGAAACCCCGAACGTGCAATGGATGATCGGCAAAACGCTGGACAATTTTGGCCCGATCGGTCCATATTTCGTTTCGGCGGATGTCGTCGGTAACGCGAGCAACCTGAAGATTGAAACTTACGTGAATGGGGAAGTGCGCCAATCGTCGAACACCGGTAACATGATTTTCAATCCGCAAAAGTTGATCGCTTACATAACCAAAATGTGGACGCTCGATCCCGGCGACATCATCTGGTCAGGCACGCCCGAGGGCGTCATTATCGGAATGCCCAAAGAGAAGCAAGTGTGGCTAAAGGCCGGCGATGAGATCAGGAGCTCGATTGAAAAGCTCGGCGAGCTAAAGTTCAAGTTAGCATGATTTCAGACAGATTGCCCTCGTGGCTACTTTCAAGATTTCACGTGGTCTTCTGCGGCGCGCCGATTCAGTGATCGAGTGAATGCAATGCCCAAAAGGACAACGTTTACTTCGGCGCCATGACTATTACAGTAAAGCTATCTGGAAGCATCGCCGGCCTGGGTTTGGGTTGCTCGGCCGTTGCCGCGGGTGTCGGTCCGAACGACGCGGTGACAAGATAGATTCGGTGCGAGACCGGATCCAGTGCCAAAGTGCGCGCCTTATCCTGGGTTGGCACGTCGGCGGCTACCGTAAAGTGTTCCGGGTCGTTTTCATGAACAAGCGTTAGAGTGCCGTCACCGTTCGCACTAAATGCCATGCCGAAGGCGGGGTCATATTCCGCCCCATCGGGCGCACTGCCGATTGGCACTATTGCCACTTGCCGCCCGGACTGCGCATCGACAATAACCATCTTGCGGTTGCTACATACGGCAAACAGCCGTTGATGGACTGCATCAATGGCCAGTCCAGTGGGGTTTGTGCAAGGGGTGAGCGGCCATCTCGCTTGCACGTTGTTTGCAAGCTGGTCAATGACAACCAGTTCTGCCCGGTCTTCGATGTTCACGAAAACGTGGCCGGCGCCATCACTGACGGCCACTTCCGGCTTGCCACCTAGCGCAATGTTTGCGAGCACCTTGAGATCTACCGCGTCGATAACGGTGACATTGTCACTTCGCCCGTTAAAGGAATAGACCCGCTTCAACTTGGGTTCGTACAGAATTGCATCGGGGTTCTCGCCAGGAACGCTGATGGTTTCCACCACCCGCAGATCCTCGAGGCTAAAGATGGTTACCGTATTCGCACGACCATTGCTGGTGAACCCGCGCTGCAAGTCTTGAGCGAGCGCCACGCCATGCACGCCCGCGGTTCCCGCAATCTCGCTGACGACTTGTTTGCTTTCGACACTCCACACCTGCACCCGGTCGCCGCGGGGAATAAACAGGCGCTGCCGAAATTGATCGAAGGCGATAAAGTCCCAGCCCCCGGCACCGCCGATGGTGACGTGCTCTGCGACAGCGTAATCGCTTGGATGTGATCCTGTCGCCGAAGGCATTGCACAGCCTTGAACGAGCAATGCGGCCGATACGATGAGAGGACTTCTCAGCAGTAGTGTGTCGAGAATGAACTCTGCCACGGCTAAACTCCTTGCGTCGTTGTAGCGGGGGTTTCGCAAGTCTCCGACCTGGGCTTGGCAGCTCGCGCCACGGGTGTCTTCTAGATTAGTTCGGAACGGTCGCAACTGGGCCTATACTAGGACAAGTCAACCGGGAGAGCGAAAATGGTCATATGCCCCGTCGCGCTGGCTGTCGGCTGTAGGAGGTGCCCAATCGTCACCGTGTGTCCCGTTAAGGCGACCCTAGGCGACTTCCGGGAGACTCTGAAAGACCCGCCCAAGGGTGAGGAGAAGAGCGCACCGCCGGGGCAGACTGCCAAGGGCCAGAAACGGTAGACCGGTAGTTGCCCGACGACAGCAGGTATGGGCGGACGGGCGAGCCGTGCACAATCGCTTTGAATGTGCGGAGGCGACGATCTGGCGGAAGACGGCTAGCCGGCTTGTCGTCGAGTAGGCTCTTTCTCCGAGGCAACGGAGCGCATACACGAATCGCCCAGGTCTCTTTGAGCTTGAAGGGGTGCTTCTGGCCAGTGCGCTCGTCTTTGTTCCAGGGCTCGCCATGAATGACAGGGTTGACGTGTCCGATGGTGGGCTCCTATTCCATCAGAAGGCACCCCAGTGTGCGCTGGCTCGTGACTGAGTTGGATGGCTGGCCACATTTGTGGCGGCCCGTCCGCTACAAATCACCGATAATCGGCGCGGCGACCCCGGCATGAATGCCGGAGAGGAAGCGCCGCCTTGGTCATGTTCGGGCGCCCGTTGGAGTTGAGCTCATGCATGCCATGCTTTTTTCATCTTTCGTTCGACGATGCCGGCACTGCGTCAGCCCCCGCACGGGAGCCCGGTTGATTCCAGCCTCAGGGTGGCACCGCCAACGCCCCTGGTGCATGCGCTTGGCTATTCTTCTCCTCTTGGGACCGGTGGGCTTTGCCGAGCCCGCGGCGCTCAAGACCCTCGCAATTCTCGACTTTGAATTGATCGATGACCAGCAGGCGCTGGCCCCCGCGAGCGTCGAATACGAGCGGCTCGATGCGATCAGCGAGCAGTTGCGCGAAGAGTTTGCGAAGAACCGATTTTATTCCGTGGTCGACAACGCGCCGGCAACGGCATTGATCAAGCGGTACCAGTCGACGCAATCGCTGCGCTCCTGCAATGGTTGCGAGTTGGACATCGCGCGGGCGCTGGGTGCGGATCGGGTGCTAATCGGCTGGGTGCAAAAGGTGAGCAACCTGATCCTCAACATCAACATTCAGATCGAGGACGCTGCGAGCGGTGCCGTGTTACTCAACAAATCCGTGGACCTGCGCGGAAATACGGACGAAACCTGGCGTCGCGGCATCTCCTACATGGTGCGCGACATGGTCGAGAAGCATCAGGGCAACCGGTAAGATCCTCTGTCGCTTCGCAACGCGATCAGCGAGGAAATGGGATCAGATACAATTGACCCGTTCGAAACCGATGAATCTAACCCTTTGGAATCACAAACCCTCAGTCCCACGCCACGCCGCAAGCCGATTTGCTCGTTGGGCTTGGCAATTCCCCATCTTGCGTTCCCCGTCACCCGCTTTCTCCTTCTTAACCGAGGCTGTGGCCGGTCATCCGATGGACTATGGGCAGATTAAAAGGGTCGTGCCCGACGCCATTGCGAACGTCCGTGGAGCGGAAAACTGGACCGCGCGAGGACATGAACGCTCCCGAGGCGAAATTCGCCGATCGTCTCGGTAGTCGAAGTCGACCGGTAGCGGACCGGTGGCTGCTGGAGCGGTGTCGCACCTTCACGGCGCACACGTCAGCGGACATCGGGCGCCTGCGGGAACTGGGTCCTTGTGGAACCCATCCAACACGTTCAAGATTGCGTTGCCCGGGATTCTCATGCTTCGGTTCAGGACTCGGACGATTTGACCAATTCGAAATGACAAGAGGAGGGACCTATGACCGCACCGAGCTGCATCCGCGCCTTTGATCGACGAGCCATACTGAAGGGTGCCGGCGCGGCCGCCGCCCTGCAGATGGCATCACCATTCATCATCAAGGCACGCGGCGAGACCCCCCTGCGAATCGGTATGGTCGATCCCTTGACCGGTGTTTATGCGGCGGTTGCACAGAATGAAGTGATGGGCGCAAAGCTCGCCGTCCAGCAGATCAATGGCAAGGGCGGCATCCTCGGGCGGCCTATCGAGCTGCTGGTCGAAGACTCGGCGAACGACGTCGGCACCGGCGTGCAGAAGGCGCGCAAGCTGATCGAGCGTGATCAAGTCAGCTTTCTCATCGGCGATGTGAATTCCGGAATCGCACAAGCCATCGCTCAAGTCAGCAACGAGAAGAAGGTGCTGCACATCGTTTCCGGCGGCCACACCGACACGATCACGGGCAGCGATTGCAAGTGGAACGTCTATCGCGTCTGCAACACGACGAGCATGGAAGCCAACGCAGTCGCCGAACTCCTGTTCACGAAGTATGGCAAAAAGTGGCACTTCATTACGCCGGACTACGCCTTCGGCCACACCCTGCAGAAGGCCGCGGCGGCCGATTTGCAGAAGCTCGGCGGCACGATGACCGGCAACGAGCTCACGCCCCTCGGCACCACCGACTTCTCCGCCTATCTGATCAAGGCGCGCGCGGCCAATCCGGACGTGCTGTTAGTCCTGCCGCAGGGCTCCGACATGGTCAATTGCCTGAAGCAGATCGCGCAATTCGGCCTCGAAAAGCAGATGCATGTTGCGGGGCTTCAGCAGGAGCTCGAATCGCTCAAGGCGATGCCGCCCGAGGCACGGGTCGGCATCTGGATGTTCGAGTGGTATTGGAAGCAGCCCGGGGTCCCCGGGGTCGAGAAGTTCGTCGCCGATATCCGCCAGATGAACGACGGCAAGGTTCCCACGGCGCGTCATTGGTTCGGTTATACCTCGGTCCATACCCTCGCCGCCGTTGCCAACAAGGAAAAGACCCTCGATGCGAGGAAACTCGCCGAAGCGCTCGGTGGGTTCGAGCTGGCGGAGGATGTCAAACTACAGCCCAACAAGTGCTACTACCGCAAGGGGGACCACCAGCTCATGACTTCGTCCTTCGTGGGCGAAGCGCTGTCCAAGCCAGCGGGCGATCCCGAGGACCTGTTCCGTGTCGACAATGTCATCGCAGGCGACAAGACCGCACCCGCCGAGAGCGCGACGGGCTGCAACGTGAAGTGGCCGGCCTGATCGCGCAGGCAGCGCCCGGAGCGGTGGCTTTCGGGCACCATTTCCCCGTGACTGTGACGGCCGCGCCTGAAAAAGCGCCGTGCGGCGCGGGTCGCCGCCGTCCCGCGCGGCGTGCACCGAACGTGAGTCGGCGATGACCGAACTTCTCCTCTTCAACGTCACCAACGGGCTCATCATCGGTGCGTTTTACGTGCTGATGGCGCTTGGATTGTCGCTCATTCTCAACCTGAGCAATGTGATCAACTTCGCCCACGGCGGCTTCCTCGTCGTCGGCGGCTACATCGCCTATACGATCACGCCCTATGTCGGCTTCTGGGGCGCGTTGCTGATCGCGCCTCTGCTCACCGCGGTTATCGGTCTGGTCATCGAGCGCACGCTCATCCGGCGTGTTTATGGGCGCGATCCGCTCTACAGCCTGCTGCTGACGTTCGGCCTGGCGTTTATCTTCGAGGACGGCACCCGTTTCATCTGGGGGGCGCAGGGCAAGCCGGTGACCATTCCGGACGCCCTGGCGCACCCGTTGAGCAGCCAATTGTTCTTCATCACCGGCTACCGATTGTTCATGGTCGGCACGGTGGCCGTCGCCGTTGCGCTGCTCTTCGTGCTGTTGCGCTACAGCCGGCTCGGCATCCGTATCCGCGCCGGCACCCTCGACCTCGAGACTGTGGCGGCGCTCGGTATCAACGTGGGCCGGCTGCGCTCGCTGAATTTCGCCGTCGGCATCTTTCTCGCCGGCTTGAGCGGCGTGCTGGCCGCAGGTCAGTTGGGGCTTGAGCCGACGATGGGAACCGGACTGCTCATGCCGAGCTTCGTCGCCATCATCATCGGCGGCGTCGGCAGCCTCACCGGCACGCTGCTTGGCGGCTTGCTGATCGGTGTCGCCTCAGGCGTCACCGCGGTATTCCTTCCTGCGGCAAGCGAGGCCATCATGTACGTGCTGATGGCCGTGGTTCTGCTGCTGCGGCCGCGCGGCCTGCTCGGCGAGGAAGGCATGATGACTTGACGTCCTCCCCGCCCTCAAGGGCGAGGATTCCCATAACTGGCGCTGCATGTCCGCAGCGGGCAAGCAGGTTTATACGCGGCAATCACATCACGGTCATGTTCAGAACCGCAGTCGACGCAAACCCACTGCCTTGTTCCAAGGTCTGCGATACCTTTCGGCCGCAACGCGGGAAGGGCGCCACACGCCGAACAGACTTGGGACGAACCTCCTTCCGGGACTTCCTCGTACGTCGCACCGTGCGCAACCGCTACCCGTCCTCGCGCGGTACATCGAACACCAACGCGCACCCGAACATTGAGCTAAGGCGGCGCTTCCTCTCCGGCATTAATACCGGGGTCTCCGCACCGATTATCCGATGAGCGAGCAGGCGCAGGCGAGCCGGCTGCTGGCGCTGGCGGCGATCTGGGCGGCGCTGCTGTTCGCGCCCTATTGGATGGCGCCGCTCGGTGGCTACACCGCGCTGGGCACGCGGGTTCTCGTGCTCGGATTGGCTGCCATGTCGGTGAACTTCCTTCTCGGATTCACCGGTGTGCTTTCCTTCGGTCACGCGGCGTATTTCGGGCTCGGCGCCTATGGCGCCGGCTTCGCTCTGAAGTTCTTGGCGCCGAGCACCCCGTTGGCGCTGCTGTGTGGCACCCTGCTGGGCGGTATTGCCGGCGCCCTGCTGGGGGCGCTCATCGCGCGACGGCGCGGCGTCTATTTCGCCATGGTCACCATCGCCTTCGGGCAGGTCTTCTACTACATCGCCTTTCAATGGAGTTCGGTGACCGGCGGCGACGACGGGTTACGCGGCTTTTCGCGGCAGCCGCTCGATCTCGGGATCACCACGATCGACATCCTGTCGAACGCCAACGCGTTCTACTACTTCGTGCTGCTTTGCCTCGCGCTGGCGGTCGGTGTGATGGGCTTCATCCTGCGCTCCCCCTTCGGGCGCAGCATGATCGCGATCCGCGAAAATGAGCGGCGCGCGCGCTTTCTCGGCATTCCCGTCGATCGCCACATCTGGATTGCCTTCACGTTATCCTGCTTCTTCATGGGGTTCGCCGGCGCGCTCTACGCGCTCTTGAATAACTTCGCCGATCCGCGTGGGTTGCACTACAGCCAGTCCGGCGATTTCGTGATGATGGCCGTGATGGGCGGCATGCGCAGCTTCTGGGGCCCGCTCCTCGGCGCCACGGTATTCGTCGTGCTGCAGGATTATTTGTCGAGCCTCACCGTCAACTGGATGTCGTTGATCGGCATGCTGTTCGTCGCGATCGTCCTGTTCTTCCCGCGCGGCTTGCTCGGCTTCATCCGGCACAAGAGCGATTCATGAGCGTGCTCGAGA
>Ga0209118_1000802_pt1 | contig 15892 bp, 10 predicted proteins | sample BlaSpr_A8_Ref_M1_FD_187988 | JGI IMG/M metagenome (GOLD analysis project Ga0209118, IMG submission 187988) | Forest soil microbial communities from Thunder Bay, Ontario, Canada - Black Spruce, Ontario site 2_A8_Ref_M1 (SPAdes) (version 2) | ecosystem: Environmental > Terrestrial > Soil > Boreal...
ACCAGCGGAGCATCCATGATCGCCGGATACGTCGGTTCGTCGGACAAGTTGGACAAGGCATTGTGCCGCTTCGCTCGCGCCTACGCGGACCAGACCGAAGCCGACCATCAAGCTTTGGTCCGAGCCGTGGCGCGCGGAGTCCTGCCGGTCGAGTATGGGGAGCCAAGGCCGAGCAGAATCGCATTTCGGCCCTAGCGCCCATGGTTTCCGAAAAACCCGGCGGCGCCAGACTTCACTAACTGGGGTTTGCCACGTTATGCTTCTAGGCGCACACGGTGTTGATGCAAGGCGCTGACCTCCAGGGACACGACCACTCAGAGCCTCGACTAGGTTATTGTGCTCACGCGGGCCAATGCGGAAATCGCAAAGTCATGGATCACGATCAGGTCGGCTGCGGCCATGGCGGCGAGTCGTTTGCCAAGCTACCGTTGGTAATCGGCGGTTTCTCGAGCGACTCGAAACCACGCCACCCGCCGCATCGACCTACTATTAAAGGGGGAGATTACAAGAAATGTTGACACTTAGCTTATTTCCACATGAGTACAGCCAATCAGCCGTTTTCAGGCGGGGACGACGTCTTCCCCGATTCCGGGATGAAGAATTGACCCGACTTCTTGATTAACGCTTTACAGACAGCGCGCTGCCGCGCAGCACCCTAGTTGACCCACGCCGTAGGGCTTCCCGTGTTGCGTGCGTTGCTGTTGCAAAAAGTCCGGGCCAGTAACTCGCGTATCCCACCACCGGGCGCCAAAATGACGGGACGCGAAACCAAGTCCACAGAGGAGAAAGGCGATGACAGCAGAACTGTATACCCGCAGCCAGCTTCCCAAACGCGCCGTCGCACTGGTGCTCGCGGGCGGCCGAGGCAGCCGTCTCAAGCAGTTGACAGACAAGCGATCCAAACCCGCGGTCTACTTCGGCGGAAAGTTCCGCATCGTCGATTTTGCGCTGTCCAACTGCCTCAACTCGGGCGTCCGCCGCATCGGCGTAGTCACACAGTACAAATCCCATAGCCTACTGCGCCATCTGCAGCACGGCTGGGCATTCCTGAAGCCGGAGATGAACGAGTTCATCGACCTGCTCCCGGCGCAGCAGCGGGTGGACGAGGAGTCCTGGTATCGCGGCACGGCCGATGCAGTATTCCAGAACCTGGACATCATCCAGAGTAACAAACCGGACTTCATTGTTGTGTTGGCTGGTGATCACATCTACAAGATGGACTATTCGCGGATGCTTTCGTACCACCTTGAGCGCGGCTTGGACTGCACGGTGGCGTGTATCGAAGTGCCGCTCAAGGAGGCGACCGCCTTCGGCGTAATGGCAGTGGACCACGCGCGGCGCATCGTCGAGTTCGTGGAGAAGCCCGCCAATCCGCCGCCGATGGCGGGCAACCCCGACAAGGCGCTAGCCAGCATGGGCATCTATGTATTCAACGCCCCGTACCTATACGACGAACTGAAGCGCGACTTGGCGGACCCCAATTCCAGCCACGATTTCGGCAGGGACATCATCCCCCGTGCCGTCAAGGACGGCCGTGCCTGCGCGCAGCCCTTCAGCGAGAGCTGCGTGTTGAGCGAACCCGGCGAGGAACCTTACTGGCGCGACGTGGGCACCATCGACGCCTACTGGGAAGCCAACATCGACCTCACCGCGACCAAGCCGGCGCTCAACCTGTACGACACCAATTGGCCGATCTGGACCTACCAGGCACAACTTCCGCCCGCCAAGTTCGTGCACAACCAACCGGACCGCAGGGGTATCGCCATCGAATCGACGGTCTCGGGCGGGTGCATCATTTCCGGGGCGCTCCACCGCTCGCTGCTGTTCTCCAAGTGCCGGGTGCATTCCTACTCGAGCGTCGATTGGTCCGTGCTGCTTCCCGAGGTGGAGGTGGGACGCCACGCAAAGCTGACCCGTGTGGTGGTCGACCGCGGCTGCCGCATCCCCGACGGTCTGGTGGTCGGTGAAGACCCGGTGGATGATGCGCGCCGTTTCTACCGGACCGAGAACGGCATTACGCTGATTACCCAGGGTATGCTGGCCAGCTCCTGAGGCCCTAGCCGCTGGCCTTCCCCGTCATTGCCTGATGAGCGTTTCAGAAGTCACAACATTACCTCATTTGAGTAATGTTGTGACCTCGCGGGAAATTAAACTCACGACGTGACGCCACGGCAGTCTGAATTTCTGATCAAGGAATCGGCATTCCAGCGCCGCGCCGATGGGCCAGCTAGCTCGACCGTCTCGACATTCGGCGCTGGGTCATCGAGATAGCTGGTTGAGGTGCATTGCATGCCGAAGACTTACGCCCTCGCGATGTCGGCGGTACGGACGGCTTGAGGGATGATATTTCGACGACCCTCCTAGCTGCTCTTGGTTGGCGGCAACGACAGCATTTGGTACAGCACGGCCGGTGCGGTTAAATTCACCCTGAAGCGTCAGGACCCAATGGCGGACTCGATTTCGGCAAAAGTCCGACCAATCTCGACCGTTTCCAGCGCAATTCCCAGTTGGCGGGCAATCTGCGTCAGGGAGAATATACCGCAAACCATCTGCCCCCCATCCGCGGCTCTGTCCACAGATTCGTCGACCACCAACCCATGTTGGCGGCCGGATTGCTTTAGCGTTGCGACGATGTCCCCGACACGGGCGTGCAGCACAACGGCCAGATCAATGACTTCCAGACGCTCCGCCGGTGTCATGATGTCCCGCACCAGGATCTCATCGTGGCGTATGCCGCGCTGCTGGGTGAGTTGCATTGGCCTTTCGCCCAGGACGTCCCTGGAGGTAATCAAGCCCAGGACCCGGTGGTGATCATCCGCGACAAATAGGGCTCGCACGCCATAGGCAATCATCGTCTGATTTGCTTGCCCAATACTGGCAAAGCTGCCGATGGTCACGGGTGTAACTTTACGCAGATCCGTCATGACCTCAATCGCAGCCGACTCAGCGCCTACCGGCACGCCTGCGCTACGATCCGGCAGACGGTACCCGGCGCTCGACCTGAGCCGGGATTGGGGCAAGGGATGATAGGATCGCGCGAGACCGTCGGTCTTCGAAATCTTGAGAGGGGTCGAGACCTCCCCGCTGGCTTGGAAGAACATCAGTCGCAGGAAGTCGTCTCTTTCCTTCATTGCCGATGCCGACCTGCTATCTTGATCCTTTTGCATATCTTTCTCCCTGAACAACAAGTTACCGTTAGGCTGACTTCTGTGAACATTGAACAAGCAAAATCGCTATCCCGCGCGCCTCAACTGAATGATAGACCTTGACCGGACCAGATGATTCCCCATGAACTGTCCCATCGCTAAGCTCCTTGCGGCGTTGTAGCGGGGGTTTCGCGGGTCTTCGACCTGGCTTGGGAGCTGGCGAATCTCCACCTCGCAGTCCTCGAAAGGGGCGCGTGAGCCATATCAGATTTCGATCTTTGATCCCAGCTCGATGACCCGGCCGTGCGGAATATTGAAATAGTCGCCGGCAGTCCGCGCATTGCGAGCCATCAAGGCAAATAGGTGCTCGCGCCACAACGCCATTCCTTTCTCCCGCGTGGGTACGATCGTCGCTCGGCTCAAGAGAAACCACGTTTCCGACAGATCGAGCGGCAGGCCGTGCTCCTTACAGCGCTCAAGTGCCTGCGACACATCGGTGCGGTCCATAAAACCGAAGCAAATGGTCAGCCGGTAAAAGCCCTGGCCGAGCGGTTCGACCTTGATCTGCTCCGCCAATCGCATCCGCGGGATGTTTCGAATCACTACCGTGAGTAGTACAACTCGCTCATGCACCACCCTGTTGCACGTATAGTTCAGCAAAAAAACGCGGGAGAGCGCGTCCCGATTGCCCGCCATGAATACCGCGGTGCCGGGCGCGCGTTGCGGCGGTTGCTCGGCGAGAGATTTCACGAATCCTTCCACGGGAAGCCCCGTCTGCTTCTGCCTTGCCATGGCGAGTTCCCGACCGCGATGCCAGGTGGTCATCAGCGTGAATACGATGCCCCCGAGTGCAAGCGGGAACCAGCCACCTTCGGCGATCTTCAGCAGGCTCGACGAAAAGAATGCCATGTCGACGACGATAAAGAAACCGGTCGCGGCAGTCGCCACCAACAGGTTGTAACCCCAGGCGAACCGAACTACGAAGAAGGTAAGGACGGTCGTGGCGAGCATTGTCCCGGTTACCGCCACGCCGTAGGCGGACGCAAGCCTGTCCGACGAGCCGAAGCCGATCACCGCCGCGACTATCACACCAAGCAGGGTCCAGTTTGCGCCCGCCAGATAGATCTGCCCAATTTCCCGGGCTGAGGTCTGCATGATCTCCATGCGCGGCAGGAAATCGAGCTGAATAGCCTGCTTGGTTAACGAGTACGTCCCGGAGATGGTGGCTTGCGACGCGATAACCGTCGCCGCGGTCGCCAGTACTACCATCGGATAAAGTGCCCAGCCTGGTGCCATCAAATAAAAGGGGTTCTCGATCGCTCTGGGGTTCTCCATCAGCAACGCGCCCTGTCCAAAGTAGTTGAGCGTAAGCGCCGGAAGGACGAGGGCGAACCAGGCGATTCTGATCGGCGCCTTGCCGAAGTGCCCCATGTCCGCATACAGCGCCTCTGCGCCGGTGAAGGCAAGCAGAACCGAACCGAGCACCACGAACGACGCCCAGCCATGCTGGGTCACAAATCGCAAGGCGTGGGAAGGATCGAGGGCCCCCAGCACTGCGGGATTTTTCGCGATGGCGCCGGCACCGAGAACGGCGATGCAGAGGAACCAGACCACCGCGACGGGGCCGAAAAGGGCGCCAACGGTTGCGCTACCCCGGTGCTGCAGGATGAATAGTGCCACCACTACTCCGATCGATATGGGCACGACGTAGGGCTTGAGCAGGCTCGTACTTACCTCCAAGCCCTCGACGGCCGAAAGCACCGAAATCGCCGGCGTCAGCACGGCATCACCGTAGAACAGCGATGCACCAAAGACACCAAGCAGCAGGATGCGTGGGCGCCACCGAGGATGATCCTTGATTGCAGACAGCGCCATGGCGAGCAGCGCCATGATGCCGCCCTCGCCATTGTTGTCGGCGCGCATGATCAGGATCACGTACTTAAGAGACACGACGATCATCAACGACCAGAAGATCGCCGACACGCCGCCAAGAATGTTTTCGGTATTGAGCAGAATGCCGTGACTGGGATTGAACGTCTCCTTGGCTGCGTAGAGCGGGCTGGTGCCGATATCTCCGTAAACGATACCAAGCGCCGCGAGGGTAAGTGCGGCATGCGATTGCTTGGAATGATGGTCCTGGTTCATGGCCTTCTCCTTTGGATCCCGGCACCACTGTTCGCGCACGAACTAGGGTGAACAATGCTACAGACAGATGCAGGCCGGGTAAACGACGAGATACCGGGAGTCGTTGAACGAACTGGGGCAGCCGCGCGAGAGGGCCGCGCCACAGGAGTACCCCGCGGTTGCGCCGCGCGTGTCGCCCGGTCGAGTCTTCAACCAAGCGCGCTGGGCCAGTGGGCAGCCCTTACCCCGCTGATTGCCGCTGAACGTCCGCAATTGGCACGAACGTCCAACCGCGGCTTGTGGCCGTTCGAAGCCGTGGTAGCTGTACGATGTTCCCGCCCTCGAGCGATTTTGCCGCGCCCCCGACCGGCCGGAATTCACCCGATGTGAGACTGCGGGCAGCGCCGCAACGCAGGTTGCCGCTCAGCAGCGGAACGCTCGCCAACGTCGACCAGCGACGCCAGCATCCTTGGCGCGTAGTTAGACCCGATGAGCCCTCCTCCTTCATTGGCACACCCACCGGCTACTCGGTCGTGGCGGCGGCACGGATGGAAGTCGCTCTCTTCGGAGCAATCCCCTTGACCCGGTACGCGACAAGCCGCGCCGTTCAGGGAGAAGGATAGCGCCGGGCGCCGCAGGCGTCCTTGCCCGCTTGGGCTAATGCGCTGTCCGTTCTTGTTCGATCTATTGCCGGACGACAGGGAGCGGCGCACCGCAACACCCCTCGACGGCAAGGGCGTTCGCGATTGACCGTGCTTGGAGCCAAGGTAGAATTACGCAGCTCCCGATCCAACGCTTGGCATCGCGGTGAACTGCAGTGAGCGGTAAATGCTCCGAGACGGATTGGCGGATTCTAAGCTGAGCGAGTCGATGGCCATGGGTTCGTCTACTTGGCGGCGCACGCCAGGAGAGGCTAGCATCAAGCCCAATTCCAAATAACCTATACGAATCTATCCTTCGACGAATGGGCCATGGGCCGCGGTGTTCAACGACCCGCCCTGACTACCGCGCTTTCAGACCGCCTCACCATTGCCGCGACATCATTCGATACCGGCAATGAGTCCTGGCGCTTCGGGGGCTTCAATTCAAACAGCGCAACTGCGCAACGAATCGCCAGAGGGGTCAGGTTTCAAGGCGCAAAGGAGTCAAGCTTGGCAGCGGATTGACATCCTGGCCGACCACTATAGGGCGGACCGGAAGTAACCTTTTTTCCTGTAGAAGCGCGGGCACATCTGCTGGCAGCACGGGCCTGCTGAAGAGATAGCCCTGCGCCAGGTCGCAACCATGCTGCTTGAGCATCTGGAGCTGCGCAGTGGTTTCGACGCCCTCGGCAACGACTGGCATCTTGAGCGCGCGCGCCATCATAAGAATAGCGCTCACGATGGCTACCGTGGCGGCATCGCCCGGGACGTCCCTTGTGAAGGAGCGGTCAATCTTCAGCGAGTCAACGGCAAGGCGCTTCAATAAGGTAAGAGACGAGTAACCGGTCCCGAAGTCGTCGAGTGAGATCGAGATACCCAGCGCCTTCAACTGCATCACCGTGGCTTCCGCCACTTCCAGGTCCCCCAACATGGCACTTTCGGTGAGCTCCAGTTCGAGCCGGCGCGGCTCGATGTCGTGTTCTCTCAATGCCCGAGCCACCACTTCCACGACGTCCCCACGCATGAACTGGCGGGGGGAGACGTTGACGGAAACGGAAAAATCCTCGATGCCCGCATGAGACCACGCGCGCAGGTCAGAGCATACGCGGCGCAGCACCCATTCCCCCAACGGGACAACGAGTCCGGTGGTCTCCGCGAGCGGGATGAATTCTGCTGGCGATACGGTTCCGCGCTCCGGGTGATTCCAGCGCACCAGCGCCTCGAACCCCACGGTTCTTCCGGTACGCAGATTGACCTTGGGCTGGTAGACAAGGAAGAGCTGGTGCTCCTCGATCGCATTGCGCAGCTCGCGCTCGAGCCTCAGCCGGTCGGATGTCCGGCCGCTCAAGGTATGCGAGAAGAGGTGGTAGCCGCTCTTGCCGAGCTCCTTGGCCCGATACATCGCCAAGTCCGTATGCCGCAGCAGTGTACTGGCATCGCGGCCATCGTCCGGGAACAAGCCGATGCCAACGCTAGCGGTGGCCACCGCCGTCTGTCCGGTAAGACTGAACGGTTCGGCGAGTGCGTCCACGATGCGCTGCGCGACGAGTGCGGCGTCCTCGGCCAGGTTCAGGTCTTCCATGATGACCGTAAACTCGTCGCCCCCCAAGCGGCACACGGTATCTTGCCCGCGGACGCATTCCTTCAGGCGGGCAGCGACCTCCTGGAGCAGGAGGTCGCCGGCATCGTGCCCCAAGGTATCGTTGACGGTCTTGAAGTCATCCAAGTCGACAAACAGGAGCCCGAGCTTGCGTTGCCCGCGTGCCGCGCGCTCCAGCGCATGCTTGAGGCGGTCGTGGAACAGGCGGCGATTTGGTAGGCCGGTGAGCGTGTCAAAGTTCGCGAGCTGTTCCAGCCGGTGTTGCGACTCCTTGAGAATTGTAATGTCGCTCACGATGACAACGAAATTGACGAGCTGCCCGGCATCGTCCTCAACGCTGGTGATGTTGAGCCAGCAGGGAAACTTGCTACCATCTTTGCGCCGGTGGGTGGTTTCCCCGGCCCAAGCGCCTTGCGTCAGAACTTGGTGCCGCATTGCGGCCAGCGGCTTACTATCCAAGTCGACCAATTCAGTTGCGGTAGCCTGCCGCTCGAGGAGTTCCGCACTGTCGAATCCGGTGAGCGAGGCGAAGGCCGGATTGATGAGCACAATGCGCTCCTCCGCGTCGGTCACGACCACTCCCTCGCCAGCTTCGTCGATGACCTTCGAGGTGAGGCGCAGGCGGTCCGCCGTCACTTTGGCCTGGGTCACGTCCTGGGAGATGCACAGGATGTGCTGCACGCGGTCCTGGCTGTCGAAGATGGGCGCCTTGATGGTGTGGATGTATCGTCGGCCCCAGGGGCTTTCGAAAATGTCGGCCGGATAGTGCTGGACCATGGGATTGGCGACGATGGAGCGGTCCTGGGCGACGAATTCGTCCGCCGTGGCCTTCGGCACCAAGTCATGAACGGTCTTGCCGATAGCCTCATCCTCGCGTAGCCCGAAAGTCACCTCCGCAGCCTTATTCCAGAAGAGGAAGCGACCAAAGTCTTCTTCTCTGCTGCTCTTGGCATATACGGCGATGGGAATGTTGTCGACGAGAGTCTGCAGCAAAGAGCGTTTCTCTTCCTTCTCGCGCTCGGCCCGCTTGCGCACGGTGATGTCGCGCGTCATGACGGCGACACCGTCGCGTAGGGGTATGACCTGATGGTGCAACCATTCCACATGGATTCTCGGAACGCTGAGCTGCAACTCCTCTTCCAACAGTGCGCCTGTCTCGGCGGCCCTCACGTACTTGTCAAAGAAGCTGCGCGCGCCGTTGCCGGGAAAGAGTGCGCTCAGTCGTTGGCCGACAATCTGCTCCTTGAGGAGCCCAATTAAACTGGCGCCGCGCGTATTGACGTCATGAAACACGAAGTCGGTGATGCGCCCGTGGCGATCCCTCTCGCACTGAAGAATGAGCAAGGCGTCGAGGCTGCCTTCCGCGGTCGCTCGGTAGACGTCTTGGGTGTCGTGCGCTTCCCGCCTGCTGCGACTGAGGCGGTAACCCTGAAAGGTCAGCAGGGCTCCGAGGGCAACCATGAGCAGCGACACCGCGGAGGCGGACCAGAAGTAGCTACTCCGGCGCCTGCGGAAAAGCTCCAGCGCGTCGTCCTCGGCGATGGCAGCGCTTAGCAACAGGGGGTACTCCTTGAGCATGCGGTAAGCCGGATAGCGCCGAACCCCATCCACCGGGCTCACGGCCGCGCTCCCGGCAGCGCGCCCCGCGTCCGCCACGCCGAGGAATTGCCGGAAATCCACCCGCATTCCGAAGGAGACTTGGTCGCCGACCCGCCGTGCCCGCACAACGCCGTCCTCCCCGATGACGTTCATGGCGCCGCGCGTACCTACTCCGGCCTGCTCGTAAGGTGTCGTGAGGTAGGCGGGCTCGATTCCGAATATCACCACGCCGGCAAATGTTCCGTCAGGGCGGTTCAGCCGCCGGGTCAGGCTAATTGTCCATCTCTGCGAACTGCGGCTGAGAAACGGTTCGCTGATGAGAAGCAGGTCGGCGTCGTGCTGAGCGTGCCATTGAAAAAACTCTCTGTCGGCGACATTGGTCGGTGCGAACGGCACGGAGGCGGGGGCCACATTGCCTTCGGCATCGGCAATAGCGACGGTGAGCGTGACATCCGAGGGCAAAAGGCCTTTTCGCTTGGCAATCTCCACGCGGTCGAGATTGCCGTGGTTTTCCTCGAATGCGAATTTGAGGAACTGGGATGCCTGGTCGATTTGGCGCAGAACGCGGACCGTTCGTTCCTGGAAGGTTGCGAGCAGGGATTCGCTGGCAGACCAGGCGGCCTTGACGGCCAGGTCCCGCTCTACGTCGACGTAGTGGAAGACACCCGCCCACAATCCGATGAGCAAAAGGACCACGGAAGCGGGTAGAAGATACCGCAGGTCGAAACCGGCAGCAACTCGGCGCGCCAAGGTCTTTAGAAACGTCACGCTATAACCTGTGGAAGCAATTTTATGGTCCTGTTTGCTGCAACCTTACGCGGCCCGGCGTCGGCCGGACGAACCATCTCATTCGGCAGTATGGTGGATGAGTCCTGCCCGCCAAATGAAAATAAGCGCTGTTTTCCCCCTGCAATCATCGAGGCAGCCACCAGCCACCGCCGCTATCGCTGCGGAGACCCCGGCATCAATGCGTTGCTTGGGCAGCATCCGTGCCGAAATCCCCTTGAGTGTCGAGGTGAAGCTCCAAAGAGCCCATCTCCCGGGAAGGGGACCGTTGCGCGAATATTGCTGGAACGAGATTGGAGCTTCGGTACCTGAAGCTCGGGCTTACGAAAAGCGGGGTAATGCAGGCGTCGAGATGGCGATCGTGACACTCAAGGTGAAGGCGATGGGCGATCGACGATTTCGGACCGGGCACTCCAGCTTGAGCTATTTGAAACGATTCCCGATCGATGTGCTGAAAATCGACCAATCTTTTGTGCGCGATATCACCACCGATTTGGCCGATGCGGCCATTGCTCTGGCGATTATCACGCTTGCGCACAGCCTCAAGCTAAAGGTGATTGCAGAAGGCGTGGAGACCGCTGAGCAACGTGACTATTTGCACAATGGTTGCGACCAGACGCAAGGCTACTAGCTCAGTCAGCCAGTGGCGGCCGGGGAGTGCGAGAGAATATTGCTGAGTTGAAATGAGATCGGTGCCGATGGGTGAAGGCCCGCGGAGGGCAAGCTGAAAGGCATATCGAGGCTGACGGACCCGGCGTCCGGGTCCATCACGATTGCTGGCAAACTGCGTCAACCATGGACACTCGCCTGCAAAAGCAACGAAGCCGGCCGGCCCTTGCGCGTCACCTGGACCTGTCCGACCCGGGTGCGCGTCCATCCAAGAATTTGCAGCCCTCCCAGGTACTGCGCCTGACATGTCGCCGTTTCTCCTCTTTGCCCATGGGAAAGAATCAGTGAATCGGCATTCTTGATACCATTTTCAGGCGAACGACCACCGCCGCTATGAAAGGCTCCGTGCACCGCTTTTCTCTAGGTCGCTCAGGACGCCGCAGGACGTGCCGCCGCGACAATCCGCTGCTCCGGGTGGATGGAAAGTGTGGACGATCTGGCCGGCCTGCTTTTGCCTTGAGTTCGCCGGCGTCCAAGCTGCCCTGCCGACGGGCCAAACATGTGCGATCGGCGTGCCGTGTAGAAATGCACGAAGGGCGGACAATCGCGCGACGCCGGCGACGCCACAGCGCTTGGTTCCGGGTGGCGAGGCGACCCTTCCGCGTAGTGGCGAGGCGCGACGAGAAAGCCCGCAGCTGAGCACTGCCCTGTCTGCAGGGTGGCGTTTCTCGTGCAAGTGGATCCTCCAGCAGTGAATCCAGAATGCGCAACCGACTGCATTACCTAGCCCGCCACACTTGGTCCGCACGAGGGCGTGAACGCAATCCGGCATGTACGCAATCCGGCATGTACGTTAGCGCACAGACACGGCGGAGGACTCGGCACATCTTTGCGTGGCGCACGGCAGAAAGTGAGCGTCGGCTGGACACCAGCGCGAGAAGCGCGCAGGTTCGATGTCGTTGCAGCCTAGACGCCAGATGGCAATTCCTGCGTTGCGCCGGATCTCCCTGCCCTACTAGTCAAGGGCGGGCTGTTAATCTGCCCCGCCCCCGTCAAGTTGAGTGGGATGGGCGAATGAGACGCTATGCTATGTATTGCAAACACCATTTGCCGTATGAGTACCCATGCAGCGACTGTGTCGTGGAGGCATTACAGCGCGAGCACGCGCGCGCTGCGCTTCAAGCGGCGCCCGAACCACGGCTTCGGTCCGCGGAGCTACCGCGTGCCAGAGGCGCCAAGCGCACGCTGGGCGAGCGCGCTGCGGGTAAGACTCTCTCGCTCTTCGTGTGATTCGCTCGCCGGCACCGACTTGGGGCGAAGGGATCGGACATGATCGAGTGGAGCGCTGCCTGCAGAGGACGACGACACTGGCTTTCGACTCCTCCCGTTCCGATACTCGCCTTTCTGGCCTTTCTGTGCTTACGGAGGTTTCGACGTTCGCTTTCGGTCGATGTAGATCTCGCGTGAAGGGTGGACTGCCGAAATTCGACTGTCCGTGCCCCGGTGAATGCTGGATCAGCTTTATCTGCGGCTTCCCCTTTGGGCAAGCATCGAGGCCGGCACTAAATTAGTTCGCACGTGCACTCATTTTCCAACCTCGGGTCCGCCTCATCTTTGTTCCAGCTCGAGCCAATCTCTACGTTTCGTAAGCAATGGAGCGCACGACGGTAATGAAAGCGACCAAGCCTAAGCCTTCCGAGGAGGACTGCCCTGTTAGGAACGACATCCTTCGTGCGCTCCTCGACTCTGAATACGAGCACCTCTGTCCCAGGCTCGAGCAAGTAAACCTGCAGGTCGGCGAGACCATCTATCAGGCCGCCCAACGCATCGACTACGTGTACTTTCCGGAAACGGCCGTAGTGGCCATGATCGATACCGTGGAAGACGGCGGCACTATCGAAGTTGGCATTATCGGTCGCGAAGGGATGGTGGGCATCAATATTTTTCTGGGGTGCCTGGTTACGCCCGATAAAGCCATCGTGCAGGTTTCTGGCAGCGCGATGCGCATGAAGACGAATGACCTACGGAAGGAACTTCGCTTTGGCAGTCGGCTGCAGCGCGTGCTCCTGCGCTACACAAAAGTATTGCTTGCGGTCATCAGTCAGTCTGTCGCTTGCAGCCAGCATCACACGGTGGCGCAGCGCTTCGCCCGCTGGCTGCTGACGATGCAAGACCATGCCGACTCGAACGAGTTTGAGATGTCCCACAAATCCATCGCGGCGCTGCTGGGGACGCGCCGAGAGGGTGTTACCGAGGCCGCCGTGAAACTCCAAGCGGCCGGATTGATAACCTACAGCCGCGCTCGCATGCGCATTCTCGACAAGGCAGGCTTGAAGAAGCAGTCCTGCGAATGCTATCTGTTTATAAGACGCCAGTTCGACGGCCTGCGGAGGGATGTGCCAGGATTCTTGTCACGCAAATCTCGAATTTAAGGCGACAAAGACAGGAGATCAGCCGGCAAGTGCGACCGTGCGCGAGTCGGCAGTCGCAGGTCTCGCTTGGACGGGCACTGCCTTGAGATGGCACGATGCGTAGCATCAACTCCGGCGCTGCAACTTCGTCTTTGACGATCACACTTGTCAAGAATGTGAATACGGCTCGGGCGGGCGCACAAAATGAATTGCGGCGCCAGCATTTCCTTCCGCATCATCCCACTCTGTGAGCTGCGACCGGTTGCGGCGGGGCGGCGAGTGGTTCAAAAGCCCACGAAAACGCTTTCGCCATGCGTCGCCGGAAAAAAACTCACGGGTGCGCGCGCCTCGCCAGGAGAAATCTTGCTTGCAAGATACGGCCACCTGCCGGAAAAATTGGGCCGGCTGATAGCTTCCACTAAATAAGCGGTACCAGACGATATTGATCCTTCTCAACATACTCGTCACCACCGGATAGCCTTTTGGAAAGTAACCGCTGCCTATCGAGCAGTCGCCACGAAGATGATGAAGATCATCGCGACGAACCCAAGAAGCCCCTCCATGATCCGGGTACCAAACAATATGACAAGCGCCCCTGAATACATAGGATGGCGAACGATCGGTCCCGGCCCTGTTGAAATAACCCTTCGGTCTGGGACCAGAGCGGGCACGAATACAGGTAGCCTTGAATCGAGGTCGCACCCCGCTGCGCACAGAAATTCGCGCTGCTGCGGCGTCTCAACGCCTTCCGCCACCACCCTCCTTGGCGAGATAATCTTGCTGCGAGCTGCTATTCACCTCATTTCAACACGGTAATCGGAGGTCGACCACCCCGCTCGGCTACCCCGCCCTACAGGGCGGAGCTTGGAAGGTGTGAAAGCCAGGATAATTCGCGTTGACCAGAGAAAGCGGTAACCAATCCGCGACGCCGTAGCGAGTTCAAGACACATCCTGAAATGCTTCCTTAGTTTCAGGCTCCGAGAGTGGCTGGTGCAGACAAGCGACAGGGTAAGCACGAAACGGCCGCACACAGGCTGCTGCGTGACCACCTTCTCGAAGGGAGAGCTAGCGCACGGTAGGCATCATCAGGCCCGTAAGGGCAGATCGGAGGGTCTAGATGGCCGGGTTTGCATCAGACAGAAACGGCAAGCCGTTAGTCCCGTGTACCGAGAAAGGAGCGCGCCTCACGTTGCAGCGCGCTCGCGCTCGGGTTCAGCGGATCGTGCCGTTTGTGATCCGGTTGCGTGGTCGCAAGGCGGAAGACGATACGCTTCAGCCGATACGCTTCAGCCGATACGCATCAAGCTCGATCCCGGCAGCAAGACCACCGGCATTGCGGCTGTGTGGGAAAGGGCCGATTCGATTGCCGTATAGAACCGGTTCGAACTGGTGCATGGGGCCGGCAGATCAGCGAAGCACCGACCCGTCGTCGAGGAAAGCGTCGTCGCCGTCGTTGCGCCCATCTTCGCTATCGCGCGCCGCGCTTCCTCGACAGGGGTAACAAGACATCTGGCTGGCCGGCCCCATACACTCCTGCACCGGGTGCATACCACGGTGTGCTGAGTCAAACAACAATGCGCTATGCCCCGGTCTCGGCCCTGTCGACCGAGCTTGTGCGGTTCGATACCCGGTCAATGGCGCCGGAGATTGCGGGGGTCGAATATCAGACGGGCACACTTGCCGGTTACGAGCGACGCGAGTACCTGCCAGACAAACGGGGGAGGGCAGTGCGCCTATTGCGGCGTGAAAGGCGTGCCGCGACAGAGCGGGCCCGTCCTTTCACGTTCTAACGGAGGCCGCCATCGGGCATCGAACCTGACGTTAGCCTGCCAGCCGTGCAATCGGAGAAAGGGCTCCATGGAGGTGCGCGACTTTGTCAGGGAGCCGACGCGCCTAGCTGGAGTTCGGGCGCACGCGAAGGCCCCGCTAAAGGAGGCTGCGGCGGCCAACGCGACCCGATGGAAGCGGTTCAATGCGCCGCAACACACCGGCTTGGCTGTTGAAACCGGAAGCGGAGCCAGGACCAAGTTCAAATCGTCGTCGCTCGGCGTTCAGCTTACACTGCGCTCGATGCGCACTGCGTCGGTAGGGCCGATGCCATCGAGGGATGGCACAAGCCGGCACTGGAAATCAAGTGTACCAGCCGCGGCAGCTACCAGCGCACCCGGGTCACGGCGCAAGGATTCGCTCGCGGATGTCTGATGCGGCAAAAACAGGTTGACGGTTTTCAGACGGGCGCGCAGGTGCGTGCCGGGCGGACTGAAGTCGGGAACCCGTACCGGCCGAGACGCGATTTCGTGCCATCGGCAACTTCCATATCAAAACCCGTAGTGGCACGGTGCAAGGCATTTCACATCGGCACTGCAAAATCATTCAACGCGCAGATGGCTACGGCTATCTTCAACCCTTCAGTCAGCCCACGGCACAGGCAACGACGCCTCACCGTCGGATCCTCTGCTCCCCGTCGTGGACCGCCGCGGTTTCACGCATCCCAACCTGATGAAGGTCGCCATGAATAAAAATGAGGCCCCCTCTTCAAAGCAATCGTTCTGGAAAAAGTTGGGGCCCGGGCTAATCACCGGCGCCGCCGACGATGACCCGAGCGGCATCGCGACTTATTCGCAGGCCGGGGCGGCCTTCGGCGACGGTATGCTGTGGACCGTACTCTTTACCTTCCCCCTCATGGTGGGTATCCAGATCGTGAGCGCGCGCATTGGCCGGGTCACCGGTGCGGGCCTCGCCGCTAACATCCGTAAGCAATACGCGCCTTGGCTTCTGTACATCCTGGTCGGATTGCTGCTCGTTGCCAATACGATCAACATCGCTGCCGATATAGGAGCCATGGGAGCCGCGCTAAAACTGCTTATCGGCGGCCCCGCGCTTCTCTATGCGGCAATGTTCGCTGTCGTTTCATTGGTGTTGCAGATCTTCGTGCCTTTCCCGCGTTACGCCCCGTTTCTGAAGTTGCTCACTCTC
>Ga0209118_1000803_pt1 | contig 15879 bp, 14 predicted proteins | sample BlaSpr_A8_Ref_M1_FD_187988 | JGI IMG/M metagenome (GOLD analysis project Ga0209118, IMG submission 187988) | Forest soil microbial communities from Thunder Bay, Ontario, Canada - Black Spruce, Ontario site 2_A8_Ref_M1 (SPAdes) (version 2) | ecosystem: Environmental > Terrestrial > Soil > Boreal...
TTATTTACGTCGAAGTGCACGTAGCGGGAGACGAACAAGTCCACATGCCCGTCACGATCGTAATCGCTCCAGGCAGCGCCGGTGCTGAATCCTCCCGCCGCCACTCCTGCTTTCTCCGTGACATCTTCAAACTTGCAGTTGCCCAGGTTGTGATAAAGAGCGTTGCCGCCATAGCCAGTTACGTAAATATCGGACAGACCGTCGTTATCGTAATCGGCAACAGCCACGCCCATTCCCCACCCTTTCCGGGTGAGTCCCGCGGACTTGGTGATGTCGGTGAATTTGAAGCCATCGTCCTGGTGATAGAGCGTAATCATGGGATCGCCGCCCTGCTTGTAGCGGTCGACTGTGGATCCGTTCACCGTGATGATGTCGAGCCTGCCGTCATTGTCGCAATCGATAAGACCCGCGCCGCCGCTCATCGATTCCACGATGTAGCGCTTGTCCGGCGATGAGATGTGGGAAACCGTCAGGCCAACTTGTTTAGCAACGTCCTCGAACTTGGGCAGCGGAGTTTTCGCGGGAATTGTCTGCGCAGATGCAAAGACGGAAAGCAACAGACTCCAGGAGAAGAGTGTACGCATGATGGCGAGGACTGCGAAATTATAGCCGAGGCGCTGCCGGGCAGTCCTGCCGTGGGATAAGAGTATTTTCTGGTTTCGCAGGCGGTTTTTGTCAAGCGGCTTCTGCAATCCTGTGAATCTCTACCCGCTAGCAATTCCGAACCTGCCCCCTCTAAACCCAGCAAGCCAACGTGAACGTGACACTTCACCTCTGCTACATTGTTGATGCCATGAAACCTGTGCGCAGTTTTGCCAGCGATAACAATGCCGGCGTCCATCCCAAAGTGCTGCAAGCCATTGCCGCCGCTAACCGGGGGCATGTCGTGGGATACGGCGATGACCCTTATACCGAGGCTGCTGTCCGCACATTCAAGCAACACTTTGGCACTGATGTCGAGGTTTTTATCGTGTTCAATGGTACGGCCGCGAACTGCCTGAGCCTGAAGGCGCTGATGGAGTCCTACCATGCTGTGATCTGCGCTGAGGCCGCCCACATCTACACCGACGAATGTGGTGCGCCCGAGAGATTCACGGGATGCAAACTTATTCCTATTCCGACCGCGGACGGAAAGCTTACCGTCGAGTCCGTCCGCCACGCGTATCACGGTATTGGCGATCAGCATCACGTTCAGCCGCGCGCAATCTCTATTACTCAAGTTACAGAAATGGGCACGGTCTACACCCCGCGAGAGGTCCGCGATCTGGCCCGCTTCGCCCACGAACGCAACATGTTTCTGCACATGGACGGCGCCCGAATTGCCAATGCGGCCGTGAGCCTGGGCCTCACGCTGCGTGAAGCTACGCGTGATCTGGGCGTGGACGTTCTTTCGTTCGGTGGAACCAAGAATGGGGCCATGGGCGCCGAAGCCGTGGTCTTCTTCAACAAGAAATTCAGCCGTGAGTTCCTCTATCTTCGCAAGCAGGGCATGCAGTTGGCGTCGAAAATGCGCTTTATCTCAGCTCAACTCGAGGCATTACTCTCGAACGATCTGTGGCGGAAGAACGCGGAGCACGCCAACCGGATGGCCGAGCTGCTGCAAAAAGAAGTCGGCAAGATCCCCCGAGTGAAGATTGTTTACAAGGTGGAAGCCAACGGAGTATTCGCGCAAATTCCGCGCCCAGCCATCGCCAAGCTGCAGAAGCACTATTTCTTCTATGTGTGGGATGAGGAGAGGTCCGTCGTGCGCTGGATGTGCTCCTTCGATACGACCGAACGGGATGTAAAGCAGTTCGCCAAGTTCGTAGCCGGAACGGTGGGAAGCTAGGATTAGAATGTCGATGGGCGGAGAGGTGTGCTCGCCCGGGAGGCGGTCCGGATTTGGAGGACCTCGGAGTTGCCCCCCTTGCTTTGTGAGAATTCTTCCACTAAATTGGTGCATTCCCCTAAAATAAGCGGAGTTCGTTTGAGCCCAGGAGATGGGATGAATCGAAACTGGTTTAAATTGATCATCGTTTGCGCGGCCGCCCTCTTCCCGCCCAGTTGTGGGCATGATCAACAACTAGTGTCTATTGCGATTACACCCTCCGGATTCATATTCGAAGGCGTGGGGGCTCAGGGGCAGTTTACGGCGCTGGGTACATATATTCATCCTCCGGTAACGAAGGACGTCACGAACCAGGTAGTCTGGAAGATAGACGTTGCCAATCTCGCTACCATCACGCAAACGGGCTTGGTTACAGGCCTAAGCGTCTGTGGAAGCGGGGATGTCACCGCAACCCGCTACAGTAATCCCGCAAACCCAACCGCAGGGACCTTAATTGTCGGGACAGCGACTGTCAAAGGTGTGAACGACGGAACTTCGAAGTGCATGCCGTAGGCGGAACCTCAGTCAATCTTGCTCGCGCAATAGCTTAGCCAATGTCCTCTTGTGCTTCTCGGTTTTCTTTTTCTTGCGGTCGGGAACCACCCGAGACGCGGGAGGCTCGCCAATCTGAGCCCGGGCCATCGTCTTCACGGCCTCGACCGCTGTAAACCGCTTCGGTTTCCTCTTCTTTCTCCCCATGATATCCCCGGCCTAAAGTGTAACCCGGGTTGACGGTGTGGGTCCCGTATCGAGTAACGCACTCGGAATGTGCAATAATCCATAGGCTGAATGCTTGACGCTGATCACTGAGCGCTCAAGCCTGACGCCTGAAACCCGAGACCCGACACCTCACTATGGATGAGCGCGAGTTTTTCGATGAACGGCCGGAAAAGAAGATGGCGACGCTGAACTGCCCTCATTGCCAACAGGCCGCCGAGTACGAAATCAACTGGCTGCTGCGTACCAAGAAGAATCAGCTTCCCGGCCGCGCCGACGAACGCGACCGCGCCCGCTTCGCCAAAGCCAAGTCCTATATGCTGCGTCGGGATGACATGATGGCCTGCAAGAACATGCGCTGTCGCAAGCGCTTCGAGATTTCCGGAGTGCAGTCGGTCGTGTTTACCGAGTAGCTCTCATTTTCCCTGAACCCGCCGGATTTCCTCTCTCCCGCAGCGCTCATTTATACTTGCTCGTCTGCCTGAGACCAGCTCACCATTTCTGTAGAGACGTTGCTTGCAACGTCTGGCAGGGCTGATTCGACCAGCCGGGCACCAGGAGCTTTCGCTTGAAGATTTTGGTCTGCATGAAACAGGTGCCGCAGAAGGATGCGCCGCTCAAGCTCAACGAGTCCGGCGCCTGGATTCGAGAAGACGTTTCCTACGAAGCCAACGAGCCCGACGCCTTCGCGTTAGAGGAAGCATTGCGCCAGAAAGAGAAGCACGGCGGAGAAGTCGTGGTCATAACCTCCGGCCCGGCCCGCTCCCAGCAGGTCTTGCGGGAAGCTCTGGCCAAAGGCGCCGATCGCGCTATTCATCTCGAAGACAACGCGTTCGTTGGCCTGGACGCACTCAATACCGCGCGCGCTTTCGCCGCTGCGATTAAAGGCGAGACATTCGACCTGATCTTTACCGGCTTGCAGTCCGACGACTATGGTTATGCGCAAACCGGAGTGGTGCTGGCGGAACTGCTCGGCTGGCCCCACGCCACCATCATTATGCAAATCGAGAAAAGCGATGCTGGAATCCGCGTGAAGCGGGAACTCGAGGCTGGCTTCTTCCAGTTCGTGGACATGCCGCTGCCCGCCGTGCTGACCATCCAGTCCGGCATCAACAAACTGCGCTATGCCACGCTCATCGGCATCAAGCAAGCCAAGAACAAGCCGCTGCGCAAGGTCACAATGGCGGAGGTGCAGACGGCGGTAAGCGGAAATCTGCAGAAGATTGAGCGCCTGTACGTGCCCCAGAAAACCAAGAACACGGAATTCCTGGAAGGTTCGGCAGGCGAAGTGGCCAAGAAGTTGGTGGACAAGCTGCGCAACGAAGTGCGCGTGCTGTAGTTTTATTCGGCCATAAGAGCCGAACTCTGCTCGGCGGGACAGCCGAGGGCGGCTGTCCCCACGTGAGCATCGCTAAAAGCGAAGAGCCGCATATATGCCTGACACAATTTTAGTCACCGTCGAACAACGCGAAGGCAAACTGAACCGCGTCTCTTGGGAGACGCTCACCGCGGGTCAAGCGCTTGCTGCTGAGACCGGTTGGACACTCGAAGCCGCGGTCGTTGGCAGCGGCGTGGCGAATTTTGCTAACGAAGTTGCCGCCAAGAAGGTCTCGAAGGTCTATGCGGTTGAGTCGCCCAAGCTCGAGCCCTACACTCCAGATGCCTTTTCGGCTGCGCTCAAGCAATTCATCGAATCGAAGCAGCCCAAGCTTGTGCTGCTGCCGCACACGTATCAGGTGCGCGATTTTGTTCCCAAGCTGGCGACGGCCATGGGACGCACCGCGATCACCGACTGCATCGGCTACAAGAAAGAAGGTGGCAAACTGCTCTTTACTCGCCAAATGTTTCAGGGCAAGCTGGCTGCGGATGTGAGTTTTACTTGCGACGCTCCCTGGTTCGTCACCTTTCAGAACGGAGCTTTTCGCGGGGACAAAGCCGAAGCCGGAGCCAGCGCCGCTCCGGTCGAGACTGTGAACGTACAAATTGCGGACGGGGTCATCCGCAACAAACCACAGGAAGTTTTCAAAGAGGCCAAGCAGGCGGTTGACCTTACGCAAGCCGAGATCATCGTTTCCGTCGGCCGCGGAATCAAGGAGCAAAAGAATATCGAACTGGCTAAGCAGCTTGCCGAGGCTCTGGGCGGAGAGTTGGCTGCTTCGCGTCCCATTTGCGACTCTGGCTGGTTACCCATGGATCGGCAGATCGGTTCCTCCGGCCAGACGGTCGCGCCCAAGCTGTATCTGGCACTCGGCATCAGCGGCGCAATTCAGCACATTGTCGGAATGAAAGGCTCACGCACGATCATCGCGATAAACAAAGACTCAGAAGCGCCAATCTTCGAGATCGCGGATTACGCCGTCGTGGGAAATCTGTTCGACATCGTGCCACCGCTGATTGAAGAAGTGAAGAAGGCGAAAGCCGGATCGTAGAATCAGCCACGGATCAACACGGATCTGCACTGATTTAGGGTTTGAAACGGTTGATCTGTGATGATCGGTGCGAATCTGTGGCCAGGTTTTTCTTATGCTGGTTTTTCGCAAGCCGCTCGAGAACATTGAACGTCCGCAGATGCCCGCAGATGTTGTCATCGTCGGTGGCGGGCCTGCCGGGATGGCCTGCGCTCTGCGCCTCTCACAGCTCATCGACGAGCACAATTCGAAAAATCGCGACTCGCGGCTCAGCAAAGAAAACATTTACGTGCTCGAAAAATCGCGCGAGGTTGGCCAGCATTGCCTCTCGGGTGCGCTGCTCGACCCGCGCTCCATGCGCGAGCTGCTTCCAGGCTTCGAAAAGGAGGCTCCGCTCGACGCCGAGGTCAACAAGGAAGCGGTTTACTTTCTCACCGAGAAAGGCAAATTCAAGTTTCCCATCACGCCGCCGCCGCTGCGCGACCACGGCAACTACGTCATCTCGCTGAACCGTTTTGTGAAGTGGCTGGGCAGCAAGGTCGAGGAAACCGGGATCACAATCTTCACTGGGTTCGCCGGATCAGAACTGCTGTTTGACGGCGCCCGCGTCATCGGGGTCCGCACGGACGACAAGGGCGTGGACAAGCAGAATCAACCTAAATCGAACTTCGAGCCCGGATACGATCTGCACGCCAAAGTCGTCATCCTTGCGGAAGGCACGCGCGGATCGTTAACCAAACAACTGATCGCGAAATTCGACCTTGCGAAGGACAGCAATCCGCAGACTTACGGCCAGGGCATAAAAGAATTGTGGGAAGTGCCTTCGGGCCGCGTCGCGCCAGGCGAAGTCATCTACACAATGGGCTGGCCGCTCACCACAAAAGAGTATGGCGGTGCCTGGATCTATGGGGGGAACGACAACATCGTCTCGCTCGGCTTCGTCACCGGCCTCGATTATCCCGACCCACGGCTTGATCCGCAGCGCGTGTTGCAGGATTTCAAGCAGCATCCGTTCGTTGCCAGCCTGCTCGAAGGCGGCAAGATGATCCGCTATGGCGCGAAGTCACTGCCTTATGGCGGCTGGTGGGCGATTCCGCCGGTCGCAGGCGATGGCTGGATGATCCTCGGCGACTCCGCAGGTTTCCTCAACTCGCAGCGCCTCAAGGGGATTCACCTGGCGATCAAGAGTGGGATGCTGGCAGCTGAAACTGCTTTCGAGGCGCTGAAGAAACATGACTTTTCCGCCGCCACGCTGAGCGGCTTTCAGAAAAAAGTCGAATCCAGCTGGATCAAAGATGAGCTTTGGAAGGTCCGCAACTTTCATCAGGGATTCGAGCACGGATTCTTTGCAGGCTTGTTTCACGCCGGAATACAGCAATTCACAGGCGGTCGCGGCCTGCGCAACCGGTATGCCGGGACTGCGGGCCATCAACACATGAAGAAGCTCGCCGAGCTGCCCGCCGACGGTGGCAACGAAGCCCATCTGCTCGGTCCCGCGAAAGGCGACGGCAAGCTTACCTTCGATAAGCTCACCGACCTGTATCACTCGGGTACAAAACATGAAGAGGATCAGCCGGCGCATCTGGTCATTCACGACACCAACATCTGCAACACCCGCTGCGTGAAAGAATTCGGCAGCCCTTGCCAGAATTTCTGCCCCGCCAACGTGTACGAGATGGTGGACGACGCCGAGCAGCCCAACGGCAAGCGCATCAGCCTGAATCCCTCGAACTGCGTACACTGCAAGACCTGCGACATCGCCGACCCGTATCAGATCATCACCTGGGTTCCGCCGGAGGGCGGCGGCGGGCCGAACTACGACGGCATGTGAGCAGGCGAAACAAAAGTTCACTGGGCCACGGATTCGTGCGGATCAAGAACCCTCCCGAGGTCTATAATTGGAATCGAGTTTCCGACCGTCGCGGCCTTTGGGCATACCCTGGCTGCGGCGGCGAGGGAAAGGTTTCGCGGACAGCAGTGCCCGCGCCACACATTTCCCGAGGGTGCGGATGGAAACGCCCGCGCCTCCCGTGCTTCGCGAGGAGCACATTGGAAAGGAAGCGCCCGCCGGGATTGTTCCCTCTGCGTGTCTCCTTTCCTGAGTTATGTGAATCCAATGCTGTAGCTTTGCGAAAGAGGCAGCATTTAGCAATTAGCACTTGGCATTTAGCCAGTCACGATGGTTTGGATCCGGCGGATGTGCTCAAGGGCTAAGTGCTAATTGCCAAGTGCTAAAGGCTGTGATTCTCTCCGACAAATTCGGCCGCCCTATCACCGATCTCCGGATCTCGATTACGGATCGTTGCAACTACAAGTGTGTCTATTGCCGCACTGGCAACGAAGGCGCGCTGTACGGCGACCTGCCTTTTGCCGACTACCTGCGCATGGCCCGAGTATTCGCGGCACTCGGCATCAAGAAAATCCGCCTCACCGGGGGAGAGCCCCTGCTGCGCAAGGGCGTGGTTGAATTCGTCCGCGAACTGGCGAAGCTGCGCTCCGCCGACGGCGAAGAACTCGATCTCGCGATGACCACCAACGGTCATCTGCTGGCCGAGACGGCGCAGCCGCTCAAGGATGCTGGCCTGAATCGCATCACCGTCAGCATGGATGCCGTCGATCCCGACCGTTTCGCTCGCATCACGCGCGTGCCCAACGGATATGACCACGTGCTGGCGGGAATCCGGGCCTCCCGTCGCGCGGGGCTGTGGCCGGTCAAGGTCAATTGCGTGCTGATGCGCGGCTTCAATGAAAACCAGATCATTCCCTTCGGCATGTTTGCCCGCGAAGAAGGCGTTATCGTCCGCTTCATCGAATTCATGCCGCTGGAAGAGGACCGAACGTGGTCGCCCGCGACTGTGGTTACGCTGGATGAAATTGTCCAGCGCATGGCGGAGTACCGCCCGCTGGTCGAAATTCCGCACGCGCGAAGCGAAACCGCGCGCCGCTACCATTTCGACGACGGCATCGGCGAGATCGGAATTATCGCTCCCGTTTCGCATCCCTTCTGCGGACACTGCAGCCGCATCCGCATCACCTCGGACGGCAAAATCCGTACCTGCCTGTTTTCGGTCTGGGACCACGATCTGCACGAACTGATGCGGCGCGGCGCTTCCGACGAGGAACTGGTGGAGTTCATCCGCGGGGTGGTTCAGAGAAAAGAAGAGCGTCACCACATTGGCGAGCCGGATTTTGTCCCAGCGTCGCGGACCATGGTGCATATCGGGGGATAGTTGCCGGCTTGAGTAGCTTCAGCCCTGGAGAATTTATGCCGGACACTGGTTCGCGTCTTCGAGAAGAGTAAAGTAACATAGCTTCAAGTTGAAACGAATTGTCCTGCTGCTGATGATCATCGCCGCAATTGGGACGGCTTCTGCCCAAACTGCACGATCGGGTTCCCAATCCCAGGCTGCCACTAGCGCTCCGGCCTACCTCGGCTTTGACCGCAACAATTATCCCGGCGACCAAAACCTGAAAGCACTTCGCCAGAAGTTTTCCTACACGGGTTTCTGGCTCAACCATCCGCCTAGCGCGAAGACCAACACATGGAGTGGCAAACGGCGCACGCTGCAATCGGCCGGATTCGGATTCCTGGTGCTGTTCAATGGTCGGTTGTTCAATGAGCTGAAGTCTGTTTCCTACGCGAGCAAGCTCGGCAAGTCGGATGCGCAGACGGCTGTGACGGCGGCAAGGCGCGAGGGCTTTCCAGCGGAAACGGTGATCTTCCTCGATCAGGAACAAGGCGGACGGATGCTGCCGGAGCAGAAAGCTCATATCTACGCCTGGGTGGACGGGGTAACCGCAGGCGGTTTCCGCGCTGGCATTTATTGTTCCGGCATTGCCGCTCAAGAAGACGGCGGGGCAACCATCGTCACCGCAGACGATATCCGCCAGAATGCTGGCGCAAGAAAGATCGTGTACTGGGTTACGAATGATGCGTGTCCGCCTTCGCCCGGGTGCGGATTTCCCAAGAAGGCACCGAGTCCCGCCGACAGCGGCATTCGGTTTGCCGACATATGGCAATTCGCCCAATCGCCGAAGAGGTCCGAAGTGGCGGCAAGCTGTCCGGCAAACTACAACTCCGACGGAAACTGCTATCCGCCAGGGATCGATGTCGCCAAGCGTTTGCACATCGATGTAAACACGGCAACCACGGCTGACCCGTCACACGGCCGGAACCGGTAAGCTGAAAACGGAGACGCCCGTACCATCCTTTACTGTAGAGACGTTGCTTGCAACGTCTGCGTCTGGGGCGCCGCGAAACAGCAGACGTAGACAAGCTACGTCTCTTACAGCTTGCGTTTAGCCCCTGCAACAGTGCACAATAACCCCAGGTACTCAGTTACTTGCGGTGGTTACCTGCGCCGCCTAAAAAGGTGACACTTTCCGCCGCCGCTGAGCATCCTAACTATTGTGAAGAGTTAGTGGCTTCAACATCCCCGCCGGTTGGGCGCGCCGTAGTTTCAAACGTCGCGTAGTGAATCGGCTGGAGCCGCTGGAAGCTTTCAACATCCCCGTTCCGGATCAAGCGTTCGCCTTTCGCGGAATAGCCGCAAGCGCATTCGCATCCGGATCTGAAGGCGAGACATGACAATGGCTACCGCAGCAGCAGTTTGCAGTCTGGAAAACTACCTCGTCCTGCCCGATAACACAATGGACGAACGCATCGCCGCCGCCCGCGAGGCCTTGGGCCGCGAATGCGTGATTCTTGGACATCACTATCAACGCGACGAAGTCATTCGTTTCGCCGATCTTCGCGGCGACTCCTACAAGCTCGCGCAAGAGGCGGCGCATGCCGGGGGCAAGTACATCGTCTTCTGCGGCGTGCATTTCATGGCGGAAAGCGCCGACATCTTGAGCCGCCCCGGCCAGGTGACCATCCTGCCCGACCTAAACGCTGGCTGCTCCATGGCCGACATGGCGGAAATTACCCAGGTGGAAAATTGCTGGGAGCAACTCATTGCCGCCGGATTGACCTCGGACGCCGGCGAGAGCATTACGCCCATCACCTACATGAATTCCGCTGCGGCCATCAAAGCCTTCTGCGGAGAGCGTGGCGGCGTCGTTTGCACATCGTCCAACGCGCCTGGCGCTTTCCAGTGGGGCCTCGCCAAGACTCCCAAACTTCTATTCCTTCCCGACCAGCACCTCGGACGCAATACTGGTTTCAACCTGGGCATTCCTTTGAACGAAATGGTGGTCTGGGATCCTTACCTGATTAACGGCGGCCTTACGCCCGAGCGGTTGCGCGCAGCGAAAGTGATCCTCTGGAAGGGCCACTGCTCCGTCCACCAACGCTTCCTGCCCGAGCATGTGGATAACGTTCGCGCGAAATATCCCGGCATTCGTGTGATTGCGCATCCCGAGTGCCGCTGGGAAGTCTGCCAGAAAGCCGATGGCATCGGCTCGACTGAGGGCTTGCTGAAGATCATTCGCCAGGCGCCCTCAGGCACGATGTTCGCCGTGGGCACGGAAATCCACCTGGTCAATCGCATGGGCAAGGAATTCGCCGCCGAAGGCAAGAAGGTCATCACGCTCGACGACTCCGGCTGTCTGTGCACGACCATGTTCCGCATCTCGCCGCAACACCTGTGCTGGGTGCTGGAGAACCTGGTCGAAGGCAACGTCGTGAACCAGATCAAAGTGAAGGACGACGTGAAACACTGGGCGCGAGTGGCGCTCGACCGAATGCTGGAGATTCAATAACGGTCGTTAGTCGTTGGTCGTTGGCAAGAACCACGTGGGGACAGCCGCCCTCGGCTGTCCCGCCGAGCGCAGCTCGGCAGTGATCCTGTGATTCGGATCGACTGACAATCGAAAACTGCCAATCTCTCGCGCCTCTTGCGATGCGGGATATTGGGCCAACGACTAACAACCAACGACTAGCGACCAACAACCCACCGCCGGATGAATTAGAATAGAAACATACCTCCTATGCCCGACCGAACTTTCACCCTCGAAGAAGCCCACTCTCTCCTGCCTGTGCTGGAGTCGCTGCTGCGCACCGCAATTGACGGAAAGAAACTGATCGAGGCCGTGGACACTGAACTTCAGGAACTCGCTCACCGCGTCTTTCTGCAAGGAGGCCTGTTGGTCAATGTGGTTCACATGGCTCGCCGGAAGGCGGAGCGCGAAAAGGCCATCCCGCGTGTGAAAGACGCCCTGGCTGAGATCGATTCCACTGGCGTCCAGGTGAAAGATCTCGATATCGGACTGCTCGACTTTCCCTGCAAAGTTGACGGCCAGATCGTGCTGCTCTGCTGGAAGCTGGGCGAGCAGGGGATCACATACTGGCACGACACCACCGAGGGCTTCGCCGGTCGAAAGCCCATTGACGAGAAGATCAGCAAGGCGAAGAAGGCAAACTGAAAAGGGCTTAGCATTTGGCAATTGGTTCCAAGGGACGGGCGTCCTGCCGATACAATTGCCCGTCCCCGCTGGCGCTCCCTACGTCGCATCGTGCCCGACAAGGTTTACGGACTCCATCTAGGTTGTCGCTGGTGTCGCGCCAGAGTTATCCTTTCGACACGACTGACGCTACGCACTTCCGGAGGTCGAAACGAGAGGAAATTCGTCACGAGGTGAGAAACGTGGCCCGGCCTGCCACCGTTCTCCTTCGGTCGAGCCCAGGACAGTGGAAACGGTAAAAACCTGTGCCGTCCTCACCCCGAGACTATGAGATATTAGACCCCGGTCACCGGCCGGTTCAAGAGTCCTCGAAGCTGAACCTTTGAAATTACGGCGAATTACGGCCCGTCCCGGTAAATCAGGGAAAACGGAAGGCGGTGAAGCGCGAACCACCTGGATTCCGTACAAATACTTGGGCCAGCGCTGGGGCGCCCAGCTCCAATTCAGAACCCAATCCACAGCCAGCGCACTTTCTCATTGACTGCACGTTGCCAAGTAGATAATCTATGTGAATATACATTATCTAGTGGATAATGCGAGACCCTTTGACAATCTAAACCTAGGCCATTGCAGCGGCGTCTTGGTAATCGGCATCGCCGCGCTCGGCCTCGTCGTCTACCTGTTCCTCTGTCTCGGAGGCCCGCTGGTGAAGCGTCTAGGGCCCGGCGCCGCCGGCGCGATCAACCGCATCTTCGGCTTCCTGCTCCTGGCGATTGCGGTGCAGCTAGTCTGGAACGGCGTAGCCGACTTCAAGGCATAGAACCGCGATCGCTTCCCTCGGGCATCTTGTCCAAGAACGAGACACTCCTGAAACCAAATCCGAAATTTTGTTGACAAGCAAGATTCTTGCAGGATAATTCGTGTAACTGCGATTTAGGTCTATTGCCGAATCACAGCACAACCCAAAAGGGAGCCCAAATTCCATTTCAATGAGGAGGCTTTTCAATGAAATTCGCGGCCAAGAGCCTGCTGTTCCTGATTGCGCTGGCGGCGACGTTCGCACCCGGGCAAACCTACAACACACAGATCAAACATGTAATTGTCATCGTGCAGGAAAATCGCACGCCCGACAATTTGTTCCAAGACTCGGTGCTGACGGCAAACGGCGCTGACATCATCGCCCCGCAAACGGGCGGGAAGTGCGGAAGCACTTACGTTCCCCTACAGAAGACGCCACTCCAGGTCTGCTTCGACCCCGATCACGGCCATGGTGGCTTTAACGACTCATACAACCAAGGCTTGATGAACAACGCCTGCCACGATATCCCAAAGGAGGACCAAAACTGCAGGAATAAGTACGGCACGGAAGCGCAGTATTCGTATGTTCAGTCTTCCGACGTGGCCCCATACTTTCAAATAGCCGAAAACTATGGCTTCGCCAATTACTTCTTTCAAACCAATCAAGGACCAAGCTTTCCCGCACATCAATTTCTTTTCACCGGGACTTCCGCGCCAGACGTAAGAACCGACTACCAAGGTTTCTACCAATGGTTCGCCTCCGAAAACCCTGCGACAAACAGCTCCGACGCGGGCTGCGCTGCCAGCTCGTCCAGCAAGGTGCTGGAGATCAGTCCAACCGACGGCAGCCAACACTACGAGTACATCCCCCCTGATCCAATTTCGATCGTTGGCTACCCATGCTACGAACATCCCACCATGTCGGACCTCCTTGAAGCAAACTCGATTAGTTGGCGCTATTACGGCTTCTGGCAGCAGGGTGGAGCGCCTAACGACATCTGGACCGCACCCAACGCCATTAGTCACATCTGCGACCCAACGAGTTCATACGGCGGACAATGCCAAGGCTCCGATTTCACAAGTCACGTTGTGACGAACAATCCCACCCAGATACTTTCGGACCTTGCCAGTACCGCGCCTTGCAAACTGCAGAACGTAAGCTGGGTAATCCCCGATGGGCACTGGTCGGATCATCCCCAACAAGGTAACCAAGGCCCGGACTGGGTTGCGGACATTATCGGTGCCGTCCAAAGCAACACTACCTGCGATACCACCAACGGTCACACCGGTTACTGGTACGACACTGTAGTCCTGGTAACTTGGGACGACTGGGGAGGGTTCTACGACCACGTTTTGCCCCTTAATTGCCCCCCCGGTCCCAATGGAGCCTGCACCGGCTATCCCGATTTTTCGGGCAAGTACTATGTGTACGGCTTCCGTGTGCCGCTGCTTGTGGTCTCGGCTTACAACGTTCACGGCACCGGCAGCTTTAAGGGTTACATTTCTGGCGCTCTTCCGCCCTACGGCAGCGGAGAGGTGGCGCCGTACATCCACGACTTCGGCAGCATCCTGAACTTCATCGAGTATATCTTCGGGAGTGGCACGCATTCACTGGGGGAGATTGACAGTCAGTACGGATATCATTACGCGGACTTCTGGGCTCCCGACGCCCCCAACCAGGACAGACAGAGCCCGTACTCGCTCGCTGATTTCTTCAACTTCGGCCAGACGCCGACACAACCGATCTCAATTACACCGATCAACTACCCGGCGAGCTACTTCTTGAACTTTACAGGCCCGTCCCTGGCCCCGGATAACGAAAACACGGGGAACGACTGAGACGGGCATCCTGCGGCGGGTGCTGGATTCCTCTGGAATCCGGCACCCGTCTTATTCACTAATCGATTTGCGTGATAAAATTCCGGGGGCCGAAGGTGTCGATCCCCCGCGCGGACGAAGGTGGTACGCAATGAAATCGTCCAGAATGTCAATTGCTCTGGGGTTCCTCGCGATAGCTCTGTTCCCACTCGGCGCGTTATGCGCTCCCAAGTATAAAGTGCTGCACGCCTTCGTCAGCAAGGGTCAGGGATGGGCGCCATACGCCGGCGTGGTGTTCGATGGCCAAGGCAATTTGTATGGGGCCGCGGCCGCCGGCGGCGCGTACGGATACGGCACGGTCTATGAACTGATGCCGACCTCGCATGGGAAGTGGTCGGAAACAGTACTTTACAACTTCTGCCCCGGCGGGTGGCCTTGCAGCGACGGCGCCGATCCCAACGGCGGCGTAATCCTTGACGAGTCCGCCAACCTGTATGGAACGACCGTGGAAGGAGGAACGGGGACGTACGGTAGCGGCACTATCTTCGAGCTAAGCCCTGGCTCTGGCGGCTGGGCGCACACCGTTCTGTATAACTTCTGTTCGCTGCCGGACTGCGAGGATGGAGGTTACCCGGACTCGGGCTTGGTGATGGACCCGGCAGGCAATCTTTATGGAACCGCCGGGTACGCCGTGGAGTTGTCGCCGGGCTCCCGTGGGTGGACGGAGAAGGTGATCCACAAGTTCTGTTCCGGATGCAAGGGCGGGTTCGACCCCTACGCCGGCATGATTTTAGACGCGTCTGGCAATCTCTATGGTACAACGCAGCAAGGCGGTAACGACACGAAGTGTAATGCCTATGGCTGTGGCACGGCCTACGAGCTGAGCCGCGCCTCGGGCGGTTCCTGGAAAGAGCATGTACTGCATAGTTTCGGCGGCTTTAACGGCGACGGGATAAGACCGGGGGTCGGGGCACTGGTCCTTGACGGCTCGGGCAGTCTATACGGCACAACGGGGGGCGGCGGCGCAACTGGCAACGGGACGGTCTTCAAGCTGACGCGCGGTGCGAACGGCCACTGGAAAGAGACCATTCTGTATAGCTTCAAGAATGGTTCGAGCGGGAACGGCCCCAGCGCGGGAGTGGTCGTTGACAAGGCAGGCAACCTGTATGGCACCACGATGTATGGGGGGGGCGTGCAATGTTACTGTGGCGTCGTGTATGAGTTGTCGCCGCGCGCAGGGGGTAAATGGAAATATACGGTTCTGCACACGTTCATCGGCTCCGACGGCGCCGCGCCCGAGGCCAACCTAATCCTCGACAGCAAGGGCAATCTTTACGGCACAACACCGATCGGTGCTCCTCCCGGGGAGGGTGTAGTGTTCGAGATCACACCGTAGACCGCCAGGAGCGGTTCTTTCGCCCTGAAGCCTGATCTCACCAGTCGAGGCGGGTCGCCTTGGCTTTCGAGGTAGCCGATGAATCGGACTCGGGGTGCCCCGTCCTTTTCGCGCACTTTGCGAAAGAGCGCGGGTGCGGGACCGCAATCCACCGCCAGCCCTTTTTCTTCTTGATCGCATGCCACAACTAAGATAACATTAGCTAAAGAACGTTATCTGCAAGGTAATGGCCGATCTTTGACAATCTGAGCCAGGCGATGGTGTGGCTTCTCGATCGCGCTCGCACTGCCGAGTCCGCTCGCAGGATCTTTCAGCGAAAACCAGCCATTTATTCCCCGTCAAGTTCCAAGCCCAGTTCCAAAACGGAACTGCGAGCCTCGACGCCCCACCCGCAACTCCCATGTTCTCTAGATTTTGCGTGTAACTCCTGAAAACTCAAAGATCTAGCACATAGTCGCAAATTAGATCCTTTGTTTTCTAGATTTTGCACGCGAAGGGGGGAGGGGGGTACCCGGTACTAAACAGTAAAC
>Ga0209118_1000804_pt1 | contig 15867 bp, 14 predicted proteins | sample BlaSpr_A8_Ref_M1_FD_187988 | JGI IMG/M metagenome (GOLD analysis project Ga0209118, IMG submission 187988) | Forest soil microbial communities from Thunder Bay, Ontario, Canada - Black Spruce, Ontario site 2_A8_Ref_M1 (SPAdes) (version 2) | ecosystem: Environmental > Terrestrial > Soil > Boreal...
CCCGGCCGGCGCCGGCCGGCGTTTTCAGCCCGGGCTTCAGGACCTCATCGGTGAAGATGCGGCTCGCCTCGTCGACGATCGCGAGCTGCAGCTCCTCCTTGGAGCCGAAGTGGGCGAACAGGCCGCTCTTGCTGATCCCGAGATCGGTCGCCAGGCGCTGCAGGGAAACCGCCTCGAGCCCTTCCGCCGAGGCCAGGCGCGAGGCGTGGCTCAAGATCGCCTGGCGCGTGCGCTCACCGCGCAGCAGCCTCCGGTCAGTCGTCGCGACAACGGGCGCTTCAGCCACGACAGAATCTTAGCACGATCGGTCGTTCTCTCTTGACTAATACGACCGATCGTGCTATTTGTTTACTGAACACAGCAGAGTCCGGGTATTTGAGGTGGGCGAGATGATGGAGATCCAGGCGGCCGGAGCAGGTTACGTGGGACTCGCCCGGCTCGAGAAGACCGATGGCGAGCAGCTGCGGCGTTTCTTCTTCCGCCTTTCGCCAGAGACGCTCTACAGGCGGTTTCACAGTCCTATCGTCCGCCCGGAGCAAACCCATCCCGAGCGCCTCCTGGACATCGATCATCACGACCGCGAAGCGGTGGTGGCCGTCCTCGATGACGAGATCGTCGGCGTCGCTCGCTACGCACGCCGGCCCAGCGCCGAAACAGCCGAGGTCGCCGTGGTGGTGGCCGACGGCTGGCAGCGCCAGGGGTTGGCAACTCGCATGTGCGGCGTGCTGGGGGAGCTTGCCGCCACGGCGGGGGTCAGACAGTTCAACCTGAACATGCAAGCCGACAACCGGGCGGTGCTGCGCCTGGTGCGGCGCCTCTATCCAGGTGCGACGCTGACGTTTTCGCAGGGCACATGTGAGGCGGTCGCACCGGTCGGATCATGAGGACATCCGCACAGCGGGAGCGGTTCGCAGCGCTCCGCGCAGTCGCCGAGCTCGAGCCGTGCGCGGACTCGGAAATCTGGTCGCTGCTGACCCATTCCGACGAGGTAAGCCTATTCGCGGGAGACGGCGTGGCGGAAGAAGGACGCTACTGCACGGAGCTCGTCGTCGTCATTGAAGGCGCCCTGTGCAGCGGGTGTCATCTCGTCGGACCGGGCAAGGCGGTCGGCTGGGCCGAGATGTGGGAGCGCTCGCTCAACCCGGCCACGGTCACGGCTGAGACCGACGCGCGTGTTCTGGTCATGAGCCATGATCAGTTCCGCGCAGTCAAAGCCCTGGTTGGTCCGGGACTCGTGAGGCCAAATGACGGATGCCTAAGGTCACCTTCATCGGAGCGGGAAGTGCAGTCTTTGCTCGCCAGCTGATCACCGACATCCTCGCAGTCGACGGCCTGGATGCCGGCACGTTCGCGCTGGTCGACATCGACCCCACACGCCTCGAGCTGGCGCGCCGGATCGCAGAGCGACTCGTGGAGCTCTCGGGCAAGAGGTGGTCGGTCAGCGCCTCGACGGACCGCATCGACGTTCTCGGAGGCAGCGACTACGTCATCAGCTCGATCGAAGTCGCCGGCCTCGAGCATGTCAGGGCCGATTACGAGATCCCGATGCGGTACGGCGTCGACCAGTGCATCGGAGACACGATCGGACCAGGTGGCATCTTCAAAGCTCTGCGCACCGGTCCGGTGTGGCTCGAGATCGTCGCCGACGTTGCGCGTCTCGCCCCCCGGGCGGTCGTCATCAACTACAGCAACCCTATGTCGATCCTCACCCTTGCGGCCGCGCGCTCATCGGAGGTGCAGGTGGTGGGGCTCTGTCACAGCGTGCAGGGCACGTCCCGCCAGCTGGCGAGCTACCTCGACATTCCTTATGACAGGATCACCTGGCGCTGCGCGGGGATCAACCACAACGCCTGGTTCACGACCCTCGAGCGCGGAGGCGAGGACCTGTACCCGCTGCTGCGCCTGCGGGCGGCGATACCGGAGGTCTACGAGCGGGACCCGGTCCGGTTCGAGGTCATGCTGCACCTCGGCGCTTTCGTCACCGAGTCGAGCGGGCACTTCTCGGAGTACGTCCCGTACTTTCGCAAGCGGCCCGACCTGCTCGGCAGGTACACGCGGGCGGGGTACCTGGGGGAGAGCGGCTTCTACGCGAATAACTGGCCGGAGTGGCGGCGGGCCAACGATGAGCTGATCGCCTCGATGCTCCGCGGCGAAACTCCCGTGCCTACCGAGCGCAGCCACGAGTACGCGTCATCGATCGTCGAGGCGATCGAGCTTGGTCGCGAGGCGACCATTCACGGCAATGTGCTCAATCGGGGTTGGATCGACAACCTGCCGGATGGCTGCGTGGAGGTCGAGTGCCTTGTCAACCGCGGTGGTCTCCATCCGGTGCATTTCGGTCCGTTGCCCGAGCAGCTCGCGGCGTTGAACCGGTCTCACATGGCGGTGCACGAGCTGGTCGTGCAGTCGCTTGTGGAACGAGACAGGCAGAAAGCGAAGTACGCGCTGATGCTCGACCCGCTGACGGCCGCGGTGTGCTCGCTCGAAGAGATCGACCGACTCTTTGAAGAAATGTGGGAAGCGCAGCGGTCGAGTCTTTTGGCTTTTGGGTGAAATGCACCGCCCCACCGGTCCGTGCTCGCTGCGCGAGCAGGGACCACCTCCCCGGCATGGCGGGGAGGTGAACGCTCGCCACGGCGAGCGCTTCTGCGACCGCTCTACTGAAAGACCACCTTCCGGCGAGGCGGGGAGGTGAACGCTCGCCACGGGCGAGCGCTTCTGCGACCGCTTTACTGAAGGGAGCTAGCGTTCAGGCGACCGCTCTGCCGAATGATCTCGCTCCTATTACGATCGCGATGATTGATAGGACCAGCATTATTGCGACCCCTTTGGTGACGCTTGGGTCGGTGATCTGGTCCCGGAATACGTGGCGAGCGGCGTCGACGGCGTAGGAGAGTGGGTTCGCGGCCGCGATGGTGCGCAGCCACTGTGGCGCCAGACCCAGGGGAAGCAGCACTCCCGACAGCAGCAGGATGGGAAGGGATGCCGTGAAGACGATGGACGCATAGATGTTCTCGTCGCGCGCGGAGAGCGCCACCGCATATGAGATCGACGCTGTGAGCAGCCCGATCAACGCGATCAAAGCGAGGGTGATGACGACCCCGATCGGATGAATGCTCAGGCCGAACGGCAGGGAGATCAGGATCAAGATCAGCGACTGTATGACGATCGAGAACATGTCGCGAAGGGCGCGCCCCAGCAACAGCGCGACCCGGCTTACCGGCGTCACCCGCAACCGCTCGATCACTCCAGCCCGTAGCTCTGCGATCAGGCTGAAGCCGACCCCGGCCGCGCCGAACAAGCCGAGCTGGACCAGCAGGCCAGGCACGAAGACGTTGTATGCGCCTCCCGGTGGGAAACCCTGCACCGACGAGATGGACTTGAGCAGGGGTGCAAAGAGAACGAGATAGATCACGGGCTGCAGCACGCCGAGCGCCACCCACGCCGGGTTGCGGATGAAGAGACCGAAGTAGCGGCCGAAGACAAGCCATATGTCGCGTGCGAGCTTCATGCCGCCGTCTCGCGAAGCGAGCGTCCCGTCTGGCGCAGGAAGACGTCGTCGAGGCTTGGGCGGTGAAGGTCGATCCTGACCAGCGTCAGCCCCGAGCCTTCGAGCAGCCGCAGGATGGCCGGCATCGCCACCTCCCCGCGGTCCACGTATAAAAGGACGGAACCTTCGTCCAGCTTTGCCTCTCTCACAAACGTCTGGCTCTTCAGCAAGTCCAGTGCGGCCTGCTGGTCGCCCGCCACGGCGAGCGTCACCACGTCGCCGGCGACCGCGCGCTTGAGCTCCTCGGGAGTGCCTTCGGCGACGATCTTGCCGTAGTCGATGATGGCGATCCGGTCACAGAGGGCGTCCGCCTCGTCGAGGTAGTGCGTGGTTAGAAAGACGGTCGTGCCACGGTCGTGCATGCGCCGCACCTCGTCCCAGACGCGCGCACGGCTCTGCGGGTCGAGACCCGTTGTCGGCTCGTCGAGGAACAGGAGCTGCGGGTCGTGCACCAGGCCCAGGCCGATGTCGAGCCGGCGTTTCTGCCCGCCGGAATAGGTCCCCGCCTTGCGGTCTGCGCAGGCCTCCAGCTCCAGCATCATGATCAGCTCAGCGGCGCGCTTCCTGGCGGCTCCGAGCGGCATGCCATACAGCCGGCCCTGGAAGACAAGCTCGCTCCGGCCTGTGATCTCGCGGTCGGACCCGCCCGCCTGCCCCACGTAGCCGATGCGCTCGCGGATCCGGTCAGGCTGGGTGAGCAGGTCGCAGCCGGCGACCCTGGCCGTGCCACCGCTGGGCGGGAGGAGCGTCGCAAGCATGCGCAGAGTCGTCGTCTTGCCGGCGCCGTTTGGTCCGAGGAACCCGAAGATCTCGCCCGATCTCACGGTCAGGTCCACTCCTGCGACTGCTTCGACGGATCGCTTGCGCGTCTTGAACGCCCGCCTCAACCCGCGAGTCTGGATCACGTCTTCCACGGCAAGGATTGTCGCCGGATCACGCTCCGGCCGTCGCTCGCGCGACGGCTGGACGGGCCAGGCAAAGAAAGTTCTTAACAAAAGCTGAACTGGTGCGTTAGAGAGTTAAGGTTTCGACACGCTCGCGCGGAGCGAGAAAGGAGGTGGGTTAGAGATGGGTCGTCGGGGTGCCATTCGTCAGAGCGGCCAGGGTATGGTCGAGTATGCCTTGATCCTGGTTCTAGTTTCGATCGTGGTCATCGTGATTCTCATAACCATGGGGAACCAGATCGCCAATGTCTTCTCGAACGTGGTGGCCGCTCTCGGTTAACACGCACTCCTGAGGCGGGCCGGCACCACCGGCCCGCTTTTCGAGATAGTTACCGCCGACTGTGAGTCTCGTCCCCCACCCGGCGCAACGCGCCACCCTCCGCGCAGAGCGGCGATGAGGGTGGGACTTATTGATTGCCCCCTGCGGGGGAGGGGAGACCAGCCGTGAACCAGGCGTGGTGGCATGGCGCTGTCTTCTACGAGATCTACGTGCGCAGCTTCGCCGACTCCAACAACGACGGGATTGGCGACCTGCCCGGGATCACCTCGCGCCTCGACTACGTGAAACGGCTGGGAGTCGATGCCATCTGGCTGACGCCCTTCTATCCATCGCCGCAGAAGGACCACGGCTATGACGTCGCCGATTACACGGACGTCAACCCCGAGTACGGGACCCTTGCCGACTTCGACCGCCTGGTGGAGCGCGCGCACGACCTGCGCTTGAAGGTGCTGGTAGACGTGGTGCCGAACCACACTTCGGACCAGCACCCGTGGTTCAAGAGCGCGCTCTCCTCTCCCGACGACCCGCATCGCTCCTGGTACTACTTTGCCGACCCGAAACCGGACGGGTCACCTCCCAACAACTGGACGTCCGCCTTCGGAGGGCCGGCCTGGAAGCTCGATGAAACCATCGGCAAGTGGCACCTGCACCTCTTCGCGCCCGAGCAGCCGGACCTCAACTGGTGGAACCCGGAACTCCGGGCGGAGTTCGAACGCATCATCGCGTTCTGGCTGGACCGCGGCGCGGACGGTTTTCGAATCGACGTCGCGTCAGCGCTGTTCAAGCGCCCCGACCTTGCCGACCGGCCGGTGGTTCGCAACCGCTTGACCGGCGTCGACGAGCCGGACCCGGCGTTTTCGCTCTTCGATCAGCCGGAGCTGCATGACGTCTACCGAAATTGGCGCGCGATCTCAGGCCGCTACGAGCCGGAGCGCGTTCTCGTCGGCGAGATGTTCGAGCCCAGGCGGCAGTCGGTCTTCGTCGCGCCTGACCAGCTGCACATGGCGTTCGCCATGATCATGGCGCCCTGGGACGCGGCCGGCTGGCGCCGCCTGATCGACACCGACCGTCGGGCGCTCAAAGGTCCAGGGATAGAACCGAGCTGGACGCTTTCCAACCACGACGTGGTTCGCGAGGCGACTCGCTTCGGCGGAGGGATCCTGGGACGCAAGCGCGCGATCGCCGCCGCGCTCCTGGTGCTCGGGCTGCCCGGCCAGGTTTTTCTGTACCAGGGCGAGGAGCTCGGCCTAGAAGAGGCCGATGTGCCGGACGATCAACGCCAGGACCCGGTTTTCCTCCACAGCGGGGGTCGCCAGGCGGGTCGCGACGGATGCCGCGTGCCGATGCCCTGGCTTCGCGGGCAGCCGAACGCCGGGTTCTCGACCGCACCCACCTGGCTGCCCGAACCACCAGGCTGGGACCGGTTCGCGGTCGATGCGCAGCTCGCCTCATGGAGCTCTGTGCTCCGCCACTACATGCGCGGGCTGAGCCTGCGCCGGCGGTTTGCGGGGCGGCTGCCCGATCGCCTCGAATGGTGCCCGGCCCCCGACGGCGTGCTGATGTACCAGCGCGGACCCCTGGTGGTGGCCTGCAATTTCGGCCCCCGGCGGGTCGAGCTCGAGATCGGGGGTCGGCTGCTGGCCGCCAGCGATCTGCTGGTGCGGCACCTCAGCGGGAGGCTGAAGCTCGCGCCGAGCTCCGCCGCCTGGCTGGACGCTTCGCTCCGCTGAGCGCCGCCAGCCGCTTGCGGATCGACCGATCCCGGATCAGCTCGCGGAACTGCTGCGGCCCCGCCTCAAAGGCGCGGATCGAGGTCAGTGCGATCGTCGTCTCGGGCGAGTTGAGTTGAGTCAGCAACGTGGCCCCGCCGACGACGTCGCCCCGGGTGGCAACCCGGATCGGCCGGGCGTCTGCTGAGACCAGCGCTTCGCCCTGGGTGATCAGCCAGAGCCTCCACGAAGGGTGGCCCTGCACGGTCATCCGGGTGCCCCGCTCGACCAGGGTCTCAGCGAAACAGCCGGCCGCGAACTCGAGGTCTGACCGCCGGAGCCCGGCGAACAGCTCGATCGACCCAAGGCGGTCGGCTCGAACGCTCAAGGGCTGCAAGGCTTCCACCAGCCGGGATACCCAGCTTGGGCCGCCGGGTGCGATCTCGCTTGTGAGTTCCATCGAGTTCGGTAGCCAAGCTACCTCCTGCCGGTTAAGGCGCCTGCCCAGGAGGGTTAAGGCTTGAGCCAGCTACCGGTGGCAAATCCAGCCTCCCGGCGCGCCCCGTAGCCAGGCAGTCCTTAACCAGTAGCTAACCTTGGTTCGAGCGGCAGGCGGTAATCTTCATTCGTGGTGGTGGGAGTTCAGCCAGACTCGGATCAAACCGGCCCGGGCGCCCTGCCGGAGGCGCCCCGCTACCTCAACCGGGAGCTGTCCAGGCTCGATTTCGACGAGCGCGTCCTGGCCATGGCGGAGGATCCCAAGCTTCCCGTGCTCGAGCGGGTCCGGTTCCTGGCGATCTTCAGCCAGAACCTCGACGACTTCTTCCAGGTTCGGGTGGCCGGGCTCAAGGAACAGGTCCTGGCCGCGGTGGCCGTCGCGTCGCCTGACGGCATGTCGCCCCTCGAACAACTGAGGGTCATCCGCACCCGGGTCGAGGGCCTGGTCGACCGCCAGGTCGGCCTGTTCAACCGCGACATCGTGCCTGCCCTGGCCGAAGCCGGAATCACGCTCGTGCGGGCGGCCGACGTCACCAAGCGCGAGCTGAGCCAGCTGCACACCGTGTTCAGGCAGCAGATCTTCCCCGTGTTGACGCCTCTGGCGGTCGACCCCGGACACCCTTTCCCGTACATCTCTCACCTTTCGCTGAACCTGGCGGTCATGGTCCGCGACCCGCAGCGCCACCAGCAGCGCTTCGCGCGCGTGAAGGTGCCGCCGGTGCTGCCGCGCTTCATCCCCCTGGTCGAGGGCCAGCGGTACGTCCCGCTGGAAGACGTGATCGCGATTCACCTGCAGGCGCTTTTCCCTGGCATGGAGGTGGTGGCGCACCACCCCTTCCGCGTCACCCGGGACGGCGACCTCGACGACGTCGACAGCGATGCCGAGGACCTGCTCGCAGCCATCCAGACTGAGCTTCGTCGCCGCCGGCGCCACGCACGCGTGGTGCGCCTCGAGGTCGACCCGGGCATGACGCCCGAGGTGCTCGAGCTGCTCACCAGAGAGCTCGAGCTGCAGCCCAGCGACGTTTACCAAGCGGACGGCATGCTCGACCTGGGCAGCCTTCACGCCCTCTTCGCGCTCGACCGTCCCGACCTGAAAGAGGAGCCGTGGACTCCGACCACGCAGCCGCGGCTGCGCGGGCTCGGAGCGGAGGTGCCCGACCTGTTCGCGGTGCTGCGCGCGGGCGATGTGCTCGCGCACCATCCATATGACTCGTTCGCGACCTCAGTGGAAGCGTTTATCGACCACGCCGCCAGCGATCCAGACGTGCTCGCGATCAAGCAGACCCTCTACCGGACCTCAGGTCCAGGCAGCCCGATCGTGCGGGCGCTCATCCGCGCGGCTGAGCGAGGCAAGCAGGTCGCGGCCCTGGTCGAGCTCAAGGCACGAGGCGATGAGCAGGCGAACATCGGCTGGGCGAGAGCGCTCGAAGAAGCCAACGTGCACGTGGTTTACGGACTCGTCGGCCTGAAAACCCATGCCAAGGTGACGCTGGTCGTCAGGCGCGAGGGCAAGCACATCCAGCACTACCTGCACGTCGGAACAGGCAACTACAACCCCAGCACCGCCCATGCGTACGAGGACGTGAGCCTGCTGTCGGCCGACGCGGACCTGGGCGCGGACGTCACCGAGCTGTTCAACATGCTTACCGGCTACAGCCGCCAGCATCGCTACCGCAAGCTCCTGGTAGCCCCGACGAGCCTTCGGGCCAACATCACGCAGCTCATCGAGCGCGAGGGAAAGCCCGGCGGCAGGATCATCATCAAGGTCAACAACCTGATCGATCCACCGATCATCGATGCGCTGTACAGCGCTTCGCAGGCGGGGGCGCAGGTCGACCTCATCGTGCGCAGCATGTGCTCGCTGCGCCCGGGCGTCCCCGGGCTTTCAGAGCGGATCAGGGTGCGTTCGATCGTCGGCCGGTTCCTCGAGCACTCGCGGATCCTCGTCTTCGGCGATGGTGTCGACGCGGAGTACTACATCGGTTCCTCCGACATCATGCAGCGCAACCTGGACCGGCGCGTCGAGGCGGTCGCCCCGGTCTCCGATCGAAACCTGCGCGAGCGACTGTCGCAGATCCTGGAGATGTCCCTGGCGGACGACGTCCTGGCCTGGGAGCTCTGCAGCGACGGCCGCTGGCGGCGCGTGCCGACCGTCAAAGGACTCAACTCGCATAAGCGATTCCAGGAATTGGCCCTGGAGGCCGCGCGCGGCAACGGGGTGGTGAACGGCGTCCCGCATGCGTAGGCGGGATCGCCGATGTTAGAGAGCGAGGTGAAGCTGGGGGCGGGACCCGCATTTCACCTGCCAGATCTCAGCGGGGTGCTCGACGGGATAGCGGTGACTCCGCCGGAGGCTGTCCGGCTCGAAACCGTCTACTACGACACGCCGGACCTGCGACTCGCGCGCTGGGGCGTGTCTTTGCGACATCGAGCGGGCGAAGGCTGGACTTTGAAGCTGCCGCCGGCGACGGCCGCGGGCTTACCGCAGGGCGCGCTCCTCGAGCGAGACGAGCTCGTCTTCCAGGGCGGCGCGAAGAAACCGCCGCAGGCGGCGGTCGACATCGTGCGCGCTTACGTCCGCAAAGCGGAGCTCGTCCCCGTCGCACGCCTTTCCACGTTGCGCCGTCGCGTGAGGCTCGTAGATGCCGCCGGAGCCAGGGTGGCGGAGGTGGTCGACGACGAAGTATCGGTGCGGGACGGCCGGAGGGTGGCTGCCCGGTTCCGCGAGATCGAGGTCGAGGTGGCTCCGCAGCAGAACGGCGCCGCCGGCGGCATCGCCGATCCGCTGGTGAGGCGCCTACGCGCGGCCGGGGCGGGGGCGCCCGATCCGACGCCCAAGCACATCCGCGCGCTCGGTCCGCGGGCCATGGAACCGCCCGAGGTGGCAGCGCAGCCGCTCCAGGCCGATTCGCCCGCCAAGGACGTGATCAAGCACGTATTCGCCGAGAGCATCGCATCGCTTCTGAAGCACGACCCGCTCGTGCGAACCAGTGGCGACCCTGAAGCGGTTCATCAAGCTCGTGTTGCCACTCGCAAGCTGCGGTCTCACCTCCGCACGTTCGGTCCGCTGCTCGACCCGGAATGGACGGAGCCGCTGCGCTCGGAGCTGGGCTGGCTCGCGCTGGGGCTGGGCGCGGTGCGCGACCGTGAGGTGCTGCTGGAACGGCTGCGCGAGCGGGCCAAGACGCTGCCGCCGAGCGATCTGAGGTCGGCCGGTTCGCTCCTGCACGTCCTCGAGGAGGAGATCGAAACGCTGCGCACAAAGCTGATGACAGAGCTCAGCTCTATGCGCTACATCGACCTGCTCGACCGGCTGGTGAGCGCAGCCCATGTGCCGGCGACGCTTCCCGAGGCTGACGAGCCGGCGTCGAAGGTCCTGCCTCCGCTGGCGGCCGGTCCGTGGCGGCGGCTGCGCTCGGCCGTCAAGCAGCTGCCCGAGACGCCGACCGACCCGGAGCTTCATCGCATCCGGATCCTGGCCAAGCGCGCGCGTTACGCCGCGGAAGCGGTCGCCCCGGTGGCGGGCAAGGCAGCCGACGCGTTCGCGCGCGCGGCGGCCAAGCTCCAGACGGTCCTGGGCGAGCACCAGGACAGCGTCACCGCCCAGGCATGGCTGCGGAGCGCGCGGCTCAGCGGCCGGCGCGCCTTCGTCGCCGGAGAGCTGATCGCCATGGAGCACGTCGCGGCCGAAGATGCGCGCTCGAAGTGGCCCAAGGTCTGGAAGGCGCTGGATCAGAAAAACCTGCGTTCCTGGATGCCGTAAATATGAGCGGAAACCTGGCGGTTTTCGCTCATCGCAGCGCTTCGCGCTGCTGCTCAGCGCGCAAAGCGGCGATGAGGATGGTACTTACTGATTGCTTTCCCTACGGATGGGATTACCGAAATATGTCCTACCGGCGACGTCTGGCAGGTACTCATGGACGCATGGTTGCGGCCGGAGTAAATCCGGCCGCCCAGGCCGCGCAAGACCCATGAACTGCGCCGTCTGCGGCTTCTAGGAGACGGGTGGCGACCTTCTACATCGTCCGCCATGCGAAAGCGGGTAGCAGAAGCAACTGGCCCGAGGATGACCGCCTTCGTCCACTCGGCAAGAAGGGCGTCAACCAGGCGGAGGCGCTGGTCACGATCCTCGAACCGTTTCCGATCACGGCCGTCTACTCGAGCCCGTTCCTGCGCTGCGTGCAGACGGTCGAGCCGCTGGCTCGCGCTCGCAAGCTGCCGGTCAAGCAGACGTCGCAGCTCGCCGAAGGCCACGGGCTGGCCGGGGCCATGCAGGTCATGGGCCACCCCAAGCTGGATCACGCGGTGCTGAGCACGCACGGCGACATCGTGTGGGAGCTGGTCGAAGAGCTCGTGAATCAGCGCGTGATCAAACCGGGGACCGGCGGCTTCGACAAAGGCTCGACGTGGGTGGTCGACGTCGATGACGGCGCGTTCACCCGCGCCCGTTTCATTCCTGCACCCTGATAGTTAGCGCACGTCCCCCCACCCGGCGCTGCGCGCCACCCTCCCCCGAGCGGGGGAGGGGAGACCTGATTTGACGAAGCTCTCGGTTCGCCTCCGGGCCGAGATGGCGGCGGCTGCGGATCCGCTTCGGGCGCCTGGCATGCAGGCATACATGAAATCCACCATGCCCTACCACGGCCTTGCGTCGGCACAGGTCGACTCAATCTGCAAGAAAGTTTTCGCCGAGCATCCATTTCCGTCGTGCCGCGAGTGGAGTGCAGGGATCGTCGAGCTGTGGCGCAGCGCTCGCTACCGGGAAGAGCGGTACGCGGCAATCCGGCTGGTCTCCGTCAAAGCACATCGTGGATGCTGGAAACCCGACCTGGTTCCGATGCTCGAAGAGATGATCGTCACGGGCGCGTGGTGGGACTACGTCGACGCGCTGGCCCAGGTCGTGGGTGGGCTGCTGCGTTCGCATCCCAGGAAAATCCGGCCCCTGATGCGTGCGTGGAGCACAGACTCCAACCTCTGGAAGCGTCGGGTCTCGATCATCTGCCAGGTCTCGTTCAAGCGCGACACCGACCTGAAGTTGCTCTACGCCAACATCGAGCCGAACCTCGCCGACCGCGACTTCTTCATCCGCAAGGCGATCGGTTGGTCGCTCCGCGCATACGCATGGACAGACCCGAAGGAGGTTGCGCGCTACGTGCGCACCCACGAGGCCGAATTGAGCGGGCTGAGCCGCCGCGAAGCGCTCAAGAACATCGGCTAGGGTTGTCCCGATGACCGTCACGCTCCGCGGCGCCGGGCTCTCCGAGGGCCAGGTCGTGGACGTAGCTCGTCACGGGGAGAAGGTCGCGCTGGCGGCCGCGGCGCGAACCCGGATGGAGCGCAGCCGGGCTCGAGTCGAGCGAGCAGCCACATCCAGGGAACCCGTTTACGGCGTCTCCACCGGGTTTGGCGCGCTGGCCGGGACCCGGGTCGCTCCGCTCCTGCAGCCCGAGCTGCAGCTTGCGTTGATCCGTTCTCACGCCGCGGGGATGGGTCCGCCCGTGGAAGACGAGGTCGTGCGGGCCACGATGCTCCTTCGGGCGCGAACGCTCGCGATGGGGTTGTCCGGTGTGAGGCCGGTGGTGGCCGAGGCCCTGATCGCCATGCTGAATGCGGACATCACGCCGGTCGTGCCTCGTTACGGATCGGTCGGGTGCAGTGGCGACCTGGCCCCGCTGGCTCACATCGGGCTGGCCCTTGTCGGCGAGGGGGACGTCGTGGACGCCAGGGGCGCGCGGGCTCCGGCGCTCCAGGCGCTCAAGGCGGCCAAGCTCAAACCTCTGAAGCTCGAGACCAAAGAGGGGCTTGCTCTGATCAACGGAACCGACGGCATGCTCGGGATGCTCGCCCTCGCCTGTGCCGACGCCGAGCTCTGCTTCAGGGTGGCGGACATCACGGCCGCGATGTCGGCCGAGGCGCTGCTCGGAACTGATCGGCCGTTCGATGCGCGCCTCCACGAGATCCGCCCGCACCCGGGCCAGGTCGCGAGCGCCGCCAATCTGACCCGCCTTCTCAGGGACTCGGGCATCGTCGCCTCGCACCGCCACTCGCATCACGCGGTGCAGGACTCCTATTCCGTCCGGTGCAGCCCGCAGGTCGCCGGCGCCGCCCGCGACACGCTGGACTTCGCGCGGCGCGTCGAAGCCGTTGAGCTTTCATCGGTGGTCGACAACCCGGTGGTCCTCGAGACCGGCGAGGTCGAGTCGACCGGCAACTTCCACGGCGAGCCGCTTGCGTTTGCGGCGGATTTCCTCGCCATCGCCGCGGCCGAGGTGGGCGCCATCGCCGAGCGGAGGGTCGATCGATTGCTTGATCCGCACCGCTCCGAAGGGCTGCCGCCTTTCCTCGCCGAGCAGCCGGGTGTCAACTCCGGCCTCATGGTGGCTCAGTACACGGCCGCGGCTCTGGTGGCCGAGAACCGGCGCCTGGCCGCGCCGGCCAGCGTGGACTCGATTCCGACCTCGGGCATGCAGGAGGACCACGTCTCGATGGGTTGGGGCGCGGCGTTGAAGCTGCGCACCGTCCTCGACAACCTCCGGCACATCCTCGCCGTCGAGCTGATGTCCGCGGCGCGAGCGCAGGACCTGCGCCGCCCGCTCAAGGCGGCGCCCGCGACGGGCGCCGTCCGAGACCTGCTGCGCAAGCAGGTGCCGGGGGTCGGGCCCGACCGCTACCTTGCGCCCGAGCTCGCTGCCGCAGAGGAGCTCATCCGCACAGGTGCCGTGCTCAGGGCGGCGGAGTCAGTCACGGGCCCTCTGGCTTGAGCCACCGCCCTCTCCCCGACCCTCCCCCGCTTGCGCGGGGGAGGGGGATCAAGGCCCCGCGCGGCTCCTCCATCACCTGTCTTGGGTGGCCGCAGGAGGCCGCGATGCGGATGCTCATGAACAACCTCGACCCAGAGGTCGCCGAACGACCGGAGGACCTCGTCGTCTACGGCGGCACCGGAAAGGCAGCGCGCTCGTGGGAGGCCTATGACGCGATCGTGCGCGAGCTGCGGCGGCTCAAAGGCGATCAGACGCTGCTCGTGCAGTCGGGCAAGCCGGTGGGCGTCTTCGACACACACGAGTGGGCGCCGCGTGTGCTCATCTCCAACTCAATGCTCGTCCCCGAATGGGCGACGTGGGACGAGTTCCGCCGGCTCGAGGCGCTCGGTCTGACGATGTACGGCCAGATGACGGCGGGCTCGTGGATCTACATCGGGACGCAGGGCATCCTCCAGGGGACTTACGAGACGTTCGCGGCAGTCGCGCGCAAGCGTTTCGGCGGCTCGCTCGCCGGGACGATCACGCTGACCGCGGGACTCGGTGGGATGGGCGGGGCGCAGCCACTCGCCATCACCTTGAACGGCGGAGTCGCGCTTTGCATCGAGGCCGACCCGGAGAGGATCGAGCGCCGCCTTCACCACAAATATCTCGACGTCCGCGCGGACGACCTCGAACACGCGCTGAAGCTCGCGCTCGACGCGAAGCACTCGAAGCGCGCGCTCTCGATCGGGCTTCACGGCAATGCCGCCGAGGTGGTTCCGGCGCTGGCCGCCCGCAGCTTCGAGATCGATGTGGTTACCGACCAGACCCCCGCCCACGACCCGCTCAGCTACATCCCGATCGGCCTCTCACCTGAGGATGCGCAGGAGCTGAGGCTCGACGATCCGCATGAGTACATCCGCCGAGCGCGCGGGAGCATGGCCGCGCATGTCGACGCGATGGTCGCCTTCCTCGACCGAGGCGCGGAGGTGTTCGACTACGGCAACAGCCTGCGTGCAGAAGCGCGCCTGGGCGGCAGCACGCGGGCTTTCGAATTTCCGGGCTTCGTTCCGGCTTACATCCGTCCCCTTTTCTGCGAAGGCAAGGGGCCGTTCCGTTGGGTCGCGCTGTCGGGCGACCCCGCGGACATCGCTGCCACGGATCGGGCGATGGTCGAGGAGTTCTCCGACGATCCCGCGCTGGTGCGCTGGATCGAGGCCGCGCAGCAGCACGTGAAATACCAGGGCCTCCCGGCTCGCATCTGCTGGTTGGGCTACGGCGAACGCGCGCGGGCCGGCCACAGGTTCAACGAGCTCGTGCGGGCGGGCGCCGTGAAGGCGCCGATCGTAATCGGGCGCGACCACCTCGACTCCGGATCCGTGGCGTCGCCTTATCGCGAGACCGAGGCCATGCTCGACGGCTCCGACGCGATCGCGGACTGGCCGATCCTCAACGCGCTGCTCAACACTTCGAGCGGCGCCTCGTGGGTCAGCGTGCATCACGGGGGCGGCGTGGGCATCGGTCGTTCCATCCACGCGGGGATGGTGGTCGTCGCCGACGGGTCGGCGGAGGCCGAGCGAAAGCTGGAGCGGGTGCTTACCAACGACCCTGGCACCGGCGTGATGCGCCACGCAGACGCGGGCTACGAACGCGCAATCGAAGTGGCACACGATCGCGGCGTCCACATCCCGATGCAGCGTGACCTGTAGCGGCCGCCCGCACCACATCTCGGGGCTCGGGACGCCGATACGTGCGTCAGGGGGCCCGGCCCGTCGTCGTCACGCATCGACGGATGCGCTCCTCCTAGGGCCACCCCTTCCTTCGTCTAGGCGCCCCGACCGGCGACCTGACGGTCGCCTGCCCCGGGCTGCGGCACGTTCGGCCGCTCCAGGTCACGTGGATTGAACGGGTCTGGGCTCTGGTTCGCCGATCAGGCCTGGTTGGGCCACGCTGCTGCCAACGTCTTGATCGAAGTGCAAGCCGGCCGAATCACTTCCGTGGCAGAAGACGTAGCGGCTCCGACCGGGGCGACGGCACTAATGGGCTGGACGATCCCAGGTCTTGCGAACGTACACAGCCATGCGTTCCAGCACATGCTCCGCGGAACAGTGGAATCCGGTGCCGGGGATTTCTGGGCCTGGCG
>Ga0209118_1000805_pt1 | contig 15845 bp, 12 predicted proteins | sample BlaSpr_A8_Ref_M1_FD_187988 | JGI IMG/M metagenome (GOLD analysis project Ga0209118, IMG submission 187988) | Forest soil microbial communities from Thunder Bay, Ontario, Canada - Black Spruce, Ontario site 2_A8_Ref_M1 (SPAdes) (version 2) | ecosystem: Environmental > Terrestrial > Soil > Boreal...
TTTGCCAATCGGCCCAGATGGAGCGATGCAGCCGGCGGCAAACATACCCCGATTGATACCGACAAATGCTTGACTGCGGTGCCTTGCTAGGGCATGTCAGCGCCGCATAGAACGAAGGGTGCCCGCATTGGGCACAGAACAGGGTTGAGAAAGTAGGGGGCCGCGTATTCCAGATGCAGTCGCAGTTAAGCAGATCTAGCGCGCCACTCGTGACCGACGTGTTCTTTGATCATGTCGGCGCTACCAACGAGTTTGAAGACTGTCCCCGTGCTGTACTGGGTCAACGCGTAGTTCCCATCCGATCCATTCAGACAGCCTAGGATTACGTGCCCGGGTTCTCGTTTGAAGTGTTGGGGATTGAGGTGGGCGATTGAGCCGACGATTCCCTGCGCCCATCCCAGCGAAGCGAACAGCAATGCGAAGTTCACCCGAAGTTGCTGCTCCTGTGCCTGCCCTTTGCCTAACATTGAGCCATGCGCCGGTTCGGCATTCAGATGCTGTTTTGTCGGCAGCCGCCCTCGATACCGAAGAAAACTGAATTGTACGAACTCGGGAAATCTGCGCTGCGTGTGGCTGCCTTACCTACAGCAAACGCTGTAGATCATTCCGACCATCGGGAGCAGGTAGAAATTTCACTGGAAGCTGGCGTGGCAGAACGGGATGTGTTGACAGAAAACAGAGCCCGCGATGGCAATTTAGTTGCCTGTACCCCGAGTATTGCCTTCCGCGACCCGCTTCTTGGTTTGGAGGCTCTGGTATGAAACTGGAAACAAACTCGCAGATTGCGTTGGCTTTCTTCCTGGTTATTGCGCCCTTGGCATTCTCGCAGGACGGAACTCTGCAGCCTTGTCCCTATGTCACACCGGGAACTCTAGGATGCGAATTAGTCGCATGGTCCCAATTGCAGGAGCCGGTGCCGCTGCCCGAACCAGATACAAAACCGGTGCCGCCTCCTGACAAGCAACGCGATGCGCAACCCGGCCAATCGGCGAGTTCCCAGGCCCAGCCGCCAGCGTCCCGGCAAAGTATTACAGGCATTATCGTGAGGCACGGCGAAAAGTGCATCCTGAGGGCTGGAGCCAACACGACTTACCAACTCGATAACCAGAACAAAGCCAGGCAGTATCAAGATAAACGAGTAAAGATCGTCGGTAGATTGGATGTGGATAGCGCTACTTTCCACATTGAGAGTATCGAACTAGCTCCCTGACAAGCGGTCATGTCTTCGCCGGTTGATCTGGCACCAGATTCAGCCACCAGTGGATTTTTGAGGTGTGAGAACAGGCGGCCCCAACTCAAAACTCGTCCGCAAGCTGCGGACGGGATTGATACCGATCGGCATCTGGCTGGTCCTTCGTTGTTTCCGATCTTTGCCAGCCATGAGAATCCTTGAGCCGGATAGATTGCGGGCCTTGTCCTGCGGGTTCGAGGCCGTGGCGGCTATTCTTGCTTGCTCCACCCTCGGTCGAGAGCATTGAGCGCAAAGTCCAGCCTGCGGAAAATGCACCCAGACGCGGAAACACAGAACGCCGCCAAAAGGGACGCAAATCTGGAAAGGGCGCGGAACCGACGGCCTTCTTGGCCCTCTTGAGCTCAAACCAGCGAAGATAGTTGCGGACGACGCTGGCCATGGTCATCTGTATCGCCGCCGAAAAGTTGTGCTCCGCCATTTGACGTTGCTGCTCCGGAGACTGCAATATTGCGACCAGTTTGTCGGCGAGATCTGCCGCATCCCCGACTTTATAGAAACTGATCGCCATATCTTCGTCCGCCGCCATGCCACGAAAATCAAGAAGGTCAGCGCACACGATTGGAACCCCATACTCGCAAGCCTGATGGGCGGGGCCACTAGACCCGGTTGCGGAATCGTAGGGCATGACCACGACCGTGGTTGTCCGGAAAAGGTCAGGAATGGCTTCTTCCGGCACATAACCCCGGAACTCAACCCTCGAACCCATGCTTTGTGACTCGCGGATCGATTCCCAGTAACCCGGTCTCGTGTGGTGATTAGCCCCGGCGACGATCAACTTGGCATTCGGCACTTTCTTCAAGACCGAGGGGAAAGCCTCCAACAGCGTCTCCAACCGTTTGTAGGTACCCCAGTGTCCAATCGCCAGAATGCGATGTTCCGGATTGCCCCGCTTCGTGAAATCCGGGGGACTAGGGCACGGTGCGAACGTCCCGTGTGTGCCTAATAGAACATTTTGAGCGGAGTACTTCTCAATCAGAGTGCGCCGGTACCCGGAAAGTAAGACAGACACCGAATTTGCCTTTAGCAGGGCTCTGGTGGCAACGTTACTGCCCAGGCGCAACACTCTTCCCTGACGCACTCCAGCGCCGGCAAAATCGACGTGCTCGAGAATGTGATGCAGAGTGATATGGGTGTAGTAGCCAAGAGTTCGAGTCAGAGCAGGCACAGACAGTCCTGCAAAGGCGGCAACCGGGTATTCTGGAGTGGCAAAGCTCGAGAATACGAGATTGAACCACACCACATCGGGGTTCAACTTGCGTATCGTGTTTAACAAACGCACCGGAGTTGCCAGGCTGTTGAACTTCCAGCAGCGGATCACGTCAAAGCCTGGCAGTTCCGCCTGCTGCTGGGCGTTTAGCGACTTTCCGGTCTCGTCCGTGGCGAATTCATAGTCGGTCAGTTCGTCGGCGAGAATGGTCAAACTGATGTGTGGATTGCGCTGTAGTTCCCGCGCAATGTAAAACGCGTACTCGTTCAACTGGCGGCCGCTAGGAGGAAAAGTCGCAACTAAACAGATTTTCATCGAATCCCGATCTCAAAACAAGCTGATGCGCACATAAGGTCTGAACTGCTGATTCTGCCCACCCGTAAAATTAAAGAAAGTCTCCTGTTGCATGCCCGCCGAAAAACGAATCGGGTATTGCAGATCGACTTCCCCACGCTCGTCCTTGAACCCGCGGTGGACTGGCATCGCGTAAGAAACGGCGAAGCCGCTCTGGACTGCGTCGTAGACATGGAAACCCATGTTCCGCGAATAAGCGACTGACGCCTGCACACTCCAGTTACGCGTTGGGGCGAACTCAACGCTTCCGGCCGGGCGCAGCGCCTGCGCAATCGCGAACCTGTTTCCCTCTACCCGCCATGCCCGCAGGTCCTCCGCGACAACTCTGAAGTTGAGCCGCTCGGAAACCCGGCGTTCGACGCCGAGATAGGCGGAGGTGTAGTAAAACTCGCGGATCACCGGAAAGAACTGCTCGTCGCGGGCCCCCCATCCCGTCACCAGAGCAGTCTTCCCCCACGGCCTCCCTACTCGGAAGTTGAGCGCACCAGCCAGATCCCGCGAATGCAGGGCGCTTTCGGTAAAAGGCCCGGCTTCACGAATGGCATAACCACTAACCGAAACCATGTTGAAAAATGCACTGGTAGACATATACAGAAACTGTCGAAAGAGGTTCTGATTCATTTGGACCGGAGACATGGAATCCCGGCGAGCAGTTTCCTGAATGCCAGTGTTGAAGGTCAACACGTTGTTACCCAGATGAATCGTAGGGTTCAGCCCAAAGTTAAAGGAGTAATCGGTCGTATCGCGGTTGACGATCGAGTTCGCACTGGGCAACGATATTTGCCCGCGGGCATTACGTATCTGAAAGAATCCGCTCGCGTCGGGCAAAGTGCCGAGGTGAAGATGATATGCGCCGGTCCATTGCGTCTCAAGGGAGGAACGGGGCGGCGGAAGTAGTCCTTGGCGACCTGGTACTGGATTGGGAACGTCCAACTTGGCGTCCAGAGGGTAAACCGTCGTATCTTCGAAGATGGGCGCCACGGAAAAATCTGAAAGGAAGCTCAATCTGCGGTTGAGCCTCAGCCCTTCATTCGCGCCCGCCTGGAGCAGATCCTGCGCCGCTGTTTGATCTTCACCTGCGGCGTTAGCGGCCTGGGCAAAGGCAGTAAGCGCCTGGGTGTTTTGGTGTTCCTGGCGAAGCACGTTGGCCTTGGTCAGCAGATACTGGTAACTAGGTTCGCTATCGGCTGAACTGCTGATCACGGAGAGCTGACCTTGTGCCCTGGTTGTGTCCCCTAGCGCCAGGTAGGTGTTAGCCATGCCGATCCGCACGGCTGCATCGGGTGCACCTGCTGCGAGAGCGCGCTGGAAGTATGACTGCGCCAATTGATAATCGTGCATACCGAGGAATACGTCCGCCGCCTCCATCAACTGCTCCCCCGTAGCTGGCAACGTCTCTCCTGTGTGAGCTTCCATCAGAGCTAACGCAATCTGCCGCCGCGCATCATCCGAATGATCCTGACTCGCCATAAGATGGGCAATTGCAAGACGCACGCTTACGCGATCGCTGTTTGGAGATGTGAGCGCTTTTTCAAAGCGCTCCATGGCAGCCTTTTGGTCTCCAAGCAAGCTCAAAGCCTGCCCAGTGGAAACATATATCCCGCTTTCGCTTCGCTTCTGATCTGTTGCTGCAGGCTTGGTTTCCGTTCCTGGAGGCTTGGTTGATTGGGCGCCCTGCTCTGCCAGTTGTATGTATCGGAGGGTTTGGTCTCGATCGTGCAGTTGAGCGTAGGCACGCGCAAGCTCTGCATACACGACATTATTGTCGGGGGAGAGCTTCTGTGCACCTTGCATTTCCTCGATCGCCTCGTGGTACTCCCGCAGACCATACAACGTGTCACCCAATGCAAGGTGGAGGGCTCCGTCGTTGGGTGAATACTTCAAGGCGGCGCGATATTCGCTGGCGGATTTCTTCAACATTCCGTTCTGCCCATAGGCGGTTGCCCGAATCAGGTGGATGGGCATTGAATCGCCCAGTTGGTCTTCCGCTAGCTGCACCTGTCGCAAGGCCACTCGAGGGCGATGCATATCAAGGCTGGCATAAGCGAGACCCAGGTGTGCTTCGCCATTCTTTGGTTCCCGCTTGAGGGCTGATTCAAAATCTGAGGTGGCGGCTGCCGGTTGGTGGAGGTCGTGCAACACATATCCTCGGTTCACGTATGCCGTAACCACATTGGGATCTCGGTCCAGGGCTTGGGTGAAGTCCCTTTGGGCCTGATCGAGCTGCCCAGCGTGTTTGTGAACATAACCGGCCAGCAGCGGAATGTCGGGCTCTTTGGGGAGCACGTCATCGTACTTCGCAGTTAGTTGCAGCAGATCATCGTATTGTTGGAGATAGAGCAGATCGTATCCGAGATAGACAACCACATCCCTGTCCGTGGGGAGCTCCTTGATCGCTTCCCGGCCGATTACAGCGGATTGCTGATACTCGCCCTTAAAACTCAGGTACCTCTCTTTTTCTCTCATGAGGTGAGGTTCCTGCTGCATTTCGTTCGTGGCGCGGTTCAACCACTCCGCCGCCATGGGCAAGTGATGCGTTTCGATCGCAGCGTTCATGCCTCCGGCCACGATCAGACTATTGCTTGGAGCCAGGTCGTAACCCTTGCGGTAAGCGGCTTCGGCTTTCGGGAAGTCTCGACGCGCCGCGTACATGTCGCCAAGGGCGAGATAGGGCACGTACAACGTTGGATAGGCTGCCGCCAGTCGCTGGAAATACTTCTCAGCGTCCTGGTCATGTCCGGCTTCGCGGGAAACGTAGCCCAGGGAAGTGAGAGCGAATCGGCTCACCGGGTCAATCGCGAGGATCCTCTTATATACGGCGATCGCTTCTTCGGTGCGACCGAGTTTTACCAGTAAATCTCCGTCAAGTTGCAGACTGTTGGGATCCTGGCCGTTGATCGCGAGCGCTTCCTTGATGTCGGCTCCCGCGCCATCGAGGTCGTCGGCATTCAATTTGATCAAAGCTCTCAGGCGCAGAAATTGCGGTCTGCTCGGTCCGCGGTCGTCCAGCGCATTAATTTCCGTCTGCGCAATATCGAGATGGCGTTGGGAGGCACTTGTGTCCTTCGAGTTTTTGTACAGTTCCACTAGATTCATGCGCAACTGAATGCCGTATAGAGGTCCCTCGACGGGGCTTTGGGGTAAGTGTGCCAAAGCAGCGTTGTATTCCCGAATGGCCTCTTCATTGTGTTCCTGAAGGCGTGCAATTTCTCCGCGGACCGCGTGCAGACGATAGTGCTCCGCATCGAGCGATGCGGCACGCTGGAGAAAAGGCCTCGCATGTTCAATAGATCCGATGGCCACCTCTGCCTGCGCCGCAGAAAGCTGCAAAGCCAAGTCGGCCGGTGCCGCATTGGCGGCCTGCACGTACAGTTTCGCGGCCTCATCTTGCTTGCCATCGAGCTGGTAGGTGTAAGCGAGCTCGGCTTTCACGTCGGGTTTCGGGCTGCGGATTGATTTAAGAGCGGCGATGGCTGCCGGATAGTTTCCAGTCTCCCGATAGTAGCCCGCCATTGATCGCTGAACATCGGGGTTGTTCGGATCACGATGCCTGGCCAAGTCGAGGTAACGGTTTGCCAAATCGAGCTGCTTCAGATGTTCGTATGAGAGTGCCAGCAGTAATTCCGACCGCGTGCCGGGCTGAATTTGTTCCGCTCGTCTTAACACATCGATTGCGGCGGCGTAATCTCCAGATCGCAGGAGGAGTTCTCCCAGCAATACCGCATCATTGGTTCGCTTTGGATCGACCGAGAGCACTTGGTTCAGGAGACGCTGGGCTTCTTCAGTCCGGCCCATAGTGCTGTAGGTCTGGGCGAGTCCGGAGAGCCCGTCCAGAGCGGAGGGATTCAGGCGAAGACCTCGACTATAGGCATCTGCGGAGAGCTGCGATTTTCGGTCGAGCCGCGCAGCATAGCCCAGCAGGAACCATAGCTGGGCATCGTTGGGCGCTGCCTGTGCAGCACGCTGAGCGTAGTCCACCGCCGCCGCGTAATTACCGCTTTTAAGGGCCGACTCCGCAGCCCGTGCAAGACGCGCGTTTTGAATATTCGATCCCCAGCCTAGCGATTTGTTCGGAGGCGACGTTTGCTCGGCATTGCTCTGGGGCTTATCGGACGAGCCAGAGCCAACTTTATATGTTTGTCCTGAAAGGAAGCAGGATAGTGCGACCACGAGCATCGACACATATGCGGTCTTCAGGCATCCCAGCGCAGAGCTCAAAGTGTCACCATCAGGATCAGTCGATTCCAGTTCTTCGATTCGGGAAAGGCCTCAGACGTTGGCTGAACTTTGTTCTTTTGATAGGCGAGTAAAGCCCTCGTGATAGAGCAACCCGGAATGACCGCATGGAATCCAAGAACCGTTCGGGAGGAAGCTGTGCAGAGAGTTGAGTCCGCCGCACCTACAACACGGCCGATACCGTTGAGCATGATCTTTCTGGCGGCTTTTGTGGTTCACTCGCCGCTACTGCTCATGAAGTTGCCGCTGAAGTCGTACGATGCGAACTTTCATATTTTCTTCGCATCTCACTACTTGCACAATTGGTTCGATCCCTGGAACCCAAAGTGGTACGCAGGTTTTTCCCAGACCACGTATCCACCTTTGCCTCAGCAGTGGCTGGCGTTGGTGTCTCGGCTGGTGGGGTTGGACATGGCATATATGGTGATTCAGTTTGCCGCCATTTTGCTTCTGGCTCTCGGCGTTTATCGCTTTTCGTTACTTTGGGTTAACCGGCGCTCTGCCGCATTCGCGGCCCTGGCCAGTGTCTTTCTCGGCTCGGAGTGCTTTCTGGTTTATTCGGCGGGCCAGTTGTCGACTACGTTTGCCGCTCCCCTTTACTTGAATGCGCTGCCCTATCTTTTCCAGTGGGTCCGGTATGGCAACTGGCGATCTTTTCTCAAAGGTGGAGTGCTCTTCGTGGCCGCCGCTGCTGCCCATCACGCCACGCTGCTCTTCGGGTCTTTCCTGTTCGCACTGCCCGTGCTCGCGTTGGTAATTTTGGACCGTCAAGGTGACGAACGAATATCAGTTCCGGGTTTCCTCTTCCGTACCGCTAGCATTGTGCTGCTTGTGGGTGCCGCAATTGCGGTGGTACTTCTGCCGTTCTGGATTGCGCTTATTCACTATCCCGTGACCCAGACTCCAATCCCACACCCCAGTCGTGCGAATTACATACTGAGTCCCCAGTGGGGCCTGAACTACTTCCTGATTCCTTACGGAGCCTTGATTCTTGCCCTGCCGTTCATCTTGTTGCGAGGCTCTTCGATCGCTCGACTCCGCCCGCTGCTCCTGGGCTTCTGGCTGGCATTCTTGTTGGGACTCGGAGGGACGACCCCCGTGGGCCGACTCCTGTTGGGCCGGGCCTTTGAAGTGCTGACCATGGAGCGCTTCACCTATTGGGCAACTTTGCTTGCACTACCTTTTGTAGGCCTTCTGGCCACAGAACTTATCGACCGATTTCAATTGCGAGCAGTAATCGGTTTAACCATGGCAGCAGCTCTGAGCACCGCTCTGGCTGTAGCGTGGGCCACATATCGACCGGCGGATGCGGTAGATTTTAAGGTGGACTCAGCAGCCGCCTGGCTCAATCGCGACGGTCACGACAAGTATCGCTATGTCACCCTCGGATTCGGCAACAAGATTTCGCGGCTGGCCGTTCTGACTGACGCCAGCAGCGTAGATGGCGAATGGAATTCCGGCCGCATGCTACCGGAAATGACTCAGCATGGCGCGGGGGCGCTCACCAGTTCCAAATACTTTGGCAAGCCGGGCCTCGACGCGCTAAGCGCAATACTTCATCACGCGGACCGTTACGGCCTGAAATGGGTATTCCTAAAGGACCCGTACTACGAGCCACTCCTGGTCTTTGCTGGCTGGCGCAAGGTGGATGACCTTGAAGATAAGACAATCAGCGTGTGGAGCAAAGAGGACGTGCCGCCGGCGACGCCAGTCAACGCGCCTCAGATTCCCCCACGTTGGCAAGGGCTCATGTGGGGCACCCTCCCCATCTGCAGCAGCATCCTCGCCATGCTGCTTGCGCTGATTCCGGAGAAACAGTGGGACCAACGGCGGGTCGTCCAGCCCTCCTCTGCCCACGAGAATCTCGTCCTCGGGAGGTTGATCTCGTGAATAATGGACGCCTCCTCGCTTTCCTCATTGCCGGTGCGACAGTCGCACTCATTATTGTGGGCACACTCTGGCCTGTTCAATCCGCAAGTGCCATGGCTAGTTCCGGGGCCAATCTGTTGCGTCCTTCTTCGTCGCCGCAAGCGGCAGTCGAGAATCTGGCGGATGCAATCGGCCAGCGAGATTGGGAAAAGGCGTACTCCAGTCTCGCGAACAAGAACGAATTCACGGAAACCGACTTTGAACGCGACTTGAGCGGAAGTTATCCCAGTCTTCGCAGTCACGCGAGTCTCGACAGCTCTGACGTCCGGCCGCTTCATGCTTCTGCCGATGAAGCACAGGTTAGGCTCAACTTGCGTTGGTCGACCGTGGTGGGAACGTTCTTGGACACGCGTAACTTGCGAGTCACAAAGACCGGGGACCGCTGGGGCGTGGTATGGCCCATTGTTAAGGAGCCTCGCGTACCACCGCAAGTCATTCCCGTGAACTACCTGCGCTGGGATGTGATCTACCGCGGCGCCGAAGATGACTGGGGAGCCCAAGACGTCGAGTCACCGCACGTGCGCATCGTGGACATGCATCCCGTGGACCGCAGCGGGGGAGTCGTCATATTGGGCGAACTTCTAAACGAAGATGTAGTCCCCGCCTTTGTGACGGTTAAAGCGACGCTTCTGGCGAAAGACGGGTCTGCGATAGCGACCGAAGACAGCTTCGACAAGATTTCTCACGTTCTCTTGCCCAGGCAAGTCACTCCATTTCTCATTGAGTTTCGCAATGTGGCGATGTCCCAAGTGGACAGCGTTCACATGCAGCCGTCGTCCACCCTCATTGCGGCCTCGGCGGACCCTGTGATTGAGATTGAAGATCAGCACTTGAACCCAGGACCCCAACCTTCACTGAGTGGGAAACTGCTTAATCAAAGCGGCCAGGTCGTCAATGTGGCGCACGTCCTGGGGACGTTCTACGACAACAGTGGCCAACTGGTCTGGGTCTCGGACCAATATGTCGAGCGCGCACTGTTGCCTCAGACCCCGGTTTCGTTTGCTATCTCTCTTCCGGCGGACATCGCCGGGAAAGTTAAGACTGAGCGGGCAGTCACCACCACCTACAGCTCGAACCGATTCCAATGAGATCCAGACTCACATTCTTGCTGGGTGGGCTGATGCTCGTTGCGACCGCACACTTAGCTATGACCCAAACCAGCGGCCTTCGTTTGCCCAGAACTGTCGAAGCGGGCAGCGCGTTCTCGATTCAAAGCCCTGGCAACGGCAAAGCAATCCTCTACATCGTGGGGCCTGGACAGGTATTGCGACGCAATGTCCAATTGGGAGAAACGACCTCCTTCGCTCCCGGGGATCTCCACAATGCCGGGCACTATCTGGTCCTTCTTGTGGGAGGCTCGTCCACGGAAAACGGTGCGTTCGATGTCGGGTCTGCGCATCCGACGAACTTGAGCTTCATCGCTAAGCCTTCTCGTCTCCCCGTTGATTTGCATGACGGCATCAGTGGCGTTGTCTATGTCTTTGACACATTTCAGAACTTGGTCCTGCAGCCCACACAGGTGTCGTTCCAACTGTCAGGCGTTGCGGGCACTCCGCAGATGCGGACCGTGCTCACGCACAATGGCGTTGCCTGGACGAAGATGGACTCCGCATCCAAGGAAGGCGTAGCTCAGTTTGAGGCTCAGGCTGGAAGTGCTGCGGGCAAACGCGTGATCCAGCAGGTTCCGGGCGATCCATGCCGATTGAGAATGAACGCTCGACCGTCGGGCCAGAGGCTTGCGCTGGAAACGGAGCCGGTGCGCGACTGTAGCGGCAACGCCGTACCGGACGGAACGATTGTCACCTTCACAGAAACCTACAGTGGCGGTGAAGCCACGGTGGACGTGCCTCTGAAACGTGGAGTCGCACGAACGGAAATGCCGGCCTACAACGGCGCAAGAATCTCAGTCGCAACCGGGGTTGTCATGGGGAATGAGATTCGTCGGGGAAAAGAATGATGAAAAAGGCTGGGCAAAGGCGAGCGACTCGGAAACCCCTCCTGATCGGGTGCTCAGTCTTCGCCGCCATATTTGTCTTGGGTTCTGACCAACCTTCGGTGCGCGTAGAGCCAACGGATTCGGTAGGGCCACGGGCTCTGGAAAAGCAGACCGAGACAGGAGTGATTCGTGATTATCTGCAAGCCTGGCGGAGTTTGAGTGGTGCACTCGAGCAGAATCGCACGGAACTGCTCGATCCGAATTTCGTGGGTGCAGCCAAAGAAAAGCTGGCAGACACAATTCAGGAGCAAGCAAAGCTGGGGATTCAGACACGTTATCGAGACGGTACGCACGACCTTCAATTGGTGTTTTACTCCCCGGAAGGGCTGTCCATTCAGCTGGTAGACACAGTTGAATACGACGTGCAAATTTTGGATCACGGGAAGGTTCAGACAACGCAGCACGTCCGCGCACGCTACGTTGCGGTCTTGACCCCTACGGAAGTGCGGTGGAAAGTGCGCATCTTCCAGGCGGAGCCCGAATGACGTGCATATTTCGAACTCCCGGATAGTACGAGGCTGGACTTGGTCAGAAGGCGGCGAGCGCTGTTGTTTTAGTCACGAATTCAAGGAGCAGTTACATGATCTCAATCGTGGTACCTATTTTCAATGAGGAAGAAATCATACGCTTGTTTCATGGAGCTGTTGCTGACGCCATGAACGAGGATGGCGAAGCCTGGCAGGTGGTCTACGTAAATGATGGCTCTAAGGACTCGTCCCTGAAGCTGTTGAGAGAACTCCAAGCCGAAGATACGCATGTAGTGGTAGTAGACCTCTCGCGCAACTGGGGCCATATGGGGGCGATCTCGGCGGGCCTGCAGACCGCGCGTGGCGATGCAGTTGTGTTGATGGACGGCGATTTCCAGGACCCGCCAGAACTTGTGCCAGAATTGGTGGCTGCCTGGCGAAACGGAGCGCAAGTCGTAACCGCAGTTAGGAGAAGCCGGCAAGAACGGCGTAGGGTTCTGGCCAAACTGTTTCCGCTTTTCTATCGCTTGCTAGGAGCACTGTCAGACTTTCCCATCCCGCTCAACGCGGGAATTTTCGGCCTTCTTGATCGACAAGCGGTGGATTCGATTAACTCCTTGCGGGAAGGCAACCGGTACCTGCCCGGGCTGCGGGCATGGGTGGGTTACAAGACCGGCGTCGTTTACTACGACCGGCAAGACCGGGCAGGGGGCGAAGGCAAACTCACGTTCCTAAGCCGGATCAAGTACGCGATGGACGCGATCACGAGTTTCAGTTACAAGCCGCTGCGACTTAGTTTCGTGTTAGCGGGGTTTGCGATCTCTTTGGCTGCCATTCTGGCAGTCTGCACTATTGTTTCCAACAGCCCCGTGAATCCTTTGGCATACGGCGTGGCCGCTGCGATCTTTCTAATGGGGGGTCTTCTGCTTCTGTCGGTAGGTGTGCTTGGCGAGTATCTTGGACGGGTGTACGACGAGGTGCGCAGCCGGCCCCTTTCCATCATTAATAAGGTCTACTACGCTTCGCAGCTAAACCCAGATCAAGTAAGCATCGGCCGCCAGGAAGGAGATCGGGAAAGGGTATTTCGGGTGGCTTAAGGGCTACTGCCCGGGCCGCTGTTGCGAGTCAGCCCCGCACTTGGCCAACCCGCGCTCGATCGCCGTGCCCTCTTCGTAGTCGTTCCAGGTGGCAATCAACAAGAAGGGCAGCGGACGATCAGCCGGGTAATATTGCCGCCACAACTTCAGAGTGTCCGCAAAGGTTTCGCCACAACGCTGAGAAATGTGCCGGTTAAGGCCCCAAGAGGCTTTGCTGTCATCGAACCCGGCCCAGGCCGCTCCTACGGCAATCTTGTCAGGATATTTCGACTGCATCTTGCGATAAAAGTCGCTCAGGTACTCTTCTCCCCAGTTGCTGCCATCTGCTGCCCACCCCTTTTTCCCAGGGTTCACCCATGCATAGAGACCGTCAAACGCCGCCATAAAAGAGGTCGACCGATCTTCGTAGATAAGCAAGGGCGGAGGGTTCCATTTGTCGGTTGCCGCACGCACCCGGTTCCAATCGGTGTGCCCTCCCTTTGGAAAAATAAAGATCACGGGCCGTTCGTTATAGGTGAGATAGGCCTGACGGCCCGGTGCATTCGGCGAAAGATAGGTTTCGCTGAACTTGTCAAAAGCTGCAAGAGCGTCGTCGGTCGCCTGGCCCTGTTCTGCTTCGGCTTCGTCGTACATCATCGAAACATGGAAGTTCTTTTCGGCCGCGATGGTTTGCATCAGGGCATAGCTGTGATCGTTAAAAGGTTCGCGATCGCCATACCAGTCCACCACAAACCCGGAAATTCCCAGCGCCCTGGCTTGGTCAATCTGTTTCCGTATGACGACGGGATCTTGCGAGGAATAGCCAACGGAGATGTGCTGGGGATGCCCAAACCAGGGTTCGTACACTGCCAGGATTCGCGGTGAGGCATCCGTGGCCGGAACACTCTGGCGCAGGGCCTGGCGCAAACCCGGATGAGTGCATCCCTGCAGCAGCAGGAGAAACACCAATGCAGAGGTCGCTCGGTAACGATCCATCATAGGGATGCTGATCTCATTAGAGGCGGTAAGAGCACCTTGGGTTGTCGCGAGGCCACAAGCAATTTAAGGTCCACGCGCCTGCTTCGCAAGCAGCCTGATTCTTGGTTTCCGCATCAGAATGGCTGCCAGGGGGATTCTCTCCGAGAGCGTTTCGCAGTAGCACGCGCCGAGCACGGCAAGGCCGGATTGATTCCTAGTTTTTCCCTGTTTAGTTGGTTGGAGCCCCAAGAACGTGGTGAATGGTCCGAACAAGGAATCGAAGACTCTCCAGGCCCGGGTTCTTTCGGGAAGTTTCGTATTGCTCACGGGTTCGGGGCTAGTGACCGCAATCAATTTCGCTTACAACATTGCAGTCGCGCGATTCCTTGGTCCGACTGCCTTTGGTCACGCTACAGCTGTTTACACTCTCCTCATCCTGATATCAGCGGTTACGCTTTCCTTCCAAATCGTTTCCGCAAAGGTTGTTGCGCAACAGAGTTCTCTGGAGGGAAAAAGCGCAGCCTATCGAGGATTTCACAGAAGCGCATGGGTGTGCGGCATCTTCGTCGCGCTGTTATTGCTGCTGTTTCAGAAAGCAATTGCGGGCTACCTCAATTTGCCCACTCCGATTCTGGTTGTCCTGCTCGGAATTGGGGCAGCTTTTTACGTTCCCCTGGGAAGCCGGCGAGGCTACATCCAGGGCGCTTACGGCTTCCGTCATCTCGCCAGCAATCTCGTTCTGGAGGGACTGGTACGACTGGGTGGATCTCTCCTGCTCATCATGCTAGGCTTCGGCGTCCCAGGAGTGATCGCGGCCAATGCTGCCGCGGTTGCGGTAGCCTATCTTGCTGCTGTACCCAAACTCGCGGCGGCGGTTCCTCACGAACTACACATCCCCGATGCGTTTCGCGAAGCACTGCAGGCCATCGTCTTTTTTGCCGGCCAGGTACTCATCAATAATTGTGACATCGTCGTAGTAAAGCATTTCTTTCCTCCGACATCGGCGGGGCTGTACGCCGCCGTGGCATTGGTGGGGCGAGTGATTTTTGCCTTTTCCTCGGCGATCGTGAATACCATGTTTCCACTTGTGGCGGGGACTCGCAAGGAGGAAAGAAAAGATCACCGCGTCCTCGCAACTTCGCTGCTGCTCGTGTTAGCGATCGGTTCCGGATTAGCTCTCGGCCTGCGCCTGGCCCCCGCCGGGATTTGGACAGCGCTCTTCGGCTCTCAGTTCGCCATAGCGGGGAAATACAGCCTTCCCTATTTGCTGGCCCTGTACGCGGCCACGACCGTCATTTATTCGCTCAGCGTTGTGATGATTGCTTACGAGATGTCTTACAAGATCGCTAACACAAGCTGGGTACAGTTGGCTTTCAGCGGCGTTCTGATTGCCGGGATTTGTCGGTTCCATTCGTCTCTACACGAGGTTATCTGGATACAATTTGTGCTGATGATGGTTCTGCTCATTGTTGTCGCAGTGCCATTCCTCCTCAACGTGCTGATCGGCGCGGAAAATGTGGAAAAAGTGGCAGCCTCTCGGGGGATCAGGGTAATTCGCCGGGCGTCAGAAGACGAAGTCATTGCGGAATTCTTAAAGAGCGATTTTAACAATCCCGCGTTCGAGGAGTACCACGAAGCTCTGCGCGGACTGGTGATGACACCACGCCTCGACGATGCCCGCGAAAATGCCAAGCGGCGTGCCCTGTTGTTTATTCGACACCTTGCATTATGGAGAGAGCTGCCCCGGGGAACGGAGTGGTTTGAGGTACAAGTCCGGGCAGCGGACCTGGACCAGATTCGGGTATTTCCGCGTGCGCTTTGGCGGAAGTTCGCCCGGGGCAATTTTACTATTACGACGGTGGCCGAACGCATCCGCACGTTTCGCGGCGGCGACGTTGCCCAACAAGCATTCCTATCGAAAATTGCCTCCCTTCGCGATTGGCTACGCCAGGATGCTGACCCGGGTGCCGTGCTTCTCATCGGCCTTAACGAGAGCGAACCCCTCACGATCCTGGATGGAAACCACCGGTTGGTGGCGGCAGCGCTGACGTCACCGGAGACCGTGCAGAGGGTTCGGTTCTTCTGCGGACTATCGCCCAGAATGACAGAGTGTTGTTGGTATGAAACCAATGTCGCAACTCTTTTCCGCTATGGAACCAACCTGTTAAGGCATGTCGTTCATGATCCCGAGTCCGAACTCGAGCGCCTTTTGGAAGGCTCTTCATGACCGGGATGAGCGCCTCAACCTCTAGGGAGACTCTGATTAAGCTCTCCGCTTTCCACAGCCAGTCAAGTTAGAGTGTCTGAGTAAATGAGACAGAGGAGCCTAGCGATGATGACTGGCTTTGAG
>Ga0209118_1000806_pt1 | contig 15834 bp, 16 predicted proteins | sample BlaSpr_A8_Ref_M1_FD_187988 | JGI IMG/M metagenome (GOLD analysis project Ga0209118, IMG submission 187988) | Forest soil microbial communities from Thunder Bay, Ontario, Canada - Black Spruce, Ontario site 2_A8_Ref_M1 (SPAdes) (version 2) | ecosystem: Environmental > Terrestrial > Soil > Boreal...
CTGGAGGCCTTTGAGCGCGGTAGCGGCGGTCCGCTGCGCGGCGACCTCCGGCACAAGTCGCACCTGCTATTCACCTGGCTCGCGGACCTGGTGCGCGAAAATAGAATCGTCGACGCGGTCGAAGACCTTTACGGTCACGACCTGCTTTGCTGGACGACGAATTTTTTCATCAAGGAAGCCAATAATCCTGCGTTCGTGTCGTGGCACCAGGATTCCACTTACTGGGGGCTCGATCGCCCGGACGTGGTGACCGCCTGGATCGCGTTCACGCCAAGCAACGAAACCAATGGCGCGATGGAATACATCCCCGGCACGCACAAAGCGGACCAAATTCCTCACCGCGATACCTTCGCCAAGCACAATCTGCTGACGCGCGGCCAGGAGGTAGCCGTCGACGTGGATCCATCGCGGGCCAGGCGGATTTGCCTACAGCCCGGTGAGATGTCTCTGCATCACGTTCGGCTGATACACGGGTCGGCGCCCAATCCCTCCGATGACCGTCGCATCGGTTTCGCGATCCGCTACGTCCCGACCTACGTGCGGCAGATTGCTGGGGAAGACAGCGCAACATTGGTCCGCGGCAGCGACGCCTATCACCATTTCGAGCTGGAGCCGCGGCCAACGCTGGACATGGAACCCGGGTTCGTGGCCTTGCATAAACGCATCGCCGAGCGCAACGCGCAGATCCTCTACCGGGGCACCCCGGTCAAGAGCTACAACGACCCGACGGCGCAGGCCGAGCGGGGAGCAAACTAGATCGCGGAAGGAGAGCCACATGAAACCAGAAGAAGTACTCGCGTATTCACCCCGCGTGCTGAGCCAGCAGCAGCGCGAATTCTATTTTTCGGAAGGATACCTGCTCGTTGAGCGAGCCATCGGCGACGACTGGATCCGGAAGCTGCGGGCCGCTACCGAGGAATTGATCGAACGCAGTCGCGCAGTCAGCAAATCGGACGCGGTTTGGGACCTGGAGCCCGGGCATACCGCGGCGGCGCCCAGATTGCGCCGCGTGTCGGCGCCGATCGACCAGCATCCTGCTTTCTGGGAGTACGTGTCGGAGTCGGTCATCGGCGATATCGTCGCCGACCTGGTGGGCCCTGACGTGAAGTTCCATCATTCCAAACTCAACTTCAAATGGGCGCAAGGGGGCGAGGAGGTGAAATGGCACTACGACATTTCGTTCTGGCCGCACACCAACTACTCGCCGCTGACCGTGGGCACGTACATCTACGATTGCGGCATGGACCAGGGTCCGCTCGGCGTGATTCCGGGCAGTCATCGCCGCGACGAGCTGTACACGCAGTATGACGATCAGGGAAAGTGGATCGGTTGCCTTACCGAGCGCGATGCGGCAACGCTCGACCTCAAATCAGCCAAATACCTGACCGGTCCTGCCGGTTCGCTGACGCTGCACAACTGCCGCACGGTGCACGGGTCGCCGCGGAACACGTCGGATCTTGGGCGGCCGCTGCTGCTCAACACGCTGACCTCGGCAGACGCCTTTCCATACACCGTGAATCCGATACGCTCGCCCCGAGACCAGACCATCATCCGCGGCAAGCGGGCCCTGTATGCGCACCACGACCCGCGTCGCTGCCTCGTTCCGCCAGACTGGTCAAAGGGCTACACCTCGATATTCGCGCTGCAACAGGAAGAGGCCAGCACGGAAACGATGATGTGATCCTTAGCAAATGAATGTTTTGGGTACGCCGAAGCGCGATAAACCGCCGGGTGGTCGCATCTTGCCGCCCACGAGCTGCCGAGCGAGCTCGATTTTCGGTAGTATTTCGTTCCTGACCTCGGGATTTAACGGAGATTCGAATGGGCATGATGTTGACGAGCGAAGAAATACTCGACAAGGTGCGAAGAGCATTTGCGCCGTACCATGTCGTGGCCGAGCTGCAGGACTACCACAGAAAGCTCGGGTTTCGCGTTTACGACGTCGACAACGAAGTCATCGACACCTTCGAAGGCAGCTTGATCCAGGACCTGAAGACGCCTGCGAACCTGAAACGGCTGATTCTCGAGGCACGAACCGCCGTCGAGCGCAAGAACAAGATGCTGAAGCCGTGGTCATTTGAATCGGTATGACGCACTAGGCCGGCCGCGATACCGGCCAATCTGCCCATCCCCATCGAGACGCCCGGCACTGCGCGGTAATGGCGCAAGCGCTCGCGCTTAGAAATACGCTTCAGCGTGCCTTGACGAGGCGCGCATCGATGGCCTTGCTCAAGCGTTCCATACCGAACGAAATATCAACCACCTTGCCGTCCACGAAGAAGCCGGGTGTCGAGCGAACGCCGCTCGCGCGCCCGCTGGCCAGGTGCTCCTGAACGCGTTGCAGATAGATGTGATCAGCGAGGTCCGCATCGAAGCGCGCGAGGTCGATCTCGATGGCCGCGGCGTACTGGCGAAGAGCTTTCGCCTTGAGATGTTGCTGGTTTTCGAATAGGCGGTCATGCATCTGCCAGAACTTGCCTTGCGCACCGGCGGCTTCCGCGGCTTCCGCTGCCAGCTCGGCGTTGGGATGCGCTGCGACGATCGGGAAATGGCGGAACGCAAACCGGATGCGATGTTTGAAATGCTTGAGCATGATCTTGACACCATGATAGGCCTGCGCGCAGACCGGGCACTCGAAATCGCCGTATTCGATGACGACTACTCGCGCGTCTGGAGCGCCGAGGACATGATCGACCGGGCTCAATGACATCGCCGGGATTCTTGGCTGTGTAGGATTGCTCATGAGATCCTATTCTAAAGCGAGTGATCGACGGCGCAGACAATGTCACGCGGCGTGACTCCCGGCGCAAGTATTTTATAAGACTCTCGATCAAGTGCAAACGTTCGAGGTTCCGCCGCAACTGACCTTGCGCGAAAAAGTCCCGACATGTCAAGCAAGCCTTTGTTGAAGGACGACGCTTCGCCATACGCATGGGCGCGACTCGCGGTCTCGCTAACGTTGATGACCATAAGCGGCTGCAGCATGTACGCCGTGGTCGTTGTGCTGCCTGCTGTGCAGGCCGAGTTTGGCGTGGCGCGCGCGGATGCGTCGCTTCCCTATTCGCTGACCATGATCGGCTTCGGCGTCGGGGGTCTTTTCATGGGACGGCTGGCCGATCGATTCGGCGTGATGGTACCGCTGCTGATCGGCGCGCTCAGTCTCGGTCTTGGCTTCGCCGCCGCGGGGATGGCAGGCAACATCTGGACCTTTTCACTCGCGCACGGAGTGCTGATCGGCGTGTTCGGAAGCTCGGCGATGTTCGCGCCGCTCATCGCCGACACATCGCTCTGGTTCACGCGCCGGCGTGGGGTAGCGGTCGCAATCTGCGCCAGCGGAAATTATCTCGCCGGAGCCGTGTGGCCACCGGTCGTGCACCACTTCGTCGCGATCCACGGCTGGCGCAGCACCTACGAGGGCATCGGACTCTTTTGCGTTGTGACGCTCACGTGCTTGGCGCTATTCCTGCACCGCAGACCACCCGTGGTCGCCACCGACGCCGCTTTGTCGGCCGCGGCCGCCGCGCCCCGACCTTTCGGACTCTCCCCGGCCGCGGCCCAATCGCTATTATGCGTGGCGGGTCTGGCGTGCTGCGTCGCGATGTCGATGCCACAAGTGCACATCGTCGCCTACTGCGGAGACCTGGGCTACGGCGTCGCGCGGGGTGCCCAGATGCTGTCGATCATGCTCGGCTTTGGTATCGTTAGCCGATTATTGTCCGGCGTGATCTGCGATCGCATCGGCGGCCTGCGCACCTTGCTGCTGGGATCGGCGCTGCAGGGAGTCGCGCTGCTCTTATTTCTGCCTTTCGATGGATTGGTTTCGCTGTTCGTCATCTCGGCCCTGTTCGGGCTCTTCCAGGGCGGAATCGTTCCGTCTTACGCGATCATTATTCGCGAATACTTCCCTCCCAAGGAGGCCGGCGCCCGGGTCGGCACAGTGTTGATGTTCACGCTGCTCGGCATGGCGCTCGGCGGCTGGATGTCGGGCAAGATATTCGATATCACCGGTTCCTATCACGCCGCGTTCATCAATGGTCTTGCGTGGAATCTGCTCAACATCACCATCGCCGTGACGCTTCTGCGCCGGGCCGGAAAGAGGCGCGCTGGCGCCAAAGGCGCTCTGGCGGGCGTTGCGTGGTAACGCAAGCCGCGCGACGCCGATTACCCTCTCGCGCACGAGCATAGTCTAGTCGCCGGGCACCCGTGTCCGAAACCGGGAGTTCCAGGATGTCGGGTTTCATGACAGAATCGAATCGACGAGGGGCAACCGATTCGCTTTGATACGGCACCCGGTTTTCGCAACGTCGTGCCGGCTGCACTGCATGGAGTGAATATGACCGAGCCAATCAACGCGCTGAGGCTGCAACTGCTCGAGTGGATCGCGGATCGTCCCCGGCGATACGATGAGGCGCTCGAAGCGTGGCGCACCACCTGTCCACGATTGTCGATCTGGGAAGATGCCTGCATCGATGGCCTGATCGACTGCGAGCCAGGTAGTCGTCTCGTGTCGGTCAGTGCTAAAGGAAAGCTTCTGCTGCAGAATCATAGCGAATAAGAACGGCTGACGGCGGCTGACGTTTCAACCGCACGCCACGAGCAGGTGCTCATGAAGATCTCGATACTCGACGACTATCACGACACTTTGCGCACGCTTGGCTGTTTCGGCAAACTGGCAGGCCACGACGTCGAGATCTGGAATGATCACGTACAGGACGTGGACACTCTGGGCAAGCGGCTGAAGGATACCGAAGCGCTGGTGCTGATACGCGAGCGCACGCAAATCCGCGCGCCGCTGCTCGACCGGCTGCCCAAGCTCAAGCTCATCAGCCAGCGCAGCGTGTTCCCGCATATCGACGTGGATGCCTGCACCAGGCGCGGCGTGATCGTGTCCTCCAGCCAGCATACGGGTGCGCCGTCGTATGCCGCGGCGGAGCTCACATGGGGCCTCGTTCTTGCCGCGATGCGCCGGATCCCGCAGCAAATGGAAGCACTCAGGGCAGGCAAGTGGCAGATTGGCGTCGGCAACAGCCTGCGCGGAAAGACGATGGGGATATACGGTTACGGCAGGATCGGCGCCGTCGTCGCGGGATACGCGAAGGCATTCGGCATGAAGGTGCTCGTCTGGTCGAGAGAACCCTCGCTCGCGCGCGCTCGAGCGGATGGCTATCTCGCCGCTCGCAGCAAGCAGGCATTTTTCGAGGAATGCGACATCGTTTCGCTACATATGCGCCTGGTCGATTCGACACGCGGCATCGTGACCGCCGACGACCTGGGCCGGATGAAGACCACTGCGCTGATCGTCAACACCAGCCGCGCTCCGCTGATCGCGCCCGGTGCATTGGTGAGCGCGTTAAGGGCCGGACGCCCGGGGATGGCGGCGGTCGACGTTTACGAAGACGAGCCGCTTACCGATATCCGCCACCCGCTGCTCACCATGGATAATGTCGTATGCACGCCCCACATCGGTTACGTCACGCGCGAAGAGTACGAGATTCAGTTTGCCGATATCTTCGACCAGATCGCGGCTTACGCGTCCGGCAAGCCGATCAATGTCGTCAATCCGGAAGTGCTCAAGACATTAGACAAGCGCTCCTGACGAGGGCGGGGGCGCCACGAGTCGTTCGTGCATTGTTAGAAGGGTGACGTTCGCATCCTAAATATCGTCATTCCCGCCCCGATTCAAGCATTCGAGGGCAGGCTTCAGCGGGAATCCATCGGTTTTTGGCAGGCGCAAGGTGGATCCGCGCTTTCGCGGGGATGACGCGAGGTTTTGCGAAAACGTTTCCCATTTCGGTAAAATTCTTGGCAGGGCAAAGGCGCGATTCAGCGACCCATGAACTTCGGCGGGCGCTTCGCCGCCCAGGCGGCGGCGCCTTCCCGGAGATCCTCCGACTCGGCCGCCCGCGCGATGTCGCCGTTGAGGTCGTCGACGTCGAGCACGCCACGCGCGATCCGGTTCAGGTGTTTTTTCATGCCGAGCAGCGCGAGCGGCGCCATCGCGGCTAGTGTATCGGTCAGTCGCTCGACGGATGCGTCGAGCTCGTCGGCGGTAACGAGATCGGTCAGGAATCCGCATGCGCGCATTGCCCGCGCATCGAGACGTTCCGCGGTCAAAAAAAGGCGCTTTGCCGTGTCCAGGCCGAGCCGCGCGACGTAGCGCTCGAGACCCCCGCGGTAGTAGTGCAGGCCGAGGCGCGCCGCGGGCATAAACATCTCCGCGGCGTTCGTGCCGATGCGAAAATCGCAGGCGAGCGCCAGATCGGTCCCGCCGCCATAGGCTCCGCCATGGACGACAGCGATGGTCACCGGACGCGCCAACTCAACGGCGTTGGCCATGTCCTCGAAGCCAATCGGGTTGCCTGCTTGCGCCGCCAGACTGGAAATGTCGTAGCCGCTGCAAAAATGTTTGCCTTCGCCGCGGATCTGAAGCACGAGAATGCCGGGGTCGCGATTTACGGCAGTAACGTGGGCAACGATGGCCGTGAGGTCGTCTGGCTCGATCCGGTTGGCGTTCTCCGGCCGCCTCAGGGTGAGCGTGGCGACTGGATGCGCGATGTCGAGTGACGGTAGGGTGGCCATGTCGCTGCTCACGGCGCAGCTTACAGAGTCGCGAACGTTCTTGTCACCCCTGGATCGGTGCTCCAACTTCGAAACCGAATTCGTGGCGGCCAGGATTCGAAGTCGTCGGCGTTCAAGGGCTCGTCGATGCCACGCCGGCCATCGGTCGCAGCCATTCGACGAGCGAGCGCGTGTCCATCGCCCCCGATTGCCGCGCGATTTCGCGGCCACGCTGAAAAACGATCAGCGTCGGGATGCTTCGGATACCGTAGCGACCGGCGACCTCCTGGGCACTCTCGGTGTCGACCTTCGCGAATCGCATGCGAGGCTCCAGTTCCGCGGCCGCGCGGGCGAAGTGCGGCGCCATCGTGCGGCAGGGCCCGCACCACGCCGCCCAGAAATCGACGACGACGGGGATCTCGCTTCGGTTGACCTGGGCATCGAAATTAGCAGGAGTGAATTCGACCGGGTGGCCATTGAAGAGGCGCTGCTTGCAGTTTCCGCAAACCGGGCCGTCGTTTAGCCGGGACTCGGGCGTGCGGTTAACGGTGTTGCAGGCGGGGCAGGGGAGATGAACGAAACGATCCATAGCGTGGTTCTTCAGAGAACGGCGTACGTCGTAGATGGCTGCGGCCCGGGCCTTTCGCAAGTCCTGCCGGTGCCGGAATCGCGGTCTGCGCCGAAAGCCGGCGGTATGTTCGTAGGATAAACAACTGCTAAGATCGGCGCTGGTGGGGACATCTGTTTTACGCGCAGCTGTCCAGAGAGCGTATCGGTCCCAGGTCGGGCGGACCGACAAATGCTTCGCCATTGCAGACTCGGAGGCGATTCCGCCGGGAGCTCTGGGCTCGGCGGCTACTGAGAGGGAGATTATCGATGTCCAGTCGATCCAACACGTTCGTAAGTCGTGCGAGCTTGAGCATCCTTGCCGGTTCGGCATGGGCGTTCGTGGCCTCACTTGCCGGAGCGCAACCCTCTCCGCCCTCGGGACCGCCGCCAGCTCCCGCAGCGCAGAGCGCGCCAACCCCGCTGCCATTCGTGCCGGCTTCGACGCCGGAACAGGAACAGCTTCGTCTGGTTCCGGCAAAGCGGTATCCCGGCAAAGTTCATATTCTTCCGGCGACCATGGAAACGACCCAGTGGGGGTGGTTTAACAATGCGCAGCCGCCGGTCCTGAACGTGAATTCGGGCGACACGGTCGTTTTTGAAACGATGATGCACTCTCACAATCAGGTCGTTCCGGGCACCACGATCGAGCAGATCAAGAAACTGAGGACCGATTTTCCCGGTCGCGGGCCGCATACACTGACGGGTCCGGTCTACATCGAGGGCGCGGAACCGGGCGACGTGCTCAAGGTGCGCATCAACAAGATCGTCCCGCGCGCTTACGCCACTAACTTCAATGTGCCGGGCATGTTCGGCGAGTTTCCGAGCAAGTTTCCGGAAGGACAGGTCAAGTACTTCTACCTCGATCTCGAGCGCAAGGTCGCCGAATTCGCTCCCGGGATCGAGATCCCGCTGGCTCCGTTCCCCGGCACGATGGGCGTCGCCCGCGCGGAGCCCGGGCAGTACAGCTCGGTGCCGCCAGGGCGTTATGCCGGCAACATCGACATCCGTGACCTGACCGAAGGCGCGGCGCTCTACGTGCCCGTGTTCGTCAAGGGCGCACTGTTATGGACCGGCGATTCGCACGCGGCGCAGGGCAACGGCGAGATCAACCTCACCGCGCTCGAAACTGCGTACAAGGAAATGAATGTCACGGTCGACGTTCTCAAGAACATGAAGCTGGAGTGGCCGCGCATCGAGACCAAAGATTCCTGGATCACAGTCGGCATCGATCGCGATCTCAACAAGGCGCTCGACATCCTGAAGGAAGAGACGACAACGTTTCTGATGGAACAGCGAAAGGTCACCAAGGATGAAGCGGCAAAGCTGATGACGGCCGCATGGGACTGCCGCGTCAGCCAGGTCGTCGATGTGAACAAGGGCCTGCATTGCTTCAGCGCCAAGAACACCAAGGAACGACGCAGGATCGAGGCTTTGCCGGAGAAGGAAAACAAGAGCTACCTGGTCACGGTGGGGAGGGATGCGGACCTCAACAAGGCGATGGACGACGCGGCTTGGGCGATGATCGGCCTCCTTGAGCAGGACAAGAAACTAAGCCGTCTCGATGCGTACAGCCTGGCGAGCATGGTGATGGATTGCCGACTCGCGGCACCCGGCGCGACACAGAAGGCGGTGCACTGCCTGGTGCCAAAAAGCACCTGGGTTGCTTCACGCTAATCCACTAATGTAATGCCGGCACGCATTCTCGGCCTGCTGATCACCGCGGCCGCGATGGCTGCGCCCGTTTCGGGCGCGATCTCGGTGGCACCTGCGTCGGCCGCGTTGCGCGTGGTCGCGACCACCACCGACCTCGCCGCGCTTGCCGCGGCGGTGGGCGGCGAGCTCGTAAGCGTGGAATCCATCGTGCCGCCCGCCACCGATCCGGAGGCGTTCGAGCCGCGTCCGGGAGATACCGACAAGGTGCGGCGCGCGGCACTGCTGGTGCGGGTCGGGCTTGGATACGACTACTGGCTGGACGCGCTGACGCTGCACATCGGCGACAAGCGTCTCACGCGGGGAGGCGACGCCTACCTCGACGCCTCCGCCGGAATTCCGCTGCTCGAAATTCGCGGGCAAAGCGTCATGAACGAAGGTGGCCACTCGCACGGCGTCGCCAATCCGCACTACTGGCTCGATCCTGAGAACGCCGTCATCGTCACCGCTGGCATCGCCGAGGCGCTCGCCCGTTTGGCGCCTGAGCAACGTGAGCGCATCGTCGCCAATCGCGACCGCTTCCTTGCCGAGCTCAAGATGAAGCGTAAGCGCTGGAGCGATCGATTGGCGCCGTTCGCGGGCGTGAAGCTCATTGCCTATCACAATTCGTGGCCTTATTTCGCGCGCCGCTTTCGACTCGATGTCATCGATTTTATCGAGCCCAAGCCCGGCGTCGCGCCGAGCCCGGCCCATCTCTCGCAGCTGATCTCGGAGGGTCGCAAGGCGCATGTGCGGGCCATTCTGCACGAGCCGTACGAGCCCGAGGACGCGTCGCGCCTCGTGGCGCGAAAACTCGATGTGCCGCTGGTGCTTCTCGCGGTATCGGTCGACAGCGTTCCCGGGACCAAGGATTATTTTGCGCTGATCGAGTACAACGTCGCAGCGCTTGCCGAAGCGTTGAGCCCGCCTGGCCGGCAAGTGCCATGAGCGATGCGCTTTCCTTTCTCCTGCTACCCTTCGCCGCTTCGGTTGCGTTTGTCCTGATCCACGCTTATCTGGGCGTGCATGTACTGCGCCGGAAGGTCGTTTTTGCCGATCTCGCGCTGGCGCAACTTTCGGCGCTGGGTGCGACCGTCGCCTTCGCCGTCGGCCATCCACCGTCGAGCACCGCCGGCTTTGCCTACGCGCTGTTGTTCACGACGATCGGCGCGGCACTGCTGACGCTGGCCCGCCATCTGGCCCGATTGGTAAGCCAGGAAGCTTTCGTCGGCATTCTCTACGTCTTCGCGACCGCGGCAACGGTATTGGTCGTCGATCGCGCGCCGCAAGGCGCGGAGCACGTCAAGAAAATCCTGATGGGTAGCATTCTGACGGTGACGCCGCGAGAGCTTGCGTCGCTCGCCGCGCTTTACGCGATCATCGCCTTGCTGCACTGGCTCGCGCGGCGGCCACTGCTGGCCATTTCGAGCGAAACAGCCCCGGCCGGCAGAAGCGTGCTCGCGGTTTCGATCTGGGATTTTCTCTTTTTCCTTTCGTTCGGCGTCGTGGTGGCGAGCTCGGTGAGCATCGCCGGTGTCCTGCTGGTGTTCAGTTTTCTGATCGTGCCCGCGGTCATCGGCTCCATCTTCTCCGCTGAGGTTCGTGTCGTGATTCCGATCGCGTGGGGCACCGGTATCATTGCCTCCGCGGTCGGTCTTGGCGGCGCTTATATGCTCGACCTGCCGACCGGCGCAGCCATGGTAACGGCGTTCACCCTTCTCCTTGTGCTTGCCGGCATCGCCAAAGCGCTCGTGTTTGCCGGCATTAGGCAGCGACGAGCGAACCTGCGTGTCGCGGCCAGGGCCCTGCTTGCACTCGCGCTCGTGCTCATCTTGGCATCGGGTGTCTGGCTAATGGTCAAACCGACGGCCGATCAACCGCTGGCGGCGCTATTCGAGGGCGCGACGGGGATGGGTCCGGCCCATTTTCTCAACGCCGGCGATCGCCACATCTACGAAAGCGCCACGCGCGACATGACCCGCTTCCAGGGAGAAGTCGACCAGCTCAACGCCAGGGAGAAGGCAGCGCGCTTTCAATCCGAACCCTTGTCGGATGAAGAAATACGGCGCATTGCTTCCTATCAGCAGAGCTTCAACGAGATGGCGCGGGGCGAGCGATTTGTGCAGGAGGTACTGCGCGGAAAGGCTCGAGCGGGCGAACGCTGGCTGGTCGGGTTACCCGCGGCGATCATCGCGATTCTGGGGCTTGGGTGGCTCGCCCGTCCCTATCGGCGGCGGCCTTCGCGTGGGCGCAGCGAGGAGACCGGCGCGTCACGAAATTCCATCGTTGCTTGATGCCAACTCAGGTGCCGCCAGCTCAGTCGGCTTGTCCTTTTTCGAGGACACGTCGCTTCGTTTTCAGGCGCGTTCGCGCGCGCGCCGCATCGCGTCTTGCAACCGTTGTCTCTCCGCCGCAACCTTGGTGGCGTACGCGTTGCTCGTGTCACCGGGGGCGCCATTGTAGAGTTGCAAGCCCGCCGCTTCGGTACCGCCGCGAACGATGTATTCCTTCAATGCTCGGCTGCCCACGCGGATGTTGGTGCTCGGGTCGCGCACCGATTCGCCGCTGGCAGCGGAGAACTTATCCGGGTGATAACGTGGAATTACCTGCATCAGGCCAATCGCGCCCCCATCACTTTGCGCGGCAGGGTTGAAACCCGATTCGACCGCCATTACGGCGACAATCAGCAGCGGATCGAGGCGGTTGCGCTTCGCCTCACGATAGGCGGTGCCCACGAACTCACGTGTAACGTCGTGCGAGACGCGATATTTGCTGCCGACAACGCGGGCCAGGGTCTCGATGTTTTCCTCGACCGGTGATTGCGTGAGGCGTGTCGCCGCCAAGGCGATCGTGGAAACTTTGGCGCGTGACGCGGCGGTGGGTCGCCCCGGGTCATTGGCGGCCGTGCCATCAAATCGCCCGGAGGATGCGCCGATGAGCGCCAGCGCGGCACTTGCCAGTGCGAACCGAGCTACGACCGGCCTCAATTCGCGACGCTTGCTCTCGTTCTCGAGAGCCCGGAAATGAGGAAGCAATCCTGCCGTCATCATGGGGGTTCCATCGAATGCTGCAATGCAGCAAATCGACGCGAAGTATAAACCAAGAGTGGCCCCAGGGGGTCAAGTTTCCCATGTATCGACAGCAAGCGATTGTTATAAATAGTATTTTCGGCAAGTCACAGTCCAAACGCCGTTTCCGGACCGACCTCGCTTCTGGATTGCCTGGACAAAATAAGCCTTGACAGTTACTGCCTAGGCAGTATAATACGCAAATGTCGAATATATCCAACGTGTCCACCAACAACGTGTCCGCCTCGGCCGACATTTATGACAACCAGACTTTCGAGCCCGGCCGCTGCGTCGGACCGCTCATAAGCCGGGTTCGTGTAGCGCTGCTCGAGGCGCTCGATCGTGCGCTGGCGCCGCTCAACGTGACGTCGGCGCAGTATGTGATTCTATCGACCCTTGCCTCGGGTGCGGACTCCGCCTCGCAGATATGCAGAGGCATTTCCTACGACGCCGGCGCAATGACCAGGATGATCGATCGCCTGGAGCAACGAGGGCTGTTAAAGCGGGTGCGCGTCGCCGATGACCGTCGCACGGTGAAGCTCCAGCTCACCGACGAAGGCAAGGCGTTGTATCCCAAGATGCGCGCCTCGGCAATCGAGGTCATCAACGGTCTCCTGCGAGGCTTCACCAAGGCGGAGGCGCGGCAGCTCGAGGATTTCCTGAAGCGGATGCTGGAGAACGCCTGATTTTTTTTGCCACCATAGTTGCCTAGGCATCCATAGCCCGAGCAGTTATATGGACTAAACCCGAAAGAATGACGATGCAGAATTTCGACCGCCAAAGCGAATCGCGCAATCCACAAGCGCCCGACATGAACCTGCGGCTCGGACGGGCCGCGAGCGCGCTCTTCGTGACGCTGCTTGCCGCCGGCTGCGCAAGCATGAACGGGCTTTCCACCCAGGCGTCGATGGACAGCGCGAACAAGCTCGCGGCGCAAAAGTCGCTCGCCGAGGCGGCCGTCTCCGCCGCGGCATGGCCGGCGACGGACTGGTGGCATTCGTTCAATGACCCACAACTGGATCAATTGATGAACGAGGCGCTTGCCGGCAGCCCGACACTCAAGGTCGCCGCAGCACGTACGCGCAAGGCGCTCGCCTTTGCCGATGTCACCAAGGCAGCGCTGTCGCCTCAGGTGAACGGCAGTGCATCGAGCACTCGCGAGCGCTTCAGCGAGCGCGGACTGGTCCCGCCGCCGCTGGGCGGCACCTGGTCGACGGTCAATGAATTGCAAGTGACGCTCGATTGGGAGATCGACTTCTGGGGCAAGAACCGCGCGGCCTATGAGAGTGCCATGGGCCGAGCGCGCGCCGCCGAGGTCGAGGCCTATGCCGCGCGGCTGGCGCTGTCGACCAGCATCGCGCAAGCCTACGTGCAGTTGCAGCGCGCTTATCTGCAGCTCGACGTCGCGCAAGCGAACCTCAGGGATCGCGAGCATATCTACGCGCTGACGCGCGATCGCAACAGTGCCGGCATCGAGTCGCGGCTCGGCTTGAGGCAGGCGGAGGCGGCGCTGCCCGCGACCCGCGAGCAGATTGTCCAGCTGCAGGAGACGATCCAGCTCTCGCGCAACCAGGTTGCGGCGCTGCTCGGGCAGGGTCCCGACCGCGGGCTTGCGATCACACGTCCGGCCAACGAGGCGCTGGGCCCTGTCGCGTTGCCCTCGAGCGTGCCCGCGGAGCTCCTCGGCCGCCGTCCGGATCTGATCGCGCAGCGCTGGCGAGTCGAAGCCGCGCAGAAAGATATCGCATCAGCGAAGGCGGAGTTTTATCCCAACATCAATCTGGCGGCGTTCATCGGCGTGCAGAGCCTGGGTGGCGCCGGCTTCCTGACCGCGGCGAGCCGCATGATGGGCGTCGGACCCGCGGTTACGCTGCCAATCTTCGACGCCGGGCGCCTGCGCGGCAACCTCGCCGGCAAGAATGCCGACTACGACGTCGCCGTCGAGCAGTACAACCAGACGCTCGCCGATGCCATGCGCGAGGTGGTCGATCAGCTTGCCTCGTTCAAGAGCGTGGACCAGCAGCGCCTGCAGCAGCGCGAGGCCCTGGCTACCGCGCAGGAAGCCTACGACCTGGCGCTCTTGCGTTACCGCGAAGGCATCGGCAACTACCTCGAAGTACTTTCCGCTGAGGCGCCGCTGCTCGCGCAGCAGAGCCTCGACGCCGAATTGCGCTCGCGTCAACTCGCGCTGTCCATCGACCTGATTCGGGCGCTGGGCGGCGGTTTCGACGACAACGCGGTCGCGATGGCGGCGGTGCATTGATCCACACGATGACAGAGAAAGAAAACGAAATGACAACTGAAAACGAATGCCTTGCATGCGGTAGCGCGGGCACCTCGCCGAGAACGCGGCTCTCAGGGAAGGCGCTGCTGAACTTCATCGGCGTCATGGCCGCAGCTTTGTTTCTCATGTATGCCGAAACGTGGGCCATCGAGCAGGCTCCGATCTGGTCCAGTGCGTGCGTTTTAAGGCCCGCGAGTGCCACGAACTTCGATGCGGACAGCGACGCAAGCAGTCCTTTCCGCGACACGGCGGGGCCGGTCGCCGTCCTGCATTGATCTTATCCGCGGCATCGACAAAGGAAGCAGCATGAACAACGATACTCAGTCTCCCGAAGCGTCCGCGACGAAGTTGCTCGGGAGCACGCGCAAGCGCTGGATGTTGCTCGTCGCCGGATCGTTTGCGCTGATTGGCATCGCCTACGGTGTCTATTGGACGCTGGCCTTGCGCTACGTTCAGTCGACTGACGACGCGTACGTAAGTGGCAACGTGGTCCAGATCACGCCCCAGATTTCAGGCACCGTGATCGCCATCGGCGCCGACGACACGCAGTTCGTCAAGGCCGGACAAACGCTGGTGCAGCTCGATCAGGCGGATGCCCGAATCGCGCTTGACCAGGCCGATGCGCAGCTCGCCAAGTCGGTGCGCGAGGTGCGCAACTTGTTTGCGACGACTGCGCAACTGCAGGCGACCGTTTCCATGCGCCAATCGGACCTCGTCAAGGCCAACGACGATCTGACCCGGCGCGACCGGCTTGCAAGCTCCGGCGCGATCTCGGCTGAAGAGCAGCATCATGCGCGCGATGCAGTCACCAGCGCTCAAGCTGCGTTGCTCGCCGCGCAGCAGCAGCTCGAAGCGAGCCGCGTCCGGGTCGACCGGACAAGGGTCGACAACCATCCTGACGTGTTGAACGCCGCCGCCCACGTGCGCGACGCCTATCTGACCTATGCGCGCACCGCGTTGCCGGCGCCGGTATCAGGATTTGTAGCCAAGCGCGCCGTGCAGCTCGGGCAGCGAGTGAGCCCCGGATCGCCGCTGATGGCCATCGTGCCGCTCGACCAGGTATGGGTCGATGCCAACTTCAAGGAGCCGCAGCTCACCGACATGCGCGGTGGCCAGCCCGTCTCGCTCAAAGCCGATATCTATGGTCGAAGCGTGAAGTACCACGGCAAGGTAATCGGCTTTGGCGCCGGAACCGGATCGGCTTTTGCCCTGCTGCCCGCTCAGAACGCCACCGGCAACTGGATCAAGATCGTGCAGCGGGTGCCGGTGCGCATTGCGCTCGACCCGCAGGAGCTCGCCGCGCATCCGCTGCAGGTAGGGCTTTCGATGCAGGTCGAGGTGGACACCCACCAGCGCACCGGCGATCGCTTGCCGCAACTCACGCAAAGCACGCCAGCGTATGCGACATCGGTATTTCACTCCCTCGATGATATCGCGGACGGACGCGTGAAGGCAATCATCGCCGCCAATGAGGCCGGGCCTCAGCTTACCCGCGCGCAGAGCGACCAGGCTGCCATCAGGCGCGCGGAGCTCGTCGCCGAGCATATGAAAAGCACCGGTCAGAACCACGCCAAGATGCTCTGAGGCACCGGAACAGAATTCATCATGGCGACTACGACGGCGCGC
>Ga0209118_1000807_pt1 | contig 15803 bp, 13 predicted proteins | sample BlaSpr_A8_Ref_M1_FD_187988 | JGI IMG/M metagenome (GOLD analysis project Ga0209118, IMG submission 187988) | Forest soil microbial communities from Thunder Bay, Ontario, Canada - Black Spruce, Ontario site 2_A8_Ref_M1 (SPAdes) (version 2) | ecosystem: Environmental > Terrestrial > Soil > Boreal...
TCGGTAGCCCACCCCCCAGCACTCTGACTCCGCCCCCGCAGGCCACGCGACGGAATCGCGAGGGGCTTCACGGGGAAGTCACCCAGGGGCCCGTATGATCCTCGTTGGGCCCGTCTTCCTTCGTTATGTCAAATACCCAGACCCTGCGGACGCTCACCGATTCCGCCGAGGCAGCCCCCGGCGCGACCACCACGCTCGTGCGGGCGGACCCGCGCTCGCCCGCTGAGACCCACCCGGATCTGCACCCGAATTTGCGCGCGCAGCTGCACGAGCTGCAGCTGCGCACCGGCAACGCGACTCCCGATCTCGCGATGCTGCTGCAGCTGATCAACCAGCACTATCAGACGCTCGAGAGCGAGCGGCGGGGCATTGTCGAGTCGATGCGCCTCATGGCCGATGAAGCGCGGGCGCTGGCGCGCGAGGCCCACGCACAGAGCTCCGAGCACCTGCAGGTCATCCTCGATCACATCAAGGACGTGGTGCTCGCGGTCGATGAGGAGGGTGTGATCCGCACCTTCAATCCCACCGGCGAGCGCGTGTTCGGTTACGCGGAAGCCGAGGTCGTCGGCCAGCGCGTCGACCTCCTGATCCCGGAAATCACCATCGCCACCGGCGAGACGGTTCCGCAGGCGCTGGAGCGCCTCGCCGCCAGCTCGGGCGATACCGCGCTCGATCTCACCGCGCGCGAGCTGTGGGCGCGGCGCAAGGACGGTGAGCGTTTCCCGGCCGAGATCGCCGTCAGCAAGGCGCCGCTGTCGCGGCGCGAGATGTTCGTGCTGTGCCTGCGTGATGTCACCGAGCGGCGCGAGTCCGAGGAGGCCATGCGCGAGAGCGCGGCGCGCTACCGGCTGCTGGTCGATCACGCCCCCGAGGCGATCGTGGTCCTGGACGTCGACACCGGGCGCTTCGTGGACGCGAACGACAATGCGCAGAAGCTCTTCGGCCTCGATCGCGCGCGGCTCCTGCAGGTGGGGCCGGTGACCTTAAGTCCGCCGCAACAGCCCGACGGCGGCGCGTCCGAGCAGCGTGCGCGCGCCTATATTCAGCAGGCGCTCGAAGGCAATACTCCGGTGTTTGAGTGGTCGCACTGCGATGCCGCGGGCCGCGAGATCATCTGCGAGGTGCGCCTGGTGCACCTGCCGAGCGGCAACCGCCACCTGGTGCGCGGCAGCATCGCCGACATCTCGGAGCGCAAACGCAGCGAGCGCATGGCCGCCGCCGAACACAAGGTGTTCGAGCAGGTGACGCGCAACGCCCCGCTCCCCGACGTGCTCGCCTCCATCACCCGGCTCATCGAGTCGACGGCCGCGGGGACGGTCTGTTCGGTGAGCGTGCTCGTCGAGGACGGCAAGGCGTTCTCCTACATGGTCGCGCCGCAGTTTCCGGAAGCCCTGCGCGTGGCGCTCGAGCGCTCGAGCGTCGACATCCGCAACGGCTCCTGTGCCGCTTGCGTGTACCTGAGCCGCCAGGTACTGGTGGCGGATCTCGCCAAGGACCCCTTCTGGCTCGAGCGGCGTGACCCGGCGCTCGCCGCCGGCCTGCGCGCGTCGTGGTCGACGCCCATCCAGGCGGCCGGCGGCAAGGTGCTCGGTTCACTCGGGGTGTACCGCCGCGAGCCTGGACTGCCGACGGCGGCGGAGTCGCAGATCATGGCGCGCGCCGCGCAGCTCGCGGGCATCGCGATCGAGCGGCGCCTCGCGGAAGAAGCGCTGCGCAGCAGCGAGGCGAAGTTTCGCGGTCTGTTCGAGAGTATCGCCGAGGGCGTCTATCAGAGCGGGCGGGGCGGCCGGCTGCTGTCGGTCAATCCGGCATTCGTCGCCATGCTCGGCTACCGCAACGCCGAGGAGCTGTACGCGCTGCCGAGCGCTGCAGCGCTTTACTGGAATCCCGCCGATCGCGCCGAGTTCACCCGCCGCGTCGAGTCGGAAGGGGAGATTCGGGATGCGGAGTTCCTCATGCGCCGGCGCGACGGCCAGCAGCTGGTGATCCTGGAGAACGCGCGCCCGATGCGCGATGGCGCCGGTCGCATCCTCGGCTACGAGGGCACGATCGCCGACATCACCGAGCGCAAGCGCGCCGAACAGGCCATGTTCGCCGAGAAGGAGCGCGCGCAGGTGACCCTGCAGTCGATCGGGGATGCGGTGATCAGCACCGACGCCGCAGGTCGCATCGAATACATCAACCCGGTCGCCGAGACCCTGACCGCGTGGAGTATTGCGGAAGCGCGCGGCCAGCCGATCGGCGCGGTGCTCAAGCTCGTCAACGAGCTCACCCGCGAGCCCATCGAGAACTCCCTCACCGGCGCGCTCGGGCGCGCCGAGAGCGGCGCGCCGACCGATCACTCGGTGCTCATCACGCGCGCCGGTCACGAGGTGGCCATCCAGGAATCGGCGGCACCGCTGTGCGACCGCCAGGGCCAGGTGATCGGCGCGGTGGTGGTGTTCCACGACGTGACCCGGGAGCGACGCCTGAAACGCGCGCTCGCCTGGCAGGCCAGTCACGACGCGCTCACCGGACTCATCAACCGGCGCGAATTCGACAACCGTCTGCACGCGGCGCTGCTCAGCGCGCAACGCGGCGAGGGCTCGTACGCGCTGCTGTACATCGATCTTGACCAGTTCAAGGTGGTCAACGACACCTGCGGGCACCAGGCGGGCGACCGGCTGCTGCGCGACGTGACCGGAGTGCTGCAGACCCGGGTGCGGGCCTCGGACACCATCGCGCGCCTGGGCGGCGATGAATTCGGGGTGTTGCTCGAGGGCTGTACGCTCGAACAGGCGATGCGCATCGCCGAGGCCGCACGCCAGGCAATCCGCGACTTCCGCTTCGTGTGGGGCACGAGCACGCTGTCGGTGGGGGCGAGCATCGGCATCGTGCAGATCCGCGCCGAGACCGAGAACGTCGCCAGCGTCATGAGCGCCGCCGACATCGCCTGCTACGCCGCCAAGGATGCCGGCCGCAACCGCATTCACGTCTACGAGGCGGACGGCGTCTCGGACCGGCATCGCGAGATGCACTGGGTGGCGCGCGTCACGCGCGCCGCGGAGAACAACCGCCTGGAGCTGTTCTTCCAGCCGATCCTCTCGCTGCGCACCCAGGGCGGGCGCGGCTTTCACGAACTCACCGTGCGCCTGCGTGACGATGGCGGGGAGCTGGTGCCGCCGTCCGAGTTCATCCCGGCCGCCGAGCGCTACAACGTCATGTCGGTGCTCGATCGCTGGGTCGTGGGACAGGCGATCGAGCTGCTCAGGGAGCGCCAGCGCTGCGGCCAGCCCTTGCCGCTGCTGGCGGTGAATCTCTCGGGCACCTCGCTCAACGAGCAGTCGTTCGTGGACTTTGTCCTGCACAGCGTCGGGGAGCCGGAGATCGCCGGCGCGCTGTGCTTCGAGATCACCGAGACCGCGGCGGTGACGAGTCTGTCCAACGCCCGCTATCTGATGGGCGAGCTCAAGAGGCGCGGCTGCAAGTTCGCACTCGATGACTTCGGCACCGGCGTGTCCTCGTTCGTGTACCTGAAGACCTTGCCGGTGGATTTCCTCAAGATCGACGGGCAGTTCATCAGTCACATCGCCCAGGATCCGGTCAACCGCAGCATGGTCGAGGCCATCGGCAAGGTCGGCAGCGCGCTCGGGATCGCCACCGTCGCGGAGTGCGTCGAGACCGAAGCGGTGCTCGCCGAGCTCAAGCGCATCGGCGTTGACTTCGCGCAGGGGATTTATCTGGCGCACCCGCTGCCGATCGCGCAGCTGCCGAAATAGGCGCCGCCGCGGTCCGATTCTTCAATGGTGCACGCGGGAGCGCTTGCGTAGAATGCGCGCTCCTGTGCCTGGACGGAACCTCACGTGCACCCAACTCGCCATGCTCCCGCCTTGCCGCTGCGCCGGCTGTGCGCAACTCTCTGTGTGTTGTCCCTGAGCCCCGCCGCGCTCGGCGCGCGCGCTGCAGCGCCCGCTCCGGCGCCGGAAGCCGTCGCGGCGCAGCTGCGCGATGCGGCGCTCGCCGGACATGACATCGCTTACGCGTGGGTGAGCGAGCTCACGAGCCGCTTCGGCCCGCGTCCCGCGGGCTCCGTCAACGAACGGCAGGCCGCCGAATGGGCCGCCGCGCGCTTCAAGGAGCTCGGCTTCGAGAACGTGCACATCGAGAGCTTCCCCATCACCGCCTGGATGCGCGGCGCCGAGAGCGCACAGATCATCTCTCCCCTCACGCAGCCGCTGGTGGTCGCGGCGCTCGGGGAGTCCCCGGCGACACCGGCCGCGGGGCTCGAAGGCGAAGTCGTGATGTTCGCAAGCCTCGATGCCCTCAAAGCCGCGCCCGCAGGTTCCCTGAGCGGCAAGATCGCCATGGTGGCGCGCCGCATGGTGCGCACACAGGACGGCGCCGGTTACGGCGCGGCGGTGGTTGCCCGCATCGACGGCCCGGGCGAGGCGGCGCGGCGCGGAGCGATCGCGTTTCTGCTGCGCTCGGTGGGCACCGACAGCCATCGACTGGCGCACACCGGCACGACGCGCTACGTCGACGGGCGCGTGCCGGTGCCGGCGTTTGCCTTGAGCGGCCCCGATGCCGATCAGATCGAGCGGCTCGCAGCGCTCGGGGAGACCGTGCGCGTGCGCCTGCACTCGAGCGCTTCCTATGTTCAGGACGCGCATTCGCAGAACGTGATCGCCGACGTGCGCGGGCGCGAGCGGCCGCAGGAAGTGGTGCTGCTCGGCGCGCACCTGGACAGCTGGGACCAGGGAACCGGGGCCGTCGACGACGGCACCGGCATGGCCATCATCATTGCGGCGGCGAAGCTCATCCGCGATGTCCCGCAGCGGCCGCGACGCACGGTGCGGGTCGTGCTGTTCGGCGCCGAGGAAGTGGCGCAGCCGGTGGCGCCTTACGGCGCCTTCGGTGGCCACGCCTATGCCGGCAACCACAAGGCGGAGCTGGCGACCCACGTGCTCGCGGGCGAGAGCGACTCCGGTGCCGACCGCGTCTTTCGTCTTGAGCTGCCGCCGGCCGTGTTGCAGGGCGAGTTTGCGAAAACGGCGCTGCGCGTGCTCGACCCCATCGGGGTGCTCGGCGCCCCGCGACCCCCGGAGGAGGCGGGCACGGACGTCGGCCCGTCAGTGGAGGCGGGCGTGCCGGCTTTCGCCCTCAACCAGGACGCCAGTGGCTACTTCGACATCCACCACACCGCCGACGACACCCTCGACAAGATCGACCAGGAGCAGCTCGACCAGAACGTGGCCGCCTGGGCGGCGCTCGCATGGCTGGCGGCGGACAGCGATGTTGATTTCCGCACCCACGCCGGCACGCCCCCGCCGCAGCCATGAGCGAGCAGATCCTCATTTCGCGCGCCGACGGGGTGTGCGAGGTGCGCTTCAATCGTCCCGAGAAGCGCAACGCCATCACCTTCGCCATGTACGAGGCGTTATACCGGGGCCTGCGCGAGGCGCAGGCGGATGCGGCGGTGCGGGTGGTGCTGCTCGGGGGTGAGGGCGCAGGCTTCTGCGCCGGCAATGATCTCAACGATTTCCTCAGCGGCCCGCAGTTCAGCGCCGAGCACCCCGTCATGGGCTTCCTGCACACGCTGGCGACGTTCGAGAAGCCGCTGCTGGCCGCCATCCACGGGCAGACCGTGGGCATCGGCGTGACGCTGCTGCTGCATTGCGACCTGGTTGTCGCGGCGCGCAGCGCGCAGCTGTCGATGCCGTTCGTCGCCCTGGGCCTGGTGCCGGAAGCGGCCAGCTCGCTGCTGCTGCCGCGGCTGGTGGGTCAGCAGCGCGCGGCGGAGCTGCTGTTGCTCGGCAAGCCGTTCGATGCCGCCACCGCGCACAGTCTGGGGTTGGTGAATCGCGTGGTCGAGGAGGCCGTGCTCCTTTCCGAGGCGCGTGCGCTGGCGCGGGCGCTGGCGCAGCAGCCCAACGGCGCGCTGCTCGCCACCCGGCGCCTGCTGCGCGGTGACCCGGAGCAGGTGCGCGCGCGAATCGAGGCGGAGGCGCGCATTTTCGGCGCCCAGCTGCAGTCGGAGGAATTTCGTGCCGCGGTGCGCGCCTTCCTCGCCAAGGGGCGTGCGGGGTGAACGTGTACAGCCTGGAGGGACTCGTTCCGGTCGTCGACCCGACGGCGTTCGTGCATCCGCAGGCGGTGCTGATCGGCGATGTGATCGTGGCTGCCCACTGTTATGTGGGCCCGGGCGCATCGCTGCGCGGAGACTTCGGCCGCGTCATCCTGAGCGCCGGCTCGAACGTGCAGGACTGCTGCGTGCTGCACAGCTTTCCGTCCAAGGACACCCTGCTCGAAGAGGACGCCCATATCGGGCACGGGGCGGTGCTGCACGGCTGCACCATACGCCGGGGCGCGCTCATCGGCATCGGCGCGATCGTCATGGATGACGCGGTGGTGGAGGAGGAGGCCTTTGTCGGCGCCGCGAGCTTCGTACGCGCCGGCTTCGTCGTGCCCCGCCGCACGCTCGTCACCGGCGTGCCGGCACGCATCGTGCGTACGCTTACGCCCGAGGAACTCGCCTGGAAAGCCACCGGGACACGCGAATACCAGGAGCTCGCCGAGCGCTGCCTCGCGACGCTGAAGGAGTGTCAGCCGCTCGCCGCTGCCGAAGCCAACCGCCCGACCCGCGGCAGCTCGGGCGTCGTGCCGCTGCACACCATCGGGCGCCCGAAGGATCTAGGGCGCTGAGGCGAGGGCCGCGCGCAGGCGGCCTTCCAGTGCTGCAGCGAGGCTGGCCGAGAACCTTCCGGTGAGGTGCTGGTCGTCGCGATACAGCACCAGCCCCGCGCGCATCACCGGGCAGGTGTGATCGTCACAGAGGCTCGGGGTCATATCGATGAAGCCGACGCCCGGGATACCGTGCGCACTGGCCTGCTCTGCGTGGAAAATTCCCGGACTGAGGGCGGGCGAGGCTGCAAACGCGCAGCGCCCCGGGAAGGAGGACTGATGCCGCAGGGCGCGGGCGAGACACGTGGGAACGTCGAAGGGCGGCAGGGGTGTCGCGCGTATCGCGACCACGCGAGTTCCGGCCGCCACCAGACTCTCCAGGGTGCGTCGGGTCGCGGCCTGCCACGCCTCGTCGGAAAAGCTCGCGGCATCGGCTGGCCTGCTCTCGCGGATATAGGCCGTGGCGCTCGCCATGATCACCAGTCCCGGAGCGATCGCCTTGATCCGTTGCAGCGCCGCCGCCCGCCACTCGGCGCACCCATCGCGGGCCGCGAAACCCTCGCGCGGCCTCAGATCCGCGGCCGGGCAACCGAATTTGACGACGGTCGTCAACTGCCAGCCGCGCGCGGCCGCGATCCGCTCCACCGCGTTGAACCATTGGATGGCGTCGGAATCGCCGAATAGAACCACGCGGTTGGCCGCTGCGCGGACGCCGAACTCGCAGGTCTCGACCTGCTCCGACGAGCTGATGCACCGGTCGAGATTCATGTCAGAGATGTCGTCCGCTGCGGCGTCGATCTGTCCCATCTGCGGCGTGCTGGCGAGCGCGTCCGCCAGTCGCAGACAGCCGAATGCCGCGACGAAGCACAGACCCGACAGAGCCGCTCCGAGGCACAGAGTGGCGATCGGCCGCGGCACAAGATACGGGTGAAAGCGTATGGGATTCTCGAGGAACCGGTGCGTCAGCGCCGCGACCAGCAGCGCTGCGAGCGCGATGAGAATCCTTCCCCACACCTGCAGGTCCGGCAGCAGCACCATGCCCAGCACCAGAAAGGGCCAGTGCCACAGGTACCAGGAGTAGGAGAGGCCTCCGACGACCTGAAAAGGCCGCGAACCCAGCAGCACACCCACGCCGCGGCGCGGCCACTCGTTGCCGGCAAGGAGCGCGGCGCAGGTCCCGATGACCGGCACGAGCGCAACCCACCCCGGGAATCCCACCTCGTCCGTCACCAGAAATACGGACCCCAGGATCAACAGCAGGCCACTCCATCCGATCGCGAGCCACGCGCCTCCCGGAAGGACCCGTGCGCCGCGCGGAATCAGACTGGCGAGCCCTCCCAATCCGAATTCCCACGCGCGGGTGTGCAGTCCGTAGAACGCGAAGGGGCTCCCGTGCGCGGTCAGGTAAATGCAGCCGGCGAGCGACACGGCGCTCGCGGCCAGCAGCAGAGCGGCCAGCGCCGCGCGCGATGATCTGAACCGCCACACCGACATGAGCAGAAAGGGCCACAACAGATAGAACTGCTCCTCCACCGCGAGTGACCACATGTGCAACATCGGATTCGTTCTGACATCGCCGGCGAAGTAGTCCGCCGCATTGATGCCGAAGAAGACATTCGCCACATACACGGCCGTCGCCTGCGCGGCGCGCGCGTCGAGCGCCAGCTCCTGGGGGGCGAGGATGATCGCCCCGACCAGCAGTGTGGCGATGACCATCACCGCCATCGCCGGCAGCAGGCGGCGCACGCGCCGCGCGTAGAAGCGGGCGAGGTCGATCGTCCCGCTGTTCCGCACCTCCGTGACCAGCAGTCCCGTGATCAGATAGCCGGACAGTACGAAAAACACGTCAACGCCGACGAATCCTCCGGGCAGGATCGAAATTCCACAATGGGAGGCAACGACGACCGCTACCGCGAGTCCGCGCAGCCCTTCGATGTCCGCTCGGAACGTGTCGGATTCACGACCGCGCATCGGTCGCGTCAGCCCTCCACGGGCGGATCGGCGGCATCGGGGTTGATCACGCCGAAGAGCGCCGGAACGCGCGCGTAGAACAGGCGGATCTTTTCCTCGTGCAGCAGCGCAAGGAGCTTGCGCGCCTCCTCGTCGGTCACGATGAACTCCACTTCCACCGTGAGCGTGCCGGCGAGCTCGAAGAAGTGACTCTCGTGCAGCACATGGTGACGGCCGAAGCCGGCCATGGCGCGAAAGGCGGAGCCGCCGCGGATGCCGAGGCCATTGGCCTGCTCGAGCAGCCACTCCCACACCAGGCGCCGGTGATGCCGCTGTCCCTCGTGAACGTAGAATCTCAGGAATGAGCCTTGCATAGGACGACCGTGCCGATGCCGGCAAATGTCATGAGGACCGATCCCATCAGGTGCGCCGCCGCCGCGCCCAGCGCCCACAGGGCGCGCCCCTGTTGCATGAGGGTCACGACCTCGGCGGAGAAGGTGGAGAAGGTCGTGAGCCCGCCGCAGAACCCGGTGATCACGAACAGCCGCCACTCGGGCGCCACCGCCGAGTAGGTCGCGAACAGGGCCACCGCGACCCCGACGACGTAGCCGCCGATGAGGTTGGCGGCGAGCGTACCCGGCGGGATCGAGGGGAAGTGCGCATTCAGCGTCAGGCCGAGCCACCAGCGCAGCAGCGCCCCGAGGCTCGCCCCGATGCTGACGGCGACAATTGACCTCCACATAAGCCGCTGCTTGTACCTCATCGCGCGAGCGGCGCGCAACGGTTCGAGTATGCTCCCGCCCCTGGACATCATGCGCAATTCCCTGACACCACTACTTGCCGCCGCAGCGCTCGCCGCGGTGTTGAGCGGCTGCTCGCAGCAGTCCCGGCAACACGCAGCGGACGAGCGCCTGAGTGCCATCTACAGCAGCGAGTGGAAGTGGCGCACCGACCAGCTGCCCGACAATGAGGACAGCACCCGGCCCGTTGCCGATCGCCTGCCGAAGGTGGACGCGGCGACGCAGGACATGCGCCGCAAATACTGGGAGGACGTGCTGCGCCGGGTCGAGGCCATTCCGCGCGCGCGCCTGTCACCGAAAGAGCAGCTCAACTACGACATCTACCGCGCACAGATCGCGGTCCTGATTGCCAACCAGCGTTTCCGCGACTTCGAGATGCCGGCGAACTCCGACACGACCTTCTGGACGAATATCGGCTACACCGCGCGCCGCCCGTTCCGCACCCTGGTGGACTACGAGCACTGGATCGCGCAGATGCACGACATCCCGCGCTACTTCCACGAGCAGATGCAGGAGATGCGCGCCGGCATGAAGCGCGGCTTCACTCCGCCGCGCGTCACCATGGCGGGACGCGACAGCTCCATTACCGCGGTCACGGAGGCGACGCCCGAGGCCAGCCTTTTCTATACCCCCTTTAAGGACATGCCGGGCGTACCGGCCGCGAAGCAGGCGAGTCTGCGCGCGCAGGCCCGCAAGACCATCGGCGAAGTGGTGCAGCCGGCGTACGTGGAGCTGTTGAGATTCATGCGCACCGAGTACGTCCCGGGGATGCGCACCACACTGGCGGCCGCCGACCTGCCCGACGGCAGGGACTACTATCGCGCGAAGATCCGCGAGTTCACCACGCTCGACATGGATCCGGATGCGATCCATCAGCTCGGCGTCGCCGAGGTGCAGCGCCTGCATGAAGCGATGCTCGCCACCATGCACGAGACCGGCTTCAGTGGCGACTTCCCGGCGTTCCTCAGGTTCCTGCGCACCGACCCGCGCTTCTACGCCAAGTCGCCCGAGGAGCTGCTGATGCGTGCCGCGTGGACGGCGAAGCGCTTCGACGGCAAGGCGGCGCAGTTCTTCGGGTACCTGCCGCGGGCGCGCTTCGCCATCAAGCCGGTGCCGGAGGACCTCGCGCCCTTCTACACCGCCGGGCGCGGCGGGGCAGGGATCTATCTGCTCAACACCTACGACCTGCCCAGCCGGCCGCTTTACAGCCTGACTGCCCTGACACTGCACGAGTCCGCGCCCGGGCACGCGTTTCAGATACCCATCGCGATGGAGCACAAGGACCAGCCGATGTTCCGCCAGCTCACCTACATCTCCGCCTACGGCGAAGGCTGGGCGCTGTACTGCGAGCAGCTCGGGCTCGAGATGGGGCTGTACGACACGCCCTACGAGCGCTTTGGCATGCTCGGCTACCAGATCTGGCGCGCCGCGCGCCTGGTCGTCGACACCGGCATCCATGCCCAGGGCTGGACGCGCGAGCAGGCGATCGAGTACTTCCGGCAGTACACCGCGCTCCCCGAACGCGAGATCGGCACCGAGGTGGACCGCTACATCGCCTGGCCGGGGCAGGCGCTGTCGTACTACCTGGGCGAGCGCGAGTTTCTCGACGCCCGTGCGCGCGCGGAAAAAGCACTCGGCGAGCGCTTCAACGTGCGCGCCTTTCACGATGCGGTGCTGGAGCTCGGCTCGGTGCCGCTGCCGATGCTGCGGGCCCGGATCGAGCGTTTCATTGCCGACGGCGGTCGCGGTCCCTATCCGGACATGGAGTAGCCGCCCGCGTTGGGGTTACCATACGCTGTTTACTCAACCTGTTCGCGAAAGGAGTCGGTATGAGACGCACGACATGGTTGGTGGCGATGGGTGCGGCGCTCGCGGTTGTGGCCGGTCAGGCCATCGCCCAGGCTTCGCATGAGAACAGCCAGCAGCAGAAGATGACGACCTGCAACGCGGACGCGAAGGCCAAGGGATTAAAAGGCGCCGACCGCAAGACGTTCATGAAGGGCTGCCTGTCCGACAAGACCGCGGCCGCCACGACGGGCAACAGCCAGCAGGAAAAAATGAAGACCTGCAACGCGGACGCGACGACCAAGGGGCTGAAGGGCGCTGGCCGCAAGGCATTCATGAAGGATTGCCTGAGCGGCAGCGGCGGCACGGCTCACTAGAGCCGCCGGCCAGGCGCGGGCCCTCAAGCCTGGCGGAGTCGCGGTTTTTGATATAGATGAATTGCATAGCAGAGGGTCAAAATACGATTATTCGTTGAGCGCCAGCCCTTCCTAGAATCCGGACCCGATGCGGTTGCCCACCGAAGCCGACCCGTACCCGTTTGCTGCCCAGCAGCTGCCCTGCCTCGTCGGTGGCCAGTTCGTGCGCCAGGGACGCAGCTTCGAGAACATCAATCCGGTCAACGGCCGGGTCCTGGCCACGGTCACCGAGGCGGACGAGGCGCTCGTGGATCGCGCCGTACAGGCCGCGCGCGCGGCGCTGCGCGGGCCGTGGGCACGCCTGTCGACGCCGGAGCGCTGCGCGCTGCTGCGCAAGGTCGCGGAGCGCATCGAGCAGCGCTTTGCCGAGTTCGTGAGCGCCGAGATCGCCGACACCGGCAAGACCCTGCAGCAGGCGAGCTCGATCGACATTCCGCGGGGCGCGGCGAACTTCCGCGCTTATGCGGACCTGGCGCTGGCGCGCGGATCGGAATGCTTCGAGATGGGCACGCCCGACGGCCGCGGCGCGCTCAACTACTCGGTGCACAAGCCCGTGGGCGTGGTCGCGGTCATCGCGCCATGGAACCTGCCATTCCTGCTCATGACCTGGAAAGTGGCGCCGGCGCTGGCGTGCGGGAATGCGGTGGTCGCCAAGCCCTCGGAGGAGACGCCCTCCTCAGCGGCACTGCTCGCCGAGGTGATGCAGGAGGTCGGTGTACCAGCGGGCGTGTTCAATCTGGTGCACGGTTTCGGACCGAAGTCCGCCGGCGAGGCGCTGGTCAGCCACCCCGATGTGAATGCCATTGCCTTCACGGGCGAGTCTGCGACCGGGTCGGCGATCATGAAAAGCGCCGCCGACTCGGTGAAGGCACTGTCTTTTGAGCTCGGCGGCAAGAACGCCGCCGTGGTGTTCGCCGATGCGGACTTCGATGCCGCCCTGAGCGGCACCCTGCGCTCGGTGTTCTCCAACTGCGGGCAGGTGTGTCTGTGTTCCGAGCGCGTCTACGTCGAGCGCCCGATCTTCCAGCGTTTCGTGGAGGCCCTCGCGCAGCGGGCGCGCAAGCTGAAAATCGGCGGGCCCTTTGAGGGAGCGGACATGGGACCGCTGATCTCGCGCGCGCACCGTGACAAGGTGCTGTCCTATTACCAGCTGGCGCGCGCCGAGCACGGTGAGATCCTGTGCGGCGGCGGCGTGCCATCCTTCGGCGATGAGCGCGACCGCGGCGCCTTCATCGAGCCGACCGTCGTGTGCGGCCTCGCCGAGGATGCGCGCTGCGTGAAGGAGGAGATCTTCGGTCCCGTCTGCCACGTGGCGCCGTTCGATTCCGAAGAACAGGCGGTGCAGATGGCGAACGACACCCGCTATGGGCTCGCCGCCGCCGTGTGGACGTCGAGCCTGCAGCGCGCCCACCGCGTGGCGCGCCAGATGGAAGTCGGCATCGCCTGGGTCAATGACTGGTTTCTACGCGATCTGCGCACGCCCTTCGGCGGCGTGAAGCTTTCCGGCATTGGCCGCGAGGGCGGGGCGCATTCGCTCGCCTTCTTCTCCGAACCCATGAACATCTGCGTGAAGCTTTAGGGGTGCTGCGGATGCAACGCGATGCGCACAGCGCGGTGGTCCCAGGCAAGGCCTGGCCGCGCGGGACTTTTCCGCACTTCCGCCGGGCCGGTGATTTCATTTTCGTGTCGGGGACCAGCGCCCGGCGGGCCGACGATTCCATCGCCGGGGCGGAGTGCGATGCCGCCGGCCGGCCGGTGCTCGACATTCGCGCGCAGACGCGCGCGGTGCTGGAGAACATCCGCGACATTCTCACGAGTGCGGGCGCGAGCCTTGCCGATGTGGTCGAGGTGAGCACCTATCTGGTGAACATGGTCGACTTCAACGGTTACAACGAGGTCTACAGCGAGTTTTTCGGCTACCAGGGTCCGGCGCGCACCACCGTGGCGGTGGCGCAGCTGCCGCACCCGCAGCTGCTGATCGAGATCAAGGCGATTGCCTATCGCCCGGTGGCAACACGGCCCCGTGAGGAGACGCCATGAGGATGGTCGACATTCATACGCACTTTCTGCCGCGCACCTGGCCGGACCTCGCCGCGCGCTTCGGTACGCCGGACTGGCCGTGGATGAGGCATGGCGGCGCGGACCGGACGATGCTCATGGTCGGTGACCAGGAATTTCGCCCGGTCACTTCGGCGTGCTGGGACCCGGCGGTGCGCCTCGAGGCCATGGATCGCGACGGAGTGGACGTACAGATCATGTGCGCGACGCCGCTGCTGTTTTCCTATCAGCGACCGTCGGCGCAGGGGCTCGAGTGCGCGCGCCTGTTCAACGATGCCGCGCGCGAGATCTGCGCTCACGCTCCGCGGCGGCTGAAGTCCCTGTGCCAGGTGCCGCTGCAGGACACCGATCTTGCCTGCCGGGAGTTGAGCCGGGCGATGGCCGAGGGCCACGTCGGCGTGCATATCGGCAACCACGTGGGCGCGCGCGACATCAACGACGAGGGGATCATCACCTTCCTGCAACACTGCGCCGCCGAGGGCGCGGCGGTGTTCGTGCATCCCTGGGACATGATGGCGCAGGATCGCATGTCCCGGTACCAGCTCCCGTGGCTGGTGGCCATGCCGGCGGAGACGCAACTGTCGATCCTGTGGTTGATCCTGTCGGGCGCCTTCGAGCGCCTGCCGCGCTCGCTCAAGCTGTGCTTTGCGCACGGCGGCGGCAGCTTTCCGTACCTTCTCGGGCGCGTCGACAATGCGTGGCGCAACCGCGATGTGGTGCGCGAGGACTGCCCGCGTCTGCCGTCCACCTACGTCGACCGCTTCTATGTCGACGCCGCCGTGTTCAGCGACGACGCACTCGCGTTCCTGGTCAAGGTCATGGGCGAGGACCGCGTCATGCTCGGTTCCGACTATCCCTTCCCCCTCGGGGAGCAACAGGTCGGCAACCTCATCCATTCCCAGCAGGCGCTGCCGGCGCCGACCCGCGAGAAGCTCCTGCACGCCAACGCCACCGCCTTCTTTGGCCTCGATGCCGGACGCACTGCGATGAGCGGCGCATCGGCCACGCGCCGCAGCGCCTGAGCAGCGCTCAGCTCCATGACCTCGGTACGACTCGAGCGCTGGATCGCGCGCAAATTCCGCCTGCGCCACGTCGAGCTGATCGCCGCGCTGTATGAGTGCCGCAGCATCCTCAAGGCCTCGCGGCGCTTGAATCTCACCCAGCCGACTCTTACCAAGGCGTTGCAGGACGTCGAGGCGACGCTCGACCTGCGGCTGTTCGAGCGTACCAATCGCGGGCTCGAGCCGACGCCGTACGGTGAAATCTTCGCGCGGCACGCCAAGATCGTGCTCGCGCAGCTGCGGCACGCGGCCGAGGAGCTGGAGAACCTGCGCGTCGGCTATAGCGGCAAGGTCACGGTGGGCACGCTGCTCGCCGCTTCCGCCAGCATCCTGCCCGATGCGATTGCGCGGCTGAAGATGGAGCGGCCCGGGGTCACCATCAGCGTCGTGGTCGGCACGTACGACATCCTGGTGCCGTCGCTCCTGGTCGGGGATCTCGACATGGTGCTCGGGCGCCTGCCCGAGGAGGGCCGCAGCAGCGCGCTGCTCTACGAGGAGTTCTACTCCGAGCCGATCTGCCTGGTCACGCGGCCCGGGCACCCGCTGTTGCGCAAGCGGCGGCTGGGGCTGCGCGACCTGGTGAACGAGGCGTGGCTGCTGCCACTGCCGGAGACCGCGCTGCGGCGTCAGGTCGAGCGCGCGTTCCTCGAGGCGCGCGCACCGCTCCCCAGGAACGTGATTGAATCCGTGTCGATCCTCACCAATCGTGTGTTGCTGCGCAAATCCGACTGCATCGGCGTGATGCCCTATCACGTGGCGCTCGATGACGTGGAGCACAAGCTGCTGTCGATCCTGCCGGTGAAGCTCAAATCCATGGAAACTCCGGTGGGCGCGATTCTGCGTGCGCCCGGCAACCTGCCACCCGCGGCCAAGGCGCTGCTCGAGTGCCTGCGGCTCGCGGCCAAGGACGTGCCATCGCCGCGCGAACGACCATGATCGCCTTCGTCAGGGAAGTGGGACGATCGCTCGCGCGCTGTGAACTCACCTTTCTCGCGCGTACCCCGATCGACGTGCCGCAGGCGCAGCGTCAGCACGCGCAGTATGTCGCCGAGCTGAGCGCGCTCGGCTGCCGC